>WBZM01001221.1_pt1 | contig 26929 bp, 36 predicted proteins | sample 5204271 | NCBI WGS metagenome assembly WBZM01 (sample SAMN12344346, study PRJNA552823) | activated sludge metagenome | biome: Activated sludge suspended growth; feature: Nitrification reactor; material: Wastewater; isolation source: activated sludge from nitrification reactor of wastewater... | reverse complement strand
GCGTTGGCGTAGACATCCGGCTCGCTGCGCTGGTCGGCTCCGGTGGCGAGCCACGCGGTGCGCTCCTTCCAAATCGCGTCCCGCAGGTCCGCCCGCTCCTCCTCGGTCAGCGCGGCGGCGGGCGTCACCGCGTCGGTCGGCGCGGCGCAGGGCTCCCACGTCGCAAGGCCATAGTTGCCTTCCGCCTTGGCGTCACCGCTTCCGCACAGGTAGTAGTAGCCGCAACCGGGGTCCACGACGGGCGAACCGCCACAGCCCCAACGGTTCACCCGGTAGACGCTCCCGACCGTGAGGTATCTGCCGCCATCCCCGTTGAGCGCCGTGATCCGCACCCACAGCGGTCGCCCCGCCGCGTCCACGGGGTACGCGGGCGTAGCGGCGGGCGGCGTCGTGGGGCGCTCGTCGGGAGCGCATCCCGTGGAGCAGCGCCCCGGCGCCTCCGTGCCGCACTCGCCGTGACACGCGGGCGGCGTCGTCGCCTCGTCCACGGGAAGGCCCGCAGCGGCACGCTCCGAGGCGGTGGCGGGGCCGAGGTACGTCCACCAAGACGAGTCGGTCGGGACCGGCACACATTCAAGGCGCTTGTCGCCAACCAGCACGAACGAGTCCCATGAACCGAAGTGGCAGTTCGCACGGGGCGCGGTGAGGATCACCACCCGCCCGTCAGAGTGGCGGATCTTGTCGCCCACCTTCGGGACGTACGGAGCCGGAGCTGGCGCGGCGGTGCGAGCCTTTGCGGTTTGCGCGAAGTAGGCGTCCACCGCTCCGTCGATGGTCGAAGCGGACGGGCGGGACTCGGGCGCGGCGGGCGTCACCGCGAGCGCCGCGCACTCACGCGAGGTGGCCAACATCGCGTCGGCCAGCCCGTAGGAGTCGTTCACGATCTCGTCCACCGTGCGCGAGTCGGTGTCGCGGGAAGCGTGCAGACCGCCCCACGCCGCCACCGCGAACCTCGCGGCGAGTTCGTCGCGGGCGATCATCGGGCGCCGCCTTCCGCTCGGGCGATCGCGGCGGTCCGCGCAGCCGACGCGGCGAGGTCGTTGGCGAGGATCTTGTCCCACTCGCGCTGCTTCGCCGCCTGCGCCCGGATGAAGGCGTGACGACGGCGCGGCACCGCACCCGTCCGCGTGAACGTCCCGTCCCGGTGCGGGCGACCCGGCGGCACCTTCGGACCCGGACCGCACGGCAGGTACTCGTGGCCCGCCTCGTCGCGGAACGGCACACCCGCGCTGACCGCCGCCGCCAGCGCGAGAAGCGCAGCGGACTTGTAGGAAACGTGCTTCGCACCCATACGCACCCCCTCGCCCCGTTCGGGGCTACTTCCCGACTCGCGCCGCGACCGACTCGGCCACGCACGCCTCAATGTCGCGCCCCGTGTCTAGCGCGACGTTGGACGCCTCCACGATCAGCCCCGCGACCTCCGAATAGGAGGCGTAGGGCAGCGACGCCAGCACCACAGGCGAGAACCGCCGCACAAGCTCGATCACCCACACCGAGCGCGACGCCGTGACGGTGGGGCAGGTCATGACGCCACCGCCCTCGTCCCGAGGACCGCGAGGATGTGGGACGCGGCGTAGGCGCTCGGCACCCGGTCGCCGCGCACCCACCGGCACACCGTCACCGGGTGCGCCCCGAGACGTTGCGCGATGCGAGCCTGCGCCCCGTGCCCGCCGTCCTTGACGGCGGCCCGCAGCGTCTTGACCGCTCTACGTCGCGTTGCGTTGCTCATGCCCGCTCTTATCGGGCAAACTTAGCCGCCGGTCAAGCAAACTTAGCCGGGCGCTAGGGACCTAGGTCCCTAGACCGACCGCCCGGTTCGGCGCCCACGGAACCCGGGGGCGGCGGGTAGCGTCGTGACGTCGGAGGCAAGATGCGTCGAACCCGGTTCTCGCTGGCGGTGTGCTTCATCCTCGGTGCGGCCGGCTGCGGCGGCGGGTGCGGCGGGGCGAGCTCGTCCGACGACGCCTCGAGCAGCCCGGCGGTCGGCGGCGGCCTCGCGGACGGCCCGGCATGGGTCGCCCCGCCGCCGTCGGTCCCGCCGTCGGTGCCCGGCGCCCCGGTGCTGCTGCCCGGCGCGGCGTTCGGCGTCGTCAACGGGACGGCGCAGGGCATTGCCTACTTCGCGTGGTGGGAGACGCGGGACGGGGTGGACAACGGGATGCCGGGCGGGCACTGGCACTGGTGCATCCCGGTCGGCGGTGCGCTGCCCCCGGGCGCGTCCCAGTCGGTGCCGACCTACGCGCCGCCCGTCGGCCCCGTGGACCTCGTCGCGGTGCTGACGGACGGGTCCGAGCGCCGCGAGCGGGTGACGTACGCGCCGCCGACGGCCGCGGTGTGGCGGGTGGAGTAGGTCAGTCCCCGCCCCGCGCGCCGCCGAGCACGCGGTGCACGGCCGGTTGCCCACGGTCCGCGGCGACGCCGTAGTAGCGCCGCCGCGGGCGCGGCTCCTCGGGCGCCACAGCGACGGGAGGCGCCTCGGTCGGCTCCGTGGCCGTCTCGACCTGTCGCGCGCCCCTGCGGGCACGCTCGCGGTCGATCGCCCTCCACCGGGCCATGCGCGCCGGGTCGCAGGACCAGTCGGGCATGGTCACGACGCGGGCCTCCATCCCTCGGGCGTCCACTTCGGGGCTCGTCCGCGACCGTCGTAGGGCACGGCGTGGCCTTCGAGGACGAGCAGCCCCGCGACGTCGATCCACGCCTCGGGGTCGGCGGTCCCGCGCACGTAGATCGTGCCGAGGTAGCGCCCGCGCCCCTCCTTCGCGTCCTTCTTCGTGCGGACGATCACGCGGTTCCCGGCGTCCGCGAGGATGGCGCGGAGCCGGTCGCGGGCGGCGAAGCCCGCCGCCTTCTCCTCGGGCGTGACGCCGGCGCCGCCGACCTCGGGGGCCTGGATGCCGAGGACGCGGATCTTGTCGGTGAAGGCGATGCGGAAGCCGACGTCCAGCCGGATTTCGACCGTGTCCGCGTCGTACACGCTCACGACCTCGGCCTCGTAGGTCCATCGGTCCCACGTCGGCAGGACGGCGGGGACGCTCACGGCCGCCCCATCCCGAGTGCACGCGCCCGCACCCGCGAGGCGCCCCACGTCGGCGCGTACCAGCGCCCGCCGTCGGGCAGCGGCGACGTCCAGGCGCACCGGCCGCCGTCGGCGTCGGGGTGCGCGTCGGCGGGGCGCGAGGCGCACCCGGCGGCGAGCCAGCCGACCGCGACGACGAGCAGCGCGACGGCGAGGATGCAGCCCCACCGCGGCGGGGGCAGCGGGGGCAGCGGGGGGAAGTCGGCGGCGAGGGTCACGGCACGAGCCTCCCGAGGACGCGCAGCCGACCGCTCCGCGCGAGGTCGCCCGGCTCGATCGTCGCGTCGTCGTAGTCGAGGATGTCGGGCACCAGCGGCAGCCCCGCCGCCTGCCACGCGCGCGCGACGAGTTCCGAGCAGATCAGCCCCGACGTCGGCAGCCCGCGCGAGTCCCGCAGCGGGCGCGACCACCGGGCCCGCAGCGCCGCGACGGGGCGGATCCAGCCGAGCGGCACGAGCAACCGCGCCAGGCCGGTCCGCAGGATCGTCCGCCAGCCGTAGCGCGTCGAGAGCCAGGAGATCGCCTCGCCGACGGCGGCCACCTCCGCGGCCTCGCTGGCCCCGACGACCCCGAACGCCTCGACGTCGTGGCCCTCGCGCAGCACCGTCGAGAGCGGCACCGCCCGGCAGCCCTGCCCCTCGCGGGACTCGACCACCATGAGCCGATGCCCCCACCACGCGAGCATCGCGGCGTGGCTGTACGGCGAGCGCCCAGCCGCCTGGATGAGGCGCGAGAAGATCCCGCGGCCACGGAAGAGGAGCACGGTCCCGTCGCGCAGCGTGGATCGCGTGTCGGCGTAGCGCAGGACGGGGCGCTCGGCGGCGGTCACGGGATCGGCTCGCACGTGAACGCGACCTCGAACCCGGGCGTCACGCCGACGAAGGCGCGGCCGTTCCCCGTGCCGAGGCACTGGATCACGCACGACAGTTCCTGCGCGCGGAATCGGTCGAACGCGGGCAGGTAGTCGAACGTGTCGAGCGTCGTCACGAGGGTCGTGTCGGTGACCTCGACGTCCATCGAGGGGCGGCCCTGCCGCGACAGCCGGTAGCGGCCGGGCGCGGGCTTCATCGTGCGTCCCTCGCCGCGAGCAGGGCGCGGCACTCGTCGATGAAGGCGTCGGCCGCGGCGGCCATCGGGCGGCAGTAGCGAGAGCACGTCACGAGCGATGCCACGACGACGAGCGCCGCGACCGCCCCGACCGTCGCCGGGCCCACGGCCAGCAGCGCGCGGAAGAGGCGGCGCGGCATCACCCGAGCACCTTCATCAGGATCGCCGTGAGCACGGAGGCCACGACGCCGGAGACGCCCGCGACGATCATCATGACGAACGTCAGCCGCACCTTGATCTGGCCGATGGCGCTGTACGCTTCGACCTTCCACGACTCGAGCGACGCGATCCGGCGCGCGAGGTCCCGCGCCTCGTCGGCCGCGGCGTCGGTGTGCTGGCGGGCCCACTCCTCGTGGCGCGTCGCCCACGTCTCGAGCCGGTTGAGGCGCACGGGCGTCTCGACGGAGTCGGACGGGCGGAAGGGAGGGGGCCCCCCCACGGTCAGCGGACCGGCACGCCGCACACCCCGTTCTCGCACGTGGTCTCCTCGACCTCGGGCGCGGGGGGCGGCGGCTTCGTGACGGTGGAGCGGGACGAGCGCGAGTAGATCGGCGGGGGCGGCTTCGCCTCCGTCGCCACGCGCGCCTTGCCCCAGGGGGTGTTGTCGGTCTCCATCGACGCGGAGCAGCCGGTGAGCAGCGCGACGAGGCACGCGAGCGCGAGCGCGACGAGGACGATCCGCAGCGGCCACGGGAGCCCGCCGGTCACGACGAGGTCGCCGCGCGACGAGCGGGATGCCGCGTGGCCTCGCAGCGCGGCGAGGAGGCGCGACGGCCACTGCTGGTGCGGCTCGTCCATGACGAGCGTCGGCGCGGCGCGGTCGGCGGCGCTCACCGCGGCGTCTCCGTCGTGCCCGTCGCCGGGCCCTCGGGGATCGTCTCGGGCACGCCGCGCATCGTCGCGTCCACGACCTTGTCGGCCGCCGCGCCCACCGCCGCCGCCGTGTCGGGCGCGATCGCGCCGCCGGGACCGTCGCCGCTCTTCGACCCGTTCGCGACGATCTGCGAGACCCGCGCCCCGCGCAGGTCGTAGACGTTCGTCGTGCTCCCGCCGGCCGCGGCCGTCGCCGCGACGAGCCGGTCGTCGAGCCGGTCCAGCGCCGTCGTGATCGACGCGATGGCGAGGCTGTCGTTCCGCTTGATCGCGTCGCCGAGCGCCGCGCGCAAGGTCTCGCCGCGCGCGAGCAGCGCCTTCACCGCGGGCGACTCGGCCGCGTTCGCGAAGGCCGACGTCGGGAGGATCAGGCCCTGGTTCACCGACGGCGCGCCCGCCTGCGACCGGGTCTCGGTCGTCGTCGGGCTGTTCGTGTTCGGCCCGCTCCCGCGGTTCCACGTCGTGTTCACGCCGCGCGCGCCGGGATCGGACTGCACGGGCTGGTTCGACGCCTCCTGGCCGCCGCGCGCGCCCGCAGCTGCGGCGCTCGAGGCCTCGGGCGCCTCGGGCACCTCGTTCGCCGCGGTGACGCAGTCCGTCGCGGGGCCGGGCTGGTTCAGCGCGCGCGGGCCGGTGAAGCCGGCGGCGCTGCACGCCGCGAGGGGGAGCGCGGCCAGGAGCAGCGCGAGAGCGGGAAGGAATCGACGCATGGGGCGGACCTCCACGGGAGAGCCTACCGAGCCGTTCCGACAATCGGCGGAAGATTTTCCTTGCACGGAGCGCGATACCGCGGCCCGGTCGCGAGCAGCCCGCCGAACCTCGCGAGCAGCCCGACCCGGACGAGCGCGGCCAGCAGCGCCCGGCCCTTGCGCGGACAGAGGCCCCCGGCCGCCTCGCAGACCGCCACGAGGTCCGCGGGGTCGTGCATGGACGCCACCGGGAGGACGGCCGCGAGCACCGCCTCGCGTGCGCGGGTCGTGGCCTCCATCGGCGTCACCGGGGCCCGAGCACTTCGCGCAGCTCGAGCGACGTCGCGTACCAGTCCGCGTCGTCCGCGGTCCACTGCACCGACGGCGCGATCCGCACGAGGCGATACGCCCGATAGGTGAGCTTCACCGACTGCCCGGCGGTGCACGACGACGCCAGCGTGACCGTCCGAGCGTCGGTGTCCACGGAAGCGACGCCGCGGGGCACCCCGGCGACCGTCGCAAACACCTGCCCGCTGATCGGCCAGTCGCGGTAGGCCTCGACGTCCCGGTCGGTCGGCAGGCTGAAGACCGTCTGTCCGTTCGTGGCCGGCCCGACCTCGACGTCCACCCGCGTGAACCCCTCGGGCAGCGTCTCCCAGGGGTCGATGACGTAGAACGCCTCCCCGGCGAGGTTGCGCGCGGCGAGGAACGCGGCGCGGATCCGCGCGTCCTCGGGGAAGTCGGCGGTCGGCCACGAGTAGACGCGCCGCGCGAGGCCGTCGGCGGCGAGCACGCGCTCCTCGCCGGGCCCGTCCTCCATGAACGAGTCGAGGGCCTCGAACTCGTCGCGGAACGTCGCGCCGGGGAAGGGGGTGAGGTCGAGGAACTGCGTCGCCATGGGGCCTCCTACAGCGCGCGGATGATCCACCACGCCGCGACGTGCGGCGGGTTGACGGTGTGGGAGTGGCCGGCGTCGGTGACGACCGCGGCCTGCGCGCCCGCGGTGTTGATGGCGCCGGCGGCGCCGCGGTTGACGGTGTTCGCGACGCCGACGGTGATGCCGGTCGGGCTCGTGCCCGTGGACCCGGAGCCCGACGCCGCGCCGAGGTCCCCGTCCGCGTTAGCGCCCTTTACGTAGTTCACGCGCGCGTCGGGGAGGTTGAACGTCGTCGAGCCGTCGCCGACGCCCCAGGTGGTCCCGAGGATCGCGTAGAGGGCCGCGTACGTCGTCCGGCTGATGGCGGCGCCGTCGAGCTTCACCCACCCGGACGGGATGGACGTGGCCGGCCCGAACCAGGGCATCGTCGCGCCGATCGGCGTCGCCGCGGCGTTGACCTGGCCGACCGTGGCGAGGTCGTCCGACGCGGTCCCGTCGGCGGCGTTCACGCCCTTCTGCCCGCCGAAGTCGAGGTCCCCCGTCATCGCGACCGACCCGTCCGCCAGGAAGTCGCCCGAGCCGCCGGACGCCGCGGGGTAGAGCTCGAACGCGATGGACGTCGAGTCGACGACCGGCGGCGACGTGTTCGTCATCCGGAACAGCTTCTTCGCGTTCGTCGTGCCCTGCCGCACGAACACGACGCACCCCTGCGCGAGGTCCTCGTCGTCGTCGGCGTCGGTCGCCCGCGTCAGGACCCACGGCGTCGAGACGCCCCCCTGGTCGGTCAGGACGTAGATGCCGTTCTTCGCCTGGGTGGCTTCGTCCTTCACGAGGTAGCGCCGCCCGACCGTCGCCGAGACGCCGTCGATCGTTGTGAGCGCCCCGTTCGCGCTGGCCGTGAGGACGCCACCCGAGAGCGTGTTCGTCGGGAGCGCCGCGGCCGTGGCCTGGTGGACCTCGGCCTTGAACGCCCGCCCGAGCGGGACGCCGGCGAACTCGTCCCCGTCGCGCGCGGGGACCTCCCCCTCGGCGACGTCGCCAAGGTCGACGACGTCGCCGTTCTTGAGGTCCAGCCGCTGCCGGGCGTCGCCGCAGGCCATGGCCGCTCCTAGGCGTTGCTGTCCACGAGGCTGATCGTCACCTGCGCGGTGTACGACGCCCCGGCGCCCTTCGTGAACGGCCCGACGAGGGCGCGCCCGACGAGGATGCCCGACGAGGAGCCGACGAAGACGCCGACCTCCGCGACGGTGCCGGTGCCCACGCCCGCGCCGAAAGTCGCCTCGACGGTGCAGACGCCCGGGCTGACGTAGGCGAACGTCGCCGCGACGCGCGCCGTCTCGGAGACGAGCGCCGTGTCGCCGGTCGAGGGCGTCGTGCCGCCCGAGCCGATCGCCATGTGCCCGGACACGGCGTGGCTGCCCACGTTGTCGAATCCGCGCTTGACGAGCCACTCGAGGCCGTCGTCGGTGAGAGTCAGGTTCGCCACGGAAGTTCTCCCTACGTCGTGCGGCCGACCACGCGGCCGCGGATGGTGATACCCGCGTCAAGGGACAGCGGGTCGAGAAGGTCAGTCACGGTCCCGCCCGCCCCGATGCGAGCGAAGACGTCGCGCCACGGGTTCGTGTCGAGGCGCCCGTCCATGGCGACGGCCACGTCGGCCGCGATGGGCTCCTCGACGGAGTCCACGACGACGCCGCCCACGCCGACCCCGGCGTGCAGGATCGGGTGGTTGTCCACGAGGGACACGCCCGCACCGACGCCCGCGCCGACGCGGTGCATGGACGACCGCTCCGCGACGGGAACGTCCACGCCGACCCCAGTCAGGATCGCGCCGCCCGTCATGTCGCCGCCGTCGCCGTCACGCTGGACGCTGAGCGCCAGGTCGAAGGGCTTGCGCAGCCCCGCGGGGACCGCGCCGCCCGGGACGAGGAACAGCGCGACCGCCGTGCCCTCGCCGCCGCCGTCGGTCAGTTCGGGCTCCTGTGCCGCCGTCGTGTCCTCGGCCGACCACGCGCTGCCCTGGACCGAGTAGGACAGCGCGAGCGACGGGGACCGGCCCGACGCCTCGGGGGTGCCGCCGCTGACCTCCTTGAGGTGCGCCGCGACGGCGATCGCGCCGACCGCGTGCGGAGGCATCGACAGGATCCCGCCCGCGCCGGTCACGACGCCAGTGCCGGGCGAGAGGATGCGGCCGGCCGCGCCGGTGAAGCAGAAGGGGTCGTCCGAGACGGCCGCGGGCGCGTCGGCGGTGATCGCCGCCCCGCCGCGGTCGCTGCGCAGCGCCGGAGCGTCGATCTGCTTGTGGACGATCCCGCCGCCCTGCAGGACGGTGTAGGTGCCGTCGGCCTCGATCACGTCGTCGTACGAGCCGCCGTTCTTCCCCGTGCCCGCGGTGACCGCCTCGACGAGGACGAGCGCGTGGCCCGGCGCCAGGACGCGCCAGTCGAGCCCCGCGTCGGCCCCGTCCGCCCCGATCGGACCGTGGAGCACGAGGCCCCCGGGGTCGGACAGCGTCGCCCACCGCGGCCGCAGGTCCCGCGCGACCGACGCGGCGAGCAGCGTCGTCGCGTGGTCGGCGGGCACGCCGTCGGGGTACGTCGCCGTGACGGTGCCGGGCGCGAGGACGCGCCCCGCCGAGTCCATGACGATCCCGAGGCGGTCGGCGATCGCGGCGTCTCGCGCGGCGAGCTGCGCGGGGTAGGAACCCGCCGCGGCGTCGCGCAGCGGCAGCCCGGCGGCCCCGAGGTCGAGCAGCGACGTCAGCGGGGCCCACGACCCCGTCGGCACGCCCTGCGCGTCGTTCGGGCTCCACTCGAGCCCCTCGCCACCCGCCCGGTCCCCCGAGGCGTCCGCGGCCTTGCGCACCGTCCCCCATCGGTAGACCCCGACGAGGTCCGGCGGCCGCCCGGCGAGCGTCTTGTCGGCGACCGGCGGCCCCCCGTAGACCCCCGCGGAGCCGCGCGCGCCGGCGATCGGCCCCGGCAGCCACGTCTTCGGCAGCGTGCGCGGGATCGACCCGGACCCCGCGGGGAAGGCGCGGCCGTCGTCGTGGTCGTACCCCGGCATCTCGATCGGCTGGCCGGGGAACGGGTTCGGACCGAGCCCCGCCGCGGCGCGGCCGAACTGGCCCTCGAGGTGGACGTGCTGGATGCCGCTCTTCTTGTTCTCGTCGTCGATGTTCACGTCCACGGTCGTGCGGCGGACCGTGTCCACGATCTCGACCTTGCACCCGGGGATTGACCCCGCGGGCTGGGCCGCGACCGTCGTCTCGCTCTTCCCGTTCAGGCAGGCCACAAGGTCGCGAAGCGTCCGGACCGACTGCGCCGCCGCGACCTGCGCGGGCTTCTCGAGGAACGTGCGCGCGATCTCCTCGGCCGCGAGGTTGAGCCACCCGGCCGCGGTGCCCGCCTGGATCGTCGTCTTGTTCCCCAGCAGGCTCCACGTGACCGAGTAGACGACGAGGTTGAGCCCGTCCTCGAAGCCCGTCGTGCGCTTGCGCGACAGCAGCCGGACGCGCTTCGTCAGCCCCGCCCAGGTCGAGGACGGGTACCCGTTCGCGTGCTGAGGGAACGCGGCGTGCGGCTGCCACGGCGTCGAGATCTCGGCCGTGAAGAGCATCGGCAGGTCGCCCATGACGTCGAGCAGCGCCTGCCCCGCGAGCTCGAGCCCGTCGGACTGGTCCATCGACGTGAAGTCCTGCAGCTCGATCCGCTGCAGGCGCGCCCACCCCCACTCCGTCCACGCGCGACCCTGGTACGTGTCGTCCTCCGTCGGGACCCGCACGCGCGGAACGTCGCCCAGCGTCTTCACCTTCCCCTGGATCTGGACCTCGGGGATCGCGACGGCCGGGTTGCTGCACTGGTCGAGCGGCGGCGAGCCGCCCGGCATCGCGCCGAGGTAGTTCACGAGCCCGAGCGTGCGCTCAGGCTTCTTCGCGAGCACCACGACCGGGTCGCAGAAGCCGGCGCCGATCGCCTCGGCGCTCGGGGCGTGGATGCCGAAGTCCACTTCCTCCCACGACGTCGTGCCCGTCACAGGGTTCTTCTCGCCAATGCGCATGACGCCGCAGGCCTTCGCCTTGTCGAGCCCGCCCTGCGCGAGGCCCGTCGCCGCGACGCCGCAGATCGTCGGGACGCCGTACGCCCGGAACGAGCGCCCGACGCCCATGTTCGAGAGCCACCACTGCGCCCGCTCGTCGAGCAGCGTCATCGTGAACGGGTCGCCGGGGTCGGGCGCGTCCCCGCCCGGCCACGCCGCCGGCGAGAGGTAGATCTTAGTCGCCGTGTTGCCGACGACGAACTCGCCGTTGCAGATCGCGCCGCGGAACTGGTCCTCGGTCAGCCCGTAGGACGACGAGACCTGCAGGAACGTCCGGGTCTGCCCGCGGAAGGTCTCCGCGCCGGCGCCCGCGATGGTGCCCTGCAGCGTCTGCTTCGACTGCGTCGCGGCCGTCGAGTTCGCCGCCTGCGCGTCCGTCCACTGGCGGGCGAGGTTGTCGGTCGAGCCCGGCACGCCGAGCGACAGGTCGGTCTCGTCGCTCTCGCCGCGGGTGCCGACGAACTCGAACGCCGTGATCGCGCGGCGAGCGTCCACAGTGACCGTCGGCCGGACCCACTCGGCAGTGCACTCGATCGCCTGCGCGGTCGCCCCGGTGATGTCGCGCAGCCGCCAGACCAGCGTGCCGGGATCGACGAAGACCTGCCACTTCCGCGTCTTCGCGAGGACCTGGAAGACCGCCGACGCGAACGAGCCCGACACGACGAGCCCCGGGATCACCGCGTCGAGCGCCGCCGTCTCCGTCGAATCGAACACCGGCGAGCCGTCGAGGGGCGCCGCCCCACGGAGCGCGAGCGCCGCTCGGTACCGCTCGCCGAGGAAGTCGAGCACGTCGCCGAGCGTCATGTCCTGCCGCTCGGTGTCGTAGTAGTCGCTCGTCGTGTCGGTCAGGTTGAAGGAGAGCGACGACGTGCCGTCGTCCTCCGCGATGTCCACGAGGCCCGCGAGCGTGACGGCGTCCATGGCCGTCCACCGCTGGCTGCCCGCGGGCGTCGCCGCCGCCTGCCCCGAGACGATCAGGCCGCGGAACCGAACGGCGCCGTGGTGATAGACCACGACGTTGCGGCCAGGACGCAGCCCGGCCTTGAGCACCCAGGCGCCGTCCGCGACGATCGTCGCCGTGCATCCGCCGCCCGCCGCGGGGAACGTCTGCGTCACCTCGAGGTCGTGGACCTTCGGGTCCATCGTCGCGAAGTCGGCCGTCGGGTAGCGGGTGCCGTCGATCTCGAGCACCCAGCCGCTGCCGTCCTCGAGGTCGGAGCCCGACGCCGAGTCCGAGAGGTCGTACACGGCGTGCTCGTCCACGAGGACGTCGTCGCCGCTGACCCCGCCGGAGAGTTCGACGCCGGTGCCCCACGTCCCCCGCAGGCTGGGGACCGAGCCCGACCACGTGGCCCGCTGGGTCCCGCGCGAAGCCCCGCCGCTGCCCCCGACGTAGGCGGTGAACGTCGTCGTGCCGTCGGCGTTGTCGTAGACCGCGAGGCTCCACTCGATGAAGTTCGCGAGGTCGATCTCCTCGATGTCGCTCCCGCTGTACGCCGACCCGCGCGCCGTCTCGGTCCCGTCCTCGACGGTGAAGATCCGCAGCGTCGGCGTGCCGTCGTTGTTCGCCACCAGCCGCGCGACGGCGTAGTTCTTCGCGTCGCGAAACCGCACGATCGGGCCGACGCCCTGGCCGAACGTCGTGTTGCCGGGCGCCTTCCACCGCGCGCGGACCGTCGCGCGGCAGTCCTGCCGGCCGGGCCGGTTCTCGCTCCGCACCGCCCAGACGTACGCGAACGCGCCGAACCCGCGGGGCCCGATCCCGTGCCCGCCGCCGTCGATCGTCGGGATGAAGGGCTCGTTGACGTACGGGTCCACCGGCGCGTTGATGCCCGACTGCAGGCCGGTCTGCGGGTTGAGCAGCGGGCGGCCCGCATCCTGCAGGAGCGGAACCTCGAAGCCCGTCCAGGCGTCCACGACGCCCGGAGCGTCGTCGCCGTCGAAGGTGTGGCGGTAGAGGCGGACGGCGTCGCTCACGGAACGAGCGTCTCCGTGGTCCGGTGGATCTCCGTCGTCGGGACGCCCGTGAACGGCCAGACGATCTCGGGCGAGTAGTAGTCGCCGCCCTTGCTCGGGCGCCCCATCTGGCGGATGCCGCCGCAGTACAGGGGCGTGAAGAGCGACGAGACCCGGACGACCAGGTCCCCCGCCTCGGGCGCGTAGTCGTCGGTCGAGGGATCGGCGACGAACGTGATCGCGTCGGACGCCGGCGTCGCCTGGACCGTCCCCCAGCCGAAGGCGTGGAGCGCGGCGCGGTCAGTCGCGTCCGAGGGCCGGTAGAGGTACAGCACGTCGCCGGGCACGTACGAGTGCGCGGCGACCGTCACGTAGCCCGTGCCGGTGCCGCTCTCGATCACCTCGTCGAAGCCGTCGTCCTCGCACCACACCAGCGGGAACCCGTAGGCGTGACGGGCCCGCAGCGCAGCGCGGATGGCGGCCTTCAGCGCGATCCACGCGGCCTGGGTCTTCGCCGACCCGGGGCCGCCCCACGTCGTGACCTCGATGCCGCCGTGGGCGTTCACGCTGTCGGGGATCACCAGCGCCCGGTCCTGGTCCACGCCGAGCGCGACCTGCACCGGGTTCCCGCGGTCCTCCTGCTCCGTCAGGCTGCGAGCGTGGCTCCACAGTCGCAGGTTGCCGAAGATGGCGCGCTTCTGGCCCATGGTCAGCCCCCGAAGAACGACGCTGCGGCCAGGGCGGCCTCGAGCGTCGCGAGGCGGTCGTTGAAGCCGGACAGCGCCTCGTCGATCCCGGCGATGGCCTCCGCGGCCCGGCCCACGCTGTCCGCGGCGGCGCCGAGCTGGTCGGCGATCTCGCCCGAGCCCTGGGCGATGTCGTCGGCGCCGCTCGACATCTTCCCCGCCGCCTCGCCGACGGCCGCCGCCGCCTGCGTCGCGGCCTCGCCGCCCGCCTTCATCGCGTCCCCGGCGGCGCCGAGCGGGCCGAAGATGTCCGTCGCCGACGGAGCGGACGGCTGCTCGGGAGGAGGAGGCGCGAGCAGGCCGGGAGCCTTGAAGGCGTAGTCGTCGGGCGTCAGCTTCTGCTTCGGGGTGCGACCGGCGATCGACCCGAGGTCGAACGCGAACGGGTCCGCGACGCCGATGGGGTTCCCGTTGGCGTCGAACTGCGGCGCGCCGACGTTGCCGTACGCGCTCGTCTCGCGGCGCTCGGCAGCGAGGTTGTCGGCGTGGTTCTTGAAGCGGGCGATGTTCGAGTTGCGGCGCTTCGCGTCCCGCGCCTGGGCGAGCGGGCCGTACCCGGCGCCGAAGGTGTTCATCTGGGACGCGCGAGAGGCGGCATCCGCGGCGCGCTCCTCCTCGCGGGCGCGGTTGCGAGCCTCGTGGGCCATCCGCTCGGCGGCCAGCACGCGCTCCTGCTCGGCCTCTGCGGCCTGCGCCGCCGCGGCCGCCTGCTCCTTCAGGTAGTCGGCCGTCTTCTTGGCCACCGACTCCAAGGCCTTCGCCGGGGGCACGCCCGAGGCGATCGCGTCGCGGTACTCCTGCGCGTTGCGGACCTGCAGGCGCTCGAGGTCCGTCGCGGCGCCGAGCACCCGGAGCCGGTCGTCGAAGGCCTGGTTGATCTCGCGCATCCGGTCGCGCGCGCGCTCGGTCTCCCTCGCCTCGTCGCGTGCCCGCTCGGCGATCCGGCGGCGCATCTTCTCGCGGTCCTCCTCCGCGCGGGCCAGGTCCTCGGTGACCTTCTTCAGGTCGGCCTCGTGCTTCTTGGCTTCCTCCTGGGACGCAGCGAACCGCTCGGCCGCGTCGGCCGCGGCCCACTCGGCCTCCTTCTGCCGGATCACCTCGTCGGCGATGTCGGCGGCGTACTGCGCTCGGATCTTGTCGATCTCGGCCTGCCGCTCCATGCCCTTCACGATCGGGGAGTCGGCTCCGAGGTTCGACCGACGCTCGGCGTTGCGCGAGGCCTCCATGGCCGCGTCGGCCGACCGCTGCTGCTCGGCACGCTGGCGCCGGCGCACCTCCTCCTCCGCGTCCGACCCCATCGACATGCCCGCGTCCGACGCGGCGAAGTCCCCCGCCGTCGCGCGGCCCGACGCGACGTCGGCCGCCCGCCGCTGCTCGACGAGGAAGTCCTGCTTGCGGCGCATCTCGTCCATGGCGAGCTGCGCGCGCGCCGCGTTCAGTTTCTTCGTCGCATCCTCGGCGTCGTTGCTCGACTTCAGCAGTTCGCGCACGCCCTGAACGCCCGCCGCGAGCGCCGCGCCCCAGGGCCCGCCGGCGGCGCCGGCCATGCCTGCCGAGAACACGCGCGCGAGCGCGCCCGCGGTGTCGTTCGACTCCCCAGCCAGCATCGCGAGGGAGGCAGCGGCACCCGCGACGATGGGCTTGAGGCCGCGGCCGAACGACGACATCGCGCGGTCCGCGCGCGCGCCCTCGGCCTCAGCCGTGCGGCCGAACGACCGGAGAGCGTCCTCGCCCTTCTTCATCCCCTCGACGAGGGGCTGATACTTCGCGCCGAGCGTGACCTCGAGTGTGCCCGCCGACCCGCCGCTCATGCGACACCCCACCTTCTGCGTGCGCCCTTGCGGCCCATTTCGCTGTACCGCGCCAGAACCACCGGATCCGTCGCTTGGGCGCGAAGCGTCGCGGCGATCCGAAGTTTGCGCTCCGTCGGCATCGGGCCGAGAACGCGACCAGCCGACATTCGGCCCTGCTTGGCGAGTTGCGCCCGCACGGCCGGATCGGTCGCGCACCGAGACCGAAGAGTCTCCGCGATCCGCGTCCTACGCTCCGCCGCTACGGGTCGGCCCCTCAGCGCATCCGAGATGCGCTTCTTGGTCTCCGGAGGGCACGGGCGCCGACTCACGCCCGCGTGAGCGTCGCTCATCCGGCGCCGCACATCGTCGGAGAACTTCCGCCCGAGGTTCGGGCCGAGGCATCCAGCCTTCGCCGCGGAGATCTTGGCTCGCGACTCCGCGGAGTGGAGGCCGTTCCGTCCCCCCGTCTTGAGATTCAGGCAGAGCGGGTCCGACAGCGCGGACTCAGTGACGATCGCGGCCTCGTACCGACACGCGGAGTCCCACGAGTCGAAGCGCGCCAAGACCGTCTTCTGGAACGCCGCCTTCCCGTGTTTGGCGATCATCGCCCGAACCGCCACTCCGCTGCCCATGTACCCATCGCGGTCGGGCCCCGCGGCGGACCGGCACGTTCGGATCCCGTAGTAGTACCGACCAGAGTCGATGTGCTCGACCCGGTAGGCGTAGCAGGAACGGCCCGCACTACCCGCCATGGGTCACCCCCGAGCCTTCGGCTTCGACACCTTCACCGCGGCCGACAGCGCGTCGAACGCCGCCGCCGTGGGAGGCAGGACGGTCGCCGTCCCGCTGACGCCGCGGCGCGCCTTCGCCGCAACGCGCCCACGCTCGGGCGGCAGCGGCCGAAGGCGTCCGGTGAGCGACAGGAAGGCGAGGCACTCGGTCCACTCCGAAGATGTGAGGAGCCGCGCCAGATGGCGCGGTGACGGGACCCCGAACGTCGCGCACGCTTCCCAGCGCGCTAGCCGCCCGGGGTCCCGCCGGAGTTTCCCTCGGCGGCCCGTTCGGCCAGGACGCCGACGGCGTTGACCTCGTTCGAGGCGTTGGCGAGGCGACGCAGCACGCCGGCGCCCTTGCGGGACAGCCGGAGCGCCGCGGCCTCGGTCGCCGTCACGTCGATCCGGCCGTCGGGCCGGCGCGACGCGAAGAGGTCCGACCCGTCCGGGTTGCGAGCCGTCCACGCGACGATCCGCGCCTCGTAGTTGAGGGACGCGGCCATCTCGTCCACGGCACGCTTCTCGGCCTTCGCCGCGGCCTTCTCGGCCTCGATGCGGCGACGCCACTCGGCGTCCCAGTCGTCCCGGTCCGCGCCGGACATCTCGCCGACGATCACGTCGCCGCCCCACTCGGGGACGGCGACGGTCTTCGTCCGCAGGGCCGACGCGGCGAGGATCGCCTCGCCCGTCAGGAAGCCCACGGGTCTACTCCTCGTCCGTCTGGACGCGCGTGTTGACCGTGAACTCGAACTCGTACGACAGCACGCCGTCCGGGTCCGCCTGGGTCTCGCCGATGCGCGAGACGAAGCCGGTGTAGGTGAGCACGCGGGGCGTCGTCATGCCCTCCGGCGTGGGCAGCGTCACCACCGCCGTGCCGTCCCACCCGAGCGTCGGCTCGTTGCCGTCTCCGAGGTAGCACCGCGCGCGGATCGAGCCGTTCGCGGTCACGCGCCCGGCGATGAACGTGCGCTCCGTGTCGCTCAGCTTCGTCACGTCGTGCGCCGTGATCGAACGCTCGGGGATCGTGACCCCCGTCACCTCGAACGAACCGACGCCCGAGAGCTCGAGGGTCGTGCCCTGCCCGACATCTGCGGCCATGGTCTATGCTCCGGAAGGAACCGCGCGGTAGGTCAGGCGAGCGGTGAGGACCGTCACGAACCACGTGACTTCGGAGCCGTCCTCTGGGCGAACCGCGTCATCGACTTCGCCTTGCAGGTCGATGGCACGGACGGAGACGTTGCCGCGAGGCCCGGGCATCTGCTCAAGCCTCGAGGCCAACGCCTCCGCGACACGTTCTACCACGAAAGCGTCGTCCCCCCACACCTCGAACGAGAACAGGCCCCCGCGGAGCCCGTCACGGGTCTTGGAGAGGGTCCGGGCCTCAACGGAGTCGGACCGCTTGAAGACGATGTACGGGAACCTCCGGTGCGCCGGCGCGCCGTGGGGGAAGACCGACGGATCGTCCTCGGTGGACTCCGGGCCGAGCGCGGTGCGCAGCTCGTCGCCGGTGCGCAGCCAGTCGTAGACCGCGGTGCGGATCCCGGTATCGGTGCCGGCGGCGATGCTCATTCGAGTTCGTCCCCGTCGTCGTTCCACCCGACGGCGCGACGACGAGCGGCCGCCGGGTTGATCTTCTCGACCCGGGCCATCATCGCGCGCGCCGCGGCGTCGATCACCATGGACTTGTGCCCGAAGAGCGCGTTGCGCATGAACCGCTTCGGCTCGACCTTGCGGATGTGGGCGGTCATCGTCGCCCGGGCCGATCGCGCGGTCATGCCCCCGGCAGCCACCGCCGACCGCCGACCGCGCCGCTTGGGCACGAACGGCAGCGGCCCCTGCTGCGGCGCGCCGGCGTAGGGCTTCCATCCGAACTCCTGCGAGTACGGGTAGAAGCCAGACGCGCCTCGGCGGATGCCCAGCGCCGCCCGCACCGGCACCGCCAGGCGGTACGCGAACAGGCTGCGACGCTTCGACCGGCGGATGGTCCAGACGCCCTGCGCCAGGCGGAACGTCCGCCGCGGCGCGAACGCCTTGGCTCGCATCCGCACTACGCCGAGGCCAGCGCGCAGCCCCGCCCCGAGCGCCCGGCGGACTTCTCCCTGCGGCAGCGCGCGGAGTGCGGCCGTGACTTCCGGGTAGCCCTGCAGCTGGACGTCGAGGATCCGCCCGCGAGCCACGGCCTACCCCTCCTCGATGCAGAACACCTCGACCACGTCCGCCGCGGGCCGCCGGCGGACCTCCGCGACGACGAGGACCCGGGTGCGGCCGCGCTCCTCGAACCGGAACGCGGACGTGATCGGCTTCACCTCGAGGGGCTCGCGGAGCGTGACCATCGTGCGCACGCGCGAGCCCGCGGCCGCGGCCTTGAACGTCAGCGACGCGGACAGGTCCTCGACGCGAGCCCAGCGGGCCTCGCGATCGGCCCAGTCCCGCTTCGACTGGCCGACCGCCGACCGCGTCTCGGCCCCGAGTTCGAGGACCGTGACGCGGTGGCGGAAGTCTTTGGCGCTGGCGGCCGGCATCGGATCAGGCGATCGCGGCGCCCGGCGCGCACGGGGCGAGCCGCAGGATGCTCGTCGTCCGGGCCGCGCCGATGATCGTCAGCCGGTTCGTGCTGACGAGGTCGGCGAACGGGCAGATCTTGCCCGCCGTGGCCGAGAGGCAGTACACGACGCCGACGGTGAAGATGGCGCCCATGTTCACCTCGCCGCCCTTCTGCAGCGTCACCGGCTGGTCCGCGGCGGCGTCGTTCAGCGCGATGTACAGCGCCTCGGACTCCTCCGCGGTGCCGTCGCACTGGCCCTGGTACGCCTTCCCGTCGGACGCCTTGATGTAGCAGGCGTCACCGCGGGCGATCGTCCCGCCGGCGGTCTTCTGGAAGATCGCGCCGCTCACGCGCTTCACGTTGGCGGCGGTCGGGGAAAGGTTCGCCATGACGGGATCTCCTAAGCGGCGCGCTGGGCGCGGGTGGACCAGAACAGGGAGCGGAGAGCGAAGGGAAGCTCAGCCACGATCGTGCCGGTCACCACCGGGCCACGAGCGGGGTCGTACCAGTGCGCGACGAGCAGCCGCAGGCACTGCTGGATCTTGTGCGGCACTTCGTCGGCGGTCGTGCCGTACCCCGCGGTGAAGCGAACGCGGACCGCGCCGGGACGGTCTGACGCGACCGCCGGCCACGTCTTGCCGAGCGCGGGGACGATCGTCGCGGGTTCGGCCTCTGCGTCGAGCGCGTAGTCGGCGGCGTCGATCGTCCGCTCGACGTGGTCGCCGTCCAAGTACTTGACCGACGTGACGGCCACGGCGGGAGACTTCGGCAGGAAGATCGCGTAGCGGTCGGCCGCACGCTCCCACCGCGGCCCGCGCCGCTCGTCGCCGACCTGGCCCGGGAAGCAGTCGAAGCGGGCCTCCCACGTCGCCGTGATGAGCGACCGGGCCGCCGCGTCCTCGTACCACTCCACCGCGGCCGTCGCGTACGACTCGAGCAGGGCGTCGTCGTGCGTGCCGTCCACTCGGATGTGCCCCTTGAGGACGTCGTCGATCGCGAGCGCGAGCACGCGATCCGACTCCCCGGGGACGATCTTGAGTGACTGCAGCACGTCGAGGCTCCTGGGATGCGGGCCCCCGCCGTGAGGCAGGGGCCCGCGATCAGGACGTCAGGTCAGGGGTCAGACGACCTGGGTCGTCTGCGCGCCGACGCGCGGGAACGCCTGCAGCCAGCCGGCCGCGAGGAACAGGTTCCCCGAGTTGTTGGCCGGCGTGATCGTCACGCGGATGTACCGCTTCGAGCCGCGGTACCCGATCTTGAACGCCTTGTTGTCGTCCGAGAACAGGAACGTCGCGCCCGCCTCGGTGCCGAGCAGCTGCGAGTCCGGGACCGCCGCGGCGTCCGACAGGTTCGCCTGGTCCCCGTGCTCCACGAGCACGGTGAACGAGACGTCGGCGTCGGCGATCGCGCCGAGCAGGCCGAGGAACTCGTTCGCGAAGAACTCGGCGGTGTCGAGGATCGACGACACGTACGGCGTGTTGTCGGTGACGGCCGCGACGGGCGGCTCCGCGTTCGTCCACTTGCAGTCGTTGTGCAGGTCACGGCGCATGACGGGGGACTCCGGAGGGAGAGGTCTGACGGGGTGCGGTGCGGGTCTCGATGCGCCCCTCGCGGGGTGCGGGCCGCGGCGCCGAGGCGCGCCCTCGAGGGGAGAGCGCACGCTCGACGCCGCGGTGGTTGGCAGTCCGGACGGTCACGTCGCCGACTACGACGCCGCCATCACGAGGTGCTTGACCGGGTCGTCGCCGGGGTTGAGGAGGCCGCCGTCGGCCTCGTGGAAGGCGATGAAGCCCTCCTGGTCCGTCTCGCCGTAGAGCTCGGCGAAGCGCCGGACGCGGATCGCGCCGACCTCGCGGACCTTGTAGGCCGACAGGTCGCCGAAGACGACCGGCTTCGCGCTCGCCGCGATCTGCGCGATCTCCTGGCACGTCTGCACCGGGTACGTGAACAGCGTGTCCGGCGCGCCGGCGATGAGGCCGGGCTGCCAGATGTACTGGTTCTGGCTGTCCTTCTTCTTGCGGAAGTGCAGGACCGTCTGGTCGTGCATCAGGAACGCCGCGCCCGAGCGGCGCGCGATCTCGATGCTGTGGATCAGGTCGAGCAGCTCGTCGGTCGTGATGACCGACGCGGACGCCGCGGTGACGCCGAGGACGGAGTCGAGGGTGATGCCGCGCGGCTTGCCGGCGCCAGACCCGGTCGCGAACGCCGTGGACTTCGACCGGCCGATGCGCTCGCCGAGCATCGTGCCCACCAGCGACGGGAGGTCGATGACCGCGTCGCGGAGCAGCTCGAACGACAGCTTGATCGGCTTCGAGGAGACCTTGTGCGCGAGCCACGTGGTCTTCTTGAACGTGGGGTCGGTGCTGTCCGACGTCGCGGTCGCGTCGTCGGCCTCGCCGAGCCACTCGCCGGTGTTGTCGGTGTCGTCCGCCGACGGCCAGCTGATCGGGTTCGCGCCAGCCGTGCGGATCACCTGGGCGCGCTGGTAGATGCCGCCGTGCGTCAGCATCGCGACCTCGAGGGACCGGATCAGCTCCTCGGGGGCGCCGACGTAGCCGCCGGCCGGCCCGCTGCCGATCGACAGGTCGCGGACCTCGGCCTGGGAGAGCGCCCGCTCGCGCTCGTTGCCGAACACGGTGCGGTGGCTGCGCTGCAGGCCGCGGAACTGCCGCGTCCGCGCCAGCGGGATCGTCAGGACGCGCGACCGCAGGTTCAGGCCGACCGCGCGGGCCGCCTCGACCTCATCCTCCGTCGCGCCCTCGCCCGACTGCTCGGCGAACCAGCCGACGATCGCGCGGGCCCGCGTCTCCTCGGTCACCTCGCCGCCGGCGCCACCGCCGGGGCGGGGCGGGGTGTTCTCGCGGCCCGGCTTCTCGCGCTCCTCGGCGTCGAGCGCCTCGAACCGCCGCGCGCGGCCCTCCTCGGCGACGATCGTGTCGTAGTCGGCGCTGGCCTTCGCGAACGCCGCGTCCTCCTCCTTCGTCCAGGCGGTCCGCTTCTCGGCGGCCATGCGGGCGTCGGTGTCGTCGCGCAGCTTCACGAGCGCGGCGCGCGCGCTCTGCTTCGCCTCGAGGATGTCCTTCAGGGTGCGAGCCATGGGCGGCTTCTCCGGGTGAGGGCCCGGAACTGCCTACAAGGCGACCGCGGGCCCGGGTTGGTGGGCTTCCGCGAGCCGCCGCGCGCTGGGGCGCGACTACCTCGCACTCGGCGCGGCCAGCGGGCGCTTGGGCCCGCGGACCGCGCTGCACAGGGTCAACGGGTCCCGACGCTACGCCTCGTGCGCGGGTCCGTCAAGGAACTTCTTCCGCCGCCGTCAGGACCGCTCGGCGATGGCGATGGTCCGCGCGCGCCGCGCAGCCGCGGCCGCGGGGTCCTCGCCGGCGGCCTGGCGGATCCGCTCGGCCTCGGCTGCGGGGTCCCCGCCGACCGCCCGCGCCACGATCGCGGCCCGGGCCCCGGCGTCGGCGCCGTCGTAGGCCGGGAACGTCACCGGCCCGACGTCGTACAGCCTCTCGATCTCCTCGATCGTGCGGATGTAGTACGGCCGACCGTCCCGGGTTTCCCGGGTCACGACGTCCTTCTTGACCCGAAACGAGAACGAGGACCCGGTCACGTCCCCTCGCTTGACGGACTCCACCACGTCGGCTGCGTGCGCCGGAGGGTCCACCTCGTATCGAAGCCCGCGAGCGTCGGTCGAGAGCCGCAGCGTGCCCGACTTCGTCCGACCGAGAACCTTGTCGGGGGAGTGGTTCCACAGGGCGCGAACATCCTGAACCTCCCGCAGCGCCCGATCAAAGGCGCCGGGCGCGACCCGCTCCTCTAGGTCACCGGCCAGCATGTACCGTGTGGACGGGTCGCTCGGGTTGTAGAACACCGCGCCGTGCCCGACCAGCATCGCGGGCTTGCCGGCCTCGGACCGGATCTCCACGTCCCCAACGGGGGCGCTCCGGATCTCACGCACTTCGGGAGTTGACACGATGTGCCTCCACGTACAGCGCCGCCTTTCGGATCAGCGCCGGGTCGTCTCGTAGGTATCCGATCGCTCGGTTGCACTTCCCGCACAGAAGCCCGCGAATCCGTCCAGTCGCATGGTCGTGATCGACGTGCAACGCAATCGGCTTCCCGCTCTTTGCCGTGCCGCTGGCCCGCTCTCCGCACAGCGCGCATGCGCCTCCCTGCGCGGCAAGCATCGCGGCGTACTGACCCTTCGGAAGCCCAAACTCGCGCAGCCGCCTAGCGTCCTGAGCGAGCGCGTAACGCCTCGCCCGCACCTCCGGAGGCATGGACTGCCGCTTCAGTCTGTCCCTAGCGGCGACTGCGGCTCGATTCTCGGCGTACCGCTTCCGCGCTGCCTCTCGGCACTTCTCGCGGCGAGCCGCGTAGTAGGCGCGGTGGTACTCGGCGGTCTCGGCGCCGCGCTTGGTGATCGGCCCGCCGAGGCTCATCGCTTCGTCTCCATCGCGACCAGCGCCGCGTCGAGCGCGGCGGGGAACTCGGCGGGCTTCGACTCCTGCGCCCGGTCGCACGCCGACCGCAGCGCCGCGAACAGCGCGTCCACCTCAGCCCGCGTGTCGATGGCCGCGTCGGCGAACGCGAACGCCTCACGGACGATCGGCTCGTGCGCCTCGCGCGCGCCGTCTGCCCACGCCGTGAACTTTGACGGGTCCTTCGCCGCGGCGCGCGCCGCCGTCGCAAGTCGGTGCACCATGCGCGACCGCGTCGCCACCACGGCGTCGTCGAAGCCGCGCGCCTTGCGCGCCGCCGTCGGGTCGGGGTCCGGCGTCGGATCCGTCAGGGGCTTCGCGGACGAGTCCGCGCCGCTGCCCGGCTTCGCCGCCTGGACGAGGTTGATCGGGATGATGAGCTGCGCGCCTCGTCCATCGGGCAGCGGACCCAGCCCCCGCCGCTCGCGAACCTCGTCCACGGTCTGCCACGGCACACCGGCGAGCGCGGCCTTGTCCGCCTCGGCCTGGCTCTTCACGTCCGCCATGCCGAGCGGCGTGCGGTCGAAGCGGATCCGCACGTCGCCGCCGCGCTTCTCGTCCTCGGTGAAGAGCACGTACTCAAGCGACGCCTCGCACGACCGGATGTCGGGGTCCGCCGTGTTCTCGAGGAAGACCTGCGCCTCCTGCTCGGCCGTCGCGAAGGTCCGCGTCGCCGTGTCCCCCACCCACGCGGGCGGGACGCCGAACCGCACCGCGATCTCGCGGGAGTCGAAGCCGCGCGACTCGATCAGCTGCGCGTCCTCCGCGGTCATCATCGACGGCCCGCCGGCGACCTTCAACCCCTCCTCGAGCAGCACGCTCTTGAAGTGGTTGTCCACGCCCGCGAACCGAGCGTCGAGGCTCTGCTTGATCCGGTTCGCCGTGGCCTCGCTCAGCACGCCGGGGTGCTCGAACACGAGCCCCGGGAGCGCGCCGTTGCGGAACACGGCCGACGCGTGCTCGCGCGCGGCCAGCGCGGCGCCGATCGTGTCCCGCCCCTGCCGAAGCGCCGAGTACCCGGACACGCCGTCCCAGCCGAGCCCGACCCAGTTCCAGACGTCCGACGCCGGGATCCGGCGCTGCTGCCCGTCCTGCGCCGTGTAGAGGAACCCGTCGAGCCCGTTCTCGCGGAACGGCTGGACGCGGGCCGGGTCGATGGGGATGAGCCGCACCACGCGCCCGTCGGGCGTCCGATCGATGTACGCAGCGCCGCGGCCGACCGTCGTGCGATGCCCGGCGCGCGTCTGGTAGAAGACCTCCGGCGGCATCCCGGGCACCATCGCGAGGACGCCGTTGATCGGGTGCGCGGGGTCGTCCGCCCAGCCCGCGCCGCCGCGGCGCTGCACGCGCGGCGCGCCCATGCGGACAAACAGGTTCGAGCGGATCTCGACGCAGCGGTAGAAGGCCGAGACCGACAGCGCCGACTCGTGGGTGACCGCCACGCCCGCGCGGCTGGAGCCGCCCCAGTCGTCCCCCACGAGGTCACGCCACGTGATCGTCTTCGTCTGGGACCGGCGCTCGCCGCCGAGCAGGGCCATCCGCAGGAGGCTCACGACGTGAGCCCCACCGGCTGACGGTCACGCGGTCCGGTGCCGTACATGACCAGGAACCGCGCCCCGCAGATGGCGTCGAGCCCGGCGGTGAGCCGGGCCTTCGTGACCGCGAGCGCGCCGGCCGCGCCGAAGCGCACGACGAGCGCGCAGGCGTGAGCGATGGCGCGGGAGTCGGGAGCGTCTCTCACGGTCCACCTCGCAGGTCGAGCCACGCCAGCAGCCCCGCCAGCGCCGCCCCGATCCCTACCCCGCTCGCCGCGGACAGCCCGAAGCCGACGAGCGCCAGCCCGGCGCCGCCGCCCACGAGCGCCAGCGGGGTCAGGGCCACGGCCGCGATCCGGACGGAACTCGGGGCGGACGGTCGGGTTGCGGGCACGGCGGGACTCCGGGTCCGCGGGAAGCGTACCCCGTGACACCGACGGCGCGAGGAAGTTTTTCCTTGCCCTACAGGACCCGGACGCCCCGCGTCTCGTACACCGAGGGCTTCTTCGGCGGCTTGCGCAGCGCCACGGCCAGCGCCGTCAGCCAGGCCGAGCACCCGTCGATCTTCTGCGACTCGGACGGCTTCACCGGCTTCTTCGCCGACGCTCCGTAGAGCTTCCAGCGCAGGTTCAGCACGTTCCAGTCGAGCACCGGGTGCCGGCCGTGTCGCACGCGCCCGTTCTCGACGAGCTGCGTGAGCTTGTCGCACGGCTCCGTCAGGGTCTTCCAGCCCTGCTCGACGCGGATCGGATCGAGCCCGTAGACGCGCGCCGCGAAGATCAGCTCCTGCGCCTTCGCAGCGTCTACGCCGACGTCCATGACCCGGTACGTCTTGGTGCACCACTCGATCCGCTCGACGACCGGCGCGAGCTCGATCGCGTCGTGATCGACCAGGTCGAGCGCGCCGGCGTCCCGCCAGCGGTAGTACACGGGCTCGTTCTTCCGGAACCGCTCCTCGGCCGCCGCCTTGCACGCCCAGTAGAACGGGACCACGACGCTGTCCTCGTAGAACCACGCGATGAGGGCCACCATGTCGTTCGTCTCGGCGAGGTCGCCGCCGAGGATGCACGGGCGGCCCGCCATCTTCGCCCGCAGCGCGAGCCAGTCGTCGGGGCCGGCGCAGCCCTCCCACTTCGGCCAGCGGATCGCGGCCGCGATCGACTGGACTCGCAGGTTGAGATGCAGCCGCTGAAACCCGGGCCGCTTGTCCCGGCGCTCCTTCGCCTCCCGCGCGAGCCCGCGCATGAACTCGAGGCTCTTGATCGTCCCGAGGCCCGGGTTCGCCTTGGACCAGTTCGCTTCGTCGGCCCAGTCGTCGCCGTCGTCGAGCTCGTAAACGGCGGGGAGGTACGACGGGTTGAAGCCGGCGCGCTGCTCGTCGCCGGGGTTGTCGCGCACCGCCTTCGCGTACGCGAGTTCGTTGTTGCACGGGCTCTCGCGGATCTCGTCGGCTGTGGTGAGGATCACGAGCACGGCCTCGTCGCGCGTCGAGCCGCCCTTCTCGAGCACGTCGAGCAGCTCGGTGTCGTTTTGGCGGTGCAGCTCGTCGAGGATCGCGAAGAAGCACTCCGCGCCATCCTCGCCCTTCACCTCGCCGCTGATCGGCTTCAGCACCGCGGCCTGGTCGGAGACGAGCCGGATGTCGGCGTGGCGGACAACGCACTTCGCCAGCGTCGGCTGGTCGGCGCAGATCGTGTCGCGCGCGATCTCCCACACCGTGCGCGCCTGCGGCCGCGACGTCGCCGCGGTGAGCACCTTCGCCCCGCCCTCGGCGAGCTCCGTGAACGCGTAGGCCGCGAGCCCGCCCAGCAGCGTGCTCTTCCCGTTCTTGCCGCCGATGTAGAGCAGCGCCTTCGTGAACCGCCGTAGCCCGTCGCGCGGCCCGCCGTCGTGGACCCAGCCGAACAGGTTGGCGAGGAACGACCGCTGGAACGGCTCGAGCCGGACGAGCTCGCCGCGCTTCGACCCGGTCAGGTGCCGGACGTGGGCCTCGAACCACTCGATCACGTGCCGCGCCTTCTCGCCGTCGAACCGGAACCCCTTCGCCTGCGCGCGCGGGTCCCACTTCGGCAGCAGCAGCAGCAGCGGGAGCCACGCGTCGAGGTCGTCCCCCTCGGGCAGCGGCGCCGCCGGCGCGGTCTCCTTCGGCTCGGGCGGCGCCGCGGCGTCGTGGGCGGCCGAGACGGGGCCGGTCGCGCCCGACGCGGCCGCGGCCTCCTCGAGCGCACGACGACCCGCGCGCCAGGACCCGCGCTTCGCCAGTTCCTCCGCGGACAGGGGCTTCGGGCCGCGCTTACCCACCGGGAGCCTCCTTGGCAGACGACCCCACCGGGGGTACCGGGGACACCCGGGGTACCGGGGGTGTTTTCCGCACGGG
>WBZM01001220.1_pt1 | contig 26941 bp, 18 predicted proteins | sample 5204271 | NCBI WGS metagenome assembly WBZM01 (sample SAMN12344346, study PRJNA552823) | activated sludge metagenome | biome: Activated sludge suspended growth; feature: Nitrification reactor; material: Wastewater; isolation source: activated sludge from nitrification reactor of wastewater... | reverse complement strand
ACCTTAGTGCCATCTTGGGGGTTGTGGTCAGTGAACCACTCGGCGTGTGCGGCGGTGAAAAGTTGCTGGGTCATTGCACCTGCGCCAGCAGGGATCTCGGCCAGGATCGGTAGGCCCAGACGGCTTAGGTCATGACGGTTGCACCGCTCAGCCAGACCGAGTTTGGCCGGCACCGAGCCGATCACCAATCCCGCAACCTCGATATCGCGGCGGGTCAGGGCCTCGAGGGTTAGTGCGGTGTGGTTGAGGGTGCCGAGCTTGAGGGAGGTGACCACCACGACTTGGCTTCCTGGCAGGGCCATGGCGAGCTCGGCAATGGTGTTGCCCTCATGGTCGAGGTGCACCAAGAGACCTCCCGCACCTTCGACGATCAGGGTCTGGTGGGTGCGGGCGTGCTCGTTGATGATCGCGGCATGATCGCGCACCGTCGGCAGTTCGGTGCCGCTGAGGCGGGCAGCAGTGTCGGGGGCCAAAGGATCGGCCAGCGTGACCGTGGTCAAGGCGGGTACGCCGCTGAGCCTGGTGACCTCGGCAGCATCGGAAGGCTCCGAACCGCTCATGCCAGTCTGGGTTGGCTTGATCACCAAGGTGCTACCAGATTGCGATGCCCGCAAGGCAAGGGCGGCGGTGGCGATGGTCTTGCCGACGCCGGTGTCGGTGCCGGTCACGATCGTGATGCTCATCGGTGAGTGGCCACCGCCTTCTTGATCGAGGTGCAGGCACCTGCCCAGACACTGTCATCCATCCCGGCGGTGACCGTGACCCGCAGTCGCGAGATGCCATCGGGCACCGAGGGTGGTCGGAAGCAGCCGACCTTGACGCCAGCAGCTAGGCAGTCAGCCTGTGCGGCTAGGGCAGCTTGAGGTGAGGGCATTGGCACCGAGATCACGGCACCGGCCGGGCGGGTCACTCCTAATGCCTCGGCCAGATCATCGCGACGTTGGTGGAGCCGGTCGATCAACTCTCGGTTGAGCAGCCTTGAGGCCACCAATGCTGCTGCTGCCGCAGGGGGAGCCAGACCCGTGTCGTAGATGAAGGAGCGCGAGGTGTTGACCAGATGGTCAAGCACTGCCTGAGGTGCCAGCACTGCTCCGCCTTGCGAGCCCAACGACTTCGACAGGGTCGCGGTCAAGATCACATTTGGGTGTCCGTTGAGGCCGAACTCCTTGACCAAGCCGCCACCATCGCCACGTACGCCGAGCCCATGTGCTTCATCGACCACGAGTAAGGCGTCGTGACGCTGGCAGATTTCGGCCAGTTGAGGCAGGGGTGCCGCGTCACCGAGCACCGAGAAGATCGACTCGGTGAGCACGAGTTTGCGGGCCTCGCTCGCCCGGGCCAAAGCGTCCTCGACTGCAGCGACATCCAAGTGTGGCGTGACACTGACCCGGGCTCTGCTCAGCCGACAACCATCGATCAGCGAGGCGTGCACGTGGGCGTCTGAAATGACCGTGGTTTCGGCGTCGGCCACGGCAGGGATCAACCCTGTATTGGCCGCATAGCCACTCGAAAAGACCAGAGCAGCTGGTTGCCCGGTTAGTTGCGCCAGGGCTACCTCGAGATCGATGTGTAGTTGCGTAGTGCCGGTCACCAGGCGTGAAGCTCGGGCGCTGGTGCCCCAAGCGTGAGCTGCCCGTTCGGCAGCCGCCACCACCTCGGGATGGGTGCTGAGTCCCAGATAGTCATTGCTGGCCAGGTCGATGGTCTGGTCGTCGACCTGACGTGGGCTCAGCCTCCTGGTCAACCCATCTCGCTCACGATTGGCGGCCTGTTGGGCGAGCCAGTCAGCCCAGACCTGTGGCATCATCCGGCCCTCACTGCGACAGCAATCGCCGTGGTGATCGACTCGATCTCGGCTGGCTGACAGACATACGGCGGCATCGTGTAGATCAGGTCTCGGAATGGGCGTAGCCACACCCCGGCGTCGAGGGCAACGTTGGTCGCAGCCACTACGTCGACCTCGTGGTCGAGCTGTACGACGCCCACGGCCCCGATCGTGCGTACGTCGCTGACCCCGTCTTGTTGGCGCAATCGAGACAACCCTTGGGTCAAGCCGGTTTCGATCGCGGCAACTTGGGCTTGCCATGCACCCGTGGCCAAGAGCGACAGGGAGGCCAAGGCAACTCGGCAGGCCAGGGGATTGCCCATGAAGGTTGGCCCGTGCATGATCACCCCCGAATCGGAAGCGCCGATGCCCTTGGCGACCTTGGTAGTGCACAAGGCGGCAGCGGCTGAGAGATAGCCACCGGTCAAGGCTTTGCCCAGGCACAAGATGTCGGGCGTGACATCTGCTCGGTCGCCGGCCAGGAAGGTGCCGGTGCGGCCGAAGCCAGTGGCGATCTCATCGAAGATCAAGATCAGCCCGAACTCATCAGCCACCTCGCGCATGAGCTGCAGACAGCGTGGGTCGTAGACGTGCATGCCCCCGGCTCCTTGGAGGAGAGGCTCGGCGATCAACCCCGCCAATGAGTCGGCGTTGGATTGCGCTAGATCTCTTAGCTCCTGGGCCCAGGTGTCGACATCGCCACCAGGTGCGGGTGGCTTGGGGGCAAAGACTTGCTGCGGCAGGATCGCGCTCCACATCGAATGCATGCCGCCCGCTGGGTCACACACACTCATCGCGCCGAAGGTGTCTCCGTGGTAGCCGCCCTTGATGGTGAGCATCTGATGACGCTCGGGTCGGCCGATGCCGCGTTGATATTGCAATGCCATCTTCAGCGCCACCTCGACACTGACCGATCCAGAGTCAGCCAAGAAGACATGTTGCAGTGGCTGTGGGGTGAGGTCGATCAAGGCGCGGCCCAGGGCGATCGCTGGCTCGTGGGTGAGCCCGCCAAACATCACGTGGGCGAACTCATCGGCCCGCAGGGCTTGGTTGAGGGCGGGTACGTCGTACCCGTGGATTGCCGCCCACCACGAGCTCATGCCATCAATGACCTCTTGGCCGTCGATGGTCAGCCGGACCCCGCTGGCCGCAGTGACTACGCGGGTCGGCACCGGATTGGTCATCGAAGTGTAGGGATGCCAAAGGTGCTCCCGATCGAAGTCCAGGCCGGACATCAGGCGTTGGGGGCCACCGCAGTGCCAGCGCCGCGACGACGGATAGCGGGGTCATGGGAGTTGTCCTCGCCATCGACTGGCGCATCGACCTCTGCACCGAGTACGACGAATCCGTTGTCTCGGATCAGCTCGAGATCGGCCTCGGCTGCTTGGCCTTCTGAGGTGAGGTAGTCGCCCAGGAATAGCGAGTTGGCCACCTGCAGGGCCAGGCCTTGCAGGGAGCGCAGGTGCATTTCGCGGCCACCGGCGATGCGGATCTCCTTGTCGGGACACACGAAACGTGCCATTGCGAGGATGCGCACGCAGCGAGCGGGGGAAAGCTCCCAGGTGTTTTCGTAGGGGGTGCCGTCGAAGGGCATCAGGAAGTTGACCGGGATCGAGTCTGCGTCTAGCTCCTTGAGTGCAAACAGGGCCTCGACTAGCTGCTCGTCGGTCTCGCCAAGGCCCGCTATCAGGCCACTGCAGGGTGAAAGCCCTGCGCCCTTGGCCTTGCCAACTGTGTCTACGCGATCGTCGTAGGTGTGGGTCTGCACGATCTTGTCGTGGTGTGACTGCGCGGTGTTGATGTTGTGGTTGTAAGCATCGACACCGGCGTCCTTGAGGCGCTCTGCCTGACCATCCTTGAGCAGACCCAAGCAGGCGCAAATCTCAACCTCGGGATATTCGCCCTTGATCTCGCCGACCATGTCGGTGAAGCGGTCGATGTCCTTGTCGGTCGGGCCTCGGCCGCTGGAGACCATGCACACTCGGCTGGCGCCACCCTTGAGGCCGGCCGCCGCTTGCTCGAGGGCCTCGTCGGTCTTGAGCCAGGTGTACTTGAGGATCTGAGCGTCAGAGCCCAGAGCCTGTGAGCAGTAGTTGCAGTTTTCAGGGCACAGACCGGACTTCAGGTTGACCAGATAGTTGACCTTGACGGTGTTGGAGAAGTGCTGACGACGCAGCCTGGAGGCAGCGGCCACCACGTCAAGCAGCTCAGCATCACTTGTCTTAAGGATGGCAACGGCGTCTGCTGGCGTGGCCTCACCTCCGGCAAGGATGGCATCGGCAAGGGCGTTTAGGTCAGACATGGCTCTCCTGAAGACAATGTGCACAGTCGATCCAGTATCCCCGAAAGCCGTCAGGGATACCTCCGATGGGTCCGATAACTGGTCGGTAACTGGTGTTGACCCCGTTGCGTGGACACCGGATAGGCGGCTTTTGGTGGTGCCGCAGTTCGGTTGTGGTGTTGCTGCTCGACCCAATGGCGACCTCGCCTCCAGCTACCGCGAATGGCTCAACGCCGCTTGACACCCAATTGGAGCATCACACCCGCATGCATGCTCGTATGGCTGCCCGGGGTCGTGACCCTAAATCTGACTGATGTCCTGCTGGATTGTCGATGGTCTGATCAGTCCGGCTCCCGGGCAGTTCAACGGGCACGGGTCTGCTGCACGAAGAGGTGACAGTGGTGACCTGCCCCATCAGATGGGTTCCAGTTCTGGTGGCTAAGTGGCGGCCTGTTTGAAAGGCTGGTTGTTATGCCCCGTGCTTATCCCGCAGAGGTCCGAGCGCGTGCTGTCGCGTTGATTCGGGCCGGCAAGGAACAGAAACAGACCGCGTCTGACTTGGGTATTCATCCTGTGACGTTGTCGAAGTGGGTCAAACAAGACCGTATTGACCGGGGCGAGGCCCCTGGCATCTCAAGTAGTGAGTCTGGGGAGTTGCGTGCCGCGCGACGCAGGATCCGCGAACTCGAGACCGAGTTGGTGATCGTGCGTCAGGCGGCAAAATTTCTGGGCGAGGAGCGTCCGCGCCCAAAAGGATCTACCCGGTGATTGACCGACTGGCCGACATCGGGGTACCTATCGACCGCTCTTGTCGTGTCTTGGGGGTTTCCCGGCAGAACTACTACAAGGCAAAACGGAAACCGACAACACAAACCGAACTGCGTCGCCAGTGGTTGACCGGAGTGATCCGTGAAGTACACGTCGCCTCTCGCGGCACGTATGGCTATCGTCGAGTACACGCAGAACTGACTCTCGGCATGGGTATTACAGTCTGTGAGCGGACTGTGTGGAAATTGATGAACCGGTCCAGTCTTTACGGGCTCCCCGGGCCTACTCGAATCAGGCGACTGCGAGGTATAGCCACGGCCGATGATTTGGTGAACCGTAAGTTTCATCGCCTACGACCGAACGAGCTGTGGGTCACCGACATCACGCAACACCGGACCCGGGAAGGTTGGCTCTACTGTGCTGCAGTCCTCGATGCGTACTCCCGTCGGATCGTGGGCTGGTCGATCGACTCCAAACAGGACTCGACGCTGGTTGTCAACGCCCTCGACATGGCCATCCGCAACCGCCAACCCGAACCAGGAGGCATTGTCCACGCCGATCACGGCACCCAGGGCGGATTCAAGTGGTCGTTGCAACACCTTGATTATGGAGGTGTTTATGGGTAGGCCTGCAGGGTGGATGACTGAGTTGACGGGGCGCTCGCCGATGAAGTCGCCTGGTGCGCCGGGGCATCGTCGCGAGGTTGAGCGAGAGTTCTGGTTAGAGATCGCCAAGGGGCTTGTCGCTGAGGATGCTGCACGGGTTGTCGGTGTGGCGCCGGCAGTGGGTTGTCGTTGGTATCGGCACGCTGGTGGCATGACACCGTTTAAGAATGGTCCTTCGTCGGGCCGGTATCTGTCGTTTGGTGAGAGAGAAGAGATTGCGCTGCTCAAGGCTGGTGGCGCGGGTGTTCGTCAGATTGCTCGGGAGTTGGGTCGCGCCCCGTCCACGGTCTCGCGTGAACTACGTCGTAATGCTGCGACTCGTGGCGGGAAGTTGGAGTATCGGGCATCGGTTGCGCAGTGGAAGGCCGAGTTGGTGGCACGTCGCCCAAAGACAGCCAAACTGGTCGTCAACTCTCGACTTCATGCCTACGTCCAGGAGCGGCTGTCCGGGCAGATCTGTCGGCCTGATGGCACGGCGATCGCGGGGCCGACAACGGGTCCGTGGACGGGTCGGAACAAACCACACCGTGGTGATCGAGCGTGGGTGCAGGCGTGGAGTCCTGAACAGATCGCTAACCGTCTGCGGGTCGATTTCCCCGATGATGAGTCCATGAGAATCAGTCACGAAACGATCTACCAAGCGCTCTATATCCAAAGCCGCGGGGCGTTGAAGCGCGAGCTGATCTTGTGTCTGCGCACTGGCCGAGCGCTACGTATTCCGCGGGAGCGGTCACGTCGCAAGACCTGGGCGCACGTCACCCCCGAGGTGCTTATCAGCGAGCGGCCAGCCGAGGTCGAAGACCGCGCTGTTCCCGGACATTGGGAGGGTGATTTGCTGATCGGGCTCGAACGCTCGGCTATCGGAACTGTCGTCGAACGCACGACTAGATTCACGATGCTGGTTCACCTTCCTCGTGAGGAGGGTTACCGACACAAGGAGACCCCGAAGAACGGTCCGGCGTTGGCCGGCTACGGCGCGATCACGATGAAAAACGCGCTCGCGAACACGATGTCGACCCTGCCGAGCGAGTTGGCGAGGTCGTTGACGTGGGACCGCGGCAAAGAGATGTCAGCTCATGCCAAGTTCAGCGTTGAGACCGGCATCCCGGTCTTCTTCGCTGACCCACAATCACCCTGGCAGCGAGGCACCAACGAAAACACCAATGGCCTACTCCGCCAATACTTCCCCAAGGGAACCGACCTGTCGCGCTGGTCGGCTGAGGACATCGAAGCAGTCGCACACGCACTAAACACCAGACCCCGCAAGACGCTGGGATGGAGAACCCCAGCCGAAGCATTCAACGAGCACCTACTATTACTCCAACAAGCCGGTGTTGCATCGACTGGTTGAACCCGGTCAGTTCACCTCGTGGGTCTTTGGTGGGAAGATCCGTTCTGCTGGCCTCCTGCCATCATTTGGGACAGTCGGCGATGGCCTCGACAACGCAATGATGGAAAGCTTCTGGTCCTCAATGCAGATCGAACTACTCAACCGCCAAAGGTGGAAAACCCGAGTCGAGTTGGCCAACGCAATCTTCGACTACATCGAGATCTTCCACAACCGCCAGCGCCGCCACTCCGCCCTCGGCTATCTGACCCCAATCGAGTACGAACTACGCTCTAACCAAAACACCATCACCGCTGCCAGTTAGCCACCGCAACTGGAATCCAAACAATGGGGCAGGTCACAGATGTCACCCGTTCATGCAGCAGACCCTTTCGTGGCGCGACGTGCTCGGAGGCCGCGGTCAACGACGGGGCACTGCGTCAAGTGCTCCAGCACCTGTCGTACGCACCGCTCCTTGACCGATGGATCAATCTTCTTCGGCATGCTGCCATCCTCTCGGACTCAAAAGGATACGGCACCAAACTGGGGGCGCTTCAACACCCGGAACGGGATCGCTGGTGCCCTGCGCCCTTCCCGTGCCGGTTCAATACCTGTTCATTCACCGTGCATTGCCTGTTCCCTCTTTCAGAACTTCGCTCTTGCGTCGCTCAAAGACTGTGATCGCTTCTGAGTCACCGTCCACCAACCGTTCATAGAACGTGCGGTCCTCCGCCCACTCGGGAAACGAGATGATCGGGTATTGTCTCTCGATATCCACCGAGTGCCGGAAATAGCCGATGCGCCAGCTATGCGGCAGTTCACCATCGGTGATCTCAAACAAGGCCGATGGCGAATATGTGGGCCATGGTTGATCATCGTCATCTAAGAGGTAGTACCAAGCGCTGCCCATGGAAACCGTCACGGCATAGACCGGATACTCTCGATTGATCGTGAGAGCAAACTCCATCGAACGGGTGTAACCCATTCGCGGCTCTATGTTGCAGGAGGGTAAGTCATGCCCCGTGTTTGCGATGCATCTCACGATCATTTGAACTTGAACTCCACGTTCTTGCCGGTGCTGGGATTGTGGAAGTAATGAACGGTGACTTTCGAGGACGCCCCCCTCATCACGTACTCCTTTTTAACCCAATTGCCTTTGCCGTAGTTGGCAATGAGGCGGGGCTCGTCAGCTAGTTCATCCATGATTCGTCGACCGGCGCCAGACTTAGCAGCCTTCAGAGCCAACTGTTCATTGAGGTTCCTGGGTACGGCATCTGGTAGGGGCCCTTTCAGCACTCTGGGCGCCGAAGGGACACCGGCTTTAGCGCCAGCAGCGGCCCCCGGAGAGGACTTGGGCATGACGCTGGGCACTTTGGTTGCTGGTTTGGCGCCCCTATTAGTAAGTGACTTGATCCCTTTTGAGGCTGCCTTGCCAACCTTGTACACGCCCTTACCCAAAGCCACACCAAGATTGCAGAAGTCCGAAAGGCCATTGATTTTGCCGCAAAGACCGTCGAGGTCGGTTTGGTTGAGTGGGTCTTGTGGGTAGGTGTAGGGGGTGGTGTTTCCGCCGGGGATGGGGTCGGGGCTGGTGAAGAGTCCGGTTTGTGGGTTGTAGAGGCGTGCTCCCATGAGGGTGAGTCCGGCGATGGTGTCGGGTCCTGTGGCGCGTTGGTGGGTGCCGAGCCATTGGTAGCGGTCGGTGGGTCCGGTGATGGGGTTGCCGTATTCGTCGGTGAGTGTGGTGGAGTCCAGGGTTTTTGACCCGACTGTGGCTGGCATGACGGCGACGGTGTTTCCGCGGGTGTCAGCGAGTTGGAGTTTCGCGGCTGCTGGGCCTGGTGTTGCGCCGTTGTTGGCGGCGGGGGTGGTGATGGTTGCGGCCATCCCGAGCGTTGGTACAGAGATGTAGCGGGTTTTTTCGGGAATGGTGTTCCCAGTCCTCATGGTTTCCACTCCGGCTGGGGCATCGGCTGCTCCGGCGTATCGGTAGGTGGTGGTGGTTGAGGTGGGGTTGGTGTTGAGGGCCCGGGTGATTTGTTTGACCCGGCGTGCGGGGTCGAGGGTGTAGTTGGTGGTCCATTTCTCGGTGGCGCCCCACCAGCCGGTGTTCGCGGTCTGGGTCATGGACTTGACCATGTCATCGGCTGCGTAGGTCAACGACAATGGTGAAGGTGCTGCACCTTGGTTGGCGTTCGTGTCGATCGCGGGCAGGGTGCGGGTGCGGCCTAGGTTGTCGTAGGTGTAGCCCGCGTCGGTGGGGCGGCCCACGGTGTCGTAGGTGTGGGGCGACACTGTTTTGGGGGTGGTGGTTTGGCAGGCGCCGTTGGTGCCGGGTTCGTAGTAGGTGCGGTTGGTTCGGTTGGAGGCTGTGTCGAAGGAGTAGGTGCGGGTGTGGCACCCGAACCAGCCCCAGTTCCCGGTGGCTTTTGTGAGTCGGCCGAGTTTGTCGTAGTCGTAGTTTTCGGTCGCGGCTGGGCCTGTGTGTTTGAGGATGCGTCCGTTTATGTCGCGGGTGACTGAGTAGGCGGTGATTGCGGTGTTGTCTTGGGCGGTGTGGGTGGTGGTGAGGAGGTTTCCTGCCTGATCAAACGTCCGGGTGGTTTTGCCGCCGTTGGGCAACCCGATCTGGGTGGGGTTGCCGTAAGTGTCGTAGGTGTAGGTGAAGGACCCGATCCCTCCACCTGGTTCGACTTTGGTCAACGACCCGTGGTTGTCATAGGAATACCCATACGTCGACCCAGGGCCTGTGCCGTCATTGACTGAGGCCACCGACCCACGGGGTGTGTAGGTGGTCGTTGATTGGGTGCCGTTGGCGTCGGTGTTGGAGACCACACGTCCCCAGGCGTCGTAGTTCGTGGTCATGGTGTCTCCACCTGAGGAGACGCTGGTGGGGGTGCCTTGGGGGCCGTAGGTGATCGTCGAGGCCAGGGTGTTGTCGTCGGCTGCTTCGCCGCCGGTGACTGTCATGTTGGTGGTGCGGACTCGGCCGAGTTCGTCATAGGTCGTCGTGGTGGTGCGCACGGTGGCGCCGGAGGTTTCGGTTTTCACCAGCGGCTGGTCGAGGTCGTTGTAGGACTTGATCCACGTGACCGGGATCGGTTTACTGCTCGGTTGTCCGGCGGGCAGGGTCTTACACAACAAGGCCTCGAACTCGGGTTTGTTGCCACAGTCAGGATCGCTGTTGGTCCCGGTGGTGTAGTAGCGGGTCAGGGTGGTGCGCGCATCATCACCGGTGGCGCCCAGCCCACGTGTTTCGATGACTCGGCCAGCGTTGTCGTAGCGTGCGGAGGTAATCGCGGGGCCTGTCCAGTTGTCGGGGCCGGCGGTGCGGGTCAGGGTTCGGATGGGTTTGGCTAGTTTCCACCCGTTGCCATCACCGACCACCTGTGGGGCGTAGTCGTATCGGGTTTCGGAGACATCGCCGTCGTCACCGACCCACCCCTTCATGTCCACGCGTGAAGGACCTGTGCGGGTCTGGACGACTAGGTCGAAGACTGGGGAGGCGTTGGGTCCACCCAGCGGGGAGGTGTCTGGCTTGTCGCCTCCGCCGAGGTCGAGTCGCTCATTGTCGTAGGTGTATTGGGTGCGGGGACGATATTCACCGAGTCTTGAACCCGGGTCCCGCGACGGTTATAGAACGAAAAGGAAGAGTAGTCAGCAGCCACCGCCACCCGCTCAACGGCAGGCGCAGCTGTTGCGCGTAGCCAGCCGTCACCATCCAGGGTCCGAACAATGTGACCGTACTGGTCTTTCCAGGTCGTGTTCACTGCCCACGAATCTGTTCCCCAGGCAGCGGTGTTGGTGATATTGCCGTCCTCACCCACATAGACCAACCCTGCTTGGGACACATCACCGGTGTCTGCACCCGGACCGTAAACGGCATACACCTTGGTAGGCGCAATCGTCTGTTCCCAGTCCTTGGCCGTGGTGGCGTTGATTTGTGGGATCGCGTTGTCGCCCAAGGACAGGTCACGTTTGATCACGCCCGTTGCATCCCCTCCTCCACCGTTGGTGGAGGAGGGGTAGGCCCGCTCCGAACCGGTGGCCTTCGCGCCAACACTGGTGCCGTCGTAGGTGATTTGCCACGGTGTTTGTCCGGCTGGGGTCACCCCCGCCAACCGGTACCCGTTGCCTACTGGGTCATAGGAGTATTGGGTGCACAACGCAGCTTCACCGGTAGCCGGGGCCGGGCCACACACCAGGGTCAACAAGTCACCGGTGTAGGAGTAAGACACGACCTGTTTGTTGATCGCGGCCCCACCATTGAGAGGCACCGATTTCTGCCACACCGCGGTCACCCGCTCTGGATGCGCGGCATCTTCATATTTCACTTGCAGGCCCGCGCACCCATTGGATTGGGTCGTGGCATTGCAGACACCACCGGTGCCACCAGTTGGGGTCTGGCCAATCCAGGTGACCTTCGCTCGGGTCGTGCCCGTAGCCGGGGTTGAGATCACACTCGCCGACAGGTCCGGGCCAACTGCTTTCTCGAGCTGCCACTTCTCTTCAGGTTTGGTCGGATCACTCGCATCCGCGTTCCACATCCACACAGTGGTGGTTTTCGTGGTGGTGTCGGCATCCTCGATCAACCGAAGCCGCTGCGGCGTGGTCGAGGTGTCCACTACCAAACGGGTGTTGGCTGCTGCCGCCGGATCGGTGGGCAGATAGTCCACCGTCTGGGCGTCATCATCTTGACCGGCATAAGCAAACGTCACGTCGCCGCCCTCGGGCGCGGCCAGCACGATGGTGTCGTTCACGCTCCGTTGATCCAGCACCTTCATTTCACTCGACCCAGGTGTCACCGCTTGGGCGGTCCACCCATAACCAAACGGACCAGCCGCGTTAGCCGAGGTGGTCGAGGAGTTCCACGAACGAGCAAACCCCGCCCCAGCCAAGGCTGCATCTGTCTCACTCAAACCGACCACACCAGTGGCGGCTGCGATCTTGACCGGGCCCGCGTCCACGATCGGGAACTCCGCACCCAACCCATCATCAACCTGCACCGGGGTAGCCGGGGTGCACTGCTCAACCGTGGTCGTGCCACCAGAAAAACACGCCCGAATCTCAATCTGCGTCGGCGCGCTCAGCGTCGGCCCCGCAGTCCCGCCGGGTTGGGTGATATCCCACGACAACACCCCCGGACTCGAATAGCCCCCCGACTGATCAACAGTGGAGTCGTCAAATGCTGTTCCTGTTTGGCTGCCACGTTTCACACCACCAGCGGCCTGCCACACATCAGAGGCCTTGTTGCGCCACTGCAACTTCAACGTCGCCGCGCCCGGCAACCCCCGCGCATCGACCCGCAACGGCCCGACCGTGCCCTGGTTCGGATACGGCGCCATCAAACCAGGCCCAGCGATCCCAAACTCCACCTTCCGGGTCGGGCCACGATTACCAGCCTGATCAACCGGAGTCACCTCCAAGGTGTGCCATCCGGTCGCCGGTTGAGGCCAATCAGTCGGCTCATACAACGTGACCCCCGAATTGTTAGGGTCACGTGGCTTCGAAGGCGCCACCACACCATCACGCTTGATCTCAAAAGCCGCGATATCAGGGCTACCCACAAACCGGAAACCCGGTGTCTCCATCGGAGCAGCGGGGATCCAGCGTCCCAAATCGAAAGAGTTCGACTCCACCACCACCGCAGGTTTCGTCGCATCATAGGTGAACCCCACCACCGCAGTCGAAGACTCCACGATACCGTCCGAGGTCCGCACCCGCAGCTGGTAGGCGCCATCAGCCAACAGGCCCGCAGGCACCCGAACATAAACCCGGGTCCCAGACGGATACCAGCCCTCCGAGCCCGACCAAACCGGCGCACCACCCGAAGCCGGGACAATAGAAAAATTGCCGGCCACCAAACCACCATCAGGATCAGCCAAATCAGCACTCAAAACAGGGCTCGGATCAGTAACATAACCCTGACCAAACGACGAAATCGCCACACCACCCGGCTGGCTCGGTGCATGGTTATAACTAATATCCAACCTGGGGCGAAGGTTCGGGTCGCCATACTCCATCGACCGATAATTCCGCAGGCTCGACGCGACCGACTCATCCCCCGCATGCAACCGAACCCCATGATTCGCGGCTCCACTAGACCATGACTGCACCATCGCAGTCAGGTCCCACCACGCCCAATCCACACCACAGTTCGTGGACCCGTGCGCGGGCTGATACAAGCCCTGACCAAAACCATCAACACTCGGGCCCGGCCAACCAATGGCCGCTCCCGGTCCCCAGCCACTGGTCACCCGGGATGCATAGATCGCGTGCGCAGCACAGTTATAGGAATAGTGATTACGCAGCCACAACACCGCGTCATAGATCGTGGCCCCGGCCGGAATGTTGGTGAACTGCAAGAAGGTCCTGGCCTTGAAACCATCCGCCATCTTGCCGACCTTCAACTGGTCATCATTTAGCCGGCCACCCCCACCCTGGCTGGTGATCCACGTGTCATAGGCAGGATTGGACGACCACGACGGATCAATCACCACCGGATACTGAGTCTCTGGATTCGTCAAGAAACCCATATCCGGCCTCAGTACCAACTTCTCGACCCCCGGCATGACCGCTGGCTTGACACTCGCAGCCAGGTCAACCACCCTCGCCCCCTCACCCGGCACCTCAGAACGCTGCATGGCAGGCGAGGGTGAACTCGTCGCAGAGGGTGGGCCATCGGGGGAAATCGGTTCGCTCTCAGTGCTGGAATCCCACATCACCGGCGCTTCGGCATACAGCACCTCACTCCCATCATCAGCCTTGATCTTCAAATCCCCATCAGGTGACTGCTTCAGCGTCGAGTCCTCGGTGACCACCGGCATCGTGATCACCAACGGAGCCCTCGGCGCCTCACGAAGAACCACCTGATGCGAAAAACCATCACCGGTCGCATAAACCACAAGATCCCCATGAGGCAACACGGCCCTATAAGTCGCAGAATTGCCCTCCACCACAGGGGCAGGCAGAGCAGAGGGCCAACGCCACCTCACATCCCTACCATCCACACTCATCCTCACCAACGGACCCGTACCGCCCCCAGAAAACACCAAAGGGTGCACAGCATCCTTCGGCGAAAACCCACCCCCATCAACCCTCTCCAACGTCGGGTCCACCGGCACCCAACCACCCCCAGCCGTCTCCACCGACATCGCACCCTGAGACATCGAATTGGTCCACGAACCATCCGGGTTGGCGAACACCCGCACATACGGAGTCCGCTGCGACAAATCCTCCACCCGCTCGCCCGACACCCGAGCAACCTGCACCGCCGACACCGAATCCGGCCGCGAAACCACCTCCGACCCAGCAGCATCAACCACCTGATCGACCGGCTCGCCTGCTTGATCCAATCGTGCTGGCCCACCGTTGCTTTCGGACGCCGACGAAGCGGCCGCCACTGGTGTAGCAGGATCCTCCCCCGCAGTCGCAGCACCCGCCACCGAAGGCGACGACAACACCAACGCCATCCCCAACACAACCAAAGCCGACTTCAACAACCGACCCGAGACCTTCACAACGCCGAATCCTCAGTCAACATTTAGCCAGTTGTCAAGAAGCCGACGTGCCTCACGTTCTTTGAGCGCGTGGGTGGTGCTGGTGCCTCAACTACTTTGAGCGCGAAGCTTGCCCAGTGGAAGGCAAGATTCCGATGGCTGCGAGACGGCACGTCACGAACAAACTCCGGACTGCATACCAGAAAGCATCGAAGACTGATCGGGGCAGAATCCTTGATGAGGTAGTCGCGACGACGGGCATGGGGCGCTTGACCGCCAGACGACCACTGACCGGGCCGCAGCTGCCGACTCCTGCAGGCCGCTGGCGACCTCGACCAGTCGTTCGCGACAGCGCAAACGATCGACGAGCTCGAATCGATGAGCCCGGCTACGATCGACCGGTACCTTGCCCCGGCCCGGCATCGGATGCAGGTGCGCGGGATCTCCACGACCACACCCGCCCCGGCGTTGCAGCGCAACTCGATCGGCCTCTCCAAAGCCGGGGACACCCGGGCCTGCTGCGCAAAGAGGTGGCAGTGGTTTCATGTGTTAACCACCAGCCCCACCGCCTCGTCCTTGAACTCCGGGGAATACTCCCTACGACTACTTGCCAGACTGAACATCCTCTCTTGGAAGGGGGCCACCAAACGGGGGGGCAAGGCCAGTAACTGGTGTCGACTCTTGCGAGGTCTGAGCAAACCGGTGGTGTCGACCCCCGGAAGTCGTCACAATGTCTTGGTGAACCAAAGCCCCATGACCACCGATGTCGCCGACCGTGTCGTGATCATTGGTGGTGGTCCAGGCGGCTACGAAGCCGCCCTGGTCGCTGCCCAACTTGGCGCCCAGGTCACCGTGGTCGACACCGATGGCCTGGGTGGTTCGGCCGTGCTGACCGATTGCGTGCCGAGCAAGACCCTGATCGCCACCGCCGAGCTGATGAGTGAGCTCCGCGAGGCGCCAGAGCTCGGGATCAATGTCGCCGATGTCGAGGGTGATCAGGCACATCGAGTCAGCGTAGATCTGATCAGTGTCAACCATCGGGTCAAGGAGTTGGCGGCCAGTCAGTCGGCCGACATCTCTGATCGAGTACGCCGAGAAAAGGTGCGTGTGGTCAAGGGGCGCGGACGACTGACCAGCCACGGATCAGTGCAGGTCGACCTGACCGAGGGTGGCTCCGAAGAGCTCGCCGCGGACGCCATCCTGGTGGCGACCGGAGCAGCGCCTCGCACGCTGCCCTCTGCCCAACCCGATGGTGAACGGATCCTGACCTGGGAGCAGGTCTACGACCTCAAGGAGACCCCCACAAAACTGATTGTGGTCGGGTCAGGAGTCACCGGCGCGGAGTTCGCCAGCGCCTATCTGCTGATGGGCATAGACGTCTGTCTGGTCAGTTCACGAGACCGAGTGCTGCCGGGCGAGGATGCCGATGCGGCCGGCGTACTAGAAGAAGTGCTGCGCAGACGTGGGATGGAGGTCTTGTCGCAGTCTCGGATGGAGTCGGTGACCCGATCTGGTGACGAGGTCACGGTGACCCTCACCGATGGTCGTCAGGTGACGGGTTCGCACTGCCTGCTCGCGCTTGGGTCGATCCCCAACACCACTGATCTCGGTCTTGAAGAAGCCGGGGTGGCGGTAGATGACGGTGGCTTCATCCGGGTCGATCGGGTCTCCCGCACCACGAGTCGCGGGATCTACGCGGCAGGTGACTGCACAGGTGTGCTCATGCTGGCCAGCGTGGCCGCGATGCAAGGCCGGATCGCGATGTGGCATTTCCTCGGTGACGCGGTGGCGCCGCTTGATCTGAAGAAGGTCAGCTCGAATGTCTTCACCTCACCTGAGATCGCCACTGTTGGCTGGTCACACCGAGCCATCGACGAGGGCCAGATCAACGCTGAGGTGATCAAGCTCGACCTGGCCGGCAACCCGCGCGCCAAGATGCAGGGCATCCGGGACGGCTTCGTGAAGATCTTCGCCCGCCCAGGCACCGGCATCGTGATCGGTGGCGTGGTCGTCGGGCCGCGGGCCAGCGAGTTGATCCACCCCATTTCCTTGGCGGTCTCGGAGTCGCTGACCGCAGACCAAGTGGCCCATGCCTTCACCGTCTATCCGTCGATCTCCGGCTCGATTGCCGAAGCCGCACGTCGACTCCACAATCCGGGCTGACGCATATGGGCTCGGTGCTGAAGAAGGCGCAAGTGCTCGTGGTTGCAATGGCAGCCGCTTTGGCGACTGCCGTGCTGGTGCCTGGCCAAGCACAGGCAGCCGAAACGAGTTTCACCTTCACCGGCCACGGATACGGCCATGGTCGTGGGATGAGCCAGTACGGCGCCCAAGGTGCGGCCCTGCGTGGGCTCAACGCTCGCCAGATCCTCGACTTCTACTATCCAGGCACGAAGCAGGCGCAGGCTGCTGGCCAGATCCGGGTGCAGCTCAGCGCCGACACAGACGGCGACACAATCGTGGCGCATGCCCCCGGCATGCAGTTGCGGTGGCTCAGTGGCGGTGCGGCCACCACGCTGCCTGCCGCTGGCTGGTGGAGACTGCGAGCAGTCGGCGCCAACACAGTGGTCGAGATGGCGAGCAATGCCAGGGCGTGGTCGTCGTGGGCCACCCGCCCGGGCGTGGCGGAGTTGGAGGCAGTCGGCCCACTCACCTTGCGCACATCGAGTGGTGATCGCCATTATCGAGGTGCCTTGCGTCAGGTCGGGGGAGCCACCGTCAACGTGCTGGGCCTGGAGACCTACCTGCAAGGGGTGGTCGCCCGGGAGATGCCGGCGAGTTGGCAACCAGCAGCGCTGCAGAGCCAGGCTGTGGCGGCACGCACCTACGTCGTACGCCTGCGCCAACTCAACTCAGCGCGCTCCTACGACACCTGTGACACAACCTCATGCCAGGTGTACGGCGGGCAGGCGGCTGAAGTCGCAGCCACGAACAACGCGATCGCGGCCACCAGCGGGCAGATTCGCACACATGGTGGGTCGCCAGCCCTGACGCAGTACTCCAGCAGCAGCGGTGGGCACACCGTCTACGGCGGCGTTGCCTATCTGCCCGCACAAGCAGACCCCTACGACGGCTTCTCCGGCAATCCGATGCACTCATGGACCAAGACGGTGTCCGCCGCAGTCATTGGCAAGGCTTTCCCAGGGATAGGTGCGGTCACGCAGGTGACTGTATTGACCCGAAGTGGCGGAGGTGAGTGGGGAGGCAGGGCTGCAAAGGTGAAGGTCACCGGCACCCGCGGGTCCGTGTCCACCACCGGCTCGACCATGCGTTCACGCCTGGGCCTGCGCTCTGACTGGTTCACAATCGGTGGTGCTGCATCTATGGACTCGCTGACGCAACAGGTGCAGGCTGGCTATCGCACTCTGGGTGGACGCAAGGTGCTGGGCCGAGCACGGGGTCCGGTGCGGGCCGTCGGCAAGGGCGGATTTCGGGTCTACACCAAGGGGCGGGTGTACTGGTCTCCCGCGACCGGGGCCGTGCGGGTGCGCGGCAAGGGCTTGCGGGCCTATCTGCGGGCCGGCGGGCCGAGTGGCAAGCTTGGCTTCCCGACCTCTGCCAGCCTCAGGATCAGGCCGGTGGCCACCTTGGTCTTCGAACACGGACAGATCACGGTGCGGCGTGGGAAGATCTTGATTAGGCACTGATTGTCTGTGGGCTAGACCAATCGGCCACTTGCAAATTCGAGTTCCTAGACCTGATCCGAGTGCCGGTTTAGGCTCCACTCCCGACCATCCGATGATCCAAGGGGGAGGACTCAGCCAATGCGCAATCGGATCCTTGCTGCCACCGCTGTCTTCATTGCCGCCATCGCCACGATTTTGGCGCCGACTACTACGGCCTCCGCTGCCACGGTCGATTGGGCCTGCCCGCCCACCCAAGCCGTGCCCGCGCCACCAAACCCATTCCTGATCTACTTCGGGGCCGCCAGTTATGTCTCGGGCAATGATCCGTCGTACATGAAGAATCTGTGTGGCCAGGCTCCGGGTGCCCAGTCGAGTAGTTGGGTGAAGTACACCGAAGTCGACGGCGAGCGACCTGGAGGCGGTGACACGGTGGCCTTCTTGGGGCTGCCCGGAGCGGTCGCGATCGACACCCAGTTCGCGCCCCTGACCGACGGGATTGGCGCAGAAGTCGACAAGATCGTGATCGCCAGCTACCTCGGCAAACGCTTCGATGTCGCCACGGTGATCAACAGCGTCAAGGCCAAGATCGTTGCCCTGCTTGCTGATTACGACCAGGTGGTCGTGTTCGGCTCCTCAACGGGAGGCCCACTTGCAAGTCAGGTGCTCACCCAACTTCCAGCAGCGGACCAGGCTCGGATTGACCTGCTCCTGGGCTGCTCACCAGCAGGCAACAACACCTTGAGTGCGTCAAATCAGACCTTGGGGACGGTAGCCTCCTTTGCCCGCTTCCTGGGCGACACGACGTACATGGAAGATCCGTTTTGGCGGGCGATCCTGATCCCGTTGAAGATGCGCGCTGAGTGGGGCACCAACTATCAGGCAGACCAGATCCTCTACAACGCCAACTACAAGCCGTTGGCCAATGGCTCACTTGCTGGTCTCAACAAGGTGGTCTATTACGCCGCCAGTCAGGACGAGACCGTCAATGACGACTTGGCCTTTCCAGCATGGCAAGCGATGCGTGGCGGCAACCTGCCGCTCTACACCGAGCCAGGATCGCACGTCGGATTTGGCGGCAGCACGGCTGACTGGTTGCGCGACATCACCGCCGAGCTTCCCTAGTGGCGGGTAGAGCCCTCGGTCTGGCAGGCGCTACGGCGCTCGCTGGAGCCGGGGCGGCGAGATTGCGCCGGCGCCGCCAACTGATCGGCCAAGTGCCACAGCAAATGCGTCGGGCCGGGCTCCATGTGCCGATGCCAATCACCAATCGCGTGGTTCTGGAGCAGGTTCGGGCCAGACGCCAAGGCGCCAGCGAGGTGATCGATGGAGTCACCTGCCAGGCAGTGACCCTGCCCGGCACCGATGCCACCTTGTGGACCTATGAGCACCCTTCTCGCTCTGACGCGAGCGGAGCCTTGATCTGGTTGCATGGGGGCGGCTTCATCAGTGGCAGCGCACCGGCATCTCATGACTTCTGCAGCCAACTTGCGGCTGACTTGGGCCTGTTCGTGGTCAACGTCGACTATCGATTGGCGCCTGAACACCCCTTCCCTGCGGGATTTGATGACTGTTTCGATGCCTTGCTGTGGATTCATGCTCATGCTCATGAGTTGGGGATCAACCCGGATCGCATCGTCGTGGCAGGCTCGAGTGCGGGAGCTGGCTTGGCCGCAGCCGTGGCCCAACGCGCGCACGACGAAGGACTGGAGCTGGCCTTCCAGTTGCTGGTCTATCCAATGCTCGATGACCGTAGTGCGCTGCGCCGCGATCTGCCCTCGCTCACCTGGTCTGCGGCATCCAATCGATATGCCTGGAAGTCCTATCTTGGTCATCCCGCGGGCGAGCCAGAGGAGCGCGCCTATGCGGTGCCGGCCAGACGCAAAGACCTCTCTGGTCTGGCACCAGCATGGATCGGGATCGGTGACCTCGACCTCTTCCATGAGGAGGCACTTGACTACGCAGACCGATTGCGAGCCAGCGGAGTCACCTGCCTTACCCGAGAAGAGCAGGGGATGTACCACGGTGCCGATGCCGCGCGCCCTGATGCGCCGCAGATGAAGGCCTTCCGTGCCGAGATCCTGCAGATCTTGCAAACCATCTTCGACCAGGGTCAAGCGATCAGCAGCGTCGACTAGCCTTGAGCCATGGGAGAGGCTGAGATCGCCGAACTCCTGCCCCGGCGCAGGCCGGCCCAGGAGCGGAGTAGACGTCGATTCGACGAGATCCTCAGGGCTGCGCGCGCCCTGTTGGTCGAGGTGGGTTTTGAAGCCTTCACCGCAGATCAGGTGGCCCTTCGCGCGGGTGTTCCGATCGGATCCCTCTACCAATTCTTCGGCAACAAATATGCGATCGTCTGCGAGCTCGACCGGATTGACACCGCCAACATCCGCAAGGAGTTGGAGAGCTTCGCCGCGGAGATCCCCTCCCTCGACTGGGCGCAATTGCTTGAGAAGATGCTTGATCATCTCGCCGTGGCCTGGCGCACCGATCCCTCCAGGCGAGTGGTTTGGCTGGCGATGCAGGCGACGCCCACCACTCGAGTGATCGCGGCCCAACATGAGCGCGAGCTCGCCAGTGATGTCACCCGATTGCTCGCCCCACTGACTCCTGGTTCACCAATGGCCGACCGTGAGGTCGTGGCCGAAGTCCTCGTGCACGTGTCCTATTCGATGCTCAACTTCTCGATCCGCGATGGGCAGTCCCATCCACAGGCGATCGAAGAGCTCAAACGACTGGTGATCGGCTATCTCCACGTCGCCGAGCACGAGGCTGCCGATCGTCGTGCCACCGGTGGCGAATAGCAACTGAAGGTTGCCTCCTGACTTGGGTCAGTCGCGGGCGATTCTTGGCCCAACATCTCACTGACCTGCGCAGATACCGCTTCTGGTCGACCGCGGAGAGCCCTGCTGAAGGCACTAAGCCGAATGACCCAACTCAGGCCTGAGTGGGCCCTGCGTGGAAGGAGACGTCGAATAGTGGGTTCTGCAGGGGGCTCATTGTGCCGTCAGGGGAGTGTCTATCGGAGAGTTGCGGTAAAAAGTGGTCGCTATGGCGACCACTTTTTACCGCAACTCCAGCAAGACTCCCGGATTGAGGATCAAAGCAGGGTCGAGCGTCCGTTTTGCGGCCCCAAGCGCTTGCGTGAAGACGTCTGGTCGCTGCTGGTCGTAGCTCGGTCGATGATCACGACCCACAGCACCTAACTTGGGTCAGTCGCCGGCAATTCTTGGCCCAACATCTCACTGACACTGCGGAGATGGCCTCGCAAAGTGCCTCAGCAAGGCACTAAATTCGGCTGACACGTACCGCGAGGAGGCTCTCTCGGCACGCTAGAAGGGTGCTTGGTCGTCCCGTCCGCCCTCTGGGCGGCGCTGAGCATGTCCTCGGGCAATCGATAGACAGCATGTCGTCATTGACGAGCGCACCGATGCGTGATCTCGGCGCTTGCGGGCCGTGGAGCTTGCCGGGCACAAGCGCTGTCCACAACCGAGGTGTCCATCGACAACCAGTCCGTGACCTGCGCTGACACCGCTTCTGGCCGATCGCGGAGAGCCCCTCTGAAGGCACTAAGCCGAATGACCCAACTCAGGTCGGGCCACCGCCGGAGAGTAGCAAGGTAAGGGTGCCTCGTGCTCAGGAGTTGAGCTGAGCCGCACCAGCCAATACATCGGCAAGGGTCAGCTTGCTGACTTCCCGCTCTGCATCCGACGTGCGGGCCCCAATGATCTTGGCCACTGCCGGACGGATCTGGGCTGGCGCGATCACCTCGTCGATCGAGCCGACCTCGGCTGCTCGTCGTACGTCATGGACCTGGTCGAACTTGCGGGCAAGCTGGTCTCTCTCTTCACGATGCACCAGGTCGCGGTCGGCATCAGGCTCAGCCTCTAGGCGAGCAGCAATGCGACGCTTGAGTTCGCTGGCGAAGACCACCCCGGCGGCTGCATCACCACCGATGACCGACACATAGGTGCCCTCGAGTGCCAAGATCGTGACATTGGGATTGAGCGCCTTGCTGAACACCACATAGGCGCCACCGTGGAAGCGACCGAGTACCACCACGACTAGGGGGCCATCGAAGTTGGTCACGGCGCGGGCGATCTCGGCACCAAACTCCAGCTGGCGCCCGCGCATCGACCGAGCCGATCCGTCGAAACCAGCAAGATTGGCCATCACCACTGCCGGACGGTTGCCGGATGCAGCGTTGAGTGCCTTCGCCACCTTGCGCGAACCCTCCGGGTGCAACACGCCACCGGTCAGCCATCGCCCGGATGAGGCTTGGTAGGGCCGTGACTCGATGCCGATCACTGTGGTGGGCATGCCGCCGATCCGACTGTCCCAGACCACGGCACCATCGCCGTCGGTCATGTCTGTCCAACGCTCGAGCACAGGTGCATCCCGGTCGACCAGGGCATCGAGTACCGGGCGGATCGCGAAGGCTTGCTTGCGATCAGAGTGAGTCTCGGCATGCAGGATCTCGCCAATCGTCTCGAATGGCTCAGGCTCGTTGTAGGGGTCTACGGTCAGGTTGCGATCGATCGAGTCGTGACTGGTGACCGTGGCCGCGCTCTGGTCGTGACGCCGGGTGCACAGGGTGTGGTGCGCGAAGACCATCCGATAGGCATCGACGATATTGTCGGCTTGATGGTGAGCCTGGCCATTGGGGCCCATGATCTCGTCGTAGCCACCGATGGCGGTGTCAGTGGCGAAGGTGCCGCCGCCGCTGAGCGCAAGTGCGCCCTTGCCGGTGAGCACCATCGCTTGGTCCTTCAGCATGATCAACATGCCCTTGTGGTGGCCGAGCATGGTGGCCTCGGCATTCCAGTAGGACTGGGCACCCACGTTGATGCCGTTGACGATGATGATCACCTGGCCACAGCGTTGGGTGAAGTGCACGATGCGTGCCACGACCGCCGCGCACCAGTCCATGTTTTCGGTGCCGGAGTCCCAGGCGATCCGGGCTCCAGCCGAAAGGGCGACCCACTCGACCGGAACTTGCAGTTCTTCGGCAAGGTCGAAGGCGGCGATGATCCTTCGGCATTCCGCCTCAGAGACCGCCCCCATGGAGCGTGACGGATCGCCACCGATCCAGACCCGCGAGACGCCATCGGGGTGGCCCTCGACGATGTGGGTGATCACCCCGACGATGACACCGGCCTCGACAGGGGTGTCGTCGGTCTTGGGCACGAGACGATCACCGGGGCTGGCATTGGCCAAGACCGGTTTGGTCGGCTCGAGATCAAACTCCACGAAGGTGCCAGTGGGCGCTACGTGAGCCAAGGACTGGTCTGCCCTCGGCCCACAGATCTTGTCGAGTACGGCGCGTGGTCCGAGCGGACGTGGTCCGCGAACTCGTGCCGATTGGGGCGCAGGCTGGGCGATCTCCTCGACGAGGGCAACGGTGGCGCCTGCTTCGATCACCTCTCCAAGCGCACAGTGCAGCCGTACCACGCCATCGTGCGGCGCTGCATGGGTCTGCTCGCATTTCATCGTCTCGGTGACCAGGAGGCGATCACCCTTCTGCACGCGCTCTCCGTCGTTGACCAGGTGACGAACAACCAGTCCGGGAAGGGAGGTGGTGATGGCGGTGGTGGCGTTCATTTCACGTCCTCCTGCAAAACGACGAAGGCGGTTGCCGTGTCGGCATCGAGGTCATGTGACAGCGACACTCGCGGCGTACACCCGACCAAGGCTGCGGCGATCGGGCCGTGGAGTCTCAGGCTCGGCCGTCCCAAGGCATCACACCGGACCTCGATGTCTTGGAAGTCGACCTGCTCAGGAGGGATCACGTCTGGTTGACCGAAGCGTGACTCCGACCAAGCCTTGAGCAAAGCCTCCTTGGCAGCCCACCGGGCCGCCAGGTGCTGGTTTGGTCGGCCCGTGGTGGCTCCCGCGCGAGCAGCATGACGCCGCTCCTGTGGGGTGAAGACAGCTGCAAATCTGGTGCCTGGCTGCTCCAGTTGGGCGCTGAAGGCGGAGATGCACACGACATCCACGCCGACGCCGATCACAGAAGCGCCAGTCGCCAGATCTGCAATCAGACCGGTTGGCTCGCTGCTCATCTTGCCGGTGCCTGCTCGTAGCTGCCGGTGCTGCTGAGCCTGGCCTCAGGATCGAGCAGCATCTGCTTCTCGGCCTGCTTGACCTCAGCGGCATCGCCCAGGAAGCGGCGGTTGTCCACCTTGGCGAACAACTGATCGCCACCGTGCATCCCGTCGAGCAATCGTGCCTGTCCGTCGATGAGACGTTGCGAAGCAGCGGCCAACCAATCGGCTCGCTTGGCCTCAGGCAGTGCGGCAGCGAAGGCACCCGGGTGAGTGATCGCGACCAAGGCCGACACGTGACCGAAGCCCAAACTGGTCACCAAGCCGGCCTTCAACGGGCCAGTCTCCAATGCCTGACGCAGCCAAACGAGACGCTCATATTTCGCCAAAGCGTCATCGACACAGTCGAGATTGCGATTTGGTGGGAGCACGCCGTCGGCGAGCAACTGGCACAGTCCGATCATCTGGAAGGCAGCGGCACCGCCCTTGGCGTGACCGGTGAGCGACTTCTGCGAGACCACGTAGAGCGGATTGCCTGCGTCGCGACCCAAGGCGTCGGCCAGCCACTCGTGCAGTTGAGACTCGTTGGGGTCATTGGCGGCAGTCGAGGTGTCGTGCTTTGAGATCACGTCGATGTCATTGGCAGACAGCCCCAACTCGGCCAAGGCCTTGGCCAACGCTGACTCCTTGCCGCCGGTCGCGGCGCCCAGAGCACCGAGTCCGGGAGCAGGGATCGAGGTGTGGATGCCATCGGAGTACGACGCTGCAAACGCGACCACGCCCAGCACCGGTAGACCGAGTTCTGCGACCAGGTCGCCGCGCACCAGCACGAGCGTGCCGCCGCCCTGGCCCTCGACGAAGCCGCCACGTCGGCGATCGTTGGGTCGACAGAAGCCCTGCTCGCTGATGCCTTGGTCGAGCATTGCCTGGCTTTCGGCGGTGGCGCTCATGTTGCCGAAGCCGAGGATGCCCTCGATGCCCAGATCGTCGAAGCCTCCGGTGACAACCACCTTGGCCTTGCCGAGCTTGATCTTGTCGAAGCCCTCTTCGACCGACACTGCAGCAGTGGCGCAAGCGGCCACTGGGTGCACCATCGAGCCGTAGCCACCCAGGAATGACTGGGCGGTGTGGGCAGCGATCACATTGGGCAGGGCCTCCTGGAGGATGTCGGCCTGTGGGGTGTCGCCCAGCAGTGCATCGACGTACATCGAACGGGTGGCCTTCATGCCACCGATGCCGGTGCCTTGAGTGTTGGCCATCTGGGTCGGGTGCACCCAACGCAGCAACTCGGCGGGCGTGACGCCCGAGGAGATGAAGGCATCGATGGTGGCCACGAGATTCCACGCAGCGAGGCGGTCGATCGACTCGGTCATCGCGCCCAGACCCCAGACCTTCGGGTCGAATCCCTCGGGCACCTGAGCGCCGACGAAACGGGTCAGCTTGAAGCGCCTGGGCACCCGGATCAGACTGCCCTTGAGTCGGGTCACCAAGAAGCCGTCCTCGACTGCTTCGACCTTGGTGCGCTCTGGGTCTTCGGTGACGAACGCTTGGGCTTCGTCTTGGCTGCGCACGAGGAAGGAGGTGTCTTCTTCGCAGTAGACCGGCACCATCAGCGGGGCGGTGCCGTCGATCAAAGAGCCTTCGTCATGGAAGCGGCGGATGCCAAGCCCAGCCTCGATCTCCTCACCGAAACGATCGATGATCTCAGCCTCAGTGAGGGACTCACCCGACTTGGCGTCGGTCCACGTTGGGGTGGGCTCGGTCTCGTAGACGATCCGCCCGGTGGTCCATGCCAACTCGATGATGCCAGCGGCGCTGAGCCCGTCTTCGACCTCAAGTTGCAGCCTGGTCCGACTGGAGCCGACCGGGCCGACCTCGCCTGCGGCCACGATGCACACCATTTCTTCCAGTGGCTGGGTGACTTCAGCCCACGGCTGGGTCGGCTGGTTGAGTTGCCAGCCAGCAGGGTGGGTGAGCGCCAAGAGTTGGTCTTCGTCTTCTTCGACCAACTCATCTGGGGTGCCGGATTTGTTGGAAGAGGTGAACTCGCGCGCCAACTCTGCGAGGTTGAGTTGGGCCTTGTCCAGACCGCCGGTGAGGTCGGCCAAGAGCGGAGCGTGGGCTGCTTCGATGCGCTGTTGGGGAGCACACAGAGCCAACAACTCGGCGGCCATCTCGTCGGGTGACCAAGTGCTGACCCCGGCGGCGGTCACAGCATCGACCAGTGGGTCGTTGTGGCCCATCAAGCCGGTGCCGCGCACCCAGCCGATCAATGCATGGGCAAAGGAGATGCGACGAGCCCAGTCCGACTCGACATGCCACTTCTGCACGAGAGCGTCGAAAGCGGCCTTCGCCTCGCCATAGGCCCCGTCGCCGCCGAAGCGACCGCGGTTGGGTGAGCCGGGGAGTACGACGTGCACTCGCTGCCCGAGGCGGTGGTCGGCACCGATCGCGGCAAGGCCGGTGATCAGGCGCTCCACGCCCCACACGAGCACCCGGAACTCCACCTCGGCACGCGACCCGGCGTCAGCAGCAGTGCCGCTGACTCCGGGGGCGGCGAAGGGGAAGACCAAGGTTGGAGCCAGAGCCGGACGGATCTCGGTTTGTTGGCCTGCCGCCGTAGCCACCACGGGAGCCCCCACCCATGACACGAGATCATCGATATCGGAGAAGGAGGCCAGATTGGCGGGGAGCACCCACAACTTCGCGCCACCGGATGCGTGATCGCGGTACAACTGGCGGAAGTAGTCGGTCTTGGCGGAGTCCAGTGATGACGTGGTGGCCACCACCGTGGCGCCCCCTTCGAGCAGAGCGGCGGCGACGGCGCCAGCGATCGAGCCAGGGGCAGCCCCGGTGATGATCGCGGTGTCATCGGCGAAGGCCGGCTCGGTCTGGTCACTGAGCACCCG
>WBZM01001219.1_pt1 | contig 27007 bp, 16 predicted proteins | sample 5204271 | NCBI WGS metagenome assembly WBZM01 (sample SAMN12344346, study PRJNA552823) | activated sludge metagenome | biome: Activated sludge suspended growth; feature: Nitrification reactor; material: Wastewater; isolation source: activated sludge from nitrification reactor of wastewater... | reverse complement strand
GCCTCCAGACGACGTTCCCCGGCGGCGAGGGCGCCGAGCAGGTCGGGGAGGAGGCGGCGGGATAGCAGGGCATGGACCGGTTGGCCGCGCTCTCCGTCCCAGGCGACGGCGAGATCACGATCGGCGCGGGCAAGGGCGGCGGCCAGGCGCGCGGCCAGGTCGGCGGGGGGGAGGGGGGCGTCGCAGGGGAGGGTGAGGAGCCAGGGGGTCTCCGCCACGCTCAGGGCGGCGGCGATTCCGGCCAGGGGGCCTTGAAAGCCGGACAGCGCCTCGCCAACCGCCTCGTCCCCGATCACCGTATAGCCGAAGGAGGCATAGGCCGCCTGGTTGCGGTTGGCGCTGATGAGGATGCGCCCGACCTGCGGCTGGACCGCGGCGATGACCCAGGCGATGAGGGGCCGGCCGGCCAGGGGGATGAGCCCCTTGTCCTGGCCCCCCATGCGCCGGGCCTGGCCGCCGGCAAGGATCAGGCCGGTGATGGTGGCTGGCGTCGGGGTTGGGTGCGCCAAATGCGGCGAGTCCGGAGGGTGTGGTGAGAGCAGAGGTTGCGGTGTGTCCGAAGGGTGCGGTGGGAGCGGAGGCTGCGGAGAGTCCGGAGGGGGGAGCGAATCGCGGGGAGCGGGTGCGCCCTTGGCGACTTCACCCGCGCCGAGACTGGGCGCCAGAGGGGGCGTGGCCATGGCTGGTGGGAACCCTGGAGTGAGCCCGGGATTGAGGGCCGCGACTCAGTCTCTGGGTTCAGATGAGGGGCCGCCAGGCGCCAACGCACTGGCCGCCTCCTGGACCTCATACATGGCACTGGAATCGAGCTCCCCATGCCCCCGGCCCACCAGGGCGTTGAGGTACTGGGCGGCCAGGGCGGTGCCGGGGAGGGCGAGGCCCAGTTCCTGGGCGGCCTCCAGGACCAGGCGCAGGTCCTTCTGGTGCAGGCGGGCCTTGAAGCCGGGGGCGAAGTTGCGGTCGATCATGCGCTGGCCGTGCATCTCCAGGACCTTGCTCTGGGCGGAGCCGCCGAGGAGGGCGGCGCGGACCTTGGCGGGGTCGACGCCGGCGGCGCGGGCGAGGAGCAGGGCCTCGCCCACCCCGGCCAGGGTCTGGGAGATGACCACCTGGTTGCAGGCCTTGCAGACCTGGCCGGCGCCGTGGCCACCGACGTGGACGATGTTCTTGCCCAGGACCTGGAAGAGGGGCAGGGCGCGGGCGAAGGCCGTCGCCGTGCCGCCGACCATGATCGATAGGCTGCCCTGGATGGCGCCGGTCTCGCCGCCGGAGACGGGGGCATCGAGCAGTTCCACCCCGTGGTCGGCCAGGCGCCGGGCCATGACCCGGGTGGCGGCGGCGGAGATGGTGCTCATGTCCACCACCACCAGGCCGGGACGGGCCCCCGCCAGGATGCCCTCGTGGCCGAGGATGACATGCTCCACGTCCGCCGTGTCGGCGACCATGGTGAAGAGGATATCCACCTGGCTGGCCACTTCGGCCGGGGTGGGGCAGGCGAAGGCGCCGGCCGTCACCAGCGGGGCCATGGCCTCCGCGCGGCGGGCGTGGACGAAGAGGGGCCAGCCGGCCCGCCGCAGGTTGAGGGCCATGGGTCGCCCCATGATGCCCAGGCCGACAAAGCCGACGGGGTGGGCCTGGGCCTGGGCCTGGGCCGGGGTCGCGATGGGGTGGGTTTGGTCCGTCACGGCAAGGTCCTCAATGCAGTTGGTCGGCATGAAAATCCGGCTGAAACTTGTAGATCCAACAGGTGTGGGGTTCCTGGCTCATCGGCGGGCTATACTCCCAAGGGTCAAAGGCGATGAGGATAATGTACAGGTTATTATCGAGCCGGTTAATACGGGTAAGTTTGCCTTTTGGACAAACCACAATTACAAGATGGCCATTGCGAGGAGGCAGTGATGAAGAAGAACGAAAGACCCGCCGCGGTTTTGGTGACCCTACTGGTCTGGGGGCTGTCGGGCGCCCTCTTTGGCGGGCTGTTCGCCGCCCTCTATGGATTGCTGACGCTGAGCGCCCTGTCGCCCTGGCTGGCGGTCCTCTGCGGCACCCTGATCGCGGCGGTGACGACCACCGCCTTCTACAGCTCCATGCCGGTGGCCCTGGCGGGCAGCATGGCGGGGGTGCTGGGCTCCGTCGGTACCCTGATGGCGGTGGGGTCCAGTGTCGGCCTGGGGCTGATCAGCGGGGTGGCGGGGCTGGTGGGTCTGGTCACCGGGATCCTCTACGCCTGGATCAGCCAGGGCGGGGAGCGTCCCCTGGCGGAGAGCCTCGCCGGGCTGATCTGCGGTCTGGTGGCCGGGGTACTCCTGGCCCTGACCCTGGCCATCCTGGGCCCGGTGCTAGCCATGGCGGTGATGGCCGCCCTGATCGTGGCGGTGGTGGGCGGCCTCTTCCAGTTCACGGAAAAATTTCTGGTGAGCCACATTGTGCGCTGGTGTCCCCACGCGATCTCCGCGCCGGTGGTGGCGGCGGTGATCGCCGCGGTGATCGGCGCCAGCTTCTGGGTCATGGGCGGGGCGACCGGGCTGGGTCCCAGTCTGGGTCCCAGCCTGGAGGCCGTGCTCGCCGACATCCCCCAGGGGATGACCGGCGGCCTGATCGGGGGCGCCGTCACCAGCATCCTGCTGGAGATCCTCGGCGCCCATCTGGAAGATCACGAGCAGGCCGTTTAGACGCCCACCGACCCGGAAGGGCCCTCAGTCCCCACAGCAGGGCAGACCGGAGAGGGCCATGGCGATCTCGGACTATTGGTAGAAGGGTCCCGAGCGGTTGGCAGCGTCCATGAGGAAAAAGGCACTCTTCGATCGTCTCGCAATGTCAGGCATGTCAGATCACCGAACGCACCACCATCGCGTCATGAGACGTTATCGGCTCCCCGTCAGGTAGGGACTCCAGGGTTCCTTGCCCTGACGCCAGACATAGCCGTTGTCATGCGCCATGACCGTGGCATCCTCGTTTTCGGAGACGAAGTGGGTCTGGGGAAGGTCCCGTAGGTAGGTCTCGGGTCGATAATCTGAATTCAGGAAGGGGTTTTTACTGATCATGCCCCCGATCACATGGGACATGGCCAGATAACTGGTCGGTTCCGAGATCCTGACAGGGGCGCTGGGGCGGGACAGGCCAGGACCGATGACGCGGATGCCCAGGGGGACCAGGGTGATGGCCGGGCTGGGAATTTCCCGCAGCCCGGGGAATTGCATGCGATCACCCTCCAGGGCGGCCCCATGTTCCGACGCGACCACCACGATCGTGCGCCGGCCCGAGGATTCGAGCTTGTCGAAAAAGCGAACCACATCGTCAAGTAGCGTCGTGGCGCGTTTGCCAAAGGTTTTCATACTGTCGCGGGCGGCGCCAGGCTCATTAAGGTAATTGCCATCATGCAAGGACACGGTGTTGTAAAACAAAGCGGTCGGGTTTTTGCCGCCAGCGGGTTGGGTTTCCAGCCAGCGCGCCAGGACGGCGTAATCATCAAAAATGGGACTGTCGTCAAAGCTTCGCTGGGTGATAGGCAGGTCCACCAGCGATAAGGCCGAGCGACTTTGCACGTCGTATTGTTTTTGGACTATTTCGAGAAATTCGTCGAAGTGGCCATCGTGATTCATCGCCAATTCTGACTCATAACCGGCTTGCGCAAGTTGCTTCATCAGGTAGCATTCGGGATTCGCCGGCGAATAGAGGGCCTGGTGTGATGTTTGACCGCAGGTTCCGCGCAGGAAGCGGATGGCGGCGGGTCCACTGTAGGATGCCGCCGAATTGAAGCGGGTAAACAGCAGGTCAAGACGTTGCCAGAGGGGATGTTTTTCCAGGCCCGCAACCCGAATATCGTCCCAGGAGAGGGAGCAAATATGCAAAAACACGATATCGAACGGCTGGGACTTGTCTGCTGATGGGACAAAGGTTACCTGGCGGCGTGCCTCGCTGGTGAAAAAATCCGCGAGTAGTTTATCGAAGTCCACCCCCTTGATCTGGCTTGGACTTTGACTCGGGGTGATAGCTTGCGAAGTCGGTGATGGAGAATTGGTGGAGACTTCCGACAGTTCGGTATTTGTGGCGTTCCTGGATGAGTGGTATTGAGGTAACAGGGGCATGAAGAGTAATGCGGTCAAGCTCATGATGACTAGACCACCGATTCTCACCCATTGTCTCAGGAATTCGATCAGACTCCATAAGATCAGGAAGCCGGCCACCAGGCGGATGTCGATAATTCGTCCTGATAATTCCAGCAGGTATTCCGGGCTGAACGACAGAATCTCTGGCAATCGCTTAACGAATTGTCGGAAGGGTGGCAGGAAAGAGTCGTAATAGAGCAGAGCCGCCGCCAGGGGAATGGCGATCAGTTTCTGGAGCCAACGAAGTAGCCTTCGTCGTGATTGGGCGGCTACAAAAACGGCGAGCAATAAATTTTCCAGGGCGTGAAATCCGATATAACCGTACCCGTAGAGTATTAACTTGCCAATAAAATAGGTGCTCCATCCCCCCAGGCTCCAAACCCGGGAATGAAGATGCTGCGGGGTGGAGGAGGGGGCCAGTTCAGACATCGGGGCTCTTCTCCCGAGGGTGTGGGCTGTAAGGTGCTGACGTCCGTAACGTGGCGCGCGGTGTCTGAACCGTGGCCAACCGTCTAATATTCCACATGGCATATAACCTGGTAAGAGGGCGATAACCCTGGGTAACCATGGAGTTAGACCTGGCCATCGGCTGAGCAAATCCGATCAGGATGCGGGACGGAGTTTGTAGGGATGTCGTACCGCGGGTGGGGGGGCAGTACGGGCGAAGCGCGGCGATTCATGGGGGGTATTCACGGCGGGTGTGCCAAAAGCGCCGGGGACATTCAGTTCATCGGCATAGTCGGGAACGACATGGGTATTCAGGAGAGTGGCCAAATCATTTAGGCCATGCTCAATGGTGGTAGGGATGGGAAACCGCAACTGCCCGTCAAACAACACATCGTTGGGCAGGGTAAAAATGCGACCGAGGGCAATATCCACATCGGCTTCTCGGCATGACAATAAAAAGATATAGAGACTATCCGGGATGGCCGTGCAGATATCCCCTCTGCGCTTGATGGCGCAGGCTCGCAGGGCATCCAATGCCGTTATGCCTGGGGCGAGGGGTAGACGTATCAGGATACTTTGTACGGCCAGGGCATTCATCGTGGCTAAGGCTTGCCGACATTCGACCAGAAAGTCCTGCGCGGGTAAATAACCCGTATGGACTAAATTGGGGACGAGCAAGGTAGTGATTTCGTCGAGGTGTTCGTACAAGATGCTGGGGATGCGCTGACCGCGACTGTTGTTGATCTTATTAAGGAGGCGGGAAAAACTGGTTCTGGCCGGTATCACTTGATTGACGCCAACCCTGAATAACAGGTTTTCTTGCGGATCACGCATGTGGGTACCAATTTCACGCACCAAAATCCGCAGGCTTGTACCCTTTTCCTTGCGTAACTTGAATATCCATCGGGCCAGTTCCTCGAAGGAGGCGTGGTGATCCCACGGAATCACCACCGCCGCCCCAATGGCATTGGCGATCAGTGGCTCCAGGTCAGCCAATCCCTCCACCACGCGCCAGTTCTCCGGGGGGGGCGCGTTCCCAAGGACTGCCTGGGTGGCGTAAACGATATCGGCATCAATGGCCAATCCCGGGGCCATGTCATCGCAAGGGGTGTTTAGGGCCTTGATCACCTTGAGGTTACCGTCGGGGGTGATATCCAGCAACCAGTTACGCATCACGCTCAGGCCTTTCGGGCTGAACCAGTGGTAAAGGGACCAGATGCTTTTAGTTCCCTCTTGCTTGAGATGGCTCAGTCCAGCCAGCCGATCACGTCGCGCCAGTAGTTGCGACAGACGTTCCGGTCCCATTGTTTGGTAATCAAAAAGCAGTAGAAGGGTGTGGCTGGAGTGGAGGGTGATGGGAACCGATCCCCTCCAGCCCCAGAGTTGCTCGGCTCCCTCGACGATGACCAGGGCGTTCGTGGGGACCCTCAGTCTTTCCAGTTCCTCCACGAGTTTTAGGATGGAGTTCCTCGCGGGTTGACGGATGCCAAATACCTTGATCTCATCGGTATGCGACGCGGCCAGCGCCTGTTGGGTCAAGGGGTCTCGGCCCAGAAACAAGGATTCCAACTCGCCGGTGGTGAGGTAGTAACCCCTCGATCCCGGCTGGACCAGGGTACCCAGGGTCAAGCTGCGGATCAGGTCGGGGGATTCATGGATGATGCCGTACCAACGACCTGGAAGCACGCCATCCGCTCCCTCGAGGCCCTCGATGCCAATACGCATGCTCATCCCTAAAAGTCTCCATAGGGCGTCAGGGTTTGTGGAAGCCTGGCTAGAGGCTTGCCATAGGCCTCGAAGTCGTAACGCAGGTAGAGCATGCCACGGTTGGGCTCGTAAAAGGGGGAGCGATCGACCTCGATCGAGCCACCCACGAACAGGTGGGGGGTTAACTGGTACTCGAATGCCCCCCGTAATCCATAACCGGTGCTTTGACTGGAACTCCCCTCGTACCAGGGATTGACGTTGGTGACTGGCGCCAGCCTCTCCGCGTCCGCCTGGAGGTTGGGGTGGCCAGGGTAATAGGGTGCGTCGTCCAAGCGTGACCAGGAGAAGGATATCCCGGCCCGCAGGATATAGGCCCAGCGCGTCGACCGTGCCTCCCAAGTCACGGGAAATGACAGGGAGGCATAGGATTGGGGACTGTAGTAGCCACCATGTCCAAAGGTGAATTCACCCAGGTTTCGATCGAAGCTCCAGTAGGAAGTGTTGATACCGAGCGAGAGCTCTCGATTGGGCTGGTTGATCAGGCGGCCATAAAAACCGGCCATGACAATTTTGCGATCGTTCGTGGGCACGTTTTCTCCAGTCAAGGCATGCCAGGAAAGATTCGACCAGAAGCCAAAGGTACCGCCTTTGTCACGGCTGAGATTCAGGCGGAGGCCATTGGCGAGTATTCCACCCCAGATTTCGCCGGTGCCGGGATCGCGGGTACCACCAAAGGTCAGCAAGCTGCTGGTCAGGGGACGACGCGAGACGGTCAGGCCGTAGGAGAAGGGGCCGGCATCTCCATCCCAGCGCAGGCCTCCGACCAGATTCCGCACCTCCATGCCGATGGGGGTGGTGCCGATATCGAAACGTAGTTTTGGGGTTTGATAGCCGAGGGCGAGCGTGAGTCCCATCGCGGATTGGGCGAGACTGCCCCGCGGGCAGTTTCCCCACTGGCCGCACAGCAGAAGGGTGCCAAAGGTTTCGGCCTCCTGCCGGTCGTTGAGATCCAGTGAGCCGGCGTCAAAGCTGAGTTCCTCCGCGCGAACGAACAGGCGGCCTCCGGGGCCGAGCGGGACCTGGCCCTCGGCCAGGACCCCGATGGCCTCCACCGAAGACTTACCCGGGGTCGCGTCGCGGGTCAGGACATCCAAGGCTAGTACGGCGTTGCCAAAGGGTTTGTCCTGGGAATCTTTTCCGGCTGGGGTGTCACCTCGAAGGATCCCATCCAGGGATTGCCAGCCTTGGTTGACCTGATTCTGTAGTTCATCCACGTCGCCGGCTTGCCGCGCGGCCTGTTGGAGGCGATCCCGCGCTCGGTCCGGATTATCGTTCCGGGCCAGGTCAAGCGCTTCGTCGATCAGGAGTTCCAGGCTCAGGCGCCGCTGGAGTTCTTTCATCCCGGCAGTACGGCGGGCGGCGGGTATGGATTCGAGCATTTTGATGGCCTGGAGCTTTTTATCCTCGGCGCTTAGAAACAGGGCCAGCGCGTAGGGCCAGTCGACGTTCTTGGGATATCTGGCGTGACCGGCATCCAGTATCTCGCGCCCCCGCTCCACTTGGCCCCGTTCGGCGAGCAGTCGGGCCAATCGGTAGCCGATCCAGGGATCGCTTGGATTCAGGGACAGGGCATCTTCCAGGTTATGCTGGGCCTCATCCAGACGACCCTCTTGCTGCAGCGCCTTGGCGTTACTTTGGAGCATTTCGGCCCGCAGTGCCGGCACGCGGGTACCCAGGGTCCGCCGCTGGGGTGGCGTCAGCGCATTAAGGGTCGCCAGGAGCCGTTCATGCTGGTCCGATTCCAGCATGAGGGTCAGCAATCCATCCAAGGCGGAATAATTGGTGGGGTCCTTGCGGAGGGCGCGGCGATACCAGTTTTCCGCCGCCTGGATGTTCTTCCGCTTGGCCTCGATCTGGCCCATTTTGGCCAAGCCTTGGGCCTCTTCCGGATCGAGTCGCATCGCTTCCCGGACCCGTTGCTCCGCCAGGGTGAGTTTGTTGGCGGCGATGGCCTTGTCGGTCTGCTGAAGTAACGACCAATAGCGGGAGGCCTTGATCAAGGCATGCCATTTTTCGCTGTTGTCTGGATCGAGCTCCAGTGCCCGGGTGAACAAGGGGAGGGCATCTCCGTGGCGACTATTGCGCATCAAGGCGATGCCCTCCTCACCCATCAGCCGCGCGCGCTCCCGCTCGGGTGACATGACTGTGCTGACCTCTTCCGCGGGTTCCGATTGGCCTCGCATGACCCCCAGAAGTTCCTGGAGCGCCGAATCGCCCGGTTCCAGGACAAGGTATTCCTCCACCAAGGGGGCATTGTCCGGACGAGGTTCCAGGCGCGTGAGGATGTTCCGCCAGGTGATACGCGCGGCCTTTTGATGGGTGGGATCGGCCGCCAGACGGCGGACGCGGTTCAACGCCCGGGGCGCCCCATCGGGTTGGCGAGATTCCAGGTCAGCCCAGCCAAGCTGAAAATTGATGTTGTCCGGATCTTGTTCGGCAAGCTGGCGGAGTTGGTCCAAGGCTGCCGATTTTCTCTCCGGTAATTGCATCATCAGGTACCAATATTCCCAGGCTAGTGCTCCGCGTGGCGGGCCGTCCGGAAAGATCTGCTGGTAGGACTCCAGCGCCAGGTTAAGACGTTTGTTTCCCTCGCTCACATCCTGACCTCTGCTGGTTTCCCAGGATTTGTACGCCATTCTGGCGCGCCTGATCTGTTCCGGATCGGAACCCGACAAGGTGACGAGGGTGGCCAGGGTGTTGAGTTGGGGATAATCGGGATGAGCGGTTTGCAGAAGAGCGAGAAATTCCTGGGCCTTGGCAATTTGCCCGTCGGCGATTTCGAGGCGTATCCTCTCCGCCAAGCCTTCGGCGTGATTGGGATAACTGAGCAGGAGTTGATCCAACGCCTGCCTGGCGTCCGTCGGGCGATGACGGGACTGCCATAGCCGGGCCTTGGAGAGCAGAAAATCAGCTCCCTCATCGGCCAGCGGGTTCCCAGGTCCTGTGGCTAAGCTCAAAGCCACTAACAGGGGTAGGGTCCAGGGAGAGAGTTTCCTCATCGGTGACAGCGACAGGTTAACGGGACTGGCACTTGCCGGCCGTGGGAAGACGCAGGGAGCCGTCGGGTTGGAACCGATAACGCTCATCCCGCCAGCCTTCAGCGAACAATCTCAGCGACTGATTGTAGTATTCCGCTTGCGCCTCGGAGGGGCGGGCGTCCACGCGCAGCCATTGTAGGGTCGCGGCCTCGCTAGCCCCCGCGGCCTGAAGAAACGGGGCCAGGGCGGCGGAGAAGCCCCAGGGACCCGTGCCTTCGGCGGTACCCGTACGGCTGTCGACAACCAAGGGTGGGGTGCCCTGGCGGGTGACGAGGGTGGCCATGGGGACAAGGTGTTTGAGGATCTCCGGCTGAAAGGGGTCTTCGGCTGGGAGCAGACCGGCCCAGAGATAGACGCGGATGGCATCGAAACTGCCTTTGGCATTGCTGGATGGATCGGGCAGAAAACCCTCGCGGCTCCGATAGGCTACCCAGTCCGGCGCTAGGCCGCTGGGCGAGGATTCGAGAAGCAACCGCCACGAACTGGCCAGCAAGCGTTGCCATTCCCCTCCTGGGTAATGAGCATTCAGCCGGCGCAGTAATTGGATGGGTACGTAACTCGGATTCAGCCGCCAATAATCAGGTTCGGGTACGAAGCCCTTGGGCGCGGGGAGCAGGGTGAGCCCCAATCCTGGCAGATCCGCGGTCTCTTCCCGGAGGATGCGTGCCGCCAAAAGGGCACCCAGGGCCTTGAATCGTGGGACTTGCCAGATCTCTCCGGCTTCCGCCAAGGTATAGGCAAGCCAAAGATCAGCGTCCGAGGCGGAATTCTGATCCAGAACCGTCCATTCGCCGTCATCGGTCTCCCCCCACTGCCAGGCGGGTAACTGGGCGGTCAAGTCTCCCTGGGCCAGGTTGCTTTCCGTCCATTTCAGCAGGCGGGAAAATGCTTCCTGGTCATCCGCCACCAGGGCGAAAAAGAGGGCGTAGGCCTGTCCCTCTGAGGTGCTCTGTTGCCGTGGCGTGCTTAGATCGATAACGCGTCCGTCTTGACTCAGAAAAGTAGCCTTAAAGTCCTCCCAAGCGGGCCAAGCGAGACATGCCGAGGTATCCGCTGCCAGAATCGGAGAAAGAATCCCCCAAAGGAGTAGGGCGAACGATAAGCGCATCTTGCCCCCCATTCGGTTACGTGCAATTTTCACTGAAGGACCAGAATGAGTTAGTCTGGTTCTCCCTGGTCACGGAGTCGCCTAGCCGCGATCGCTCTCAAGGTTCGCCAAAGGGCGATAGCGAAGAGTACGGAGACTAAAACCGAGATTGAGGCCAAAAGTAAGGCCGAGTTGGAAAGGTGAAACCAGATGAAGTCCAGAATACCAAGTTCACCAGCATAATAGGTTTCACCAACAAGGTTGGATTCCACGGTCCCTCCCCGCGCAAAGACGACGCTGCCATGCATCTGGCTAACCAGGCTGGAATTGTCTAGGGCATCCAGAAGTTGTGTCATGGACGATGAGGTGGTCGCGGTCACGGCCACGACGCTACGTCCCTTCTGTAAGGGAGATTCAAATCCTATCAGGGCGGCGATCGGGCCCGTATCCTTGAAGCCAACGCGGGCGGCAAGGTCAGGTTGTGGGGCCTTGCCGAGACTCAAGGTTTGGTACCAAAACTCAAGGTCATGCGCAGGTTGGCCTACATAGCCACGAGTGGCCTCAATCAGGCTTGGGAGGCGATCCGCCCAGCGTTGTAGAAGAGGTTGTTGAGGAATTGATCCGATCAGCAGCAGATTCGAAGGGAGAGCCTGGTCGATGGCGCTGGCAAAAGCGACACGCAAACGGGTGGCGGGATAGCCGGTTGAGGCGCCCATGCGTCCCAACAGGGTAAAGAGGACTTCCAGATCGGTCGGACTGAGGCTGTCCGGCAGTATGGCCGTGGTTTCAGCTAGATCCGCGAGTACGGTGAAGGGGTAACCGCTGTTGGCAAAAAAGGCCAGGTTTGGCATCAATGTGTAGTGGGGAAAACCGGAAAAATCTACTTCGGAATCCGGATCGAGGGCAGCATGGAGGTTGTCGGTCAGGATATCCCCGCAGTATTTATCCCTGGTGAAATCGAAGGAAAATTGGAACTGGAGTTGGTTGGAGATGCCAATTCTGAAGGCTGGGATGTAAAAACGATTAATTTGGTCGAAAAATTCACCGCTTTCCAGCGGCATTTTTAGCATGGTGGTACTGCTTCCGCTTTCTGACAGAGCCAGATTGTAGCCTCTAATAAATTCATCGTTGATGCCAATGGTCAGGCGGGAATTTTGCGTGCGGGTTGTGGGAGTGTAATTGTATTTTAAATTGACGGGAATGCCCTTGCTGCGCCAAAGAAAGAGATCGGCGGGAACGCGTAGATTTATGCGGATTAAATCAGGCTGGTGACCCTTGACCTCCAACATCTTGGTGCTTTCGACCAATTCACCGAAACGCATGGGCCGGTCAAGCTTCACCCACCGTGGGGCATCGTAAGGCTGACGCGGCCGATCCAGTTTAGCCTCGATCACGGTCACTCGATGGCCCGCGAGCGCAGCCTTGCCTAGGATCAGGGCATTGACGGCCTGTTGTAGTTCCTGATCGTCACGACCAAGAATCGCCAGTAGTTGGTAGCTGACGTTGGGGTGGCTGAGGATGGCAAGGGTCGGCCCGTTGAGGGGAGACTCGTCCAGGAGAGGACGCAGATAGTCTGGAACCTGATCTGAAAGGGCGAAAACGATAGCGTTTGCCTGAGGAAGTTCGTTGAATAGGACCGGGAATCGGGCGCCACGCCAATCCGCGATAAGGCCGAACCAGGATGCCAGGGTCCCCGCGGCGCGAATTACTCCGAGAGAAGGGACATCAGCAAAGACAAATGGCAGAACGAGTTTGGTTTGATCCGTACGGTAAAAGAATGGCTCGGGGAAGATTTTCAGGTTATCGATGACATTGAGTCGCTGAATCCTCAAATCGAGTTCACTGGTCAGGCCGATATCCGCCCAAATGCTGGAATGCAGTGGGTCTTCGCAATCCTCAGTGTAGTGACCGATGAGTTGTAAACGAATTCTGTTGAAATCAGTGAGAAAACGGGGGTCGAGATCAAGGGTGTGGGAATGGGGTTGCCCCCCCTGTTCCTTGGGTAGGGGAAGAACGGCTACTACTTCGTCATTGAGGAAGACCTTGAGATGCGAGAGTCCAGGGATTAGGGAGGGTGAATAGGTCATATCCAGTTTCAGGCGCAGCCCGACTACCAATTCGTCGCCGCGACTGCCAAAGGAGATCGTCGCGCTGTCCCGGCCACCGCGAAGTTCCAAAGGCCTGTTCCACCCCAGGTCGCGAAAGCTCAAGCGGCGTTCTTCCAAATCCTTGGGTAATGCTTGTTCATTTACCTTGGGTTCAGCCACAAAGGTAAGGGGAGTCGCTTGGGTATCCTCGGCACTGGAACAGGTGGCGCCGGTGAGAACCAGAACTAGAAACAAGGAATGAGGGAGCCAACGCCAAATCACGGGGTTGATCCTTCCGCCCACCAGGACGGATTGTGTGGTAACCAATGGTTAAGTCTGTCCAACCAGCGCCGCCGAGGCTGCCGCCTGGAGTATGGGACCGCGTAATGGAGCAGTCGCTGATACCCTTGTATGCCAAGGGCGAAGATCTCGCGAAGGTTAACAACCAATCGGTCATTCTTGTCCGATCGTCCCCAGTGTAACCAGGTGTCCGCCCGGGAATAGATACACTGAATCAGGGCCTTCTCCTGATCGAGAGTCATGGCTTCCCAGCGCAATTGAAGTTTGGCTGGATTATGGATCAACACGCGGGCTGGAAAGCTGAATTCCTGTAACCCAAGGGGGAGGTTGACAGTTACATGATCCTCGGGAGCCAGCCCTAATGATTCTGGGATCTTCAGGGCTATCCCCCCTTCGGAATAATCCAGGGTCCGACAATTGAAAAGGCGTCCATCCCCGAGCGAGATGGATGCTTCCAAGTCGATTTTCACTCGGTGTGATTTTCTAACCTGTAGTATTTCACCAGCGACACCTAACGCTACCCCTAAAACCAGGAGGTTATAGAAAACCCAGACCAGATTCAGCCAGACAGTGGCAATTTCCTCCGGGTCCCCCCAGATCAGGCGATAAATCCCAAAAATTATTCCGATCAGATTCAGTCCGATCAGCCAGAGATAAGGACGGGATATATCCCAATCAAAGTAATTCCGCTCAATGAGGCCGCCTTTACTAGTGACATTGAAACGGCCGCGATGTGGAGCAACCAGAGCGACAAAGGCTGGGCGGGCGATATACCAGGCCAGTACGGTTTCGTAAACTTCGGCCCAGAAAGAGTAGCGATGGTGGCCTTGAATACGGGAATTGGTGAGATTGGTGTGAATAATGTGTGGCAAGGCATACAACAAGATGCCAAGGGCGGTAGCATAAATACTGTAAGCATTAAAGACAAGGAAGGCCAAGGGGATGGTCAAATATATCAGGCGAGGTAACCCGCTAAAAAAGTGCAGCATGGCGTTACCGTAACAGAGTCGCTGCGCCCAGGATAGGCCTGGGCCCAAAAAGGGATTGTCGATACGGAATATTTGAGCCATGCCGCGAGCCCAACGTATTCGCTGTCCTACATGGCCGGCCAGATTTTCAGTTGCGAGGCCAGCCGCCTGTGGAAAACGGATATAGGCGGAGTCATAGCCCAGACGATGGAGACGTAGCGATGTGTGGGCATCCTCGGTTACGGTATCGGAGGCGATACCGCCAATCTCCTGTAGGGGCCCGCGACGCAAGACGGCACATGAACCGCAAAAAAAGGCGGCATTCCAGAGATCATTGCCATCCTGAACGATACCGTAGAATAATTCTCCTTCGTTAGGTACTCGCTGGAAGGTTCCCAGGTTGTGCTCGAAAGGATCTGGCGAAAAGAAGTAATGGGGTGTTTGGACCAGCGCCAACTTGGGGTTGTCCAGAAATAAACCCATGCTGGTTTGTAGGAAAGATCGTGTCGGTCGGTGGTCGCAGTCGAAGATCGCGATATATTCACCCTGGGTTAAGGAAAGGGCGTTATTTAAATTACCGGCCTTGGCGTGGCGATTGTCCTTACGTGTTATGTAACCAATTCCCAAGACTTCGGCAAGATATCTGAATTCTTCTCTACGGCCATCGTCAAGTAGATATATATTCAGTCGATCCCGTGGCCAATCCAGCCCCATGGCAGCCATGATGGTTGGCTTGACAACTTTCTGGGGCTCGTTGTACGTGGGGATAAAGATGTCCACCGAGGGCCATTGCGTCAGGTCCCTTGGTAGTATTCTGGGTTTGCGGTGGAGTGGCCAAGCCACCTGGAAGTAGCCTAACACCAAGATTAGAAAGGCATAGAGTTCAGCAAACAGGAGTAGTAGACCTGCGGTGATGTCGGTCCCGCTACTCCAGTCCAGGGTAGTGGTTATACGCCACCAAAAATAGCGGGACGATATCGTTAGGGACAGCACAATCATGATCAGGGTGATGACCTCTCCTGGGATTCGCCTCAACCAAGTAGCGAGACCCCACAGGAGAATGACATAAAGGAGTTGGGCATTCAGATCGAAGGGAGTGGTGATTACGATGAATGCCAGTATTCCGCTCAAGAGGTAAGCAGAATATCGAAGCAACGGGTATCCCCAGATGTTATGGGCGCTTGCCGATTCCAGTTCCCTCGTGATGGGTTGGAACAGAGGCTCTAATCGCTTTTGGGAGGCCAGGAGCCAGCACCATAAGCGGTGGTGTGTTTGTGCGAGAGCCCGGACGGTCCGGAGGGGAAGCGAGGGATAGCGATTTTGAGGTGGGATTATCAGCAACAACCACATAAGCTGAATCAGAAAACGCGGAACATCCAGCAGGCGGAATCGGCGGAAATCAATGTGAGGGAAGCTGAGAGCGAACCATTCCGACCAATCCCGTGCTCCAGATTGGGTCGAGGGGGCATGAATTAGGAGACGCGACCATTGGGCTTGTATGGGAAGATCGGGATTCAGACCGAGGGCCGTACGCAGCCATATCGTCCCCTTCATGCCGATTGGGTCCCTAGACTGACTGACTGCTGAACGGGATTCATCCGCGCCTTCAACCAAACCTGCAGGAGGTTGAAGTCATGAGCTGCCTGGCTATGGGGGCAATAGTCGAAAAGCGTTTTCTGAGTCGCCAGTGCCTCTCTGATAAATTCGTCCTGATGGATTACCACCGGGGAAAGACGGGATCGCAAGCGGGAGGCGTGCAGAGTGTTGCGGACATCCCGATCAAGCTGGCGAGAAGAAAGGTAGCCATCGAGTACGAAGAGGACCTGATTTTCACTCACGCCAAGTCGGGCCAGGTCGCTGAGCAAGGAAGGGATCGCGACCAGGCTCAAGGGGTCGGGTTCCAGAACGACAAGGATGGTTTGCGCTATCCGAATCCCCTGCTCGAATAAGCTGTAGGGTTGTCGCGGACAATTAGAGATTACTCTGAAGTCTTTTGATATGTCCAACCTGGAAATATCCTTCTCTAACCAGCCTGGTCGTTCGGCCAGGCTGGCGACAAAACTATCGATGGCGGGTCCTGCCTCACCGAAGGGCAGAAAGTCCAATCCCATTGAACCGCGGTATATGGCCTCATACCAGGGATCACCCGATAGCCATTGAGGTACCAGGCCAGCGGGATCTGCTTTGTCCATACCCAGATAGAGACGCAGGGTGTTGGTCGGGCATAAATCAATCGCAAGCAACGGCCACCCTTCCTGATGGAATCCCGCGGTGAGATGGGCGGTAACCGGGGTTGGATCAACACCGCCATGGGATCCAACCACCGCCACCCCTGAGATAAGTTCGGTTGAGTCATTGGCGGTCCGGTACGGCCGAGAGGGTGGAAAGGGCTGATCCCAAGAGCCCGACATTAACGGCCAGCAAGATTGAGCCGCAGCCTCGTAGACTTGAATCTCGCGATAGCCGTCCAGCCCCCATGTCCAGTGCTGATAAAGTTGCGTGATGTCCTTAGCGGTTACTGGCGAAATATCCATGGGTACCAAATAACTCCAGATCAGGATTGCTCATCGGGCGTCAACAATGCGCCTGGAAGGGGAAAAGCATAATAAACCATAATGCTAACAAAGGGGTCCAGTTAAGGTCATGGGTGTGGTGGCCATGATCCTTGCCGTCATAGGGGGTAACCTGAGGACCAGCCTGCAGGGCATCCTGGACGAGATCCCCGGCGGCATTTTTGTTGGCGCCGGCACCAACATTCTGCTGGCATTCCTTGGCACCAACCTTGAGGTTCACGGGCAGGCGCTATAGCCAGCCCGGGTCAAAATATCGTAAACCTCCGTGAATCTATCTCGTAATCTGGATCTGGTCAAAATAAACGGTCGTGGGCTGGTTACTGAGAACCTGTATTTTCAACCGTTTGATCAAATTGGGATTACCGAGTTGCATTTTGGTGAGAGCGATACTCGTCCACGTTTTCGCTCGAAGCGTTATGGTGACCGGCGAGGAGTCCCCTGTATCCTGTGAAAGCCCCGATACATCCAACGAGGTGGCTACCGGACTATAAGCCCAGAAGCTCAACGTCGATGTTGGTGATACAGGTATCCCGCTGGTGTGTCGAAGTGAAAGACCACCCCAGGCGGCGAAGTTAGCGCGCAGTGAGCGTTTGCCAACCTTGACCGGGCTGGAGTTGGAAAAATTAATGGTCGCGTCCCAAGACCAGTTTGTCCAACCTGATTCTAATTTGTCGGAATAGGCGATCGTATTCGACTTGGGACATGCAAGAGTCATGAAGGTCATCGAATTGGAGGGCGGGGAAATATTCCTAGCGGCATCGAAGGCTTTCAGCGTCAGCAAATAGGTTGTACCGCAGAAAAGATTAGTGAGGGTTGCATTGGTACCAGCCAGGTTGGAAACTAATATTTGGTCACCAGCATAGAGGTTGTAGCCTATCACTCCGACGTTGTCCGTCGCGGCTATCCACGACACCACGGCACCTGTGGAGGTAATGCCACTTGAAGTCAGACTCTTGGGAGGTGAGGGGGGTTGGGTATCGGGCCCACCATTGGGTGAGGTATTCATCAGCCGCGCCAGAAGTTGTACATAGGCTGCCTGGGTGTAAATCGCGGGCTCGGTAATTTCCCAGGGAACCTCATCCCATGGACCATTCCAGTCCATGTAAGCCTTCTGGGGAGGTTGGTCGGCAATACCGGGGAGAGGGCCAGAGTAGTATTTGTTCGGGCCGCCAGTCACGTAGCCGGGCGCGGGGCCAAATGGGGAGTATTCGGCATTGTCCCAATCGGTACCGTCATCGAACCAGGCATGGTATATCTCATTGGCGGAAGACTCCGCGCCGAAAGACCCCATATTCGACAACATGACCAGCCCTAAGGGGTTTACCCCATGAAGCCAGTGCAGATGAGCCTCCGCGACTTCTCTGTATAGGTTGGAGTTTTCCGGGTTGATGCCAAAGGTGATGTAGTCGATATTGAGATTACCCGCATTTGCACGTACTTGATTATGGCCCCAGTGATATTGGGAATCAGGTAGATAGGCGCGATAGAGGTCTGTTCCCGCAGCGTAGTCTTGGATGGACATGACATCGTCCTGTGCGGCCTTCTGACTGAGAATGCTAGAGGCCACGCTTGGGGTGACCCCTGGCAGGTCGGCAAAACGAAGTAACGCCACCTGCGTCGTCGCCCAGTAAGGACCCCACCAGTAGATGCCATAGGGTGGAAGCCAAATGTAATTTTCTTCCACAAAGACACGGTATTCGGTATTGCCGGTAGCTTCGTACAGGTAGATTGCCGCTATCAGGGCACTGGACAACTGTGCATCGGCATCCGCATCGGCGTCGCCAGATTTGATGTCACCGTCATCACAATCTGTTTCGAAACTGGTGAAATTTTCCGTCGTCGTTTTTGCTCGACTCCAGGCTGACTGGGCACGGTTGAGTAAGCCGTTGCCATAATTCGCCAGAGCGTCGATATCTCGGAAAAGAAGCCCCGCCGCGGCGAACATGGCACTGCCAGCGAGTGTTGAGGAAGTGCATTCGGGTAAGTAATAGCGTGCCCTGGTGTCGGAACTGGGTGGTGAGGCTTGTCCGTCGTAGTTATCTGCACCCACCTTGAGGAACAGTCCACCCGTGGCGGTGGCATCCTGCATCCGCTGGAGAAAATCGAGTTCCCATTTGACTTCGTCGAGGAGGTCACTTACCCCGTTTCCTGACTCGGGGATACCGAAATTGTCACCAAAGACCGCGGGATTCATCCGGTAGGCTTCGAGGAGTTGAATGACCGCCGATTCAGCGAAGGTCACATATTTATTAGTGTCCCCAGCATCCATCCAGCCGCCGTGCAGGTCGCGGGCCGTTCTCGAATCGCCTTTAGCCCAACGACTGGTGGCGTTGCGGTCCTGATCGGGTCCCTCATAGGCGGCGTCATCCTGCCAGTTGGCTCCCGCGTATGGCTGAACTTTTTCCATGTTGAGACGCTGATAATAGAAGGTACGGACGGCCTGCTTGAGCGTTGAGTCGTAAACCTGAGGACCGATCTCGAAGCGCCCGGAACCGACACGATTGACCGTGTCCCAGATGTAGTAGGACCCCGGTGTCGTCAAGGCCGTGAAGTCGAAATACCAGCCCCTGTCGCCCGATTGCGCATGGGTTGCACCGGTCTTCCACGCCTGGAGGGTACCGCTAAACACCACGACGTCATCCGCGCAACGCCGTACCTGATATTCACTTGTACCGATCCCTGGACTGAATGCTTCAGCGGCATTGAATCCAACCTGGGGGTCGACGATGACGGCCACTTTGCGCATGCTTTCAAGATAGCCAAATTGATCTACCTTGATGTGAGGGGTTGTGCTGGCCGGAACAGCAAGGGTCTCGGATGCAAAAAGATAAACCAATAAAAGCACTAGGGTTGATGTATGCCGCATCGTAATGCCCTCACGAACATAAGTAGCAGATAATGACTTCCTAATCTGGTATGTCCCTGAGAGGAATATGAGATATGCTTGAGGAGCCAAATGCTCATAGAATCATGGTAATACCTTGCTTTAAAAGGGATAGGTATCGAGGAATGGCCTCGGTTGCAAGGTTCTGAGGAGGGACGTTAAGACTCCCGACGACTGTGGCCCTGCCTGCCAAGGAACCGACAATAGATTCATGATAGGTAGTATAGAAAAGATTGAGGATGCGTGGCCTGGGAGATCAAGGCCCCCTGTCGCCGGGGCAAGGGGCCGTTGGTAGCCCTTAGTCCCCGCAGGAGGGCAGGCCGGAGAGGGCCATGGCGATCTCCGACTCGTCGTAGGTCAACTCCTGGAGCTTGCCGGCCATGAAGTCCTGATAGGCCGGCATGTCGAGGAGGCCGTGACCGCAGAGGTTGAAGAGGATGGTCTTGGCCTCGCCGCTCTCCCGGCACTTCTCCGCCTCGTCGATGGCGGCGCAGACGGCGTGGTTGGCCTCTGGCGCCGGCAGGATGGCCTCGGCCTGGGCGAAGCGCAGGCCGGCGGCGAAGGTCTCCAACTGGGTGTAGGACCGCGGGGCGATATAGCCATGCTTGGTCAGGTGGCTGATCTGGGGGGCCATGCCGTGGTAGCGCAGGCCGCCGGCATGGAAGCCCGGGGGGACGAAGGTGGAGCCCAGGGTGTACATCTTTACCAGGGGCGTGAGGTGGGCGGTGTCGCCAAAGTCGTAGGCGAACTTGCCCTTGGTCAGGGTCGGGCAGGCGGAGGGCTCGACGGCGATGAACTTCATGTCGCCACCCTCGCGCAACTGCTTGCCGAGGAAGGGGAACGCTAGGCCGGCGAAGTTACTGCCGCCGCCGGTGCAGCCGATGACCAGGTCCGGCCAGTCGCCGGCCATCTCCAGTTGCTTCATGGACTCCAGGCCGGTGACGGTCTGGTGGAGCAGGACATGGTTGAGGACGCTGCCCAGGGCGTACTTGGTGTCCTCGCGCTGGACGGCCATCTCCACCGCCTCGCTGATGGCGATGCCGAGGCTGCCGTTGCTGTCCGGGTGTTCGGCGAGGATGGCGCGACCGGCGGCGGTGGTGTCGGAGGGGCTGGCGGTGACGGTGGCGCCGAAGGCCTCCATGAAGGCGCGGCGGTAGGGCTTCTGGAAGTAGCTCACCTTGACCATGAAGACGATGATCTCCAGGCCGAAGAAGTTGCCGGCCAGGGCCAGGGACGAGCCCCACTGGCCGGCGCCGGTCTCGGTGGTGATGCGCTTGACGCCCTCGATCTTGTTGTAGAAGGCCTGGGCGATGGCGGTGTTGGGCTTGTGACTGCCGGCGGGGCTGACGCCCTCGTACTTGTAATAGATCTTGGCCGGGGTGTTCAGGGCCTTTTCCAGCCGGCGGGCGCGGAAGAGGGGGGTGGGGCGCCATTGGCGGAAGATGTCGCGCACCGGTTCGGGGATCTCGATGTCGCGCTCGGCGCTCATCTCCTGTTCGATGACGGCGCGGGGGAAGATCGGCGCCAGGTCATCCGCGGTGATGGGCTGGAGGGTGCCGGGGTGGAGCACCGGGTCCAGGGGGACCGGCAGGTCGGCGTTGATGTTATACCAGAACTTGGGGAGGTCCTGCTCGGAGAGCAGGTATTTGACGGTGTCGGACATGGGCGGCCAGGCTCTCTCAATAGGGGCTGCAAGCTTGTGATCGGGCAAAAATGTGCGGAACGTCGCGGTGCCGCGACCCCGGCGGGGCACGGGACCCGGCTAGTGTGCCAGGTTCCGCGGCGGCCTGAAATGGGCGCCTCGGGGCGGCGTCCGAGCCCGCACGTCACGAAGCGGTCATGTTAAACTAATCCCTTTCGCGCGGTGCGCTATTGACACACGAGGTGATCGTCATGCCGGATGAGTTGAAGAACCCTGAATTTGTCGAATATCGCGGTCAGCAGGTCAAGTTGTCGGAACTGCTGAACGATTACCGGGACATGCGCCACAAGCTCGCGCAGAGCAAGAGCGAAAACCGCAGCGCCGTGATCCGCCGCCGGCAGGAAAAGAGCCTCAAGCCCTATCAGGCCGAGCTCATCCGGATGCAGCAGTATCTGGAACAGACCAAGACGCGCATGATCATCGTCTTCGAGGGCCGCGACGCCGCCGGCAAGGGTGGCACCATCCGCCGCGTCTCGCGCTACATGAACGAGAAGCGCTACCGCATCGTCGCCCTTGGCAAGCCGACCGAGGAGCAGCGCCATCAATGGTTCTTCCAGCGCTACGTCGCCCAGTTCCCTACCGGGGGCGAGGTGGTGCTCTTCGACCGGAGCTGGTACAACCGCGCCGTGGTCGAGCCGATCTTCGGCTTCTGCTCCGAGCAGGAGTACCAGAACTTCATGTATGGCGTGGTGGGCTTCGAGAAGGACCTGGTCCGCCAGGGCACCATCCTGGTCAAGCTCTACTTCAGCGTCACCAAGGACGAGCAGTCCCGTCGCTTCGAACGCCGCAAGACCGATCCCCTGCGCCAATGGAAGCTGTCCGAGATCGACGCCCAGGCCCAGGACCGCTGGGACGAGTTCACGCGCCAGAAGTACGAGATGATCAAGCGTACCCATACCTCCAACGCGCCCTGGACCATCATTCGCTCCAACAACAAGTACCGGGCGCGGATCAATGCCATGAAGACGATCCTCAACGCCGTGCCCTACGAGCGCTTCAACAAGGAACTGGACTTCGTGCCCGATCCCGAGATCGTCATCTCCGGCGCCCGCGAGCTGGAGATCATGGAGGCCCAGGCCATTCGCGAGGGCCGTTTCACCGGGTAGCGACGGACTCCGAGGGCCAGCCCCGCGCCGGGGCTGGCCCATCCGCCGCGGGCCTTTCAACCCCTTAGGCGCTGACTTTGGCGCCACTCGCAAAACTATCCCTGGCGACAGTAGGCTCAGTCAGCCCGGAGCACTTACCCGATCACCGATCACCGATCACGGTGGCATTTTTTTCCGCCTAGTCGCAAACTTGCGGCTCGGCTCCCAGCCCTTCGGTTCGGAGCCGTGTTACCTTGCCTCCTCGTGGTCTTGCCGTCATGTCCCCAGGTCCCTTTGCCACCGAGCCCGGCCGGCGCTACCCACCGGGTGTCTGTGTCGACGCCGTGGGCGCCAACTTTTCACTCTTCAGCCGGTACGCCACGGGCGTCGAACTGCTGCTGTACGAAGGGGCTCACAGCCCCGAGCCCTTCCAAGTCATTCGCCTGGACCCGGCGGTCAACCAGACCTTTTTTTCCTGGCACCTGCGCGTGGTGGGTCTGCCGGCCGGGGTCCACTTCACCTGGCGTCTGGAGGGTCCCAACGATCCCCGCGGCCGCGGGCTGCGCTTCGACCCCCGGGTAGAATTGCTGGACCCCTGCGCCCGGGCGGTCAACCGGGCGGGCTGGGACCGTTGGCGGCGACGGCGGGTGGGCATCCTGCCCCACGACTCCCCCCGTGCCGTCATCGTCGCCGACGAGGCCTATGACTGGGAGGGGGACACTCCCCTGCGCCTCCCCGCCGAGGACATGATCATCTATGAGCTGCATGTCGGCGGCTTCACCCGCCACCCCGCCGCCGGCGTGCGCCATCCCGGCACCTTCCTCGGGCTGATCGAAAAGATCCCCTACCTGCAATCCCTGGGCATCACCCACGTGGAGCTGATGCCGATCATGGCCTTCGACGAGCAGGACGTGCCCCAGGGCGTCCATGACCTGGGCCTGAGCAACTTCTGGGGCTACAGCACCCATAGCTTCTTTTCCCCCCATCCCGGCTATTGCGTCACCCCGGAGGCCGGTACTCACCGCCACGAGTTCCGCGACCTGGTCAAGGCCCTGCACCGGGCCGGCATCGGCGTCATCCTCGACGTGGTCTTCAATCACACGGCGGAGGGCGGCGCCGAGGGCCCGGTTCTCAACTTCAAGGGCCTTGGCAACGAGAGCTTCTACCTGCTGGACAGCCTGGACAAGAGCCGCTACCTGGACTTCACCGGCTGCGGCCACACGGTCAACGCCAACCACCCCCTGGTGACGCGCTTCATCGTCGACTGCCTGGAGTACTGGGTGCGGGAGATGCATGTCGACGGCTTCCGCTTCGACCTGGCCAGCGCCCTGGCCCGGGGCGAGGACGGCCGGCCCCTGCACGACCCGCCGGTGCTCTGGGCCATCGAGCTATCGGATGTCCTGGCCCACACCGAGATCATCGCCGAGGCCTGGGACGCGGCCGGGCTCTATCAGGTCGGCAGCTTTCCCGGCTACCGCTGGATGGAATGGAACGGCCGTTACCGCGACAGCGTGCGGCGCTTCGTCCGCGGCGAGGGCGGCCTGGTGGGTGAGCTGGCCAGCCGCATCGCCGGCAGCAGCGACCTTTACCAGGTCAATCAGCGCCTGCCGATCAATAGCATCAACTTCGTCACCTGCCATGACGGCTTCACCCTCTGGGACCTGGTCAGCCATGACCGTAAGCACAACCGGACCAATGGCGAGGACTCCCGCGACGGCAACGACGAGAACCTAAGCTGGAATGGTGGGGTCGAGGGGGAGACCGGGGACCCGGCGATCCTGGCCCTGCGGCGCCGCCAGGCACGCAACTTCATGGCCATCTTGCTGCTGAGCCAGGGGGTGCCCATGATCCTGGCCGGGGATGAAGTGCTGCGGACCCAGGGCGGCAACAACAACGCCTGGTGTCAGGACAACCCGACGGGCTGGTTCGACTGGGAGCGGCTGGAGACCCAGGCGGACATGCGGCGCTTCGTCACCGGGCTGGTGGCCTTGCGCAAGCGTCACCCGAGCCTGCGGCGGCGGCGCTTTCTGACTGGTCGTCCCCGCGTCCCGGGCGGTCCGCCGGACATCGAGTGGCAGGGGCCGGACGGCGGGCTACCGGACTGGAATGGGGACTCGGGCCATTGCCTGGCCTTCACCCTGGCGGGTCTCGACCCGGGTGAGCCGGATCTGCATGTCATGATCAACCTGGGCGCGGAGGGGCGGAGTTTCCGTCTGCCCCCGCGCCCGGACAAGCTCTGGGGCCTGGTCCTGGACACCGGCCGGGACCCGGCCATGGCCCCGGTGCCGCCCGAGGAGCAGATCCCCATCCGGCGGGATGGCATCTACCTCGAGGCCCGGACCCTGATTGTCCTGGAAGGGCGCTGAGGCGGTGAGGCATGGCTGACGGTTCCGAGCACGCCAGGCTGCGGGCCATCGCCGCGCGGGTCGAGCGCGCCTTTCCCCTGACCTGTCGCCGTACCCTGCTGATCCTCTCGGACCTGGACCCCGATCAGTTGCAGGCGCAATGGCAGGTGGAGCCGGGCCATCTGGCCCTGGTCCGGGGTGGCTTCCCCAGCGGGCTGGATGGCGTGCGCCCGCGCCTGCGGTTGTTGCGGGTGGACGCCGGCGATCGGGAGGTCGCCGCCCTCTCCCTGCCAGACGGCAGCGGGCAGGAGGGCGGCGTGGTGCGTTTCCTGGTGAGTGGCGGCCTCGGGACCCGTTACCGGGCTGAACTGGGCCTCGCCAGTCCGGAGGGTGGCTGGCTGTTGCTGACCCGCTCCGAGGTCGCCAGCGTGCCCACTCGCCCATGCGAGATTGCCGCCTCCCGCGTTGCTCCCGAAGGCCCCGTCGAACCAGCGGACGCTCCTCCGACCGAGACGCCCTCTGAGGTCGCCAGCGTGCCCAACCGCCCGCCGGAAGTTGAGAGCATTTGCCGTGATTTTCCCTCCAACCCGGCCGAGGCGAGCGGGGCAGGGGAGGCGCCCATCGCTGCCAGCGTCCTGGTGGACCCCACCCTGGCGGACCCCGGGGTGCCCCTGGCCCCGGTGTTCCCCCTGCCCAGCCTGCCGGAGGGGGTGGCCGACCATCTGGCCCCGGGTGCCACGGTCGCGATCCTGCCCTGGTTCAGGCGACTGCCGGCCCCTGGCATCATCCCCGCGTTTTGCCCCCCGGTTATCCCCCTGATCATCGCCCGCGAGCCACCGCCCCCGGCCCAGCCCGGCGAGGCGCGCCCTGGCATCGAGGGCCCCGGCGAGGGTGACATGGGCGCGGCGTGGGGGAGGCCAGGTTGCGCGGACCGAGCCTTTTCAGGCGGCGAGGGTACGGGCTACCCAGGACATGCGGGCCATGAGGCCTATGAGACCCCTCCGGGATGGGAAGCTGAGTTCCGCCTTGGGCGTGATGCGTCGCTTCAGGGTGGCGGTTTGGGGGAGCTCCCCGACGGGGTGGCGTCGCTCCCGGCATTGAAGGGCCATGGTGGTGCATGGCAATCCTCGGCAACCTCCCCCGGCTCCCCCGGCGGTTCCACCTCCCCGGTCTGGACACCCTGGGCCCTCGGGGCCGCCCGGCCCATGATGGCCCCCTCAGCCTGGACCCACCGGGTCCAGGGTGCTTTGTCCGCGCGCTCGCCCGAGTCGTCCGCGCCTGACCAGCCATGAACGTGCTAGATCACTCATGAGCGCGCTCCACCCTTCGTGAGCGCCCCCGTCGCTCAGTTGGCGCTGGTGCTCCATGCGCACCTGCCCTGGGTGCGCCAGCCCGACCAGGAGCGGGCCCTGGAGGAGAACTGGCTCCACGAGGCGATCGCCGATTGCTACCTGCCCCTGATCGAGGTCCTGATGGCGGCGGAGCGGCGGGGCAGCCGCTTCCGGCTCACCCTCTCCCTGTCGCCGACCCTGCTGACCCTGCTGGCGGACCGGAGTCTGCCAGCACGCTTTCTCGATTACCTGGAGCGGCGCTGGCGGTTGTGCGCGGCGGAGCGGCGGCGTCAGCGCGACCCGGGGCGCCGGGCACTGCTCGACTGGTACCAGGCGGGTATCGAGACTCGCCGGGAACAATTCGCCGGGGAGTTGGGTGGCGACCTCATCGCCGCCTGGGTCGCCCTGCACGATGCTGGTCGGGTGGAACTGCTGACCACGGCGGCGACCCATGGCCTCGCCCCCCTGCTGCGGGATCACCCCGGGGCGGTGCCGGCCCAGTTGCGCGTGGGCCGGGATGCCTTCCGGGCCCTGACCGGTCGCGAGCCCGCGGGCCTCTGGCTGCCCGAGTGTGGCTACTACCCGGGGCTGGAGCGGGAGATCGCCGCGGCCGGTTATGCCTACAGCCTGGTGGAGACCCATGGTCTGGCGCAGGGTCGGCCACCCCCGGCCTGGGGGGTCCAGGCCCCGGTGGACGGGGGCGGCGTGGCCTTCTTCGGCCGTGATCCTTTCTCCGCCGCGGAGGTGTGGAGCCCGACCCAAGGCTATCCGGGGCATCCGGATTACCGTGAGTATTACGCTGACCTGGGCCTGGCGGGCGCCGGAGCGGACTTGGCTGATTTCCTGCCGCCCGGGGTCGAGCGGGGGGCAACGGGGCTGGGCTATTACCGCGTGACCGGCGGCCAGGGACCCAAGAAGCCCTATGACCCGGCACGCGCGGCCCATCGGGCGGTGACGGATGCCCGGGACTTCGTCCGCCGCCGGCGGGCCTGGGCCGCCCGCTGGGCTGAAGCTGCCCCTCAGGGCGAAGCTGGCCGATGGGCCGAGGGTCCTCGTCAGGGCGATGCTTCTCGCTGGGCAGATACTGCCCGTCGGGCCGAGGCCACCCGCTGGGCCGGCGCGGCGCCCTCCCGTCCGCCCCTGACCGTCGCCCCCTATGACGCGGAGCTCTTCGGGCACTGGTGGTACGAGGGCCCTCTGTTCCTCGCCGCCTTGGGCCAAGAGCTTGATGTGTGCCCGGACCTGGAGCCTGTAACCCTCGGCCAGCATCTGCGCGCCCATGGC
>WBZM01001218.1_pt1 | contig 27039 bp, 22 predicted proteins | sample 5204271 | NCBI WGS metagenome assembly WBZM01 (sample SAMN12344346, study PRJNA552823) | activated sludge metagenome | biome: Activated sludge suspended growth; feature: Nitrification reactor; material: Wastewater; isolation source: activated sludge from nitrification reactor of wastewater... | reverse complement strand
GCCAGGCCGGGGTGCGGAGGGCGAACACCACACCCAACGCCAGGTAGGCGAGAAGTAGTAATCCCAGCCCCAAATACTCCGTTCGTCGCATTCCTAATATCCTGAAACCGGGTTTTTTCTTGAAAACTCGGTTTCTAAAATCTTAGCCTGACTTCCTCAAAACCGGGTTTCCGGGAAGAAAACCGGTTTTGAGCTTTATCTAACCTCGGCCGTCGCCCCGCCGCGCCGGTCGTCACCGGCGGCATACAGGCGGCCGTCCGCTTCTCGCGCCACGCTGTGCGCTCCGCCGAAGTAAATGCTGCGTGCCGACCAGCGGTTAACGCGGTAGCCCATTTCTTCCAGTTCGTCGGCTGCGCGCGGGTCGTAGCCCGCCTCCAGATGGAGCAAATCGCCGTCAAGATGAACGCGGGGCAGGTTCACTGCCGCCTCCAGCGGCAACCCATAGTCGAGCAAATTGCTTAACGTTTGCAGGATGGCGCTGCGGATGCGGATGCTGCCGCCGCTGCCGACGACCAGCCGCGGCTGCCCGCCCGCCAGCACGACGACCGGGGTCATCATCGTCGGGATACGTTGCCCGGCCGGACGGCTATGGAACCCCTTGGGGTGCAGGTCTTCCTCGCCGAGCATGTTATTGGGAATATAGCCGGCGCCGGGCACGATGTAGCCGGCTGATTCGCCGGCCGTCGTCGTCAGACTGACGGCCAGTCCATCCGCGTCCATGACGCTCAGGTGGCTGGTATTCGACGGGCCGGGCCGCTCGGCGACGATGGCTGAGGGATGACGACCGGCCAGTGTGTCGCGCAGATCCTCCCGGTAGCGGTCGATGGTGGCGTCGCCCAGAAAACGGAGCGTAGCCTCATTTTCAGGCAGCGCTTCCAGGAGGTCATCCCACTCGAGCCGCGCCCGCGACGTGGCGGCCATCGCTTCGGCGAGCAAGCGCAGATGGGCGGCCGAGCCGTGGGGCAGCTCGGCCACGTCGAACGCCGCCAGCAGCTTGAGCGTGAAGGCCGTCAGCACGCCGCCGACCGAACACATGCCCGGCAATAACACATCGTGGCCGCGATAACGCAAGGCAATGGGGACACTGAGCAACACCTCGTAGCGCTCGAGATCGGTCGCGGTCAGCAAGCCGCCGTTGGCCGACTGGTCATCGAGCAGCGCCCGCGCCAGCGCGCCGCTGCGGGCATATGCATCTCCCTCGCGGGCTAGCGCGGCCAGCGTGCCGGCCAAATCGGGGATATACAACCGCTCATCGGCCTGAATGATACGTCCGCTGGGGGCAAAAACGCGGCGGATGTCTTCGGTGTGGGTATATAGCGGAGCCAGCAGCCGGCAGGTATCGGCCTGGAAGGCGACCAGGGCCACGCCGTCGCGGGCCAGCCGCAGGGCCGGCTCCAGCAGTACCTCGAGCGGCAAGCGGCCGTAATCAGCCGCCAGCCGGCACAGCCCGGCGATATTGCCGGGCACGGCCACCGAACCGCGCCCCAGGTAGAAGCGCTGCGTCGCCGAGCCGAAGTCGATGGTCACTTCCTCGAAGTTGAGCGCCGCGGGCGGCGAGCCGTCCAGACCGGGCACAACGCTGAAGAAGTCGTAGACGCGGGAAACGCCGGCGCGGGCGTCATACAGTTGGGCGATGCCGCTGCCGCCCAGATGGACGACGCCGGCCTCGGCGATAAACGAAGCGAACGCAGCGGCCACGGCCGCATCCGCGGCATTCCCCCCCCGGCGCAACATCTCCGCGCCGGCGGCGGCCGTCTCTCTATCTCCGGCGGCGATTACGCCTCTCGTCATCGATGTATTCTCCTCGCTTGATTTGCCGTAGTGTAACGCAACCAGCAACATTCTCGAAAGTGAACGGGGCGGCCTGTGCGACGTTCCGGCAGCGAATGTCCTACGATTCGCTCCCGAAAAAATGTTGACAATATTATCAATAATGATAATATTACAAATATTGATAATAATGAGACATTGGTATGAACCGAGCTGATCTGATCCTCCACCCCGTGCGCTTTCGCATTCTGGAATCGTTGGGCGGCGAGTCGCTGACCACGCAAGATTTGGCCGACCGGCTGCCGGACGTGCCGAAGTCAACGATCTATCGCCAGATAAAGCTCCTATTGGAGGGCGGCATGATCACCGTTGACGAGACGCGCCCGGTGCGCGGGGTGCTGGAAAAGACGTACCGGCTCGACCAGCCGCTGCGCCTGGGTATTGAAGAGATGGCGGATGTCAGTCCGGAGCAGCACATTCATTATTTTCAAGCGTACGCGATGACCCTGGTCCAGGGGTTCGCCAACTATGTAAACACAGCCGCCATCGGCGATAAAGTGGACATGCTGGCCCATCGCTCGGGTTACTCCGAAGCGTTTGTCTACGCCACGACGGCCGAACTCGACGAAGCTTTCGCCGCAATTAACAAAGCGTTGATGGCGCTGGCGAGCAACCCACCCGGTGCGGGACGCCAAAAACACAAATTCGCCATTATCACCCACCCTGAGTAAGAAGATTTAATGTCATGGATGCCATTCGCCCCTACATACCGTTTCTGATCCCGATCATTATCATCCAGCTAAGTCTTATGATCTTCGCCCTGGTCGACCTGGCCCGCCGGCCCACCGCCAACGGCCCGCGCTGGATGTGGGCGTTCGTCATTATCTTCATCAACATCATCGGCCCGATCGCCTACTTTCTGATCGGCCGCCGCGAGGAATAATCATGGCGGACAAAACTGAAGCCATTCGCACCGAGAGCCTGAGCCGCCGCTATGGCGACGTGCAGGCCGTGCACGATCTCGATCTGATCGTGCCCGAGGGGTCAATTTTCGGTTTCCTGGGCCGCAACGGCGCGGGCAAAACGACGACCATCCGCCTGATCACCGGCCTGGCTCGACCCGACCACGGCCGCGCCTGGATCAACGGCGTGGAGACGACCGACGGCGATGACCGCGGCCGCAACCAGTTCGGCTATCTGCCGCAAGAGCCGGCCTTCTACGGCTGGATGACCACGACGGGCTATCTCGACCACGTCGGCCGGCTATTTGGCCTTTCGGAGGCCGAGCGACAGGAGCGGATCGCGGAACTGTTGCGGCTGGTTGATCTGGAAGCGGCGGCCAATCGGCGCGTGGGTGGCTTTTCCGGCGGAATGAAGCAGCGCCTCGGCCTGGCCGGGGCGCTCATCCACCGGCCGTCGGTCCTTATTCTCGACGAGCCGATGGCCGGCCTGGATCCGGCCGGACGCCGCGACGTGCTGGACCTGATGGAAGCGCTGCGCGATCACGTGACCATCTTCTTTTCCACCCACATCCTGGCCGACGTGGAGCGGGTATGTGACACGGTCGGCATCCTGCACGAGGGCCGGCTGGTCGAGGTGGCTGGCCGCGAAGAACTGATGTCGCGCTACACGTCTGACGTGGCCGAACTAGCCGTGCCTGCCGAATCGGCCGAAGCTCTGCCGGCTTTCGCCGCCGAGCTGGAGGCGTTGCCGTGGGTCAGCGGCGTCACCATCGAAGAAAACCACGTCCGCGTGGCCGCGGCCGACGTGGCTGCCGGGCAACTGGCGCTTTTGCCATTGGTCGTCAAGCACAACTTGCCGCTGCTGCGCTACGAGTGGATGCGGCCGAACCTGGAAGAGATCTTCCTAAGCCTCAGCGAGGAGGCGAGACAGTGACCATTCTATATGCCATCTCCATCACGCTGATGATCGGCGTGCCCATTTTGCTGGCGATCGCCTTTCGCCGCCGCTTCCGCGCGCTGTGGCTGCTGTGGACGGCCGGCGCGGTAGCCTTCTTCTTGTCGCAAGTCTATCACCTGCCGCTCAATAGCCTCCTCGGCCGGGTGGGCCTTATCGGCCCCATCGGCCCCGACGCGCCCGACTTGCTGCGCACGGCCATCGTTCTGGGTCTCTCGGCCGGGATTTCCGAAGGCCTGATGCGCGTCCTCACCTTCTGGTTTCTCGGCCGGCGCGGGCTGGTCAATCGCTGGTCGGGCGGCGCGATGGTCGGCCTGGGCCACGGCGGCATCGAGTCAATGATCATCGGCGCGTTTACGGCGCTATCCGTCGCCGGCCTGTTCAGCCTGCAAGGCACAGATCTTTCGACGCTTGGGCTGAATTCCGAACAACTGGCCGCGCTTGAGAACCAACTGGCGGCTGTGGCCACACTCTCTCCTGTGGCCTTCCTGCCGTTCGTCGAGCGGCTGATGGCGATGGCCCTGCACGTGGCCGTGTCGCTGCTGGTCTGGCTGGCCTTCCGCCGGCGCAACGCCCTGTTCGCCGTCGCCGGCATCCTCTATCACGCGCTGGTCGACGCCTCGCTGGTCTACATCGGGCAGTTCGTGACCAATCCCTGGCTGCTGGAAGGCATCCTGCTTCTCTTCCTGTTACCGGGTCTTCTCCTGATCGGCTTGACCTATCGCCGCTATGGCGCGGCCGAGCCGGCCCATCGCCCGCGGCCGCTGCGCGAGGAGTGGCAGCGCTACGGCGCGCTGCTGCGCAAGGAACTGCTGGAGCAGTGGCGGACGCGCAAGGTGCTGGTCGTGGTCGTCGTTTTCCTGCTCTTCGGCCTCAGCTCGCCGCTGCTGGCCCGCTTCACGAGCGACTTGCTCAAGACCGTGCCGGGAGCCGAGCAGTTCGCCGGGCTGATCCCGGAACCGAAGACGGCCGATGCCGTGGTCCAATACGTCAAGAACCTGACCCAGTTCGGCTTCATCATCGCCATTTTGCTGGGCATGGGCGCCATTGCCGGGGAACGCGAGCGCGGCACGGCGGCCATGACCCTCAGCAAGCCCGTCCCGCGCTGGGCCTACGTCCTGGCCAAGTTCGACGCGCAAGCGCTGGTCTATCTGGTGGCGCTGCTGTTGGCCGGGCTGGCGGCTTGGTTTTATACCGGGCTGCTATTCGAGCCGGGGCTGGCGTTTGGGTCGTTCATGCTGGGCAATATATTATTGTGGGTGTGGCTGCTAGCCTTTGTCGCCGCCGTGATGCTGGGCAGCGCCATCGGCCGGACGACGCTCATAGCCGCCGGTCTGGGCCTGCTGTTCAGCGTGGCGCTGCTCATCGGCGGAGCTTTCCCGCAAGCAGCGTCGCTCCTGCCCGCGGGCCTGGTGTCGTGGATCAGCCAGCTCGGCATCCCCGACCCACTGCCGGTCAACGGCTGGGGCGCGCTGGCTGGATCGATCGTGCTGATCATCTTTTGCCTGGTGACGGCCGTGGGGGTGGTGGAGCGGCAGGAGGTTTAGGCCGCTTACCCCAACTCAAAGCTCGTCACGCCGAACCAGCGATCGAGCGGCACGTTGATTTCCGGCCGAGTAATCGTCCGGTACATGCGGGCGGTCTGGAAACCCGGACGGAGGCCATAGCGTTCCGCCAGTTCGACCGCGGCGGGGTTCTTGCCCGGTACATCGAGGAAAATCGGCGTGCCGGCCGGTAGCCGCGCCGACCCGGCACGGAACAGCGCGTCGGCCAGCGAGACGTCATCGGCAAACAGCGGCCCGAACTTGTACCCCACCCGGCACGGCCGGAGCACCGTATAGCCGGACAGTCGGCCGTTGTGGGTGATACTCAGGGCAATGGTGTCCGGCCGGCTGACCCACGCCCGCAGGAACTCGTGACGCGGCGCGGGCATCACCGCATCATCGTAGGCCAGCAGGTCGTCCATGGACAGGCCGGTGAGCGGCGCGATCCGCGGGTCATCGGCCGACCCATCCGCGCCGCCGGTAACGCCCTCATACCGCGCGTTGCGGTCGGCCAACCGAAAGCACCAACGAGCGTAATTCGCCTCTTGGGCGGGCACACCGTCCAGACCAACGTCACGCCCTTCAAGGTACTTCATGCCCTCGTTCCACAGGCGCAACCCATAGCCGTGGCCGCGGTAGTCGGGTTTCACGATGTAGAAACCGAGGAACCCAAAGTTCTTCCCGTACTTGACGACCGAGATCGAACTGATGGGTTCTCCATCCAGTTCGCCGACCATGAAACCATTCGGGTCGGCCGCGTAGAACGTCTCGGCGTCATAACGGCCCGGGTTCCAGCCCTCAGCCGCCGCCCAATCGATTAAAGTGTCCATCTCTTCCCGCTTCGTTGTGCGCATGATGTATTCGGTCATGTTCGCCTCCAGGCGGAATATGATAACACGCGATCAGAGCAATGGCGACGCAACCTGTCAGGCAAAACCTGCCGGCGAAACTCCAACGCTATTCTGTGAGGTTGGCAGTGGTTTGGCTATACTTGCCTCATGATCCACACTCACGCCCTCTTTGATCACCTCTCCCGCCAGCGCCACGACATGGTCGCCCTGCTGGCCGATCTCGTCGCCGCCGAGTCGCCGTCCGACGCGCCGGAGACGCAGGCCGGGCCGATCGGCATCCTCTATGAGCAGTTCGACCGCCTCGGTTACCACGTACGCCATACGCCCGGTACACGCACCGGCGGCTACCTGATCGCCCGCCACCCCGCTGCGGGGGGCCAACCGGCGGCCGGCGAGCGGCCAACACAACTCCTCCTCGGCCATTGCGACACCGTCTGGGCGGTGGGCACGCTGGCCGAGATGCCGCTGGAGGTCGAGGGCGACATCCTGCGCGGTCCCGGCAGCTTCGACATGAAGGGCGGGCTGGCGCAAGGTATCTTCGCCCTGAAAGCTCTGCTTGAGTTGGGGCTGGAGCCGCCGCTCGCGCCCGTCTTCCTCATCAACACCGACGAGGAGATCGGCAGCATCGAGTCGCGGCCAGCCATCGAGCAGCTGGCAGCCGAATCAGCCCGCGCGCTCATCCTGGAGCCGGCGGCCGGGCCGTCGGGCCAGCTCAAGACGGCGCGCAAGGGCGTGGGCGATTTCGAGATCGTCGTCCGCGGCCGCGCTTCTCACGCCGGGCTGGAGCCGGAGAAGGGCGTCAGCGCCATCCTGGGCATGGCCGAGATCGTGCGGACACTGGCAACCCTCAACGACTACCCGCGCGGCGTTTCGGTCAGTGTCGGCCTTATCAGTGGGGGACTGCGCTCCAACGTCGTCGCCCCGGAGTGCCGGGCCGTGGTCGATGTCCGCGCCGTCACCGTGGCCGATGCCGAGCGGCTGGATCGGGAGATTCGCGCCCTGACGCCGCCGTTGGAGGGCACGACGCTGGAGATCAGCGGCGGCTTCGACCGGCCGCCGCTGGAGCGCACCCCGCGCAACGCCGCGCTGTGGGAGCTGGCGCGGGCCACCGGCGAGGAGTTGGGGTTGGCGCTGGAGGAGACAGCCGTCGGCGGCGGCTCCGACGGCAACCTGACCAGCCCGTACACGGCCACGCTCGACGGCCTCGGCCCGGTGGGTGACGGCGCCCACGCCCGCCACGAGCATGTTATCATCTCCAAGATGGTCGAGCGCAGCGCCCTGCTGGCCGCGCTGCTGATGAAATCCTAAAGGAAGAGGAATCCCTAGATGACACTTATTCCACGGATTCAGAAATTGTTGACTGATATTCCAGCGGTTTATCGCTTGTAGACTTAATATCCACTTGAATAATTACGGACAGGATTCCGTGTCCGATAATCGGTGTAATCTGTGAAATCTGTGGATTCTCTAAAAATCTTATGAACCGACTGACCTGGGAACCAATCACTCTCCACCTGCGCAACCCCTTTCGCATCAGCCACGGCACGAGCGACACGCGCGTTGCCCATTGGCTGCGCCTGGATGCCGACGAAGGCTGGGGTGAGGGCACTATCCCGCCCTACTACGGCGTCACGACCGAGGCCATGGCCGCCTGGTGGGACGCGGCCGCCCGCCGCGCCGACCCCTTTCCCGACGATCCGGCTGATATCCTCGCCTTCGTCGGCACGGACGGCCCCGCCCCGGCCCGCACCGCGCTCGATCTGGCGCTTCACGACCGCCTCGGCCGGCTGGCGAACAAGCCGCTCCATGTCCTGCTCGGCCTGCCCACGCCGCGGCCGCTGCCCACGTCCTTCACGCTGGCCATCGACGAGCCGGAGGCGATGGGGCGGAGCGCCGCCGCGCTGACCGGCTGCTCCGTCATCAAGCTCAAGTTGGGCGGGGCCGACGGCCGCGACGTGGAGCGCGTGGCCGCCGTGCGCGCCGCCCGACCCGACGTGATGCTCTATGTTGATGCGAACGCCGGCTGGTCGGCCGACGAAGCCATCCGCGAGATCGAGCGGATGGTGGAACTCGGCGTCGCCCTGGTTGAGCAGCCCACGGCTAAAAGCGACTACGAGGGCATGGGCCGGGTGCAGGCGGCGTGCGCGGTGCCGGTCGTGGCCGACGAGTCGGTGCAGACGATGGCCGATGTGGAGCGGCTGGCGGCCGCCGGCGTCGGCGGGATCAACCTGAAGCTGATGAAGGTTGGCGGGCTGGCCCCGGGGCTGGCCATATTGCGCCGGGCGCGCGAATTGGGCATGGGCATCATGCTCGGCTGCATGGTCGAAACGTCTATCGGGGCAACGGCCATGGCCCATCTGATGGGGCTGGCCGACTGGCTGGACCTCGATGCGCCGTGGCTCATTGCCAATGACCCGTTCGACGGCCTGACCTACGACGATACCGGACGCGTCCATGTCCCTGATCGGCCGGGCATCGGCGTGATCCGGCGGCCATAATTGGCTAAGTGTCAGAACGATTGGAACGGGTATTATTCTTTATGCTGGACACCGATCCTCCGAAGAACTGTTTTTAAATCCGTGCAATTTCTAGTTTCTCTTCTTTGAGATCTGCGGATAATACTCATATGAACGAACAACTCAAGAGCGCCTTGGAAGAAGCCCGGCAACCGTTTGCCGATACCCGTTTCAACGTCTGCCGTCTGGAAATCGTCGAGAGCGACAGCCGCTACCGACTGGAAGGGACTGTGCTGGATGAATCGACGCTGGACGCGGTCTTGAATCAACTCCACAACCGCGTGCCCGACGCGCGCTGGGAGCGCAACGGCGTCCGCGTGCTGCGCCAGACGCGACCGCGCCTGATGGCCGTGGCCACCAATCTGACCGGCTGGCAGCGCGATCCATCGTGGCTGGGCGAGCAGCAGTCGCAAGTGCTCAACGGCGCCATCGTCGAGATACTGGAGGAGGGTGAGCGCTGGTCATTCGGCCGTCTTGAGGATGGCTACCTCGGCTATGTCTACAGTGGCTACCTCGGCTCTCCGGCTGCCGCGGCCGAACCCACCCATATCATCAGCGCGCCCATCGCTCACCTATACCGCGAGCCGGACGCCGCCGCGCCGCTGGCCGGGCGTGCCTTCGCCGGGACGCGCATCGCCGCCGCCCCACGCAACGGAGGCTGGATGGAAGTAACGCTCGTCGGCGGGCTATGCGGCTATGTGCCCGCGACCGAGTTGCGATCACCGGTCAACGAACTCGACCCGTCGGCGACACGCGCGCGCCTTATCACCGACGCCCATCGCTTCATCGGCGTGCCCTACCTCTGGGGCGGCACGTCAGCCCACGGCATCGACTGCTCCGGATTCGCCCAACTCATGCACAAGCTGGCCGGAGTGACGATCCCTCGCGACGCTGACTCGCAATTCTACGCGGGGCGGCCGGTGGAGCCGCCTTATGCCGCAGGCGACCTGCTCTATTTCGGCGCGAAGGATGGCCACCGCAACGTGACCCACGTGGGTATCAGCCTCGGCCCGGATCAAGACCCGGACGGCATGGTGATGATCCACTCCGGCCGCTCGCGGAATGGCGTCTACGTTGACGACATCAACGCCGTCGATTCGCTACGGGAGAGCTTTTTGGGCGGGCGGCGGTTCCTTGATGAATAGCCCCTATCGCTCGTAAGGATTGAGCAACGAATTCAACCCATCCCCCAGCAAATTCCATCCCATCCCGAAGAGCACCAGCGCCAGCGACACGGGGATAAACGTCCACCAATAGAGAAACGGGTTGCCACCGATGCCGATCACGTAGTCGCGGCTGGTGACCAGCAGCGTCCCCCAGGCCACATTGCCGCCGAAACCGATGAAGATAAAGGCGCAGGCCAGCACGACCACGCCGCCCACATCCCGCGCCGCCAGCACAACGGCCGGGGCGATGGTGTTGGGCAGCAAGTGCCGCCAGATGATGCGCCACCCGCGCGCGCCCATCGACTTCGCTGCCATGACGAACTCGCTGGTCATCGCCCCGCGCACCTGAGCGTTCATCAGTCGGGCGTACGGCATCCACAAAAACAGGATGAAGGTGATGAGGATCGGGTCAATACGCGACTGGTAGAGAAAGGCATCCAAGCCGGTAAAAGTCTCCGGTTCAACAAACGGGTTGTAGATGGTCGAGTAAAAGGCCCGCTGGATGACCCAAATGCCGGCGATGACCGGAAAGGCCAGGAAGGCGTCAGTCAGGCGCATGATCACCAGGCTGAACCAGCCGCCGATGTAGCCGCTGATCAGTCCGATGAAGATACCGATCGCCGCTGTGGCCGCTGTGACGATCAGCCCAAATCGCAGAGCCGATCGCGTCCCCCAGATGAGCGTGTAATAGACGTCCCAATGGTACGAGGCGTCCTGCCCCGGCGCGATGCCGTACTGCGGCATGTTGGTGATCTGCGGCGTCGTGCCCAGGGGGATATCCGGGCCGGGTGGCTGCGGCAGGCGCTGAAAGTGCTGGTTGTAGTTTTTGAACGGCCAGGGATCATCAGGGTTGAGCGGCGGAGCCAGTTGCGGGGCCAGCGCCGCCACCAGCGCGAAGAAAAGCACCAGCGCCAGGCCGATTACGTTCGACTTGTGACTGAAGAAGCGCCGCCAGCTCAACATGCTAGATATCCACTCCTTGTTCTCTCAGCCGCGGGTCGATAAAGGTTCGCAGCAGGTCGAAGACAAGCATAATTGGCAGCACCAGCAGCACGCTGAAGATGGCAAAACCCATGATGAGCGGCGCGTCGGGCGAAATGAAGAACCCTTGCGTGATCAGTTCCGACAGCCCGTTGAAGTTGAACACGACCTCGATGACGTAGACGCCGGTCACCAACCCGGCGGCCGACAGGACCATCGCCGAAAAAGCCGGGATGGCCGCGTTGCGGAAGGCGTGGCCCCATTCCAATTGGCGATCCTTCAACCCTTTGGCTCTGGCGGCCAACAGGTATTCCTTGTTTTTCTCCTCGATCATGGCTACGCGGGTCACACGGCTGATCGTGGCCCAATAGAGCAGGCTGAGGGTGAAAATAGGCAACACCAATCGTTTGTATGCGTCGGCGACCACATCCAAACGGCCGTTGAGAATGCCGTCGAAGGTCAGGAATCCGGTGATGGTCTTAAAGTCGCTGGTAGACAGCGTCAGGGTGTAGATGCCCGTGCGGCCGGGCGGGAACCAGTTCAGCCCCACATAGAAGATCGACAGCAGGAACAGGCCCAGGATAAACGGCGGGATCGACGTGGCGATGAAGGCGGTCAGCCGGAAGCCGCGGTCGAACGGGCGGTAGGCGCGCCACCCGGCCAGAACCCCCGACAGCAGGGCCATGGGGATCAGCACCACAACGGAATAGAAAGTCAGTTCGGCCGTCACCGGCAGCCGGCGCTTCAGCAGAACGAGCACATCCTCATTAAAGGTCGGGCTCCAACCCCAATCGCCGCGCAACAATTTGCCCAGCCACCTGACATATTGCACCGGGTAAGGATCGTTTAGCCCGTGCTCAACGATGAGGCGGTCCATCACTTTCTGGAACTCTTCTTGTGTCAGGGTGCTAGGCAAGCGTGGCGGCAGGTAGAGCGCGGCACGTTCCTCGGCCGGCGCCATCATGATGATGCCATACAGCGTGGCGGTGATCACGAGCAGCGTGATCGGTATAGACAGCAGCCGGAGGGCGATTTGCTTCAATAGATCCATGTGGCGATGTGATGCTTCAGGTCATCAGGGGCAATTAACAGTCAGCGCTAGCCGGTCATATCTGCTTACTGACCCCTACCCACTATTCCCACCTCATGACACTCCGTCAACTGCATCGGCGAAATGCCCACGACCCAGCACTCGACGGCAAAGCCGGCGTCGCCGCTGACGCGCATGAGGACGTGGTTGCCCTGCTGGGCGACGCGCTGAATTTCGGGATTGCCAAGAAGATCACGGCGCTCGGCCAACCAAGCAGCCGCCTCATCAGTGGCCTGCAATATGCAGCCGCGACAATCCTCGGCCGGGGGCACACCGGTCACCAGGCTGCGCAACCCTTCGGTATATGGCGGCGAAGCATCATAGCAAAAGCTCAATTGGTCGTTGATCACCCGGCAATAGACCCAACCGCCGTCCGCAAAATCGACCCCCACGATGACGGTGGAATTTAGCGGGTTAACGTCGACGATGCTGAGCGTGAACTCCGGGCCAAGTAGCCCTTTCACCGGCTGGAGCGCGCCATAGCTAATGCCGTCGCCCAGTTCCAGCCCGCGCAAGTCCCCATCATAAGCCTGGGCATTGGCGACGGCCCGGTTGATGATCTCGGGAGCGGCGGCCGCCGGATTAGCGATGACGCTTTGGGTGATCAGGCTGGCCAGGAAAACGACCGGCAGCGGCGTTAATAGCGACAACCACCCTCTGCCGTTGAGGCGGCCGCGCGGCCCGGTTTCCAGGGTGATATTCTCCAGGCGATAATTTTGCAGCAGGCCTAGACCCATCAGCACCAAAATGATCAGCAAGCCGCCCAACACAAGACCGACCGGGCTGCCTTCCAGCGTATAAGGAAAGATGGTGCGGCCCCAAAACTGCCGATCCAGCAGCCAGACGGTGAACGTCCGGCCATAGTAGGGCAGGTAGCCGAGGATCAGCATGCAAACGACGGCCGCCAGCCCCCACAAAACGACGGTGACGGGCGTCAGCCCGATGCGACCGGTCAACCAGCCCACCAGACCACAGAGCACGATCACCAGCCCCAACCCCAACAGAAGCGCGGGGAGGTAGGATGTCACCGGCAAGCGAGCGATCCGCGCCATCTCCATCCCCCATGCGCCCACCCCCAGCGCCAGGCCGATGAGCAGACCGTTGAGGAAGCTGAGGCGATAGAAGATCGGTCGCCGGTGTGCGTCAACGGTGGAGAAGTCAATGTCGAGTGGGTCTACCGGTCTCGTTTCCGCCATAGGAGCATACCTCCAACCGCTAAAAGCGCGACGAGCGCTCCCAGGCCGATCACGCCTGGTTCGACTGAGTCAGGTTGCGCGACAGCCGCGGAGATCGCCGTCGCCTGTGCTTGGGGGGCGGCCGTCACTGTGGCCGGCCCGAGGTGATAGTTGGCCAAATTGTCGGTCGTCAGCGGTGTGCCATCCCAGATACCGTTCTCGCGGGCAATATGGGCCAAAATCGCCAGATACTCTTCCTGGGTCAGCTCGCCGGGGAAGAACAGAGGCATGGTCACGCTGACGTAGCGGTATACGCCGTCCATTGTTTCGAATTTGGTCAGAACTTGCGTGCCCTCTGTGCCCATGATCCGGTCAACCGCCGGACCGACGATAGCGGGGACGCTGGTCGGCAAGGCGACGCTTTGCTCGTAGGGCCGCTCGCCGTGGCAGCCGCTATCCCAGCAGTATTGCTCTTCCGGCGGATACTGCATGCGCCATTCGTCGGTCAGACCCTGCCCCTGGTCGCCGTGGCACGGCTGGCAGTGGAGCCAGTAGAGCTGCGCCCCTTCGTCGGCCTGGTTGGGGGCGGCCGCGGTGGGCGGTGCAGCCAGACGGTCGATAGTCGGCGTCGCGCCGGGCACGGCAGTGGGCGACGGACCGACATCCGGCGTGCGCGTGGGTGCGGGGCCGCCGCGCTCGATCTGCGCCAGGGTCAAGTTGTAGAAGAGAAGCCAGAACGCGCCGGCCAGGATCACGGCCGCGCCGAGGGCTTTGGATCGTCGTGACATATCCTGTAGCACCGGTTTCTTAACCGGTATCCTCATATCCTGTAGCACCGGTTTCTTAACCGGTATCCTCATGTCCTGTAGCACCGGTTTCTTAACCGGTATCCTCATATCCTGTAACACCGGTTTCTTAACCGGTATTCTTGTTCGCCGGATAAGAATCCGGCGCTACATAAGGAAGAAGGCGGGCGCATTCCTGTCGCCCGCCTCCTGTTTATTTTTTATATTTGCGCTTGCCTGACCACCTCTATGATTCGGTGGACGGCCTTCAATAGCTAGCGATCAATTACGCCAACTTACCCCGCATCTTCGGGTCCATAATATCGCGCACGGCATCGCCGATCAGGTTCCAGCCCAATCCATAAAGCAACAGGGCGATGCCCGGGAAGACGATAATGTACCAGTGCTGGTCCAGCGTCAGAATCCAGGAGCGGGCAAAGCTGACCACCTGCCCCCAGTCGGCGTACCCTTCCGGCAGGCCAATGCCCAGGAAGCTGAGCGCGGCGAAGGACAGCACGACAGCCCCCAGGTTAAGCGAGATACGCACCATCGTGGGGAACATCGCGTTGGGGATGACGTGCTTCAACATCAGGTGGGTATCTTTCGCGCCGCTGGCCCGCGCCGCCAACACGTAATCGCGCTCCTTCGTGGCCAGGATGTCGCCGCGCAACTGGCGGGCATACCCTGTCCAGCCGAAAATGATGAGCGCGATAGTAGCCGGCCAGACGCTGCGGCCGAAGACAGGCGTCAGCATTGAAGCCAGGATCAGCGCGCCGGTGATGAAGGGAAAGGCGGAGACGATCTCCACCACGCGCATTAGCCCCTCATCCACCCAGCCCCCATAGAACCCGGCGAAGGCGCCAATGAGAACGCCGATGATCGCCGTGGCGAAAGTGACCACGAAGCTGGCAAAGAAAGCGGTGCGCGTCCCCCAGATGACGCCGTACCAGATATCATACTGGCCGCTGGTCGTGCCCATCAGATGGACCCACTCTTCCTGCCGGGGCCAGATGTTGCGATACCACCACGGCACGGTCATGGGCACGTTTTTGTTCCAGGCGCTCATCGGCGGCTGCGGTTCGGCCCGGAAGCCGTCGCGCGGGATCTGGTTCACATTCCAGTTCTCGCGCGGGGGCGGGGCCAGTTGGGGCGCGAAAACGGCGATCAGGACGAAGACGAAGATGATGCTGAAGCCGAGAATCGAGAGCGGGTTGGTAGCCACTCCTTTGACGATTCGCGCCCATTCCGGGCCAATCGCCTTCTCGAGACGCGTTTGTTCGCGGAGTTCGCCGACATCATATGCGCCGGGGCGCAGGACAACAGGTTCGCTGGCTGTGGTCATAATAAGATTCCTCTGTCTCTAGCTCAGTCGCACGCGGGGATCGAGCACGGCGTACAACACGTCAACGATCAGGTTGGCGAACACTAATAGAACCGCGGTGAACAGCGCGTAGCCCAACATGGACAACACGTCGAGACTGACGGCCGCCTCCGCCGCCCACGAGCCGATACCCGGATAATTGAACACGGTCTCGGTGATGACCACCCCACCCATGAGACCGGCCAGTGTCAGCCCGGCCACGGTGATGACCGGAATGAGCGCGTTGCGGCGGATGTGGCGATTGACGACCATCTTCTCCGGTAACCCCTTGGCGCGGGCGGTCGTCACGTAATCCTGGCGCATCTCCTCAAGCATCGACGAGCGCGTGATCTTCAGCAGCAGCGCCACCTCGATGACCATCAGCGTCGTCACCGGCATGATCAGGTGGCGCAGCGCGTCGATGAAGATATCGAAGCGCAGGTTGAGCAGCGAGTCGACCGTCATCATATGGGTGTATTGCGTGAAGCCGGCCTTGATTACTTCCTGACTGAACTCAGTCGAGAGCCGCCCCGGCTGGAACCAGTCGAGCCGGGCGTAAAAGACCAGAAGCATCAGCAGGGCAAAGACGAAGGTCGGGAAGGACCAGCCGATGATGGCAAAGACGCGCGCCACCTGGTCGAACAGCTTGTTGTGGTTCAGCGCCGACTTCACCCCCAGCCAGATGCCGAACCCGATAACCGGTATCATGGCCCAGATGGCCAGTTCCAGTGTGGCCGGCATCCGGCGCACCAGCACGTCGATGACGTCCTCGCGCCCAGTGCGGGAATAGCCGAGATCGCCGCGCAACACGCCGCCCACGCGCTCGCCCGTCGCCCCGTCCGTCGTGCCGACCAACCAGTTCCAGTATTGCACGTAGAAGGGCTTATCGAGACCATAGCGGGTGATGATAGCATCCACCTGCCGGTCGTTCTTGGGGATATCGCGCACGTACAGGGCCGAGCGTTCCACCGGCCCCAGGGTCTGGAGCATGGCGAAGATGAGCATGGTGATGCCGAGCAGGATGATCGGCATGATCAAGAGACGACGAATGATGTATGCGGTCATGGTTCTATTCTCCCGTTGAGATAGTCTGGCGACAGGTGTCCTGCCGCTATCGCTTTCGTCTCCAAACCGAACGGAGGGATGAAAGTCCGTCCTCGATATAATAACGATCCTTACCGGCGAGCCGATAGCTCGCCGCCACCGTTGTTACAGGCGGCTCAATGCTTTTTCTTGACTTGAAAAAGCGCTGAGGCCCCGGCTTCAACGTCTGGTAGGGGCGGGTTGCGGCAGCGGACTGCCGTTTAAACCCGCCCCTACTCTAACTTAACTCAGATACTTGCGATTTACTCGCCGGTCAGCGACATACCGTAGTAGTACGTGCCGGGGAGAGCCGCATTGTAGAACCAGTTGTTCACCCACATTTGCTCGTAACGAGCGCCAGTCTGCTGGGACAGGATAACGCTGAGGGCGTCATCGTAGAACTGCTGCTGGATATCGAAGTACATCTGCTCGCGGACGGCCGGATCGCTCTCGGTCACGGCGGCCGAAGCCAGTTCCTGGTACTTGGCGATGATATCGTCGGGCAGACCCTGGCGGCCGCCGAACGTACCGTAGGTGTACGGCTGCACCCAGTTGTGCGGGTCGTGGATGTCCTCAACCCAACCGGAGGCAACGACGGGCAGCTGCGACGCGCGGAACTGGCGCAGCATCGTCGGCCACGGCAAACCGATGGTCTCGACCTGGTACAGTTCGTTGATCGCGCCCAGTTCAGCCTGCAGGATTTCACCAATCGTCTGGCGGCCGGTGTTACCGGTGTTGAAGGCCGCCTGGAAGCGGAAGCCGGTCTCCGGCAGCACGCCACCCCACGCCTCGGCCATGTAGCCCGCGCACGCTTCAGGATCGTACTCGTACATGGGGCCGTCCTCATTGTAACCGAGCATGTTCTTGATGATCGGGCCGTTGTTGCGGACGCCTTCGCCTAGCTGCACTTCCGCGATGTAGGTCTCGTAGTCGAAGCAGGTGGCGATGGCCTTGCGGACGTTGACGTCGCTGAAGAAGTCCATCGGGATACCGTTGCCATCCAGCTGGCCGGAGCCGACGTAGGGCGAACCCTCGGCGACGTTCCAGGTCAGGAAGAGGTCGGTACGGCTGGTGCTTTCCAGGTCATCCCACTTGCGCAGGAAGCCACCCTCGTTCTCAGTCGGGGTGCAGGTACCGTCGGCCAGGCAAACCTCGGCCACGAGCGGGTCGACCTGCGGCCGATCGGCGGGGTTGATGGAGACACTGGCGGCGTCGCCGGCCTGCAGCGCGGCAAAGCGGGTGCCCCATTCGTCAACCAGGCTGACGATTACGGTCTGGAGCGGCGCAATACCGGACGGGCCACCTTCCCACATCGCATCGCCTTCGGCGCGCCAGTAGTTCGGGTTGGCCGTCAGCACATACTCTTCACCGGGGGTCCAGTGGTCGAGCATGTAGGGGCCGGTGCCGTTCATGACGGCGCCAATCGGCGTGTTCTCAGCGCCGGGGGCGTAGTGATCTTGCCAGGTGGCGCAATCGCCATCCCAACTGCCCTGGGCAGCGGCCCAGTCTTGATCGATCACGCTACCCCACGTGCCGGCCAGGGTGGCCAACAGCGGGCCCCACGGCTGCGCCAGGGTTATGGTCACCGTGCCGGCGGCGTCGTCGGCGACGATGGCGGCCTTGACCAACTCACAAGTCGCGGCCAGTTCTTCCGGCGTGGCGCCGGCCTTCAGGCCTTCGGGATCACCGGCGAAAGCGCCTACCTGGATGCCTTCGGTGACGTCACCGGAGACATAGCCCAAAATCGGCTCCAGCAACAGCCACTGCGGGCCGTTGGGGTCGCTCTGCAGCAGACCGCGCTGGAAGCTGTAGGCCACGTCGCTGGCGGTCAGTTCCGCGCCGTCGTGGAAGGTGACGCCTTGGCGGATGTTGAAGGTATAGACCTTGCCATCCTCAGAGATGCCGCCGTTCTCCAGCGAGGGAACTTCCGTCGCCAATACGGGGACGTAGGTCGTCGGATCCGGGCCATTGTAGAAGATCAACGTCTCATAGACGTTGACGATCGCGGCATTACTGGCCGTGTCATAACCCAGGGCCGGGTCAAGTGTGTCGATATCGCCAAATTGCTGGACGACGTAAGTGTTCGCGTCCGGAGCGACCATCGATACTTCCTGCTCAGGCTCGGGGGTCGCCGTGACGACGACTTCCTCGACCTCGGTGACAACCTTGGTCACTTCCACGACCTGACCCTCTTCGGTCACGGTCTCGGTGACGATACGGGTCACCTCAACTACCTGCGACTGCGGTTGGCAGGCGACCAGGCCGAGCGCCAGCACTAGCAGCGCGGCCATCACCAAACCAATGCGATTCTTAGTAAACATGTTTCGTGTCTCCTCCATCTTCAAATGGATATTCCGCGTATTCCAAACGTGTGCGCCAGCAACGCACATAACAAACCAAAATCAGAATCTTTTCTTCTCTCCGCATCACGCCTTTCGACATCACCTCCTCAAGGTGAATTACGAATTACGAATGATGAATCATGAATCAGGAACTATTTCGTTCGAAACGGTCTCCCGATTCCTAATTCTTAATTCCTAATTCCTAATCGATCACAAGAATTTTTCCGCGTGGTGGCAGGCCACCATGTGGGGTACAGAGGCTGTACCAAGATTCCGGAATTCCGGGTCGACTTCATGGCAAACATCGGTCGCGTACGCGCAGCGCGGGTGGAAGCGACAACCGGACGGCGGGTTGGCCGGGCTGGGCACGTCCCCCTCCAGGATGATTCGCTGGCGCTTGGCCTCCTTGTCCGGGTCGGGCAGGGGGATAGCGGACAGCAACGCCTGGGTATAGGGATGCAGCGGGTGGTCATAGACCTCATCCCGCGAGCTCAGCTCGACGATCCGGCCGAGATACATTACCGCGACCCGGTCGCTGATGTAGCGCACCATCGACAGGTCGTGGGCAATGAACAGATAGGTAAGCCCCAACTCTTGCTTCAGGTCGTCGAGCATGTTGACGACCTGGGCCTGAATCGAGACGTCCAGCGCCGAAATAGGCTCATCGGCGACGATGAAGGACGGGTTGGTCGCCAACGCGCGGGCCACGCCGATGCGCTGGCGCTGGCCACCGGAAAACTCGTGCGGGTAGCGGTTGACGAAATAGGGATTGAGGCCGACGACGCGCAGCAACTCCTGGACGCGCTCCTTGCGGCTGGCGGCATCGCCGATGCCGTGGATGACCAGTGGCTCGCTGATGATGCTGCCGACGGTCATGCGCGGGTTGAGCGAGGCGTAGGGGTCCTGGAAGATCATCTGCATGTGCCGGCGCGAGCGGCGCAGATCGCCGCGGTTCATGGTGGTCAGTTCGCGGTCGGCGAACCCTACCTTGCCGGCCGTCGGCACTTCCAATTGCAAGATAGAGCGTCCGGCCGTTGACTTGCCGCAACCGCTCTCGCCCACCAGACCCAGCGTTTCGCCTTTGTAAATGTCGAAACTGATGCCGTCGACGGCCTTGATATGGCCGACCGTCTTGCGCAGCACGCCGCGCTTGATGGGGAAATACTTCACCAGATCGCGAACCTCAACGAGGACCTGATCGTACTTGCGGGCGACCTTTTCCTGGGCGGGCGGGGTCACCTGCGGCTGAACCTCGGTGCTGGTGGTGATGTTGTCCGTCATCATGCCACCTCCGCCAGGGCCGCCAGGGCTTCGAGGTTGATAGCCTCGAGCTGCTCGATATCATGGATGCGCAGGCCGGCATGCACTTCTTCGGCGCGCCAGCAAGCGGCGTAATGATCCGGGGACACCGCCTTCAGGGGCGGGTTCTCCTCCCAGCAGCGCTCGATATTGTAGGGACAGCGCGGCGCGAAGGGGCAGCGAGTGGGTTCCTTGAGCAAGTCCGGCGGCAGGCCCTTGATGGGAATGAGCCGCTCTTTGCGAGAGGCATCAATCTTGGGCAGCGATTCGAGAAGGCCGACCGCATAGGGATGCGCCGTCTCCTTGTAGAGGGCGCGCACGGGCGCATTCTCGACAATGAAACCGGCATACATGACGATGATCCGGTCGACCATGCCGGCGATCACACCAAGATCATGGGTGATCCAGATGATGGCCATGCCCAACTGCTGCTTGAGCCGGAGCACGAGGTCTACAATTTGTGCTTGAATGGTGACGTCGAGGGCGGTGGTGGGCTCGTCGGCGATGAGAAGCGAGGGATTACACGAGAGGGCCATGGCGATGCCGATGCGTTGCCGCTGGCCGCCGGAGAACTGGTGGGGGTAATCCTTGAGGCGGTCGGCCGCGTTGGCCACGCCCACGAGCGTCAGCAATTCGGCCGCGCGCTCATCTGCCTGTTCCTGCTTCATGCCCAGATGGAGCACCAGGGCCTCGGTCATTTGCGTGCCGACCGTCAGCACGGGGTTGAGCGAGGTCATGGGATCCTGGAAGATCATTGCCATTTCCCGACCGCGCACGCGGCGCATTTCCTCGGCGGAGAGCTTCAGCAGGTCGCGATCGTTGAACAAGACCTGACCATCTTCCACGCGCCCCGGCGGGCTGGGAATGATGCCCATCATCGACTTCATGGCCACCGACTTGCCGGAGCCGCTCTCACCGACGATGGCCATCGATTGGCCTTCGCCTAGTTCGAATGAGATGCCGTTTACAGCGTGGACTATGCCATCCTCGGTGTAGAAACGGGTTGTAAGATTGTTAACTTCGAGTAATTTAGCCATCGGTCCCCCGCGTGCGTTTGAAAAGTCCAGGAGTCATAACCTTATCCTCTTGGCAGCAAGGTGGAGTATCGTGAATGATCACCCTCTCCGCAATATTAGAGCTCGCTAAATATAGCGCAAAACATTGCATTGCCAAGAAATTCCGGCAGACACATGAAAAGTGCAATTCTCTACGCACGCATCAGAAAAATGGCCTGATGGTTACGTTCATAGGTTGAAAAGTATAACATGGCACATTTCTGGTGACAAGTTGGTGACAGAAGAGTTGCTAAAGGTGTGGTTGTGTAAATCTGCAAGGGTGAGTCGAACGAGCAAGCGGCGCTGGCAGGCACAAGCAAATGGTCCTATATTCTCGGCCGGCCATACCTCTTTTCCCAATCAACTCTCCAATCCCTTCCGTCCGATTCGTTATTCCTGATTCGTATTCACAAAACCCCCTCCCTTGTGCTGGCAAGGGAGGGGGCCGTGCGGCGACGGCGTTAATAAGTGCTGATTATCACGCAGTCACCATTTGAAGAGGAGGACAAACGGGTTTATTCAGCCGTTGCCAACGAGTAAGCGTAGTAGTCGCGGCCGAAGGCGCCGACACGATAGTAGTAACCATCGACCCAACGCTGTGAATACCAGGGCGCGTCGCGCTGCAGAAGGATGACCTGCGGCACAGTCTCATAGAACAGCGCTTGCAGGTCGAAGTAGATCTGCTCGCGTTCGGCCGGGTCGGAAGCCAGCACGCCGGCGTTCACCAGCTCGCGGTACTGATCCATCAACTCGGTCGGGATGTTCTGGCGCGCGCCATAGGTGCCGACGAGATAAGGCTGCACCCAGTTGTGCGGGTCGTGGATGTCTTCCTGCCAACCGTTGACGGTCACCGGCACCATGGAAGCGCGCTGCGCCGCCAGCAGGGTCGGCCACGGCAGGCCCAGCGTTTCGACCTGGTACAGCTCATTGATAGCGCCCAACTCGGCCTGCAGGATCTCGCCGATGGTCTGGCGGGTCGTGTTGCCGGTGTTGAAAGCGACCTGGAAGCGGAAGCCGGTCTCCGGCAGTACGCCGTCCCACGCCTCGGCCAGGTAGGCCGCGCACGCTTCAGGATCGTACTCGTACATCTGGCCGTCGGGGTTATAGCCGAGCATGCCGCTGATGATCGGGCCATTGTTGCGCACGCCCTGGCCCAACAGGACTTCCTGGTTGTAGGTCTCATAGTCGAAGCAGGTGGCCAGCGCCTTGCGGACGTTGATGTCGTTGAAGAAATCCAACGGAATACCATTGCCGTCCAGTTGGCCGCTACCCACGTAGGGCGAGCCGTCGGCGATGACGAACGTCGGGAAGATGTCGGTGCGGTTCACACCCGGACGGTTGGTCCACTTGCTGAAAAGACCTTCGGGATTGTCGGGGTTGGGCTGGCATTCGCCGGTCTGCGCGTCACAGATTTCGCCCACGAGCGGGTCGACCTGCACTTCGTGCTCCGGGTTCACCTGCACCCATTCGGCATCCCCGGCCTGCAGCGCGGAGAAGCGGGTTCCCCATTCATCAACGACCGAGTAAATAACGGTCTTGAGCGCGGCCGGGCCATACGGGCCGCCTTCCCACTTCGGGGTCTCTTCGGTGCGCCAGTAACCTTCAAAAGCCGTCAGGACAAGCTCTTCGCCGGGCGTCCAGTGGTCGAGCATGAAGGGGCCGGTGCCGTTGATGATACTGGTCAACTCCGAGTTCTCGGTGCCGGGGGCGTACCAGTTCTGCCAGGTGGCGCAATCGCCGTCCCACGCGCCTTGCTCAATGGACCACTCCTGGTCGAGGATCATGCCCCAGGTCTGGGAGATCGTGGACAGGAACGGCCCCCAGGGCACGGCCAGGTTGAAGGTCACCGTGCCGGCCTCGTCGTCGGCCACAACAGCAGCCTTGACCAGCTCGCACGTGGCAGCCAGTTCTTCGGGGGTGGCGCCGGCCTTCAGGCCTTCGGGGTCACCGGCAAAAGCGGCGTCCTGAATGCCCTCGGTCACATCACCGGAGGTGTAGCCCAGAATCGGTTCCAGCAGCAGCCACTGTGGGCCGTTGGGGTCGCTCTGCAGCAGGCCGCGCTGGAAGGTGTAGGCGACGTCGTGGGGCTCCAGCGTGCCGCCGGCGTGGAAGCTTACCCCTTCGCGGATGGTGAAGGTGTAGGTCTGGCCGTCTGCTGAAATGCCGCCGTTGTCGATAGTGGGCACTTCGAGAGCCAGCGCCGGCACGAAGTCGGTCGGGCTGACATGATCGTAGATGATCAACGGCTCCATCACGTTCTGGATGACGTTGCCGCCGGAGGTCTCATACCCCAGAGACGGGTCGAGCGTTTCCGGTTCGCCGAAGGACAACTCGCGCCAAACCGTCGGGTCAGACGGGCCGGCCGGAACAACCACGTCAGGTTCAGGCGTGGCGATCACTTCCTGAACTTCAGTCACGATCCGGGTGACTTCTACGGGCTGCCCCTCTTCAACGACCGTCTCGGTGACCACGCGAGTCACTTCGACGACCTGGCTCTGCGGTTGGCAGGCAACCAGGCCCAGAGCAACTACCAATAAAAGGGCCATGACAAGGCCAGTTTTTCTAAATTGTGACATTTTGAATCTCCTCACGATAACTTAATAGATTCCGCCGGCAGTTCGGCGGGTAATCGGCGTTGGTTGTGGTAAAGTAGTGGCAGTTTACGAAAATACGTCACCTCCAGAAGTCCCCGACGCTCCGCGCCGGGAGCCATCCGGATATCATCTGAGGGCCGGAAAGCCGCGGAGGGGAGCAGGGCGCACAATTGCGCTCTTGGGCGGTTATGGTGATTAAAATCTGCTCAAGAGTATACAATGGTGTCAATTAAGTGTCAATATGGTGGCATTATAATGTCAATGTAGTGGCACAGCGATAATTAACCATCGAGGTAGAAAAATGAAACAAATTCTGGTCATCCACACCGGGGAAGGCGGCGATACGGCCAACTACTCCTTTATGGGCCACAACCTGTCCGTGCGGCGCGTCGGCTGCGGCGGCGAACCGGAGCGGGCGCGCGCCTTGATCCAGGAGAATGACGGACGGGTAGACGCGATCGCGCTGGAGGGGATGCCGGCGACGCTCGAACTCGGCGCGGCGCGGCGGCCGCACGAATTGGGCGCCACGCTGGCCCCCGTCGCCACGCAGACGACTGTCGTCGACGGCGCCGGCATCCGTGCCGGGTTGGAGCGCTGGGGCGTCATCCTGGCCGACCGCGCCCAACCGGGCATCTTCGCCCAGAAGCACATCCTCATGGTCCCCGGTCTGAACCACAACGGCCTGGCCCAGGCGCTGGAGCGGCGCGCGGCCGACCTGCGATACGCCGATCCGATGGTCTATTTCAATCTCCCGGCCGTGCCGCTGGTCGGCAGCCGGGGCACGCTGGACCAGGCCGCCGGGCCGACGCTCGACCAGCTAAAGGACGCCGCCTTCGATCGCTTGCAGCCATTGGCTAACGCGCCGGCCGAGCCGCGCGACGCTGGTGCCTTCGATTGGGCCGACATTCTGGCCGGCGACATCGGCGTCATTCGCCGCCACGCCCCAGCCGATCTGAAGCGCAAGACGGTGGTCGTGGAGTGGGCGACCGAGGAAGACCTGGCGGATCTGCGCCAGCGCGGCGTCAACATTGTCGTCACCATGATGCCGGCGCTGGATGGCCGCGGCGAACTCGGCCGCTGGTCGGCGGCGACGATTGAGGCGGTCATGGTCGCGCTGCGAGCCAATGCCGATACCCCACTGAGCGAGGATACCTATCTCGACCTGATGGCCGATCTCGACTGGACGCCGGCCGTCCGCTACCTGCAGCCGGGCGAGGCGGGTATCAACCGCTTTGCCTTCGTCATCCATCCCCTCAGCATCAAATTTATCCACAATGACAAGCGGTTTCGCTGGACGAAAGTGCTGCCCGACGACCTGGTGGAGTCTTTCTCGGCCCGCATCCCGCCGATGTATCTGTCGCGCATCACCGGCGGCGTCTCGCCCACGACCGGACAGCGCATCGAGGGCCATCTCATCTCGCTGGGGGCCACGCCGCGGCAAATGATGAACCGCGGCGAGCGCTTCACCTACGACAAGCTCAATCAGGCGGCGCGCATCGCCGAGCGCAAGGGCGCGCGCATCATGGGCCTGGGCGCGTTCACCAGCGTCGTCGGCGACGCGGGCATCACCGTGGCCCACGAGGCCGACATCGCCATCACCAGCGGCAACAGCCTGACCGTGGCCGCCACGCTGGAAGCGGCCAAGCAGGCCGTCGTCAAGATGGGCGCCAGCGACCTGACCAAGGGCAAGGTGATGATCATCGGCGCGACCGGCTCCATCGGCTCGGTCTGCGCCCGGCTGTTGGCCCAGGCCATCTACGACGTGGTGCTGGTGTCGATCGAGCCGGAGCGGCTCATCGAACTCAAGCGCACCATCCAGGAAGAAACGCCGGGGGCCACGGTCGCCATCGCCACCCGCGCCGATGACTACCTGAGCCAGTGCGACCTGATCGTGACGGCCACCTCGGCCTTCGGCCAGCGCATCGTCGACATCACCAAGTGCAAGCCCGGCGCGGTCATTTGCGACGTGGCCCGGCCGCCGGACATCAGCGAGGAAGAGGCTGCCCTGCGGCCCGACGTGCTGGTCATCGAGAGCGGCGAAGTGCTCATTCCCGGCGATATCGACTTCGGCTACAACATCGGTCTGCCGCCCAAAACGGCCTACGCCTGCCTGGCGGAGACCGCCCTGCTGGCGATGGAGGGACGCTTCGAGGATTACACCCTCGGCCGCAACATCACCATGGAGCGCGTCAAGGAGATCTACCGCCTGTTCAAGAAGCACCAGTTCCAGATCGCCGGGTTGCGCTCGCATGACGAGTATGTGACCGACGAGATGGTGGCCGAGAAGCGGGTGCTGGCCGACCAGTTGCGCGCCGACCAGGCCCTCTTCGCCCGCGTCCAGAGCGAGTCGGCGGCCAAGCTGGCGACCATTCCTGTCTCGTCGAAGGGCGTGAAGGCCCGCAAGAGTGGGGCGTGGCGGCCGGTGGCGGCGCTGGGCGCGGCAACCGCCGCCGCCGGGGCCGGGCTACTCTTCTTCCGCCGCCGCAAGTAGGTATTCAGACCTGACAGGTTTCCCGGCGGACTCCTGTCCGCCAACCTGTCAGGTCTGGCCCTCATCATGCACCCGCGCCAACTCCTCGACCGCTACGGCATCGCGCCCAAGCAAAGCCTCGGCCAGAACTTCCTCTATGACGAGGGTCTGCTGGCGCGCATCACCGCCGCGGCCGAGTTGTCGCCGGACGACGCCGTGCTGGAGATCGGCCCCGGGCTGGGGGCGCTGACCCGCCAGCTGGCCCAGGCCGCCGGTCGTGTCGTGGCCGTGGAGCTGGACGACCGGCTGCTGCCGGTGCTGCGCTACGAACTGGAGCCGTTCGCCAACGTCGAGATCGTCCACGGCGACATCCTGACCTTCGACCCGGCGTCGCGGTTTGACGGGCCGTTCGTCGTCGTCGCCAACGTGCCCTACTACATCACCGGGGCCATCCTGCGCCGCCTGCTGGAAGGGAGCCCGCGGCCGCGGCGCATGGTGCTGACCGTCCAGCGCGAGGTGGCCGACCGGCTGGCAGCCAAGCCGCCGCACATGAGCCTGCTGGCCGTCAGCGTGCAATACTATGGCAGCGTTAAGCTCGCCGGCGCGGTGAAGGCCGGCGCGTTCTGGCCGCGGCCGGAGGTGGATTCGGCGGTGATTCGGGTGGATGTGGATGAGCGGTTTTTGAGCGAGGCGGAGCGTAGCGCCGGTTTCTTAACCGGCAGGGGAGAAGGGGAGAAAGGGAGTAGGGGGGAAGAGGAGGCGGCCTTCTTCCGCGTCGTCCGCGCCGGGTTCAGCGAGAAGCGCAAGCAGCTGAAGAACAACTTGCGGCGGTTGGGCCTGTCGGATGAGGAGATTGCAACCGCGCTCGAAGCAGCCGGGATCGACGGGCGGCGGCGGGCGGAGACGTTGGAGGTAGGGGAGTGGGAGCGGTTGGTTGAGACCCTGAACAGGACGAAGGACGAACCACGGAGTGAATCTTGATTAAAAAGTGGCTATATGCCTGTCTTGTTGTATGCCTGCTGCTGGCCGGTACCGCCTGTG
>WBZM01001217.1_pt1 | contig 27049 bp, 28 predicted proteins | sample 5204271 | NCBI WGS metagenome assembly WBZM01 (sample SAMN12344346, study PRJNA552823) | activated sludge metagenome | biome: Activated sludge suspended growth; feature: Nitrification reactor; material: Wastewater; isolation source: activated sludge from nitrification reactor of wastewater... | reverse complement strand
CGGGGTCGAGGTCGGGGTCGGGGTCGAGGTCGAGGTCGAGGTCGAGGTCCAGGTCCAGGTCCAGGCTTGTGGTCCAAGACGATGGTCCGAGAGGTGCTGCCCCAGCGCCTTCTCCCTCTCCCCCGGAGGGGGAGAGGGCTGGGGTGAGGGGGCGGGTGCCGGGGGCGCGTTCCCTCGCGGCAGGCCCCGGAGCTCCGCGCGAGGTCGATGGCCGGCTTCGATCCCGACCACCCCCACCCCGGGTGGTGTACCCTCGCCGCCATGACCGTCGACCCCAACTACGACGAGGACGACGAGAAGGGCGATCCTTCCATGGAGGGCTCGGCCCGCCGCTTCGGGGACTTCGACTGCCCCGAGTGCAGCGCCAACAACCCCTACGACGACAAGTTCGGCGATGGGGAGGAGATCCGCTGCTACTACTGCGGCGCCGAGTTCCTGGCCAAGGTCACCGACTCCGGGCGCCTCAAGCTGAAGCTGATCTGAGGTCGGCCCCGGGCGCGGCGCGCCTCAGGCGCCTCGGCGGCCCGGGCGCCTCAGGCGCCCTTGGGCGGCCGCGCGCCGAAGATGGCCGAGCCGACGCGCACGAAGGTGGCCCCCTCCTCGACCGCCTGGGCCCAGTCGCCGCTCATCCCCATGGAGAGCTCGCGGAGCCCGAGCCGGTCGCGCAGGGCGCGCAGGGCGCGGAAGTGCGGCACCGGGTCGTCCTCCGGCGGCGGGATGCACATCAGCCCGACGGGCTCGACGGCCGGGAGGGCGCGCACCGCCTCGAGGAGCGCCGGCGCGGCCCCGGGGGCGCAGCCGGCCTTCTGGGCCTCGCCGCCCAGGTTGATCTCCAGGAAGACCCGCGCCACCGCCCCCGCCGCGGCGAAGCGCTTCCCGAGCTCCCGCGCCAGCTCCAGCCGGTCCACGGTGTGGACGTAGGCCACCTTGCCGGCCAGGTACTTCACCTTGTTGGTCTGGAGCCCGCCGATGAAGTGCCACACCAGGTCGGGCAGGTCGGCCAGCGCCTCGGCCTTCTCGCGCCACTCCTGCGCGTAGTTCTCGCCGAAGTGGCGCTGCCCGGCGGCGTAGGCCTCGCGGACGGCCGCGGCCGGCTGGGTCTTGGAGACCGCCACCAGCGTCACGCCGGCCGGGAGGCGGGCCCGCAGGGCGGCGAGCCGCTCCGCGATGGCGTCGCCGGCCGGCCCACCGGCGCTCACACCGACTCCCAGGGGAGTGGGAAGCCGGCGCGGCGCAGGAGCGCCAGGGTCTCGTCGAGGGGCAGGCCGATGACGCCGGTGACGCTGCCGCGCACGGCCCGCACGAAGGCGCCGAAGAGCCCCTGCACGGCGTAGGCGCCCGCCTTGTCGAGCGGCTCCCCGGTGGCCACGTACCAGGCGATGGCCCGCTCGTCGAGGGGCGCCACCTCGACCTCGGTGGAGACCACCGCGTCGAACTCCAGGCGCACCGCCGGGCGGCGCACGCAGACCGCCGAGATCACCTGGTGGCCCCGGCCGGAGAGCAGGCGCAGCATGCGCGCCGCGTCGGCCGGGCCGGTGGGCTTGCCGAGAATCTGGCCGTCCACCGCCACCGTGGTGTCGGCGGCCAGCACCATGTCGCCCTGGACGGCCCGGGCCTTCTCCCGGGCCACCCGGCGCGCGTAGGCGGCCGGGTCCTCGCCGGGGTGGGGCGTCTCGTCGGCGTGCGCCGGGCGCACCTCGAGGGCGATCCCGAGGGCGCCGAGCAGCTCGCGCCGGCGTGGGCTCTGGGAGGCGAGCGTGAGGAGCGGCACGGCTAGCCGGCGTCGGCCTTGAGCGCGCCCACCAGGTCCTGGTTGACGGTGATGGTGGCCGCCTCGCGGAGCCGCTTCAGCCAGGCCTGCTGCACCTGGGCCTCGCGCCGGTTGCGGAGCCGGTTGGCGATGGCGTCCTTCTGGGCGGCGAACTGGGCCTCGTCCGGCTTCTCGCGGGTGAGGACCACGGCCACCACCGGGCCCTGGGCCGTCTCCAGCACCGCCGGGAGCGGCTTGCCGGCCGGGGTGGCCATGGCGGTGGCGGCCAGGCCGTCCACCGCGCCGAGCTTGGGCACCATGGCGACGCCGGCGCCGAAGGGGCCGGTGGAGTCGGCGGCCACCACGGTGGTGCCGAGCTTGACCGGGGCCTTCTTGGCCTTCTTGGCGGCCTCCTCGGTCGGGTAGAGGTCGGAGAGCGACTTGCCGGCCTTGGCGGCGGCCAGGGCGGCGGCGGCCCGCTCCTGGGCCAGGGCCTTGGCGCGGTCGCGGCGCAGCAGGCCGCGGGCCAGCTCCACCTTCACGGCCTCGAGGGGGATCTTCTTGGCCTCCACCACCTCCTCGGCCTTGATGACGCTGAAGCCGGCGGCGGTGCGGACCGGGGCCGAGACGGCCCCCTTGGCGAGGGCCATGGCGGCCTCGGCGAAGGGCTTCTCCACCAGCCCCTCGGCCACGAAGCCCAGGTCGCCCCCCTTGGCCTTGGTGTTCTCGTCCTGCGACTCGGCGGCGGCCAGCTTGGCGAAGTCCTCGCCCTTCTGGGCGCGGGCGGCCAGGGCCTCGGCCTTGGCCTTGGCGGCGGCCTCCTCCGACGGGGAGGCGCCGGCGGCGACCTTCACCAGGATGTGGCGGGCGTGGACCTTCTTGGGCTGGTCGAAGCGGGCCGTCCCCTCGGCGTAGGCCTTCTCGATGCGGGCCGGCTCCTTGGCGGCGAAGGCGGCGGCCTCGGCGTCGGTCGGCGCCTTGGTCTCGCCCTCGGCGGCGGCCAGCGGGAAGCGCACGAAGGCCAGGTCCACCTTGTCGTGGTCGGCGGCCCAGGCCTCGCGCACCTCGGCGTCCGAGACCTTCACGGTCTCGCGGACCCCGGCCATCATGCGGGCGTAGAGGAGGTCCTCGCGGAGCACGTCCTCGAAGCGGGCGGGAGAGCCGTAGTTCTCCTTGACGATCCGGTCGTACAGGGCGCGGTCGAAGCGGCCGTTGGTCTGGAAGTAGGGCAGCTCGGCGATGTGCTTCGCCAGCTCCGCCTCCGGGACCACCAGCCCCTGCTTCCGGGCCTCCTGGATCACCAGGGCCCGCTCCACCAGCTGGTTGAGGGCCATGGTGGACAGGCCCAGCTGCTCGGCCAGCTCCCGGGTGAAGGCCTCGCCGGCCTGGGCCTGGAAGCTGCGCATCAGGCTCTGGTAGCCCCGCTCGTACTCGGTGGCCGGGACGATCTCGCCGTTCACCTTGGCCGCCCAGACGGGGCCCTGGGCGCCCGAGCAGCCCTTGTCGAAGGACCCGGGGCCGAAGCTCACCACGAAGACGACGATGATGATGAACAGGAAGACGTAGGTGATGACGCCGCCCTTGTTCGCTCTGAGATTGTCCAGCATGGGGCCTTCGACTCCTGTGGTGAGGCGGTTGCGGAAAAAATCGGCGCCCGAGGGCGCCGGAAGGTTGAAGAACGTAGCCAATAGTCGCTAAAATGCAAGGGATTTTGCCCGTGCTGGAGACCTCGTGCTGGCCCTGCTCAAGCGGTACCGCGAGCTGATCCTCGTCGCGGTCCTGCTCCTCTTCCCGCTGGCCGTCTTCTTCGCCCATGCGAAGAAGCCGGCGGAGCTGTCGCGCTTCGACCGCGCCGTGCTCGCGGTCACGGCGCCCGTCGAGAAGGTGGTGGCCTTCGCGGTCACCGGCGTGCTCTCGGCGTGGGAGGGCTACGTGGCCCTGCGCGGCTCGCACCAGCGCGCCGCCGCGCTGGCGGTGGAGAACCGCGACCTCAAGCTGGAGCGCCAGGAGCTGGTGGCCGAGCGGGCCGAGAACGACCGGCTGCGCCGCCTCCTCTCGCTGGCCGAGGCCGAGCCGCGCCGCGCCTACCTGGGGGCGCGGGTGGTCGGGGTGCGCCTCGCCCCGGGCGGCCTGCAGATCGTCACCGTGGACCGCGGCGCCGAGGACGGCCTGGCCAAGGGCATGCCGGTGGTGGTGGCCGAGGGGGTGGTGGGGCGCGTCCACGCCGCGGCCGGCCACAGCGCCGACGTGATGCTGGCGGTGGACCGCAACTCCTCCATCGCGGTGCGGGTGGAGCGGACCCGCGCCCGCGCCAACGTCCGCGGCCTGGGGCGCACCGACCTGGCCCGCTTCGACTACGCGCTGCGCAGCGAGGACGTCATCGAGGGCGACCTGCTGATCACCTCGGGCACCGACGGCGTCTTCCCGCCCGGCCTGCCGGTGGGGCGCGCCACCCGCCTGCAGCGGGCCGCCCACGGCCTCTTCCAGGAGGGCTTCGTGGTGCCGGCGGTGGACCCCACCCGCCTCGAGGAGGTGCTGGTCGTCACCTCGGGCGCGCGGGACCAGGAGCAGCTGCCGGCGCTGCTGCTCCCCGGTGGCGCGCCCGGGAGCGTGCGCCCGTGAGGCCGCTGGTGCTCTTCCTGCTGGCGCTGCTGCTGGCGGCCCTGCAGGCCGCCCTGATGCGCCACCTGGGCGGGGGGGCGGTCACCGCCTGCCTGCTGGCGCCGCTGCTGGTGCACCTGGCCCTCACCGCCGCCAACGTGGACGGCGCCGTGGGCGCCGCCGCGGTGGGCTACGTCCTCGACCTGACCTGCGGCACGCCCAAGGGGCTGATGACCTTCCTGGCGGTGGCCGTCTTCCTGATGGTGCGCTTCACCGGCGGCGCGGTGGACGTGCGCGGCCGGGTCGGCTTCGCCCTCCTCTCCGCCGCCGCCGCCCTCGGCCTGTCCAGCGGCGCGGTGGCGCTGCAGCGGCTGGTGGCCGCCCCCGAGGTGGCCCCCGGCTGGCAGCTCCTGCCCCGGCTCCTCGCCGACGCCGCGGTCACCGCCCTGCTGGCGCCGCTGGTCCAGCTGGCGGTGCGCCGCGTCGACGGCTGGCTCGGCGCCGAGGAGCCGGACCTCATCGGCTGAGGTCCCAGGCGGCCGCATGTCGCTCATCCCCTCCACCGCCCCCGACGCCACCCAGCGCGAGTTCCGCACGCGCATGGTCTGGGCCACCGTGGTGGTGGTGCTGGCCTTCCTGGTGCTGGTGGGGCGGCTCTACCAGCTGCAGATCCTCCGCGGCGACGAGTTCAAGGAGAAGGCCGACGAGAACTTCGTGAAGCCGCTGCGGCTGCCGGCCGACCGGGGCCACATCCTCGACCGGCGCGGCAAGGTGCTGGTGGACTCGCGCCCCAGCTACGACGTGATGCTCACGCCGGCCTACTGCGGCAAGCAATGCGACGAGATCCTGGCCCGGCTGGCGACCCTGCTGGCCCTCTCGCCCGAGGAGGCGGAGCGCTCCCGCAACCTGCTGGCCGGCGCGCGCAAGCTGGAGCGCTTCCGCCCCTACACCGTGAAGGTGGACGTGAAGCGCGAGGAGCTGGACGTCCTGGAGGCCAACTCCATGGACCTGCCCGGCGTGGACGTGCAGGCCACCCCGCACCGCAGCTACCGCTACGCCTCGCTGGGCGGCCACCTCATCGGCTACATGAACGAGGTGGGCGGCGAGGAGCTGAAGCGGCTCAACGAGGAGCTGTCCCGCGGCGGCTCCGGCCAGGGGCCCTACCAGCTGGGCGACTACGTGGGCCGGCGCGGCCTGGAGCGGCGCTGGGAGCGCGAGCTCCGCGGGGTGGACGGCATCAAGCGGGTGGTGGTGGACGCCAAGGGGCGCGAGAAGGAGGGCGACCTCATCCCCGAGGAGAACCGCCTGGTGCCCACCCGGCCGGGCCACAACCTGGTGCTCTCCCTCGACTGGCGCCTCCAGGAGCTGGCCGAGAAGACCTTCCCCGCCACCGCCGGCGTGGTCCTCATGATGGACGCCAAGACCGGCTTCCTGCTGGTGCTGGTGGACCGCCCGGCCCCCGACCCCAACAAGATGTCGGGGCGCATCACCGCCGCCGAGCTGGCCCAGATCCGCGAGGACCCGCTCCAGCCCGAGCTCTTCCGGGCCATCCAGCAGCACTACCACCCGGGCTCGACCTTCAAGGCGGTCACCAGCATCGCCGCGCTGGAGGAGGGGATCTACCGGCCCGGCACGGTGGTGCAGTGCCCCGGCGCCTTCCACCTCGGCTCGGCGCGCTGGCGCTGCGACAAGGAGAGCGGCCACGGGCCGGTGGACTTCACCCACGCCCTCGGCGCCAGCTGCGACGTCTTCTTCTACCAGGCCGGGGCCCAGCTGGGCGCCGACCTCATCGCCAAGTGGGCGCGGGTCATGGGGCTCGGGGCGCCCACCGGGTTCGACGTGGCCGGCGAGATCCCCGGCGTCATCCCCGACGCGGCCTGGCACGACGCCCGCATCCCCGGCGGCTACCAGAAGGGCATGGCGGTCAACCTGGCCATCGGGCAGGGCGACGTGAACGTCACGCCCATGCAGCAGCTGGCCCTCTACGGCGCGCTGGCCACCGGCGTCCTCTGGAAGCCGCAGGTGGTGCTGCGGGTGGAGGACGCCGACGGCAAGGTGCTCCAGGAGTTCGCGCCGCAGGAGCGCGGCCGGCCCAACATGAAGCCCTCCACCCGGGAGACCGTGCTGAAGGGGCTGCTGGCCGCCGTGAACGAGCCCTACGGCACCGCCTGGCTGCAGCGCCCCGAGGGCATCCTGGCCGCCGGCAAGACCGGCACCGCCCAGGTGGTCAAGCTGGGCGCGGCGCGGCTCCGGGCGGACCAGGTGGGCTACTTCCAGCGCGACCATGCCTGGTTCGCCGCCTTCGCCCCGGCCGACGATCCGCAGGTGGTGGTGGTGGTGCTCAACGAGCACTCCGGCTTCGGCGGCGTCAACGCCGCCCCCACCGCCAAGGCGCTGATGCAGGCGTACTTCCAGCTCAAGGCCCAGGACGAGGCCGAGCGCGCCGGCGCCCCGCCGCCGCCCGCCCCGGCCCCGGCCCCGCCGCGGGCGTCACCGCCCCCCGGCCCCACCCCGGCCCGGTCCACCCTGGGGCTCAACGCGAACGGAGGCACCGCCCATGGCGGCTGAGGTCTCGCTGGCGGCGTCCGCCCCGCGGCGCGAGTTCGCCCACTTCCCCTGGCCCCTGGCCCTGGCGGTGCTGGGCATCGCCGCCATCGGCATCTGGAACCTGGCCTCGGCCTCCCGCTCCGCCCACGCCCCGGTCTGGATCGCCCAGGCCTGGTGGATGGGGGCCGGGCTGGTGGCGGCCCTGCTGGTGCTGGCCTTCGACCACCGCACCTACCAGCGGCTGGCCTGGGTCTTCTACGGCGCGGTGATCGTGCTCCTGCTGCTGGTCTTCGTGAAGGGGCGCACCGTCATGGGGGCGCGCCGCTGGATCGGGTTCGGGCCGGTCAACATCCAGCCCTCCGAGTTGGCCAAGATCGCCGTCATCATGGCGCTGTCCAGCTGGTTCCAGCGCGACGCGGAGAAGCGCAGCGAGCCGCTGGGGCTCCTCGGCATCGCCACGCCGCTCGCCATCACCTTCCTGCCCGCGCTGCTGGTGCAGAAGCAGCCCGACCTGGGCACGGCCCTCATCATCGTGGCCATCGGCTGCACCATGCTGCTCTTCGCCCGGGTGCGCTGGAAGACGCTGGCGGCCCTGGCCACCGTGGCGGTGGTGGGGGCCACGCTGGCCTACCCGCACCTCAAGCCCTACCAGAAGAAGCGCGTCGAGACCTTCCTCAACCCGGAGGGCGACGCGCTGGGCGCCGGCTACCACGCCATGCAGTCCAAGATCGCGGTGGGGTCGGGGCAGGGGTTCGGCAAGGGCTGGGCCCAGGGGACGCAGAGCTACCTGTCGTTCCTGCCGGAGCAGCACACCGACTTCATCTTCTCGGTCTGGGCCGAGGAGCACGGCTTCGCCGGCTGCCTGGTGCTGCTCCTGCTCTACTTCACGCTCATCGCGGTGGCGGTGGACATCGCCGGCAACGCCCGCGACCGCTTCGGCCACTACCTCGCCATCGGCGTGGCCGCCATGCTCTTCTGGCAGACGGTCATCAACGTGGGCATGGTGACCGGCGTCCTGCCGGTGGTGGGGGTGACCCTGCCGCTCATGAGCTACGGCGGCAGCTCGGTCATCGCCATCTTCGTGGGCCTGGGGCTGCTGGCCAACGTGGGGATGCGGCGCTTCGTCAACTGAAGCGCGAAGGCCCGCCCGGCGTGCGCCGGCGCGGGCCTCCGGGGGCGGCGGGGCGGGGAGGCGGGGGCTACACCGCCACCTTCTTCACCGCCTCCTCCAGCTTGGTCTTGTCGGCGCCGACCACCGTGCCGACCACCTTGCCGCCCTTGAAGATGAGCAGGGTGGGGATGGAGCGGATGCCGAAGGCCTGCGGGACCTGCTGGTGCTCGTCGACGTCCATCTTGCCGACCTTGATCTTGCCCTGGTACCGGCGGGCGATGTCGTCCACGGCCGGGGCGATGGCCTTGCAGGGGCCGCACCACACCGCCCAGAAGTCGACGAGCACGGGGAGGTCGCTCTTCAGCACCTCCTGGTCGAAGGTCGAGTCCTGCAGCGTGACGACGTCGGGGGAGGCCATGTGGGACGTTCTCCGGTCAGGGGGTGGCTCTTCATATTCGGGCCGCCCGGCCCTGGCAAGCGGCTCCCGCCGCGTGGTAATTTCCCTTCCCCCACGGGGGGTTGGAAGGGCGGGTGAAAGGCGGCGATGGCAGGGCTCCTCTTCGTCTCCCAGGCGATGCTCGACTCCTGGGCCGAGCAGGGAAAGATCGACTTCGTCGGCAACGTGATGACGCTGCTGGTCGGCGAGGGCAAGGGGCGGAGCTATGCCCTCGATCCCGCCGTGCGCTTCCTCTCGGTGGTCGGCGCCGAGGCCGATCCCCACCAGCTCCTGCGCAAGGTGAAGTCGCTGGCCCAGCTCCGCGAGCTGGGCGGCGAGGCGGTGGACGCCTCGGTGATCCTCGGCGACGTGGCCTACGAGGTGGAGCCGGGCTTCCTCGCCGAGATGAGCGCGCTGCAGGCCGCCGCCGCCGCGCGGCCGGTGGCCGCCGCCGCGCCCCCGCCGGCCGCCGCGGCCCCCGCCGCTCCGCCGCCCCCCGCACCGACCTCGGCGCCGCCCGGCGCCCCGCCCCCGGCGCGACCCTATGCCGCGGGGCCGCTGCCCCGGGAGCTGGAGGAACGTCGCAAGGAGGCCGAGGCGCTGGCCCGGTTCCTCCTCGACAACCTGTCCTAGCGTCCCATGGTAGGAAGCGCCCGCGCCCACCCCAGCGGTGGGACCAAGGAACACGCCGCATGAGCCTGACCATCCTCCGCCTCGCCGCCGTGCTCTACGCCGCCGCCACGGCCGGCTACCTCGTCTACTTCGCCCGCCCCCGGCACCAGCTGGCGGCGCGCGTCGGCGCCTGGTTCCTGGCGGCCGCCTTCGCCGTCCACACCGCCTCCATGGGGCTGGGCTGCAAGGAGGTGGGCGGCCTGGAGTTCTTCTCGCTGCGCGGCGGCTTCAGCCTCACCGGCTGGACGGTGGCGGTGGCCTACCTCGTGCTGCAGCGCTTCTACCACCTGCCCGCGGTGGGGGCCTTCGTCACCCCGCTGGTGCTCCTCATCGTGGCCCCCACGCTGGTGGGCCAGGGCGAGCCGGTGGAGGTGGCCAAGGAGACGCTGCAGAACCGCGCCCTCACCTTCCACATCTTCTCGGCCGCCATCGGCGTGGCCATGTTCGCCATCGCCTTCGGCGTGGCCCTCATGTACGTGCTGCAGGAGCGCGAGGTGAAGGGGAAGAAGTTCGGCGCCCTGTTCTCGCGCCTGCCCCCGCTGCAGAAGCTCGACACCCTGACCCAGCGGCTGGTGCGGCTCGGCTTCGTGATCTTCACGGTGGCCCTGCTCCTCGGCGCCTTCACCGCCAAGGCGGTCTGGAAGAGCGCCTGGAGCTGGGATCCGCAGCAGATCACCAGCCTGGTGATCTGGCTCTTCTACGGGGCGCTGGTGCAGGTGCGCCACGCCGGCTGGCACGGCCGCCGCTACGCCCTCCTCACCATGGCCGGCTTCGCCCTGGTGGTGGTGACCCGGGTCGGGCTCCACAGCATGCCGGGCCTGACCATCCACTCGGGCAGCTACGCGGCCCCGCAGCCGGGCGCCGCCCCCGGCGCGGCGCTCCCGCCGGGAGGCACGCAGTGAGCGGGCGCCAGCTCTTCCTGGTGGGGCTCTCGCACAAGAGCGCGCCCATCGAGGTCCGCGAGCGCGTGGCCCTGACCGGCGACGCCCTCAAGGACGCCCTGGTCGACCTGAAGCGCATGGAAGGCGTCGAGGAGGCCTTCGTGGTCTCCACCTGCAACCGGGTGGAGGTCTTCGTGCAGGGCCAGCACCTCGCGCCGGCCCGCGCCTTCTTCACCACCCGCACCGAGCAGGCCGACGGCCACCTCTACGTGAAGGAGGGGCCGGACGCGGTGCGCCACCTCTTCCGCGTGGCCTCCTCCCTCGACTCGATGGTGGTGGGCGAGCAGCAGATCCTGGGGCAGGTGAAGGAGGCCTACGGCCTGGCCAGCGCCGCCCAGGCGGCCGGCGGCTTCATGTCGCGCCTCTGCAACCGGGCCTTCGCCACCGCCAAGCGCGTCCGCACCGAGACCGACATCGGCAAGGGCGCCACCTCCATGTCGCAGGTGGCGGTGGACCTGGTGGAGAAGATCTTCGGCGACCTGCAGGGGCGGGCCATCCTGCTGGTGGGCGCCGGCAAGATGGGCGCCCTCTCGGCCAAGGCCCTCAAGGTGCTGGGCGCCGACACCATCCTGGTGACCAACCGCTCCCCGGAGCGCGGCCAGGCCCTGGCCGAGCAGGTGGGCGGCACCTTCCGCCCCTGGGAGGAGCTGCCGCAGCTCCTGGTGCAGGCCACCGTGGTCATCGTCTCCACCGGCGCGCCCACCTTCGTCATCACCGCCGACCTGATCAAGCAGGCCATGAAGGCCCGGCGCCACCGCGACCTCTGCCTCATCGACCTGGCCGTGCCCCGCAACGTCGACCCGGCCTGCGCCGACCTCGACAACGTCTACGGCTACGACGTGGACGACATGCAGAAGGTGGTCAGCGCCAACCACGAGGCGCGGCGCGGCGAGGCGGTGCGCGCCGAGGCCATCGTGGAGGCCGAGGTCATCGCCTTCACCCAGGAGCGCGAGGCCCGCGCCGCCCTGCCGGTGCTGGCCACCCTGCGCCAGCGCGCCGAGCGGATCGCCCGCGCCGAGGCCGAGCGGACCCTCGCCTCGGTGGGCGGCAAGCTCGACGAGAAGGGGCGCCGCAGCGTCGAGGCCATGGCGCAGGCCATCGTCAACAAGCTCCTCCACGGCCCGACCTCGCGGCTCAAGGAGGCGGCCGCCGCCGGCGACACCGACCTGCCGGGCGCCGCCGCCGCGCTGTTCGGCCTGGACGAGCAGGAGCAGACCTCCCGCGGCCACCGTGGCCGGGAGGGAAACGGATCGGCCCGCGCGGCCGCCTCCTCGGAGAACGCACAGTGACCGTCCGCATCGCCACCCGCCGCAGCCCGCTCGCCAAGTGGCAGGCCAACCACGTCGCCGACCTGCTCCGCCAGAAGGAGCCGGGCCTCACGGTCGTGCTCCACGAGCTCATGACCCGGGGCGACCGCATCCTCGAGGTCCCGCTGGCCCAGGTGGGCGGCAAGGGGCTCTTCGTGAAGGAGATCGAGGACGCCCTCATCAACGGGGACGCCGAGATCGCCGTCCACTCCATGAAGGACCTCCCGGCGCTGGTGGCCGGGGGCCTGGCCATCGGCGCCGTGCCGCTCCGCGAGGACCCGCGGGACGCCCTCTGCTCGCCGAAGTGGAAGACCTTCGACAAGCTCCCCAAGGGCGCCCGGGTCGGCACCTCGTCGCTGCGCCGCTCGGCCCAGCTCAAGGCGCTGCGCCCCGACCTCGTCACCGAGGTGGTGCGCGGCAACGTGCAGACCCGCCTCGACAAGGCCTCCCAGGGGCTCGACGCGGTGGTGCTGGCCTACGCCGGCCTGCGCCGCCTCGGCCTCGACGGCCACGCCACCCAGGTCTTTTCCCCCGAGGAGATGCTCCCGGCGGTGGCCCAGGGCGCCCTGGCCCTGGAGGCCCGCGCCGACGACGCCGTGACCATGAAGCGCCTGGCGGCCCTCGACGACCTCGACACCCGCCACCGGGTGGAGGCCGAGCGCGGCTTCCTGGCGCGCATCGAGGGCGGGTGCCAGGTGCCCATCGCCGGCCACGCCACCGTGGCGGGCGGCCAGGTCCACCTGCGGGCCCTGGTGGCCTCCCTCGACGGTGCCCGCATCATCCGCGGCGAGCGGCGCGGGCCGGTGGCCGAGGCCCGGGCGCTGGGCGTGGCGCTGGCCGAGGAGCTGCTGGGCAAGGGCGCCGACGCCATCCTCAAGGAGGCCGAGGGGCACACCGTCGGCCTCGGCGCGCCGGCCAAGAAGTAGCCCGCATGGACCCGCGGTCCCTGCCGCTCGCGGGCCGCACGGTGGTCGTCACCCGCGGCCCGGCCGGCGCGGGCGGCGACGACACGCTGGCCCTCCGCCTGCGCGAGCTGGGGGCCCGCGTCCTGGAGTTCCCCTCCATCGAGATCGGCCCCCCGGGGCCGGTCGACCTGGCGGCCCTCGACGCCGCCCTGCGCGACCTGCCGCGCTTCCGCTGGGCCGCCTTCGCCAGCGGCAACGCGGTGGAGCGGACGGTGGCGCGCCTCGACGCCCTGGGGATCCCGCGCACCGCCCTCGAGGACCTGCGCCTCGCCTGCGTCGGCCCGGCCACCGCCGACCGGCTGGCGGAGCTGGTCCGGGCGCCCGACCTCGTCCCGACCGACCACACCGGCGCGGCCCTGGCCGCCTCGCTGGCCCGCCACGTGGCCGGCGCCGCCGTGCTGGTGCCCCGCGCCGCCGACGGCCGCCCCGAGCTCGCCGACGGCCTGCGCGCCGCCGGCGCCGAGGTGGTGGCACCGGTGGCCTACCGGACGGTGGCGGTGCGCCCCGAGACCCTGGCGCCCCTCGGCGACCTGCTGGCGGCCGGGGAGGTGGACGCGGTGGCCTTCGCCTCGCCCTCGGCGGTGCGGAGCGTCGCCGGGGCCCTCGGCGCCCGGGCGCCGATCCTGGGGCAGGCGCTCCTCGCCGCCATCGGCCCGACCACCGCCGGGGCGCTGCGGGCGGCCGGCCTCGAGCCGGGGGTGGTGCCGGAGCACCACACCACCGTGGGGCTGGCCGACGAGCTGGCGCGGCGGCTCGGACGGTGATCTCCGCCGGCGGGCCCTGGGCTAGAGTGCGCCACGCCAACCCAGGGGGATCCCGCATGCGCCGCCTCGCCACCGTCCTCGCCGTCCTCGCCTCCGCCGCGCTCTCGGCCTGCGCCCACGCCGCCGCGGCGCCTGCGCCCGCGCCCGCCGCCGCGCCCGCCCGCCCGGCGCCCCAGACCGCCGAGGAGCGCACCCGCTACGCCGTGGGGCTGATGCTGGCCCGCAGCGTGGAGGTCTTCGCCTTCAGCGGGGAGGAGCTGGAACTGGTGTTCCAGGGGCTGCGGGACGCCACGGCCGGGAAGCCGGCCTTCGCCATGGACCCGGAGCTCCAGGAGGCCGTCCAGGCGCTGGCGCGGACCCGGCGCGAGGCGCAGTCCGGGCCGGAGAAGGCCCGGGGCGCGGCCTTCGGCGACGAGGCGGCGGCGCGGCCCGGCGCGGTCCGCACCGCGAGCGGCCTGGTCTACGTGCCGATCCGCGAGGGGGCCGGCCCGCAGCCGGCCTCCACCGACAAGGTGAAGGTGCACTACACCGGGCGGCTCATGGACGGCACCGTCTTCGACAGCTCGGAGCAGCGCGGCCCGGCCACCTTCGGCCTGGCGCAGGTGGTCCGCTGCTGGTCGGAGGGCGTGGCGCGCATCAAGGTGGGCGGCAAGGCCCGCCTGGTCTGCCCGCCCGAGCTGGCCTACGGCGACAAGGGGGCCGGGCAGGCCATCCCGCCGGGCGCCACCCTCGACTTCGAGGTGGAGCTCCTCGAGATCGTCAGGTAGCGGCGCCCCGCCCCCGCTTCCCCGCCGCCTCGCGCGCCGCCGCCTTGGCGGCCTTGGCGGCCTTCTTCTTGGCGAGGAAGCCGGTGGCCTTGCGCTCCTCGTGCATCTCCCGCTGCGTCTTGCGGGGCTTCGGCAGCGCGGCCCTGGCGGCGGCCTTCTTGGCCGCGCCCGGCTCGAGCGTCCAGGCGAAGAGCCGCTTCACCACCAGCGTGGCGTAGGCGCCCGGCGGGAGGGTGAAGGCCACGTTGAGCTTCATCCGGCCGGGGTTGAGGTCGTCGGGGCGGGCCTCGCCCACCGTGAGGCGGCCCGGGTGGACCATGAGGGGCCGCTCCTCGTGGTCGAAGTGGATCTCCGGCGTGCCCGGCACCGCCAGCGACGCCAGCGTCTGCTTCTCGCGCACCAGCACCGAGAGGGCCGCCTTCTTCACCTGCTCGTCGGCGAAGGTGGAGTCCGGCCCGAGGAGGGGGAAGGTGAGCTTCCCGAGGCGCCGCACCTGGTCGCCGGTGGCCTCGCGGGGGAAGAGCAGCGAGCCGGCCTGGTAGCGGATGGAGACCAGGTGCTGGATGCCGAGGAGGTCCCGGAGCAGGGCCCGCACCCCCTCGTTCCAGAGCCAGCTCTGGTAGGTGAAGACCTGGAGGGCGCGCCAGCGCGGCTCGGTGCGCAGCAGGGCGCCCCGGAAGTCCTGGGGGTGCTTCTTCAGCCACTTCAGCACCGCCTCGTACTTCTCGGCGCCGGGGTAGGGGTTGTGGCGGGTCCACTCGCCCCAGTGCTCCTTCCAGAACTGCTTCACCTTGGCGTCGTGGGTGGCGTCCAGCTCGCTGGGGTGGGCGATGACGTTCTTGAGCGCGGTCTCGAAGTCGCCGCGCATCAGCTCCTTCACGATGAAGCCCTGGCCGTGCTTGAGCGGCCCGAAGCGCTGCGAGTCGAAGTAGTTGACCACCCCGAGCCGCTGCACCTCGGCCAGGGAGGCCGGCAGGCGCGCCACGTCCTCCTCGGAGAGGTCGCGCACCGTGACGGCGAAGCGGTTGGAGGTGGTGTTGCGGGCCGAGAGGGGCTCCCGGCTCCGCCCCATGGGCTTCAGGCGCAGGTCCTCGTCCTGCAGGACCACGTCGCGCCCCTTCACGGCGATGAGCTGGGTGGTGCGCCCCTGCTTGTCCTTGAGGCCGCAGTAGCTCACCTCGGCCCGGGGGATCTTGAAGCGCATGCAGAGCCGGTCCACCGCGTCGAAGGTGGTCAGCTTCTGCTTGTCCATGAGGTAGACGCGCCAGGCGCCGGCCGGATCGTCGTCGAACCGCCAGGACTCGGTGACCGAGAAGTCTTCCGGGCGCTGCTTGAGCCGCATGGGATGCTCCGGGCGGGGCCCGGCGCGCGCCTAGGCCCTCTGCCGGTAGAAGAGGACGATGGTGAGGCAGTGGAACTCGTCGTCCGACGACTGGGTCACGACCCGGTCGACGACGTCGAGGTCCGGGTTGGCGCGAAGCCAGCGAGTGATGGTCTCGCCCAGCTCGTCGCGCTCCTTGGCCTTGGTGGCGGAGAAGACCTTGACGCCGGTGAACGACACGCGGCGAGTATCGTCGCGGCCATGAGGTGTGTCAAACTCGCGGCCAGCGCCATGCTCATCGACCTGCACGTGCACTCCCGCCACACCCGCGGCGGCACCCTGGAGCCCCGCGACGTCCTGGCGGCGGCCCGCGCCGCCGGCCTGGACGGCGTCGCCTTCACCGACCTCGACACCCTGGACGGCCTGCCCGACGTCCGGGCCGCCTCCCGGGAGACCGGGGTGCTGGCGCTGGTGGGGGCGGAGGTGGCCACCGACAAGGGGCACTACCTCTGCTTCTTCCCGCAGCCCGAGCAGGTGCCTGCGCTCCCGCAGCTCCTCGGCGCGGCCACTCCCTGGCCGGTGCGCGAGGTGCTGGCCCGGGTGCGGGCCCTGGGCGGCGCGGTGGTGGCGGCCCACCCCTACGACAAGACCATCGACCGGGCCGGCGGCGACATCATCTTCACGCTGGACGGCCTCTCGGCCATCGAGGGGCTGCACGGGCGGAAGAAGGGGCCGGCCAACGACCTGGCGGTCGAGGCGGCCGACCACCTGAACCTGCCCTGCGTGGGCGGCTCGGGGGCCCTCGACGCCCTGGCCCAGCTGGGCACGGCGGCCACCCTCTTCCGCGACCCGGTGACCTGCGAGGCCGACCTGGTGGCCCAGCTCCGCGCCGGCACGGTCTTCTGCGCCGCGCTCGGCGTCACGCCGCCGCCGGAGTCGTCCCGGGACCGGGACGGGCACCGCGACCGCCGCGACCACCGGGACGACCGGGGTGGCCACCGCGGTGGCGGGCGCGGGGACCGCGGCGGCGACCGGGGCCGCGGCCCGCGCCGGTGACCGCTACTTCAGCTTCACCTTGAGCTGCTTCATCAGGTCGGCCGCCTTCTTCTGGAGGGCGGCCCCCTCGGCGGCCGCGGCCGCGGCGTCCTCCCTGGCCTTGGCCTGGACGCGGGAGAGGCCGTCCTCCAGGTCCTGCAGCGCGGCGCGGGCCTTCTTGGCCTGGGCCTTGGTCAGCCCCTTGGGCAGCTTCTTGCCCTTGGCGGCCAGCCGGGCCTTGAGGGCGTCGATCTTCTGGGGCAGGCCGGCCACGGCGTCGTCGTAGGCCTTCCTGGCCTCGGCGGCGACGCGGGCCGCCTCGCGGGCCAGCTCGTCCTTCTTGGCCTGGGCCGCCTCGACCGCGGCCTTCACCTTGGCCGGGACCTCGCCGGCCGCCGCCAGGGCGCCCTTGAAGTCCTTCCCCTCGGCCATCGCCTTGGCGCTGGCCAGGGCCTGCCTCGCGGCGGCCACCTGGTCCGGGGCCAGCTTCTCCACCTCGTCGCCCACGGTGGCGACCGCGGTCTCGGCGGCCTTCAGGGCGGCCTCGGCGGGCGCCTTGTTGGCGTCGGTGCAGGCCGAGAGGGCCAGCGCGGCGGCGAGGGCCGCGAGGGCGAGGGGGAAGCGGCGGCTGGGCGTCATGGTCGGGTCTCCCGTCGGGCCGCCGGCAGGGCGGCCGCCGAGCCGATATCGCAGCCCGGCGGGTGGCCGTCAAATACCGGGCCGCCCGGGGGAGGGGGTGCCCCTACCGGTCCCAGCGGACCAGCTTCTCGTCCTGGAAGGAGGCGCGGCGCCGCTCGCCGGGCCAGGACCACGCCTCGGTGCCGTTGGGCCGGTCGATGCGCCGCCGCTCCGGCAGGCCCCAGGCCATCTCCACCGCCCGCGCCGTCATCCCCTCCACCAGGTCCTTGCGGAGCACGGCGTCGTGCTGCTCCTGCGGGAGGGCGCGCAGCGCCGGCCCGGGATCGTCGGCGGTGAGCACCCGGTCCACCTCGGCGAGCAGGTCGTCGGCCGTGACCGAGGCCTGGGAGAGCACCAGCACGCCGGGGCGCGGCTCGCCGGGGAGCTGCAGGTAGACCCAGGGGTGGTAGCGGGGCGACATCACCACCCGGCCGGCGATGACGAGGGCGGTGGGGAACTCCACCTGGACCACGCGCACCGGCGTGCCGGGCGGCAGCACCCTCTCGGCGGGCGGGGGCAGGATGATCTCGTCCTGGGCCCCGCGGAGCAGGTCCACCTCGGCGAGCGGCGCGTCGAGGAGCAGCTTCTTGCCGACGTCGCCGAAGAGCGGGTGGACCGTCATGGCCACGCGGAGGTACCGGGCCTGGCCGACCAGGACCTGGCGGGTGCGGTCGCGCTCGGCGTCGGGCACCACCATGCGCGGCGTGCAGGCGCCGGCCAGCAGGGTGAGGAGGGCCAGGGCGAGGGGGGCTCGGAGGGTGCGCATGGCGTCCCGTTTCGCACGGGCCGGGGGGACGCACAAGCCGGCCGGAGCCCCCATTCCGGGCGGGCGGGCCCGGCGCCCCGCCCGGCGTTAGGATCGGGGCATGGCCACGCTCGGCGAGAACGCGCGGCAGGTGCTGGCCCGCCGCTACCTGCTGCGGGACGAGGGGGGCGCGCCGGTGGAGACGCCGGCGGGGCTCTTCCGCCGGGTGGCGCGCGCGGTGGCCCAGGCGGAGGCGCCGGCCGAGCAGGGGCGCTGGGCCGAGCGGTTCGAGGCGCGCCTGGCCGGCCTCGAGTTCCTGCCCAACTCGCCCACCCTGATGAACGCCGGCCGCCCCCACGGGCAGCTGGCCGCCTGCTTCGTGCTGCCGGTGGAGGACGACCTCGCCGCCATCTTCGACGCGCTCAAGTGGGCGGCGCTCATCCACCAGTCGGGGGGCGGGACCGGGTTCTCCTTCTCGCGGCTGCGCCCCCGCGGCGACCTGGTGAAGACCACCCACGGCGTGGCCTCGGGGCCGGTCTCCTTCATGCGCGTCTACGACGCCGCCACCGAGATCATCAAGCAGGGTGGGGTGCGGCGCGGCGCCAACATGGCGGTGCTCCACGCCGCCCACCCCGACGTGGAGGAGTTCGTGGACGCCAAGCGCGGCCCGGGCCTCTCCAACTTCAACGTCTCGGTGGCCGCCCCCGACGCCCTCTTCGAGGCGGCGGCGCGCGGCACCGGCTGGCCCCTGCGCCACCCGCGGGGCGGCGCGGTGGTGCGCACCGTGGACGCCCGGGCGCTCCTCGACCGGATCGCGGCGGCGGCCTGGGCCGGCGGCGAGCCCGGCCTGGTCTTCCTCGACAAGGTGGAGGCGGCCAACCCGACGCCGGACCTCGGCCGCTTCGAGGCGGTCAACCCGTGCGGCGAGCAGCCGCTGCTGGCCTTCGAGGCCTGCACCCTCGGCTCCGTCAACCTGGCCCGCTTCGCCGCCGGCGACCGGGTGGACTGGGACCGGCTCGCCGCCTGCGTGCGCGACGGGGTGCGCTTCCTCGACGACGTCCTCGACGTCAACACCTGGCCGCTGCCGCAGATCGCGGCGGTCTCGGCGCGCAACCGCAAGATCGGCCTGGGCGTGATGGGCTGGGCCGACCTCCTCATCGCCCTGGGGGTCCCCTACGACGCGCCGCCGGCCCTGGCGCTGGCCGGCGAGGTGATGGCCTTCGTGCGCCGGGAGGCCCACCTCGAGTCGCAGCGGCTGGCCGCCGAGCGCGGCCCCTTCCCGGGCTTCCCCACCAGCGCCCTGGCCGCCGCCGGGAGCCGCCCGCGCCGCCACGCCACCGTCACCACCATCGCCCCCACCGGCACGCTGGCGCTCATCGCCGGCTGCTCCTCCGGCATCGAGCCGCTCTACGCCGCCGCCCACGTGCGCCACGCCCTCGACGGCGTGGCGCTCTCCGAGGAGCACCCGGCGCTGGCCCCGGCCCTGGCCGCCGCCGGGGCCTCGGCGGCGCTGCCGGCGGTGCGGGCCTCGGGGCGGGCGCGCGGCACGCCCGGCGTGCCCGATGCCGTGGCCCGCCTCTTCGCCACCGCCCACGACGTCTCGCCCGAGGCCCACGTGCGCATGCAGGCGGCCTTCCAGCGCCACGTGGACAACGGCGTCTCCAAGACCATCAACCTGCCGCGCGAGGCCGCGGTGGAGGACGTGGCGCGGGCCTACGCCCTGGCCTTCGAGCTCGGGTGCAAGGGGATCACCGTCTACCGCGACGGCTCGCGCCAGGGGCAGGTGCTGGTGAGCGGCGCGGCGGCGGCGCCGGCCGGCGACCGCTGCCCGTCCTGCGAGGGGCCGCTCACCCGCAGCGGCGGCTGCGCCTCCTGCGCGCGCTGCGGGTGGGCCAGCTGCGAGACCACGGAGTAGCGGCGCTACTCGTCGTCGCTCTTGAGGAACTTCTTCCCCAGCTCGCGGGAGCGGTTGGTGGCCGACTCGACGGCGTTCATGAGGGTGGTGCGCAGGCCGCCCGCCTCCAGCGTGTGCAGGCCGGCGATGGCCGTGCCGCCCGGGCTGGTGACCTGGTCCTTGAGCCGGCCCGGGTGCTCGCCGGTCTCGATGAGCAGCTTGGCCGAGCCGAAGACCGTCTGGGCGGCGAGGTCCATGGCCTGCTGGCGCGCCAGGCCGGCCTTCACGCCGCCGTCGGCCAGCGCCTCGATGATGAGGAAGATGTAGGCCGGGCCGGAGCCGGAGAGGCCGGTGACGGCGTCGAGGAGCGGCTCGTCCACGATCACCGTCTTGCCGATGGCGTCGAAGAGCGCCTTGGCCTGCGTGAGGTCGGCCTCGGTGGCGTGCTCGCCGGGGGAGAGGGCGGTGGCGCCGGCGCCCACCAGGGCGGGCGTGTTGGGCATGGTGCGGATGATGCGCACGCCGTGCCCCACCTTGCGCTCGATGGCGGCCAGCGGCACGCCGGCGGCGATGGAGATGACCAGCTTGCTGCCGTCGAGCAGGGGCCCGATCTCGTCGAGCACCTTGTCCATCACCTGCGGCTTGACCGAGAGGACCACGATGCCGGCCGCCTTGACGGCCTCGGTGTTGCTCTGGGTGAAGCGGACGCCGTACTTCTTCGTGAGCTCCGGCCCGCGCTCGCCGCGCCGGTCGGTGCAGAGGATCTCGGAGGGGGCGGCGACGCCGGCGCCGAGGAGGCCCTTCAGGAGGGCCTCCGCCATGTTGCCGGCGCCGAGGAAGGCGATGGTCTGGTTGAGGGCCATCCCGGCACCCTACCCGATGATGAAGTCCTCGTGAACGACCTCGCCGGTGCGGAAGCGGTCCAGCGAGAACCGGGCCACCAGGTCGGAGGTGGCCGCCCCGGTCAGGTGGTCGGCCAGGTGCTCGGCGATGGCCGGGGCCATCATGAAGCCGTGCCCCACCCAGCCGTGGTGCTGGAAGAAGTTCTGGAAGCCGGCCGGGCCGAGGATGGGGTTGTTGTCCGGCGTGACGTCGTAGCAGCCGGCCCACTGGCGGACCACCTTGACCCCGCCGAGGCGGGGCACCAGCGTCGTCGCCGCCCGGGCGAAGCGGGCCAGGAAGCGCAGCGTCGAGCCCATGGCCAGCCCCTCCGGCTCGGCCGGGTCGCCCATGCCGCCCACCAGCTCGCCGCGCTGCGACTGGGAGAAGTAGAGGCCGGCGGCGTGGCCCAGGGCCGGGCCGCTCCCGAGCACCGAGACCAGCGGGTCGAGGAACGGCGCCAGCGGCTCGGTGACCAGGATCTCGTGGCGGGTGGGCCGGTTGGGCGTGGCCACGCCGGCCAGCGCCGCCACCTGCTTCGACCAGGCCCCGGCGGCGTTGACGACCAGGTCGCAGGCCACCGGGCCGCGGTCGGTCTCCACGTGGGTGAGCCGGGCTCCGCTCGACCGGAGGCCGGTGACGCGCGTGAAGGTCCGCACCGCGACGCCCAGGACCTCCGCCCGGCTGGCGTAGCCCCACAGGAAGGGCCAGGGGAAGATGGTCCCGTCGTCCGGGTTGTAGGCGGCGGCCAGGAAGCGGGCCGGGTCGAGGTGCGGCACCACCGTGAGCGCCTCGGCCGGCGAGAGGAGGCGGGTGCGCAGGCCGTGCTCGGCGTGGAGGCGGGCGTTCCGCTCCAGGCGCGCCACCTGCTCCGGGCCGGGCGCCAGGAAGAGGTAGCCGCCCGGCCGGAACCAGACGTTCACGCCCATCTCCACGGCGAAGCGGGCGCAGAGGTCGAGGGAGCGGCGCGCCAGCCGGATGAGCGTGGGCGTGGACCACTGGGCCCGCACGCCGCCGCCGTTCCGGCCCGAGGCGCCGTAGTTGAGGTAGCCCTGGTCGAGGACCAGCACGTCGGTGGTGCCGCGCCGGGCCAGCTCCCAGGCCAGCGAGAGGCCGAGGATGCCCCCGCCGACGATGACCACGTCGGCGCGGGCCGGGAGCGGGGCCAGCGCGCCGGGGCCGGGGCGCGGCAGCCGCTCCGGCGGCACGCCCTCGTCGCTGCCGGGGCTGGCGGGCAGGGCCGCGGGATCGAGGGCCGCCAGCGTCGAGAGGGGCGTCGGCTCGCGGGGCGGGCGGGCGGTGAAGGGGACCACCTCGCCCGGCGTGGCGCCGAGGCGCGCCAGCTCGCGGGCCACCAGCGCCAGGCAGCTCTTCCCCTGGCACGGGCCGGTGCCGAAGCCGGTGTAGCGCTTCACCGACTCGAGGTCGCGGTGGCCGGCGGCGAAGGCGCGGCGCACCTCCTCCTGGCTCACGTCCTCGCACTGGCAGAGGAGCGTCTTACCCATGCGCCGCCCCACGGGCGAGCGCGGCGGCCGCCGCCTCCCCGGCCCGGTGGCCCGCCTCGATGGCGCGCCCGGCGTCCATGGCGCCGGTCACCTCACCGGCGGCCCAGAGGCCCGGCACGCCGGTGGCGCCGGCGCCGTCCACCCGCAGGGCGAAGGCGCCCACCGCGGGATCGAAGGGGGCCTCGGCGCCGAGCTGGCGGCCCAGATCGGTCGCCGGCGCCGGCGGGCCGACCACCGCCACCACGTCGCAGGGGATGCGCTCGCCCTCGGCCGTGAGGAGGCCGCGCACCCGGCCGCGGCCGAGGGCGCGGGCGGCGGCCGGCACCAGCACCGCCGGCAGGCCGGCCTGCAGGAGCCGGTCGGCCAGGGCGTGGGCCTCCCGGCCGGTGCCGAGGACCGCGGCGCGGCGGCCGGGGAGCGTGCCGTGCTCGGCGAGGGCCTGCGCCAGGCCCCGGCCCCAGAGGACGCCGGGGCGGTCGCCGTCCTCCAGCAGCGGCGGCACCGCCGTGCCGCCGGGGCAGAGGACGATGGCGCCGGGGCGGATCAGGCGCAGGCGCGGCGCGGCGTCCCCCGGGCGCGTCGCGGAGAGCAGCGCCAGCGGCGCGCCGCCGTCGCGCCACAGGCCGAGGGCGCTGGTGTCGCAGGCCACCTCGCCGGCCGCCTGGACCGCCTGCTGGGCGAGGCGGGGCCAGTCCACCTCCAGCCGCTCGGGCCGGTCGCCGCCGCGGAGCCGGCCGCCCAGGCGCGGCTCGGCCTCGGCGAGGAGCACGCGGCGGCCGGCGCGGGCCAGGGCCCAGGCAGCGCCCAGGCCGGCCGGGCCGCCGCCGATCACCAGGGCCTCCCAGGGCTCCACCTCCGGCGCGTCGGCCGCGGGCGCGGGCGGGCCCTCGTCGGGCAGCCGCCCCATCCCCGCCAGCCGCCTCGACAGCGCCACCACCAGGCGGTTCACCGGCTGGCTGGAGGTGCCGAGGTGGTGGTGGTCGAGGCCCCCGGGCGTGGCGAGGTCGATGACGCCGAGGAGGTCGGCGGCCGCGGTCGGGAGGGCGTGCTGCGTCGCCACCTCGAGCCCCTCGCGGCAGGCGAGGCGGCAGGAGCGCACGCTCGGTTGGCCCTCCACGCGGACCAGGCAGCCATGGCAGGTGCCGGTGAGGCAGAAGGGGCCGCGGGGGCGGTGGTACTTGTGGCTGCGGGCGAGGAGGGGGCGGTCGGCGGCGAGGAGGGCGAGGGCGAGGGGCTCGCCGGTGCGCGCGGGGATGGCCGTGCCGTCGAGGCGGATGGTGCAGTCGGGGGTGAAGCGGGGGTCGCTCAGGCGGGGCATCGGGAGAGGGGGATGTAGCGGGGGGAAGGGGCGGGCGCGGCGACCCTGGGGGAGGGGGGCTGGCGGGCAGGGGGTGAGGTCTGGGGCCAGGTCCAAGTTCAGGTTGAGGTTCAGGTCCAAGGCCAAGTTCAGGTTCAGGTTGGGGCCGGAGGCGAGGCCGAGGTCTGGGATCGGGGGCAGGGATCGGGGTCGGGGATCGAGGCTGGGGTCAAGGTCGGGGTCGGGGATCGAGGTCGGGGTCGAGGTCGGGGTCGGGCTCGGGATCGGGGCTGGGGCTCGGGCTCGTAGTCCTCCCCCTCTCCCCCGGAGGGGGAGAGGGCCGGGGTGACGGGGCGCGCGTCGCGCGCTTGCTCGGTCCGGCGGCTCGCGGGGGGTGCGGTGCGGAGGCTTGCCATCCGGCGCGCGCAGGTGGTGGCGCCGCACCGGAGGCCGTGAACGGGGCGTTGCGCCGGGCGGCGCGGCCGGCCACATCGCCGGGGTGATCCGTCACACCCGCACCTCCCTCACCGGCGACCTGCGCCGCCTCGGCGTCGCCGCCGGCGACCTGGTGATGGTCCACGCCGCCATGCGGCGCGTCGGGCCGGTGCTCGGCGGGCCGGACGCGCTCATCGCCGCCCTCCGCGACGCGGTGGGGCCGGCCGGCACCGTCGCCGCCTACGTCGACTGGCACGTGGACTACGACGACCTGCTGGACGGGGAAGGCCGCGTGCTCCCCGCCTGGCGGGCCCATGTCCCGCCCTTCGATCCGGCCACCTCCCGGGCCATCCGCGACCACGGCGTCCTCGCCGAGTTCCTGCGCACCACCCCCGGCGCCCTGCGGAGCGCCAACCCCGGCGCCTCGGTGGCGGCGGTGGGCGCCCGCGCCGCCTGGCTCACCGCCGACCACCCGCTCGACGACGGCTACGGCCCGGGCACGCCGCTGGCGCGGCTGGTCGAGGCGGGCGGGAAGGTGCTGCTGGCCGGCGCGCCGCTCGACACCATGACCCTGCTCCACCACGCCGAGCACCTGGCGCGGCTCCCTGGCAAGCACCGCCGCCGCCTGGAGGTACCCCTCGCGACGCCGGCGGGCACCGCCTGGCGCATGGTGGAGGAGTTCGAGACCCGGGAGCCGGTGGTGGCCGGCCTGGCCGACGACTACTTCGCCGAGGTGGTGCGCGACTTCCTGGCCGGCGGGCGCGGCCGCCAGGGATCGGTGGGGGACGCGCCCTCGGTGCTGGTGGAGGCGGCGCCCATGTGCGCCTTCGCGGTGGCGTGGCTGGAGCGGCGGGTGGGGGGCGCGGCCCCGGGCCCGGACCGCGGTTAGGATGCCCCCGTGCCCACCCTCTTCGTCTTCGTCGACGGCGTCGGCGCCGGGACGCCCGACCCGGAGGTGAACCCGCTCGCCCGCGGCGAGTTCCTCCTGTCGCGCTTCGCCGACGGCTCGGGCGTGCCGCTGCCGGCCGGCGGCCGGGCGGCCCTGGCCGACGCCTGCCTCGGCGTCCCCGGCCGCCCGCAGTCGGCCACCGGCCAGAGCACCATCCTCACCGGCGAGAACGCCGCCGCGCTCCTGGGCAAGCACCTGCTCGGCTTCCCCAACCCGCCGCTCCGCGCGCTCCTGAAGGAGCGCTCCCTCTACCGCCGCCTCGCCGAGGCGGGCCGGCGCGCCACCTTCGCCAACGCCTACCCGGTGGCCTACCTGCGGGCGCTGGGGTTCGAGGCCGAGGGCGAGCCGGAGTTCGCGCTGCGCCGCCGCGCCCGCCCCTCCGCCACCACCGTGGCCTACGCCGCCGGCGGCGGGACCTTCCGCACCTTCGCCGACGCCCGCGCCGGGCGCGGCCTGACGCATGACCTCACCGCGCGTCGGGCCCACGAGCTCGGGCTCGACCTGCCGGCGCGCACGCCGGAGGAGGCGGCCGACATCCTCTGGGGGCTCGCCGAGGGCCAGGATCTCGCCGCCTTCGAGTTCTTCGAGACCGACGAGGCGGGCCACGCCCGCTCCATGGAGAAGGGGCTCGACGCCCTCGGCCGGCTCGACGCCTTCCTGCGGGCGCTGGTGGCGCGCCTCGGCCCGGCCGACGCCCTGGTGGTGGCGAGCGACCACGGCAACCTGGAGGACCTCACCACGCGCAACCACACGCGGGCGCCGGTGCCGGTCCTCGGCTTCGGCCGGGCCGCCGCGCGCGTGGCGGGGGTGCGCGACCTGACCGGCCTCGCGCCGCTCCTGCTCGGCCTGTGCGACGCGGCTTGATCCGGCCCGCCACGGAAGGGTAGGACACTCCCTCCGTGCCCCGCTCCCGCCTCCGCCTCCCAGCCGCCGCGCTGGCCCTGGCGCTCTCCGCCGGCTGCGCCCACCGCCCCGCGGTGGCCCCCGGCCCGTTCGCGCCGGACGAGCCGCACACGCAGCTGGTGGCGCTGGGCGAGGCGCGCTTCAAGCTGGTCTACTGGCCGGAGGACGCCGCCGCCGCCGCGCAGGTGGTGCGCGGCCTGGAGGTGGCCGTGCCGCGGGTGGCGCGCTGGGGCGGCCTGGCCCAGCCGGTCACGCTCACCATCCACCCGTCGCACGAGGCGGTGGATCTCGCGGTGGGTCAGAAGGGGTTCGACTGGCTGCGCGCCTGGGCCCGCTACGACACCATCGAGCTGCAGTCCCCCGCCACCTGGGGCCCCTTCGGCCTGCGCCTGCTGGGCGCCTCCGACAAGGCGGTGGCCGAGCTGCTCACCCACGAGCTGACCCACTGCGCCATGTACCAGCGCGGCGCCGGCGAGTGGAGCTGGTCGTACAAGGGCATCCCCACCTGGTTCAGCGAGGGCATGGCCTCGGTGACCGCCGAGCAGGGCTACAAGCGGGCCGGCCACCAGGCGCTCTGGCGCTTCTACGACGCGCGGCTGCCGCTCCGGGGCGCCGGCGAGGGGGCCACCGGCGCCCGGGCGCGGGCCACGCTGGGGCGCTCCTCCGAGGCGGGGGACCCGCTCTCCGATCCGGGCCCGCTCTTCCGCGACGGCTACGACGCCGTCTACGGCGCGGCCCACCGCGCCTTCGAGTTCCTGCTGGCGCGCTATGGCGAGGACCGGGTGCGCCGCCTGCTGGAGCGCATGCGCGGCGGCCTGGTCTTCGGCGACGCCTTCCAGGAGGCCATGGGGCTGAGCGAGCGGGCCTTCGTGGACGACTTCCGCCGCTACGTCATCTGGCAGGGCTGGCGCGGAGCCACGGGTTAGTCGTCGTCCTGGCCGGCGCGCCGCACCACCGTGGCCACCGCCCAGAGCCGGTCGCCGTAGGCCTGCTCGGCGCAGAGCCAGAGCCGGATGGGCTCGCCGCCCACCGTGGCGCCGGCCCCCGACTCCGGCCCCCAGATCCACTCGCGCGCCGCGGCGCCGCCGCCGGTGCGCGGCTCGCCCGGCGGCCCGGGCCAGAGCGCCGCCGCCACCCGCGACGGCTCGGCCGGCTCGGCGGCCACGATCTCCACCAGCGTCACCAGCCCCTCGCGATCCGACTCGAGGTGGGCCACGGCCCGCACCGCGCCGCCCTCGTGGAGGGCCACGTCGGGCTCGGAGAGGTCGATGTTGAGCGTGCGCCGCCGCTCGGCGTCGAGGCCGATGGGGTGGGCCCAGGGGCGCCAGCCTGCGGCGGAGAAGGCGCCGAGGGCGTCGCGGCGGGGGAGGGTGAGGAGGGCGGCGAGGGGGGGCAGGGGGAGGGGCGTGCTCATGGGGCTACTTCTTGGCTGGGGCGGGGATCGCGGCGGGGGCTGGGATCGGGGTCGGGATCGGGGCAGGGGCAGGGGCTGGGGCAGGGGCTGGGGCTGGGGCTGGGATCGCGGTCGCGGTCGTTGTCGCAGTCGC
>WBZM01000188.1_pt3 | contig 27072 bp, 23 predicted proteins | sample 5204271 | NCBI WGS metagenome assembly WBZM01 (sample SAMN12344346, study PRJNA552823) | activated sludge metagenome | biome: Activated sludge suspended growth; feature: Nitrification reactor; material: Wastewater; isolation source: activated sludge from nitrification reactor of wastewater... | reverse complement strand
CGAGATTATTTTTTTAGGCTTCGAGGCAAAAAACGCAGGCGATGCAGCGCATCGGCGAGTATTTTTAACGCTGAAGCGTGAAAAAAGAAGCCGAAATAGCTATTCAATAATTGTGGACAGGAACTTAAAAACGTCGGCAAGGGATTAATACCCTCCCGACGTTTTTTTTGGCCCAACTATAACCTCATCCTCGGCCCTTCTCCTCGGTGTCTATTTAGGGGGCCAGCAACTGCCATTCGGCGGACGGGGAACGAGGGATTTTATATCCATTTTTGCGAGGGATTTATATCCATCGCAATATAATGTCGTCCCTCCGGGACTCTGGTTTTCAAGGCATAGTCCCAGAGGGACGGCATACCTTTGCGAGGGATGCGAATCCCTCGCTCTATAAATTATAATTGAGCCATCCCTCTTTGCGAGGGATTTATATCCATCGCTATATAATGCCGTCCCTCCGGGACTCTGGTTTTCAAGGCACAGTCCCGGAGGGACGGCATACTTTAGCGAGGGATACGAATCCCTCGCTCGCAAAATTTCAACCCTGCTGACCCACCACTGTTTTTTTATTTCCACCATGTTCCAATTCCCGCATTCAGCGTTTATTTGTGCAAATCCTATTGCATGAAGCGCATACTTTCCAGTTTGGTGGTTTGGTCGGTTTGTTGCCTTGTTGGACTTGCGCAGAGCGAGCCAATTTCCGCAAAGCCCGTGAAGGCCGCCGAGGTCTATTTCGACTTCGGCAAACACGACCTCCGGCCTGCCGCCGATTCGGTGCTGGCGCAATTGGTGGCCTTTGCCAAGGGCAAACAGGACTTCTCCATCCGCATCACGGCTCATACGGACAGCGTCGGCTCCTTGGGCAACAACCTGGCCTTGTCGGAGCGGCGAGCCAAGGCCGTCCTAGATTTTTTGAGGGAAAACGGCATCCAGGATTCCACGGTCAGCTTTGCTTTCTATGGTGAGAAAACGCCCGCCACCATCAACGCCACCGAGGAGGGCCGACAACTCAACCGCCGTGCCACCGTGGAGGTGCTGCTGCCCGTGCCGATGGCCCTCATCGAGGGGCAGGTGACGGACGAAAAAACGGGGCTGCCTTTGGTGGCCGATGTGGTTTTCCGCTCAAAGGAGGTTTCCGATACCATCAAGACCGGGCCTGATGGCCGATTCAGCAAGACAGTGCCCATCGGCACGGTACTCGGCATTGATGCCTATGCCCGCTGCTATTTCCTGAAAACGGAAATGGTGAAGGCCGACAAAAGGGTAAAGACGGTTCCCATGCCGCTTCGGCCCGCCAAGGCAGGTTCGGTGGCGGATATTGATAACCTGTATTTCGTGGGGAACCAGCCCGTGCTGTTGGAATCCTCCAAGCCTGAACTGCCAAAAATCCTGCGTTTCATGCAGCAAAATCCCAACATGAAAATCGAAATTGCAGGGCATGTCAACCGTCCTTTTACCCCGCCCGTCAGCACGACGAGTTGGGACTTCAAGCTCTCCGAAGACCGTGCAAAAACGGTGCATTCCTACCTTTTGGAAAACGGCATCGCCCCCGACCGCATCCGTTGGAAGGGCTATGGCAACCATCAGATGGTGTTCCCAAATGCTGCCTCAGAGGTGCAGCAAGCCAAGAACCGCCGGGTGGAGCTTCGGGTGCTGGAAGGGTGTGAGTGATGGGGGCGTTGGCTGGTATGACGGGCATTGGGCAATTTCAGGATTTAGTTTGGCCTGATTTCGGCAGGGAACTACATTTGTGAAAAATTAATACTGATGACCTACAACCTGTTCAAGCGCCTATTCCAAAGCTTGGTTTTCATTTTCCCCATACTGACCCACGCCCAGAAGAACCATTTTGGAGGCTATTTCGGGCCAACCTTGTCTTCGTTGCGCATGGAGCAGTTGGCAGCTTCCGATGTTCAGATTGACCCTTTTGATTACAAGTTCGGAGCGACCATTGGGCTGTTTGGTACGCTTGGCATCAATGACAATGTGGCCATCAGGGGCGAGTTGAACTACGAGCGAAAGGGGGGCAGGTCTGCTGTCCTGCTTTCCGATGGGCATGGGAACCCATTGCCCGGCAAGCATATTGACGAGCATTTTGACTATTTGCAGGTGCCAGCCCTGTTCCAGCTATCGGCTGGCAAGGACTTCAAGATGTTCATCCATATTGGTTATGCTTTTGGCTACTTGCTGCATCATACGGATGATTTTCCTGGGGAAATCAATGTGGTGATTGAAAACGAACAAGGTCCCCAAACCCGCTACAAGCTTTTTATGCCAGAAACCTACAAGAAAATAGACCATTCCATCGTGGCTGGCATAGGTGCCAGTCCGTTGCTCTATAATGGGATGAGGGTTCAATTCGGGCTGAGGGCCTATAATGGCAAACTGAATATTGCCAGCGGCAAAACCTCGTTCGATGCCAAGAACCTTTCGGTGGCCTTGTTGATGGGGCTTGAATTTTGAAAACAGTTTTGCCTCGATGCCAGATACATCCAACATACGCCTCAACGAGCGCTATGATATTGAGGCGCTCATCGGCAGCCCCCCCGGTTGGACGCTGCGCTGGGGACTTACGGCCATGTTGCTCGTGCTGTTGCTTATCCTGGCGCTGACCCATTTGGTGCGCTATCCCGATGTGGTGGAGGCGAGGGCCATGCTCACCACGCAGCATCCGCCCATCCGGTTGGCGGCCAAGGCAAGTGGGAAGATTGCGCAGCTAAAAGTTGCAAATGGCGAGACCGTACAGGCCGGGCAGTTGTTGGCGGTGCTCGAAAACCCGGCCCGGCTGCAAGACGTGGCTTTGTTGGATTCCACCCTCCAAAAAATGTTGCTCGACGAAACGGCTGCTTACCTGGAACTGCGCCTGCCGTCGGTCATGCAGCTTGGGCCACTCCAGGCGGGTTTCGCCAATTTTGCGCAGCGGCACCAAGACCTCCGTTACTTCCTTTCGCAGGACATCAATTTCCAGAAAATCACCAACCTCCAGCGGCAGATAGAGGACATGCTCATTCTGAACAAATCGCTTTTCCGTCAGGAGGGCATTTTGAAAGAGGAGGTGGCCTTGGCGCTCCGCAATGTGCAGCGTGACAGCCAGTTGCTCTCCACGAATTCCATCAGCAAACTGGAGTACGAGAAAAGCCAAACACAATGGCTTACCAAGCGCCGGGAATTGGAGGCGCTGCGCTCTGGTGCTTCGCAAAATAACCTCCGTGTCCGGCAGATGCAGGCACAAATCCTCGATTTGCAGCAGGTTCAGTCCGATGGCAAGTCCCAGAAGCTGCTCGATTTCAAGGCGGAAGTGGAAAAATTGGTGGGCGAAATCACCATTTGGGAACAAACTTATCTGATGGTAGCCCCGATGGGCGGAGAAGTGGCCCTGACCAAGGCTTGGAGCGAGCAAATGCAGGTGGAGGCAGGCACCGAAGTGATGACCATCGTGCCCAAGGACGGGGCGGGCAATATCATCGCCAAGGCCATATTGCAGAGCAATCGTAGCGGAAAGGTAAAGGAACAAATGCCCGTCAACATCCGTTTGGACGGCTACCCTTACCAAGAGTTTGGCGTGTTGAATGGAAAAATTGTCCGCATTGCCCCTGTGCCCAGCGACCAGGGCTATGAAGTGGAAATTGCGGTTCCCGCTGATTTAGTCACGAGTTATGAAAAGGCCATTCCTTTCCGGCAAGAGATGCAAGGCACCGCCCGAATCATTACCGAAGAGCGGAGCTTGCTGCAACGGGTGCTGGATAAAATCCTAACGGCTTTTAAAGTCAGCTAAGAAGACCTCCATCATTTACCTTTGCGTTCGTGGATAAAAAAACCGCCTTTATCGAATCCTTGTTTGGAGGCTTGGATTAATATACCATTTTAGAGCCTTCATTGAACAGGATTTGAGGTGTTTGACGGGCATCCAATCCATTTTTTGTCATTCCCGTAGGGAACCTAATCCGCAATCGCCATGCGAGTCATTCTACGAATTTTTGCAGAGAGTGCCCTTCAGGCTTGGGGCCAATTGGCAGGCAATAAGCTGCGCAGTTTCCTTTCGTTGCTGGGCATCACCATTGGCATTTTTTGCATCATTGCCATTCAGGCGGCTGTCAACTCCATGCAGGACAACGTCATGGGCAGCCTGGATAAGTTGGGCGACGATGTCATTTATGTTTCAAAGCAGTCCTGGACGGAAGACCCCCACACCAATTATTGGAAATACGAGCGGCGCCCCGACCCCAGTTATGACGATTTGATGGCCATAAAAGCCAAAGTGAAGGATGCCGCAGCTGCTGACCTCCACTTGTTTGTGGGCTTGAAAACGCTGAAATACCGCTCCAATTCAGTTGAAAAAGTCTTTTGCGTAGCAACCACCTACGACATGGACGAAATCTTCAAACCGGAATACCATAAGGGCCGATACTATACAGCCACGGAGTATCACTATGGCATGAACAAGGTGATGATAGGCTATAAAGTGGCTGAGGCGTTGTTTGGAGGGGTTGAACCCATTGGGAAAAAAATCACAATGGGAGGTCGTGACTTGGAGGTGATTGGCGTTTTCAAGAAATCCGGCAAAGACCTTATCAATATCATGGACTTCGACAACGCCGTAATGATAGGTTATGAGCTGGCAAAAAAAGTGGCCAACGTGAAGGCCGAGAACTTGTGGGGTTCTTCCTTGCAAGTGAAGGCAAACGAAGGGGTCTCTGTTGACAAGCTAAAGGATGAAATTACAGGGACATTGCGGACAGAGCGCCACCTCAAACCAAGGGAAGAAGACAATTTTTCGCTCAACACCATGTCTATCCTTGCCAAGTTGCTCGGCAATTTATTTGGTGTCTTGAACCTCGTCGGCCTCGTTATCGGCAGTTTCGCCATCCTGGTAGGCATGGTGAGCGTTGCGAACATTATGTTTGTATCGGTCAAGGAGCGCACCAATATCATCGGCATCAAAAAAGCACTTGGCGCTAAAAGCGGTGTCATTTTGCTTGAATTCCTCGTAGAATCCATCATCCTTTGCATCTTTGGTGGGGCATTGGGGTTGGTTCTCGTCTATCTCCTAATTGCAGCACTTAAAAGCTCTATGCCTTTCCCTATTTACGTTGACCTTGCCAATATCGGTTGGGGCTTTTCCATTTCAGTGGCCGTAGGTGTGATTGCAGGTCTTCTACCTGCCAACCGAGCCGCCAAGATGGACCCTGTGGTGGCCATCCGGCAGGGGGCGTGAAATTGGGGAATTGGGAAATTAGGAAATTAGGAATTGGGTATTAGAGAAATTAGGAAATTGGGGGGTTTGTAGGCACTTCAATTTCCTAATTTCTAAATTTCCTATTTTCCAAGAATCCTGACTACCTTTGCAGCGCTACGGTGATTTTCGGCCAAGCCGACAATCTGAAAAGGGAATCCGGTGAAAGTCCGGGACAGTCCCCGCTGCTGTAAGCTCCATTGAATGTTCTTGGCAATTAGGCCACTGAGTGTAGGATGAATTTGGATTATCCTCCTGCTTGGGAAGGCGCCGAGAACGGAGCAAGTCAGAAGACCTGCCATAGCGTATTTCTCACAAGGGCTTTCGGAGGAAAAGCCGGGGAAGGAACGTTTGCAGTCCGTTTCCAACGGCTTGATTCATTGGGCAAAGCCCTTTTTTCGTTTCCGACCTGCTTTTTCCCACCCATCAGCGGCAGGTTGTTTTGAAAAAAATCCACCTATATTTTGTTTTCGTTTTGCTTGCGCAAACCTATGTACATGCGCAATCGGACAGCCTGCTGCCCTTGCCAATGGTGGAAGTTCGTGCCGCTTCCTTGCGGCATGTACAGCCCGGCAGTTTTGTGGAGAAATGGTCAAGTGAAGATTTGGTACAAAACCAAGGTGCCTCAGTAGCGGATTTACTGCAACAAAAAACAGGGATTTACTTCAAAAGCTATGGGCTTGGCAGCCTTTCCACTACCTCCATCCGTGGGGCGAGTGCATCGCAAACTGCGGTACTCTGGAACGGCCTGCAAATCCAAAGCCCGATGTTGGGGTTGCTGGACTGGTCGCTCCTGCCGGTTCAGTTCACCGATGAGGTCAGCTTTCAGCATGGAGGCAACACGGCGGCTTGGGGCAGTGGTGCCATTGGCGGGGCTGTTTTGATGGACAACCAACCAAAGTTTGACCAAAAAGGGTATATCAAATTGCAAGCAGGACTTGGTAGTTTTGGTTGGCAGCACCAGGGCTTGAACCTTGGCTATGGCAACAGCAAATGGGCTTTTTCCAGCCGTTTTTTCCATCAAAAAGCAGATAACGACTTCCCTTACAAGCCCGCCCCTAATTTGCCTACTACCAGACTGGCCAATGCCCAGCAATGGCGCTTTGGTCAAATGGCCTCTGCCCATTGGCGGCCAAATAGCCGCCAGGTGGTTGGATTGTTGGCTTGGTGGCAGAAAGCTGACCGCCAGATTCCACCCACGCTCGTTCAAAACGTCAGCGAAGCGAAGCTTATAGACGACCAATTGCGAACCGCACTTACTTGGGAGCAAAACGGGAAAAAAGGCACATGGTCAGCTAAAGCGGCGTTTTTTAATGATAAAAACCTTTATCTCGACAATTATAGTAAGGTAAGCAATGAAAACAGATTTTGGACTGGCATCGCTGAGGTCAATCACCTGCGAGTACTAAATAAGGCCTCTAATGCCCAGTTTGTCATCAATCATCAGTCTACCAATGCCCAGACCAAGCATTATGGTTCGGCTCGGCACCGGCACCAGACCGCCGCATTTGCTTCCTTGCGCCACCGAATGGGTAAGTGGACAGGTCAAATAGATGGACGATTGGAATTGGCCGATGGTCAATTATTGCCTTTTACTCCCTCATTGGGCGTGGACTGGATGCCTGTGACGGCTCTAAAAATCGAAGCGAAAATCAGTCGCCATTTTCGGCTCCCTACGCTAAACGACCTGCATTGGCGGCCAGGTGGCAACCCTGACTTAAAACCAGAATCGGGGTGGGGGGAAGAGTTCAACCTCCGGTTTTTCAAGGCTGTGAATGGCCACAAATTCAATTTTACGACCGCCGTTTTTAACCGAAAAATCCAGGATTGGATACAATGGCGCCCCTTGGCTGGTCAGCCGATTTGGTCAGCTTCCAATATAGAAGGGGTGTGGAGTAGGGGAGTGGAGGCACGTTCACATTGGACTTTTGAGCAAGGTCTATGGCAGTTTCAGCTCAATCTTGGATATGACCTCGTCCGCTCAACCCACCAAGCCGCACTTTCTGTACCAGTAATTGAAAAGGGCCAACAATTGTACTATGTGCCTGAAAATCAAGGATTTATTGGAAGTGAGTTGAAATGGCAGAATTTCGCTTTTTCCTATCGCCACCAATTTTTTGATGCTGTCCTGACTGAATATGGCTCATTAGCAGGTTATCAAATAGGGGCTGTAAGTTTGAACTATTCGACTCATGTCCTTGGCCAAGCAACCAATTTTAGTTTGTCCATCGAAAATAGCTGGAACACCGATTACCAAGTCGTTGAGCGCAGGCCAATGCCCGGCCGAAGCTGGCAAATCGGCGTTTCGACTTTGATTGCAAAACATTGATTTCCAACAATTTAAAAAACAATCTTAATTATGAAATCACTCATCACAATTGTGCTATTTCTGTGCGCAGGTTTGGTAAAATCGCAAACCACGGCAGATTTCGAGAATTTTAATTTGCCCATTGACAGCTTTGACAACGACGCTAACGACACTGGATTTTTTGTCAGCGGAGACATCTCATTGCCCAACGAATACGTGTATGACCCCCTCTATCCCTACTGGAATGGATGGTCAATATCCACCATGATGGATGCAGCAACTCCGGGGTCTGACAATCAATATAGCTGCATCGCAGGCAAAGGAGCTTCGGGCTCGAATACCTATGCGGTCGGTTATGTTTTTGGCTATTTGGATATGTATCTATCAGGTAGCACTTCTGGCAAGACGGTTCAAGGAGTTTACCTGAACAATAGCACCTATGCTTACCTGAGCATGTTAAACGGGGATGGGTTCGCCAAAAAATTTGGAGGTGCCAGTGGCAATGACCCCGATTTTTTCAAACTGACCATCCGAAAATTGCTTAATGGGCAGATTGGGACAGATTCCATTGAGTTCTACCTTGCGGATTACCGATTTGCGAACAATGCCCAAGACTATATCGTGAAAGATTGGACTTACCTCGATATAAGTTCATTGGGGGAGGCCGATTTGATTCAGTTTAACCTGTCCTCTTCTGATATTGGGGCATTTGGCATGAACACACCTTCTTATTTCTGCATAGACAATGTGACCACTTCTGGACTAACCCCTGTTGAGGAACAAGCAAGTCAGTTGTTTGACCTTAAAATTTGGCCCAACCCAACCGCAGGTTTCCTTCTGTTCAATTGGGCTAACGAGTATGTTGCAACCGCCAAAATTACAACCACTTACGCACAGGTAGTAAAGCAATTTAAGGTTCATTCCGGCCAAAACAGGCTTGATATTTCTGATTTGCCGTTGGGCATGTTTAATTTGCAGGTAAGTAATGGGAGGCAAGTTGCTTCGCAAAAATTTATTAAGCAATAAATGGCAAACAAAAGTCCAAGCCCCAAGAAGTACAGTACCAAGCTTCGGCAAAAAGCCACAGAGATTGCGAAAATCTTGGATGAGCTTTACCCTGAAACCCCCATTCCGCTCGACCATGGCGACAATTATTCTCTATTGGTCGCCGTTTTGCTGTCCGCTCAATGCACGGATGTGAGGGTCAATCAGGTAACGCCGCATCTATTCGCCAAGGCCAACAACCCTGCTGACATGGTGAAGCAGAGCGTCAAAGAGATTGAAGATATTATCCGACCGTGTGGGCTTTCACCTCGTAAGTCGCAGGCGATTTTTGACCTATCCAATATCTTGTTGGAGAAATACGAGGGTCAAGTTCCTAACGATTGGTCGGCTTTGGAGGCCCTGCCTGGAGTGGGGCACAAAACAGCCTCCGTGGTCATGTCACAAGGTTTTGGCGTACCCGCTTTTCCAGTTGACACGCACATCCACCGCTTGGCCGAGCGCTGGGGATTGAGTAGCGGCAAAAACGTGGAAGAGACCGAACGAGATTTGAAGGCGCTTTTCCCAGAAAGTTCTTGGAACAAATTGCACCTCCAAATCATCTTCTACGGCCGAGAACATTGCCCCGCTCGTGGGCATAATGCGGATAAATGCCTGATTTGCAGCAAATTTGGTGTTAAAGAAAAATCAGTAAAAGTTGTCCAACTATGAAAAAACCTGTCTTGGAAGCCTGTGTCGAAACTTTAGAAGATGCCCTACGTGCAGAGCAATGCGGGGCAGACAGAATCGAACTGTGCGGCGACCTCAGTGTGGGGGGCGTCACTCCATCGCCTGAACTGACCGAAGCCTGTTTGAAGTCGCTGACTATTCCCATCATGGCGATGGTTAGGCCAAGAGGTGGCAATTTTGTACACACGCCAGTCGAGCTTGAAACTATGCGAACTTCCATCCAATATTTTAAGTCGGTAGGGGTCGCTGGGATAGTCTTTGGTGTTTTGGATGAAAAAAATGAGGTGGATTTAGCTGAAACAAGAGCTTTGGTGGATTTGGCAAAACCGCTTCAGGTTACATTTCACAAAGCAATTGACGATACACCCGACCCTGTTGCAGCTGTCGAGAAATTGGCAACAATTGAAGGAATTCAGCGAGTATTGACTTCTGGTGGCAAGAAGACTGCAATGGAAGGGGCTGATGTGCTTCGAAAAATGAAAAAGGCTGTAGAAGGTAAAATAATCATTTTGACAGCGGGAAAAGTTACCAAGGAGAATTTGCCACAAGTCCATGACAAGGTCAAAGCGGAGGAATACCATGGGAAAAGGATTGTGTTTTGATTAGCTGCCAAATGAAGTTATTGTAAGGTATCAAAAAAAATTCTGTTCGTCTGCGCATCATTTTGTCTGAAAAGCAACCGCTTTTCTAATATTGAAAAGATTAAGCAAAATAAGTCCAAGGCAAAAAGCCAATCCAATAACAACCACTCTTACCCCAATATGGTGTTCCAATTCAAAACCTTGGTTTTCAAAAAAGCCAACTTGCCAATTCCGAACTGTAATCAAGGCCAAAAAAACCAAAACCAATATACCCCCAAAAAGGAGTACAAACCTGCTGGAGAGAAGTCCGCTTATTTGACGGGGGTAATGCCCCGTTTCAAGCAAAAGCCTGATTTCAGGCTTGCTTTGTGCGATAAGTAGTTGAAAATTAAGAATAAAAACAAGCATGGAGAGGGCGAGAATCAACAGACTTATTGCTCCAAGCACACCCAAAACTATGTTCAATAATATACTGAACTGGGTGCCAATCAACCGGCCCGTACTCACCTCGTAGCCTTTTTCTTGAAGGAAAGCCTGGAACTCTTTGTTGAGTGGGTTATCTACTTTCAGGATAAGGCGAGCAGGTGATTCCTGTTCAGTGCCAAAATTCTCGTTGGCCCATTCCATAAAATCCGGTGGTACAAGAATGGAATTTATGCGCTCGCTGAATCCGACGATTCGCCCACTGAAGGATTGCCTCTTACCGTTCCCACTGATGGTCAATTCCATTTTCAATTTGGTTAAGGTGCTGGGAGTGACTTGTGGCAACCCCTGACTTGGCGCAAAACCGAAATTATAAAGCGCAAGATAGTCTTTGGATATTATCACGGGCACCATATTTCCCCCTTCCGACCATCGAAAATCAGGCTCATCAACATCCAAAAATTCTGCAGGGATTGACTCGAAAAATAGCTCTGTGTAAAAGCCGAGCATATCACTTGATGCACCAACTTTGAATGAATTTGGGGTAAACCTACCGACCATATTTACGAAAGGCAACCCTTCCAACTTGGCTATATCTTCACCTGTGAAGCTTGAACTCATTCCAAGCGTGTTGAACAGATTGACCTTTTTGTTGATTTGAACAAATTGGTCACTTGGATTGGCATCACCGTTCAGCAGTTTTTGTATATCGAAATAGAATTGCAAAGTGGCCAACAAGAGAAAAAGGCCAACAAACTCACCAAAGGCAGCGCCTAACAGCAGCCATTTACTTTTGCCTTTCCAAAGGATTTTATTGAGAATTTTTCTTGTGAAATTGGACATTGTCAAACGGAAAAAGGGCGAATGGCCACAGCCAATCGCCCTTTTTATTGATGAAAGAGACGGTATTACTCCAACTTGTACTTCACAGGCAAACTGAATTGCACACGTACTGGCCGTCCACGCTGCTTGCCTGGCTCCCAAGGTGGCATCAATTGCACAACCCGTAGGGCTTCTTCCCCACAACCTGCACCAATGTCACGAACGACTTCGGGCGCTGTGATCTTGCCATCTTTTTCAACGACAAACCTCACGTAAACTGTGCCTTCAACACCGTTTTCCCTTGCGATAGGAGGGTACTTGATATTGCCGTAAATGAACTGGAGCATTTTCGTCTCCGCACATTTTTGCTTCTCAGTTTTATCAGAGATGTTTTCACAACCTGGGAAGGCTGGTTTGTCTTCCACCACCTTGAAGATTTCTTCTTCTTCCTCTTTTGGGGGTGGAGGTGGCGGAGGAGGTGGCGGAGCAGCCTTCTCAATTACTGGTGGTGGTGCCTCGACAACCGTCTCTTCCTCAATTGACTGGTCTTGTTGAATGACCGTTTCCACTGAAATATCATCCGGGACTTCCTGGATGACGGGAGGTGGAGGTGGTGGAGGTGGCGGTGGCGGCTCGGCAGTCCGAGGTGTTTCCATTTCAATTTCTTCGTCAAGCGTGCCCAGCAGACCAGACACATCAATGACTTTCTCGTACTTGGTCCAACCGAAGGCAAGTATCATCAAGACAATGGAGGCAAGTATGCCATAGTTCTTGAAGGTACCCCCAAGTGACCAAGTATCCACTTCTGGGTACTTGCTTCGTCCTTCGAGTGGCGAACTGAAAGTCGTTCCAGCGTGCTTGGCAGTGAGGTTGCTGTCAGAGCGCTTATTGTAAACTGCTTTAACAATAAACACCAACGCTACCGTAAGCACCACGATTGCCAAGGAAACGAACAGGGCTATTTGACCACTAACTTCGAAATCCATGTTGGTTAATTTTTAGTGAAATAAAATGTGAATGCAAGATAACTTAGGAAAGCACCTGAAAAATTTGCGACCATGTCCCAGACTTCAAAATATCGGTTGGGGAAAAAGGCCCACTGGACAAATTCAAGTGCAATTCCGTAGATAGATACCGCCAACACTGTTTGGTTAGCAGTGGAAGACGATAATTTACCGTTTTTTTTCAAAGCCCCAAAAACAAGCCATGCAAGTACTCCATAAGCGACCAAATGGCCGACCTTGTCAGGTGAAAATACCGTTTCGGGCATTTGGATACTGGGGCCAATGGACATACCAAGAATCAAGGCTGCCCAAAAAATGGCTGGCAAGTAAGGCTTCATTTCAAACAACGATATTTCAAAGATGCAAACCTTGAAAAAAATGGTGTATGCGCAAATAGTTTTTTTGAAAATTATCTAATGAGTGCCAAATAGGCTTCAGCATCCAGCAGGGAATCAAGCTCGGAAGTATCGCTAAGTTCCACTTTGATAATCCAACCAGCCCCGTAGGGATCGGAGTTTACCAGGGTTGGGTCATCACCTCCTGATTCGGAAATTGCGGCATTGAATTCAATTACTTTCCCAGAAACTGGCATAAAAAGGTCCGAAGTGGTTTTTACTGCTTCGACAGTACCGAAGATATCTTCCTTTTCCAAGGAGTCTCCAACAGTTTCAATCTCAACATAAACAATCTCGCCAAGCTCGCCCTGTGCGAAGTCCGTGATGCCCACTGTTGCCACATTCCCGGCCTCAACCCGGATCCACTCATGGTCTTTGGTGTACTTCAAGTCAGATGGTACGTTCATTTTCGTTTAGAATTTTTGTTAAGATTCTCTTAATAAATATGGCCCTGAACACGTGTGGCGTTCCGATAATGCATAACAGTTCTATGCAGTTTTCCATCTTCACCAATACATCAACAAATAAGGGAAATATGGACGAAAGAACCTCAAACGTAGTTCACTGTTTGAACCGCCCAAATGTAGCGCATTTCTTCAAACAAAAAAGGGCAAAAAAAAACCGGGCTTGCGCAAAAATGCTAGCAAGCCCGGCGAAAACACGCTCTCTCTAATTTTTATCGTGCTAAGGTAAAGGTTTTTGTAAAAACCCAACCACTAGTTTCAATTTTTACGAAAAAAATTCCGTGATTTTTTTCATTTAAGTCTATAAGTATTTGATTGTCAAGTATTTCTGAAAAGTTGTTTTCAAAAACTTTTTTACCTGTCACATCGAAGACACTTACAGAAACATTTTGTTCAAAATTTTTGGAAAAAACAATGCCAAACTTTCCATTTGCCACTGGATTCGGGTAAATCGAAACCCATTCTTCTGCCTCAGGCTCAAATAGGTCAGATGTTACACTACATGAAGAGCCTTCAGTTTCAATAATTTCACAATATTGGTTGACATTGACGCCAGCAAATTCCTCAAGTGCCCCATTTGGCCACCTTATTATTAGTGAGTCAACTATACTGGCATCAGCCAGTCCAAAATTAATTCGCAAGTCATTCGAACCACAAAAACTGTTTTGGGCTGAAATCTCTCGCATCTGCCATTGGGCTTGACCGTTGATTGTTGCCTTAATGCGAACAATCGCACCAATTGCTGAACGGTTGGCGTTTTTACCGACCAGTTTGAATCCTAACCAGTTGTTGGAATTGCCTTTGTTGCGGTATAGCCCTTTACCAGCAGGCCCAGCCGCAGAAATAAACAAGTCCAAATCACCATCGTTATCGAAATCCCCGGCAGAGGCACCTCGTGAGCCACCTGCATAACTAAAAGCCTCTGTCTGCTTCGTGAAGGTTCCATCGCCATCATTCGTATATAGATAGTCAATGGAACCATCGTTGCCCAGGTAAACATCAAGGAAACCGTCATTGTTGAAGTCACCCCAGACATTAGTCAACCACTGACCGTTTACAAGGCTTGTCAAATCACTGTCAATGTCGGTTTGGGTCAGTTTATGAAACGTGCCTCCATCATTTCGGTAGAAATCGTTGGATTTGGAATAATTGGTTACAAATCCGTCAAGGTCACCATCGTTGTCATAATCAATCCAATTCCAATTTTGACCGTCCCTTTGGTCGGTACATACCATAGGACAATCAGACTTTTCTAAAGTTGCTTCCCCAGTTTCAAATAATTTGTTAATGTAAATATTGTCTGGAGAAAGTTGAGACACTTCTCCGCTTCCTACAAACAAATCAATATCGCCATCTAAATCAAAATCCGACCAACTACCAACAGTGTAGGCATCGAACTCGGCTGTTACATCGTTTTCAATAGCTACAAAACTTCCACTTCCATTGCCCTTGAATAGATAATTTGAGTGGCATTGTCCAATGAAGCCACAAGGATGCGTGGCCATTAGGTCAAGGAAACCATCGTTGTCATAATCCCCAAATGCTGCAGCCCAAGCATTCACATCGGTGGACATCGGGCCTTCCACTTTTGAAAAACTCCCGTTCCCGTTGTTTCTGAACAAAGCCGATGCCCGATTGGCAAGGTAAACATCAATGTTTCCATCGTTATCATAATCTCCCCAAGTATGCCCATCGTGCAGGTCACCGGGCTGTTTTGCACTATCAATACCATGCATAGTCTGGTTGATTTGGCTGAATTGCCCGTTTCCAAGGTTTTGAAATAGGAATTCCGAGTTTGTGAATAGGTCCAACAAGCCATCATTGTTGAAATCTATCCAAGAGGCACCTGTATAGCCTCCTGTTGGGGTAAAACTGACTATTGGGTTGGATGTGTCGGTGACCTTTTCAAAAATGCCCTGGGCGTTTAGTTGGAAAGCAATTTGGGAAAGAATTGCGATGCTGGTTGTCAAAGTTTTGATTTTCATAGACACAGAATTTTTAGTGAACAAATAAGAATTCACGCAAAACTCAGCTCCCTCGAACCAACACACGTCAATTCCTATAAAGGTTGACGCTTTATTATTCAATTTACGAGCACATTTGGTTGTTCCTTTTTCATAGATGCTTTATATGCCGATGGTGTCATACCCGTGTCCTCTTTGAAGAGCCGATTGAAGCTTGTCTTGTTGTTGAATCCGGCTGCGTACATGGCTTCTGTAACCATCATTTCATGGCCATTTGATCGCGCAAGAAGTTCCTTTGCATATTGGAGCCTGAATTGGTTTACATAGTCAGGAAAGCTTTTGCCAGCCTTCATGTTGATAGCTTGGGAGACATGGTGAGGGGAAGCACCGATGTCGGAAGAAAAATTGGTTAATCGGAGGGATGCGTCCAAAAATGGTTTGGACTCCAGCATGGCCATTTCGATTTTTTTCATCAATGACTCGGCGGCGGTAGCCGTCAGGGTTGAGTTTGCATACTTCTCGGACATCAAAATGCTTGAATAGGATGCTCCTTGAAAAATTTCAGGTCGCTTGTAACCAAGGAAGGCTGTCGTGTAAATGAAAACCGTCATGGCCAATGCTATGCTGTAATCCAATAATAAGCTGAACCAAATTGTATTCACCATGAGAAAATAAACGACCCATCCCAAAATGAAACCTCCATACAAGGTCAACAAAGTTGCAAACCACTTTTTCTGGTAAGTATTGACGGCTTGAGACTTGTTTTCTTGCCTAAAGCTTCCCTTTGCCATCAAACCATATATACTAATGTGTACAACCATCAAAATTGCTTGGAATTCCATGAATTGGGTTGGGCTTACGAACCAATTTTGCCAACCCGCCAATTTCAGCACTGCAAAAAGCAATGGAGCAAAAAGATGAAGGTAATCCCACCTTGCGATTTTATTGAAAACAGCCTTAAAGTAGAGCCAAAACAATGGGCCAAATAAGAAAACCATGTATTCGTAAAACCCCCGAACCAAGGGGAAATAGCTATTGTAACGTGTCCAATAACCGACGTAATCAACAAGCGAGAGCGCAAATGCAAGGGTAAAACACCCCAACAGTCGGTTAGCAGTCTTGTTTTTTTCGTCTTTAAGAAATAGCGCAATGGCAAAAACGATTCCTTGGCCAGCGGCAAGCAAGAAGAAAACTGTCCAGGAGTCCAAGGATGGTGGCAAGTGATTGGAATTCATAGCTATGTCGGTGTGATTGTTGGCTACTCGTTAGTTGGCAGCCAATTTAGCCCAAGCTGAATGAAAGCAGAATTTTTTAATTTCAATTCGTCATCAGTTTTGCAGAATAAGAAAAATGGCTATCTTTGCGCGCTAATTTAAAAATCGAAAAATTCTGACATGAAAAACGATATCCATCCAAAGAATTACCGCAAGGTTGTTTTCAAGGATTTCTCCTGTGACAAGGCTTGGATGACCTACTCTTGTGCACATACGAAGGACTCAATTGTTTGGGAAGATGGCAACGAATACCCGCTTGTAAAGCTGGAGATTTCTGCTGAATCTCATCCATTCTTCACTGGCAAGATGAAGTTCGTTGACACTGCGGGCCGTATTGACAAGTTCAATAAGCGCTTCGCAAAGTTCAGCAAGTCTTGATTTCAGGCTGAAAAGCATTGAAAGTTCAAAAGATAAAAAAGCCTCGACCTTACAGTTGAGGCTTTTTTTTGTAAAATTGCCGTTCAATCGGCCTCTTTCAAAAACCGCATAAGGACGCAAGCTTTTTTGATGAAAAATCTCATCCTCTTCGATAACGAAACAAGGGACCACCTGCTCCCATTCACCTTTACCCGACCCGTCTGCGAAATTAGGATGGGTGGTATGACCAATAGGGAACGCTGGGAAAAATGGATGAAAGGCTCTGCCTCCTACATCACACAAGATTACTTATCCGAACGTTACGACATCACCATTTCCGAAGTCAATTACCTGATAAACGGCTCCGTGTTGCCCACGCACGAATTGGTTTCCTTGATTAGTCAAATGGAGAACGGCGGTGCAATGCTGCTTGATGGGGAATTGGTAGCTGCGGTGCTGGACCGTGACCAGTTCAACCGATTGATGTATGACGATATTGATGACCTCAATAGTTTTGAAGTAAAGGATGCCCCAGTTTACAAAATCAATCGGTTGTGGGATATTTTCCTGTTGAACGAAAAAAGCATTATTTCAGATTTCAAATTGCTGACAGCGGGCAGGACATCCCAGCCATTGAGTTCCACTAATACTTTAATAGGTAATGGCCAGTTGTTCATCGAGGAAGGGGCCAAAATAGAAGGGGCCATCCTTAATGTTTCCAAAGGGCCAATTTACGTAGGGAATAATGCCGAAATCATGGAAGGCGCTCTAATAAGAGGGCCATTTATGCTTGGTGAAGAAGGTGTCGTGAAAATGGGGGCCAAGATATACGGCCCGACCGCCATTGGCCCAAACTGCGTTGTTGGAGGGGAAATTAAGAACGTCGTTATGTTTGGCCATTCCAACAAAGGGCATGAAGGCTATTTGGGCAATTCCGTGATAGGGGAGTGGTGCAATATCGGGGCCGACACCAATTGTTCCAATTTGAAAAACAATTGGAGCGAAGTCAAGCTGTGGAGCTATGTAAGTGGCCAAATCGAAGAGACAGACCAATTGAAGATTGGTGTTTTCATGGGTGATTATACCATGTGTGGCATAAATTCTATGCTCAGCACGGGCACGGTGACCGGACTATGCTGCAATATTTTTGGAAGTGGCTTTTTGCCAAAGTTCATGCCCTCTTTCTCTTGGGGTGGGAATGATGACCGCACGACTTATATTCCAGAGAAGGCATTCGAGGCTGTGGAACGCATGATGAGCATACATGGCCACCATTTGTCGCCTGAAGACCGGCTGCTTTTGATGAGTGTTTTTGAGGAAACCGCCAAATACCGGCCTTGGGAACAAAAGGAAGAAACGGGCCGGAAATTCTTCAAACTGTTCGAGTCCAAATCGTGACAAGGTTCCTAAAGTTGAAGCGGTTGCTCAGCTATCTCATTGATATTCAATTGGATAAGGCTTCAACATTGCTCAATCCAGTACTTGACCTTTCTCTTCGGAATGGTCGTTTTTACCTTACGACTGCAAATGCCGTTTACTCCTACGGCGATTTATACGATAATTTCCTCAAGGCTTTCCAAAGTATGGACTTGCCAAAAAACGGCTTGGGGGATATTCTGGTGCTTGGCTTTGGAATGGGCAGCGTGCCTTATATGTTGGAGCAGGTATTCCATCAAAAATTTGACTGCACAGGTGTCGAAGCTGATGCCAAAATCGTCGAATGGGCAAATGACTACCTTATGCCCAATTTTTCAAATAAGGTAAAATTGGTTCATGCCGATGCATCGGATTTTATTGTTGAGTCTTCCAGTCTTTTCGACTTGATAGCCATTGATTTGTTCTTGGACGATGTAGTGCCAGACCAATTTTCTAAAATGGTATTCCTTCAGAAGGTACAAAAACGAATGAAGGAAAATGGCATCCTGCTTTTCAATAGATTGGCGGACACGGCTGTAGCTCTGGAGGAGACAAAGGCTTTTTATGAAACAAATTTCAAAAAACTGTTCCCTCAAGCTCAATTCTTGGAGGCGGGGGGGAATTGGATAATCGCCAACAAGCCAATCTTCAAAACCTGACCTACTTCAAAAGCTCCTCGATGCTTCCATAACTGACTGCATGATAGCCAGGTTTGGCTTTGGCAAAAATCCTTCGGGCATCTTCTACATGTCCGGTCTCTTTCATGGCAGTGTAAACTGGCATCAAAAAACGCCTTCTGCCGACGCCGACCAAAAACTCCTCTATCTGAGGCAAAATCTCCTTTGTATAGCCCTTTTTGATAGCCGATTCATACCACGCACAGCGAATTTCTGCATTGCCTGAGCGGGTCAAATCAAACTGGGCATCCAATTTCTTGAGTGTTTCAATGGAAGTTTCTTTTGGAAGATTTCTGACAAAGTGAACCCATTCGTGCGGCGTCCAATCCTTTGTTTGAGGCATTGCTTTGGCTATATTCAATGCCATTTTTTCGGCATTCGCAAGTTTGTAAGAATTAGGGCGAGGGCAATTAGCAGGGAGGCCGGGGCCATAGACCCATTCGTCCACGTTGGCGGTCACGCCGTTTTTATCCAAGTAATCGCTTTTGAGATAGGCAATGAAAACCTCGGTAGTCTTAGAGGTGAACTTATTGGCTTGGAACCAGTTTTTCAAAAAAGCATCCCACTTAGCTCTGTCGGTCAAGCGTTCGAGCATCAGCAGGAAGGAAGCCCCTTTTTGGTAGGCAATGTCGCCAACACCGTCATCAGGGTTGCGGCCTTTCAAGTTGCCTTTCAGGTGGGTATCAGGGTTCTTTTCGCCAAATGTTTTCACCTCATCTTCCAGTTCCCAAAATTCCAGTTGGGCCAGCATTTCAACATATTCTGCCCCATAAAGCGCCTCCATAATGCGGCGCTCAAAATAGACCGTGAATCCTTCATTCATCCAGAAGTCGTCCCAAGTTGCATTGGTCACGAGGTTGCCTGACCAGGAATGGGCAAGTTCGTGTGCCACCAATGACACCAAGCTGCGGTCGCCGGTTATGACGGTCGGTGTCGCAAAAGTGAGCATTGGATTTTCCATTCCCCCAAATGGAAAGCCAGTCGGAAGTACGATTACATCGTAACGTCCCCAATCGTAGGGGCCATAAATTCCCTCGGCAGTCTCTACCATTTTTTCCATGTCAGCAAACTCCCAAGCCGATTTTTTCAACATGGAAGGTTCCGCATAGATGCCAGTCCGTGGCCCGATTGGCTGGAAAGCAATGTCGCCAACAGCCAGCGCCACCAAGTAGGCTGGCACAGGATATTCCATTGAAAACTGGTATTTCCCAGATGTAGAAAGCTGTTGAGGGTTCTTTGCGCTCATCACCGCCATCATGTCGGTTGGTGTTTCGATTTCTGCGGAATAGGTGAACCTGCTGCTGGGACTGTCAAAGCAGGGAAACCAGGTTCGAGACAGAATGGCCTGACCCTGTGTGAAAAGGAATGGCCGCTTTTTGCCCGCTGTCATGCTGGCATCCATCCAGCCAAGTGCTGCGGCATCAGGTGCAGTTGAATAATGGATGGTAACGTAATCAGTCCCCGGATTAATCTTAATGCGAAGCGCCGACCCAAGGATGGAGTCACGGGGTTGGAGCGTAAAACTGGTGGGCGTTGCCTCTTTGCCAAGCGTCACTTTTTCGATTTGGAGGTTGTCGGTGTCAAATACGATTTCGTCAGTGGGGTCCTTTTGTTCGAAGGTCCAATTTGCTGCCCCTGACAATATTTTTTTATCGAAATCCACCTTCAGGTTAAGATGAAGATGTTTCAATTTCACCTTGGCTAAATCGGCCAAGCTGTGCGGGTCAACTGGTGCTGTCCTCTCGGTTTTGACAGGGTTAGGCGATGCTTTTTCCTGCTTACAGGAAAAAAACATTGCGCAAGCAAATAAGGACAAAACGAATATGGATTTCATCGAAATGGATTTTGAATCAAATTTAGGACAAAAGAGGAGGGTAGTGCTGGTTACCAATGCTTATAAAGTGGCTTTTCTTTCCATTTTCCAGGCAATGGAAATGAACGCAAGCAGGAAGAGGGTATTCACCGCCATTTTCACCCCAAACGCATAGCCCAAAACATCTGCCATTCTCTCAGTCAAAAACCACAAACCCAAAGAAAGACCCACGTATATCGCCATGCGACGAAGCGGGTAGTTGACGGGGAAATAACGTTGCCCGAAATACCATCCTGCGGCCATCATGGCAGCATAGCAGAGCAATTTTGCATAGGCTGCCCCCATGTAACCAAAGCTCGGTATCCAAAGGAAATTGAAAACAATGGTAATGGCCAAGCCAAGCAAGGAAATGTAAACGCCCCAAATCGTGCGATCTGTAAGCCTGTACCAGGTGCTGAAATTATAATAGACCCCTAGAAAAAGGGTGGCCAATAGAATAACTGGGACTGCATTCAAGGCACCCCTGAAGTTTGCACCCAACAACAATTGGAACGCATCGAGGTATAGAAGCACGAACAGCATGCCCAGGGCACTTATTAATGTAAAGAATTTGGCAATTTGGCCATACAATTCAGGAGCATTCTTGTCTTTGGCATTCGCAAAAAAGAAAGGCTCGGCAGCATAGCGGAAGGCCTGCGTGAAGAGGGCCAAAATGACGGTTAATTTATAACAGGCGGAATAAACCCCCATCGTTGCCCGGTTTTCCTCCAAGCTGCCGCTCAACAGTTTTTCCATTAAAATCCTATCCAAAGTCTCATCGGCCACACCAGCCAATCCGACAATTACGAGAGGCGCAGAATAGATGGCCATTTGTTTGAACAAGGCCTTGTCGAAAACCAACTTTAAAACGTTAGGGGCATTCACTGGACCATCCAGCGTTTGGTTTTCAATTCCTTTCTCTTTTTTATTCAAAACGAAGAACAAGAGCAGCAGCACAATGGAACTGGCCAGCAAGTTTGCCAAAAACATATAACCCACCCCGAATCCTGGGTCAAAAGTTGACCCGAACAGCTTGAAATCGGGATTGGCACGCCACCATACCAAAAAAACCACATTCAGTAAAACGTTGACGATGATGCCGAATATCTTAATTGAAGCGAAACGCATGGGGCGTTTTTCCAGCCGCAACCGTGCAAACGGGATTTCTGCCAATACGTCAAGGCCAATAATGGCCAAAATCATGGCAATAAGGTCGGTGCGGTCAGGCAGGAGCAGCCAGGCTGAAAGGGGATGAAGGAAGACAAACCCAAGCGCAAGCCAAACCAAGGTTGCCACAAGCAATGCGGTCAGGGCAGTGCCAAAACTGCGTTCCCTGTTGGCTGGGTCAGTACCAAACCGGAAAAACGCTGTCTCCAACCTGAAGGTGAAAAACACCATTGCAATGCCCACGATGGCATATAGCTTTTGTGAAACACCATATTCTGAATCCGTGAAAACTCGGCTATGTAGGAAGACCAACAGGAAATTGATGCTCCTGCCAAGTATGCTGCTCAATCCATAAATAGCCGTTTCACCGGCCAATTTTTTTATCAAAGACATGCAATTGAAGCTGTTTGATATGGGTGGTTATTGTGGTTCAATTAACAAGGCTAAACGTGACGAAGAAAGTCTTCATTCAGGATATTCAATCCTTACATGATGTATGCTCCGCAACATTTTCTGGAAAACAGCCTTGCACATTACCAATTCCCCAAAGGTAAGTTTCGATTCATTGAGTTGGCCTTGCTCAATTTTCCCCTTGAAAATCTTGTCAACCAAATTATCAATATCCTGCCCAGTTGGTGATTTCAGGCTTCGGGAAGTGGCCTCCACGGAGTCGGCCAACATCAAAATGGCCTCCTCCTTTGATTTGGGCAAAGGGCCGGGATAGGTAAATTGGCCAATATCCACTTCGAGATTGGGGTTTTCAGCCACATAGGTCTTGTAGAAATACTCGGTTCTCGTAGTGCCGTGGTGCGTGGTAATGAACCGCTGGATGCTCTGCGGAAGGCGCTGTTTTTTGGCCATTTTTTCACCTTCGGTTACATGCTCAATAATGATTCGAGCACTTTCAGTTCTTGGCATGCCCTCATGGGGGTTGTAACCTGATTGGTTTTCCACGAAATATTCAGGCTGAAGGGTCTTTCCAATATCGTGGTACAAGGCACCCACCCTGACCAGCAAAGGGTCTGCTCCTATTTCGTTGGCTGCGGCTTCTGCCAGATTGCCTACCTGTAGGGAATGCTGGAATGTACCTGGTGCCTTCATTGCAAGTTCCCTTAGCAGTGGACGGTTCACATCGGACAATTCCACCAAAGAAATGGAGGAGGTAAACCCGAACATGCGCTCTGTCAAGGGTATTAGCGGAAAGGCAAGCAGGGTCAACAGGCCATTAAATGCCAACCACCCCATTGATTGCCAGTCAACGCTTCTGAAACTCCCTTCCTCAATCAAGGACATGCCAATCTGCGATAAAAGATAGGCTGAAAAAATTGCCACCACCGAGCGGAAAAACCTCGACCAATCTCGTGCATCGGCGACAGCAAGTACGGCTACCACCCCCGCCACGATTTGAGTGAAAAGGAATTGATGGCCCTCCGCTGTCAGAAACCCGGCGATAAGTACCACCACCACATGGGTGAAAAACGCCAAACGATAGGTGAAAAAATGCCGAACTACTATTGGAACCACACAGAATGGGATGACGTACACGCTCAAAACCTCCGTTCGTTCAACGAGGTAAGTCAAGTAGCTGAATGCAATCATCCAAATCATGATGAAAGCGAGGTAGTTCCAGTTCTTTAAAATCTCCTTTCTATAGGAGTTTATATACATGATAAAAGCCCCCAGTATCAGTCCTGTCAGCAGGAGATAACCGATATAAACCACCCAACCTGATTTCTTGGAACTGATGTCAGACTCGAACTTAGCCTTGTAACTGGTCAGTTTTTCATAGACCTCATCCGTGACGACGTTGCCTCGCAACACAATGGTTTCACCTTGGGCTACCAAACCTCGTGAAGGAGAAATATTGCTGATAGCATCTTCCAACATTGCATTGGTTCGAGTTTCATCATAGGTAATATTGGGGACCAGGGCATCCTTCAACTGCAATATCACAGCAGGAGGTATCTTGTTTTTGGGGTCGTTACCAAATTCTTCGACTTGGGTTTTAGCCGCTTCCAAACCGACAAAACTTGAGGGCGTTCGTTTGAAACTTGTATTGCCTCGCACCACATGAATGACAAATTTTTCGTCAGAGGTAAGGTGCGCCAAGTTTAGTTGTACAATTCCTTTTGCATATAATTTGTCCAAAAATGAAAGGCAATTTTCCTTGATTTTTTGCAACTGCAATTTTGATGGAATGTCCGCAGTCTGCTCATCGGCCCAGGCATCATATTCAGCTTCAAAATCTTTCAACTTCGCATTGGCAAGGGATTCATTCAGCGCATAATAGGGCCAGAACTCCTTCATTATCAAGTCCTTATCCGCCTGAAGTTCTTCATTGGTCTTCCTGATGGCAAAATCGAAAGGAGCCACCAAATCGTCATATTTCCAAATTTGCCCCCGCTGGAACTCATATTTGAACTTGACGTTGTTGGGGTACAACAAGCTAATCAGCAAGGCGACAGCGACGACTGTTCCTAAATTGGCAAGTTGTTTCAGCCTTGATATTACCACCTTGAGACGTTCGTTCAACACGATAAACTGGTTAAGAATGAAGGCGTGAAGATACAGCCATTTTTGGTTCGTCAGCAGAACAAGGCCGCTCTACAGTTTATCACCTTTTTACAATTGACATCTTACTAATTTAGCGGCCGTTTCATCACTAATAAAAACCATATGAAAGAAACAACGATTGATGGTGTTATCAAAAGATTGGAGGCCATGGTTGAACAAAGCCGGAAGGGCAGAGAGCCTTTGGGGATTTTTGCTGCCCTGTACCTTGACGTGACGAAATCGGTTCGGGAAGGCATCCGCAAAAATCTGTTTCAGGATGGCGTTAGAATGGAGCGACTCGACGTAGTTTTTGCCAACCGCTATTTGGATGCTTATGATGCCTATCGGCAAAAGCTGCCATGCACTAAATCGTGGCAAACTGCCTTTGAAGCCGCCAAAAATTTTGACCTGTTGACATTGCAGTACTTGTTTATGGGCATGAACGCCCATATCAATCTCGACCTCGGCATTGCGGCAGCAGAGACCTTGCCTGTTGAACACCTGCCGGAATTGGAAGCTGATTTCCATTCCATCAATCGAATTTTGGCTGAAAAAATTGACGCTGTACAGGACAGGTTGAGCGAGATTTCCCCCTTACTTTTTCTTGTGGATTGGTTTGGGAAAAAAGGCGATGAACATTTTGCAGCGTTCAGTCTTGTTGCCGCAAGGAAAAATGCGTGGAGGGTCGCCACCCGATTGTCAAAAACGGCGGACGAGGACAAGTCGCTGGAAATCAACAAGTTGGATAACACAGTGGCTAAGTTGAACCAAATCATCTTAAAACCGGGGAAATTCCTGGGAATCGTGGTAAAACTGGTAAAGAGATTCGAGACTAAGGACGTAGATAAGGTGATTGAAATGTTGGTTTAACCTAAAATCTCCCTGTAAACCTCTAAAACGGCCATCGCCATTTTCTTCTTTTCAAAATTTTGAACTTTCTGGAATGCTCCTTCTGTAAGCCTGATTCGAAATGTTGGGTCACTGAGAATTTTCTTGACCGAATTCGCAAACCGGTCCACATCGCCCACTTGGCATAATAACCCGGTTTTACCATCTTCCACCAATTCTGTAATGCCCCCAGTTCTGGAAGCCACCACAGGCACCTTACAGGCAAAAGCGTCAAGTATCGTAGTGCCAAGCCCCTCGGTTTTACTGGTGAAAAGCAGTAAGTCAATTTCAGGAAGGATTTCGGGAACATCGTTTCGGAATCCAGTCAAGAGTACACGATCGGTCAAGGATTTTTTTTGAATCAAGTAGCGGATTTTTTCCTCCTCACCGTCATCCCCGCCAATAGCCAAGAAATAGGCATGAAGGCCTGATTTGAGCAGTTTTTCCGCTGTGTTCAAAAAGTTCACATAGTCTTTGTGCGGTGCAAGAGCGGCAATATTTGCAACTAAGTAGTGGTTGTTTGGAATTTTGAATTCGCTTCGCAACCGGCTGGGTTTTGCGTTAGAGGGCGCAGGGGTGAATTTCGTGAGGTCAATGCCACTATGTATTACCGCCAGTTTATCAGGCTGATAGACATCTGGTATCATTATTTGCCGGATGAAATCGGATACGCAAATGATTTTGGCTATGCTTGGATGGTTGTATTTCCACTTAGAAAGTCGGTTGTTGCCAATTGGAAAATCAACCCTACGGTGTACTACGATTGGGACCTTCACCCCCATAAAAGAAGCCGCTATGACAGCAAAACTATGGCTGGGCGAATCGTGGGCATGCAAATGGGTAACACCTTTTTCAAGAACAGTTTTGGAGATTTTCCTTGCAATGAACGGGTCAAGGTTAAAAGTCTTCTTAAAGTAGATGACTTCTATGTCATTTTTCCTGCAATATGTTCCCAGAATTGACCCTTTTGGGCAAAAAACAGTTTGCTGGACACCTTGCTTCCCAAGTTCCTCTATCAAATATGCCAATTGCTGCTCACCACCACGCCAAGATAGGGCAGTGCTGAGGTGAAGTATGTTCATTGTTCGTCCTAATAGTTGTTTTTGGAATAAGCCTTTTCTAATCAAAAAAATAGACGGCTACCAAACCGGCTGCCGTCTATCACCTTGCAAAAATAACCAAGTAAGAAACTTAAAATACCTTATTCAAAAAAAACGGTTTAAAAACCGAAACTATTTTGGTGGAAATTAACGGTTTCCATCCGCCAAAGGCTGACAGAAACCGTCTGATTCCAAAGTCACTTCAGTTCGTATTTAATAGGCAACGTAAACATAACCCTTACTGGGTTGCCCCGCTGCTTTCCAGCATTCCATTTCGGCATCATTTTCACCACCCTGATAGCCTCATCTGCACATCCTGCACCTATGTCACGCATGGATTCAATATTTGTAATACTTCCATCACGCTCAACCACGAACCGGATGTAAACAGTACCGGATACGCCATTTTCACGTGCAATGGATGGATATTGGATGTTGGAATAAATAAACTCCAAGAGTTTCTTTTCTGCACAAGCCAATCGCTCAGCCTTCACACTCACGTCCTCACAACCTGGGAAAGTTGGCTGGTCTTCCACTACCTTGAAGATTTCACGTTCAGCCTCATCCGTAGGAGGGGGAGGTGGTGGTGGTGCCGCAGCGGTAGTCGCTACTTTCTTTTCAATCTGCACTGGTACATTGGTGATTTCAGTACCCTCGTCAATACTCATATCCTGAAATATCTTGGTCTCAACATCAGGTACGTCAGTTGCCACTATCTGCACGCTTGGTGGTGGAGGGGGAGGCGGTGGAGGCGGCGGTTCTTGCGTCCTTGGCGTCTCCATTTCAATCTCATCTGTCACAGTCCCCAACAAACTGCTGATGTCAATTTTCTTCTCGTAAGTGGTCCAACTAAAAGCAAATATCAT
>WBZM01001216.1_pt1 | contig 27128 bp, 19 predicted proteins | sample 5204271 | NCBI WGS metagenome assembly WBZM01 (sample SAMN12344346, study PRJNA552823) | activated sludge metagenome | biome: Activated sludge suspended growth; feature: Nitrification reactor; material: Wastewater; isolation source: activated sludge from nitrification reactor of wastewater... | reverse complement strand
CGCGCCAGATCGCGTCGGCCCGTGGGTCGTCGTGCTCGACCAGCCCGGCGATCAGCTCGACGGTCCACGGCAGCGGGAGGTGCGTCACCACCGCCGTCACGTCGGGGAGGGGTCCGGGGGTGCGACCGTCGCGAACGGTCAGGAGCGCTCGCGCGCTCGTGCGCGCCGAGTCGTGGTCCGGTCCGAGCGGCACCTGGTCCCACCGGGCGCGGAGCTCCGGCGACAGCACGTAGCCGAGCGCCGGGAATCGTCGCAGGTGCCGCTCGCCCAGCCGGTCGTCGACCCCGAAGCGCTGCAGGTGGTCGCGGTACACCGCCGCTGCAGCGGCGTCGTCGCCGGCGAGCACGTGGCGGGCCGCGGTCGCGTAGGTCAGGTGTGCCGAGTCGCGTGCGTTGTCGAACGCGAGGGCGGCGATCGTCCCGTCGGCCCAGATGGACTCCACGTCGTCGCGCCGACCGCGCGATGCGCCGATCATCGTGAGGAAGCAGTTGCCGACGAACGCGTCGCGGTCGTTGGTGGCGTCGGTGCGGTCGATGCCGATCCCGCTCGCGAACGCCTCGCTCGGATCGCCGGCGAACCAGCGCGCGATCGCGGGGAGACCACCCAGGAACGACTCGGTGCCGTGGAACCAGGTGTCGGCGAACGCGATCGAGTCGCGTGCGCGGCCCGCCATCCAGAGCGCCTGCAGGTGGAGGCGGCCGAGCAGCCGGGTGCCGCCCAGCGGCGCCCGGGCCCAGGGCACGTCGCGCACGGCCTCGATCACTGCCTCGGGATCGCCGTCGAGGTCGGCGCCGACGGCCGGCACCCCGGCGCGGAGCAGCGCCAGCACCGGGTCGCTCGACGGCGGCATCTCCGAGGCGCGCAACGCCAGCGGCAGGAGCCTGCCGAGATCCTGACGGGCGTGGGCCATCACCGACGCGGCGCCGATCGCCGCCGCCTCGAGGTCGAGATCACCGCGCTCGCGCGCCTCGTCGATCACCTCGCCGACGACGGCGTCGGCGGAGAGGTCACGGACGTCGGTGGTGTACCGCACCAGTCCGTCGAGCACGCGAAGCGCCGGCCCCGGGCGCTCGGCGGCCTCGAGCCATGGCACCACGGTGTCGACCGGCACGTGGTTGAGATGGGCGCGCACCGTGGCCAGGGCCACCCGGTCGAGCGTCGCGAGGTCGCCCATCGACAACGCCACCTGCGCGGCCTTGGCCGCCTGGTCGTGTTCGATGAGCGCGTCGACGGCGCGCAGTTGCAGCGAGCGCAACACGGCCGGGTCGAACGAGCTGCGCAGCGCGTCGTCCCACAGCTGGTGCGCGTCGTGTCGCCCGTCCGGGGTCCGCGACACGAGCGGTACCCCGCGCAGCTCGTCGGCGACCCCGACCGGGCGGCCGACCACGCGCGACACGGTGGCGTCGTCGGCCGGACCTGCGAGCGCGAGGGCGAGCAGCGTGGTGCGCCGGTCGTCGTCGAGGGCGGCGAGCACCTCCTCGACGAGGAAGTCGCGGTCGGCCCCCACCGGTGCGGCCAGGCCGAGCCGTACGAGGGCAGGCCACCCACCGAGGCCGCGCACCTGGTCGGCCGACCGGCCGGCGGACACGGCCAGGGCGGCGACCTCGGTGTCGCTGAACGCGAGGTCGCGCTCGTCGAGGTCGACGACCAGCCCGGCGGCTCGCAGCCGGGCGAGCGGCACGGCCGGGGTGTGCCGCGACAACAGCACCAGGTGGCCGTTGTCGGGGAGTCGGCGGACGATGTCGCCCAACAGGCGCTCGGACGACGAGCCGGGCGACAGCAGGTGCACGTCGTCGATCACCAGGCACATGTCGAGCGGCGACACGTCGGTGATCGCTCGCTCGACGGCCGCCGCGAGCGCGGCGACCGAGGTCGAGCCCGGCGTTGCTCCACCGCGCTCACCGTGCTCACCGCGCTCACCGCCGAGCTGCTCGAGCAGGTCGGCCCCGAACCGCTCGGCGTCCTCGTGGCCAGGGCGGCAGGTGAGCCACACCTCCAGGCCGAGCGGATGGGCCAGGTTGTGGCGGACCGCCTGGGCCACCGCGGTCGACTTGCCGAACCCCGCCCCGGCGACGACGGCGACGACGCGGGCATGGAAGCGCTCCTGGAGCCGGCGGATCAGCTGCGGCCGCGGCAGCTCGTCGTCCACCGGATCGGGGACCACCCGCCGTGACACGGCGTGCATCCTCACACATCCGCCCGGGGCGATTAGCACCTCGTTAACGCCTGTCCCGTAGGAACCGGTCCTGGGAGGTGACACGTGGGGGAACGGCAGATCGCGGGAGCCGCCCGGATACGGGAGGCGGAGGACGGCGCACTCGTGGCGTGGGCGCGCGACGGGGATCAGGCGGCGTTCGAGGAGCTGTACCGTCGGCACCACGGTGCGGTGGGGCGGGCGCTCTCGGACAACGTGCACGATCCGGAACGGCGGCGCGAGCTCGTGCAGGAGTGCTTCTCCCGCGCGTACTCGCGCCTGCACCTGTTGCGCGACGCCGCCCGGTTCCGACCGTGGGTGCTGCAGATCGCCCGCAATGCCGCGATCGACGACCTGCGCTCACGCCGGCACGCACGGCTCGAATCGATCGACGACCACCAGATCGCCGACGACGAGCACGCAGGCCCCGAGTCGACCGCCGAGCTCGAGGCGCTCGCCGCTGCGGTGCGCACCGGGATGGCGCAGCTGTCCGCCCGCGACGCCGCCGCGATCTCGATGGTGGTGCACCTCGGGTTCGGGCCCAACGAGGTCGCCGCCGCGCTCGACATCAGCTACGGCAACGCCAAGGTGGTGCTGCACCGCGCCCGCCAGCGGCTCCGCGACGCGCTCGTGCGACAGGAGCTGCTCGATCCTGCCGACGCCCGCAGGGTGGGCCCGTGACGGCGCCCTCAGAGGCCCGTGATCTGCACGTCGTGGTCGCGGATCACGTCGGCCAGGTGTGCGGGCAGGCGACGAGGTTCCCACGTGTTCGCGAAGCCCACGACCTCGTCGTCGCGGTGGGCCAGCGCCACGCCCGGTCCGAGCAGCGCGGCGAAGAGCTCGCGCTCGTCCCCCTCGAGGCTCGAGGCGAACAGACGCACCTTGGCGAGGAGCCGTTCCGCTGCGTCCACCCCGTCGGTCTGCTGCTCGTCGTGCATCGCGAACTCCTTCCCAAGCGTCGGCGCACCGTGCGTCGACACCCCTCCACGACGCCCGAACGGGGCGCGGTTACATGAGCCTCGCACCACCACACGACGCAGACGGGTCGGCCCCGGCAGCGTCGGTCGAGTTCGAGCTCGTCGACCCGGCCGGCCGCCGCACGTTCGCGGTCGACGACACCCTCGAACTCGGCCGCACCGAGCCGGCGTTCGTCGTGCACGACGCCACGGTGTCGGCTCGGCATCTCCGGCTCGACGTCGTCGGGGGCTCGGCGTTCGTGACCGACCTCGGCAGCTCGAACGGCACCTTCGTCGGCGGCGTCCGCCTCACCGAACGGCGTCGTCTCGACCCCGGCGACGAGGTGCGCCTCGGCGCGTCGGCCCTCCGCCTGGTGCGTGCCGTGTCGCCGGTCGCCGGGCGTGCGCCCGGCCGGTCCGCCGATGTGTCGGGCTCGCTGCGGACGGCGGCGATCGAGGTGCGCTTCGCCGCGGGCGGCCACGCGGAGACGGTGGCACCCGCGTACGCGGCGGCGGCGGCACGCGCCCGCCGTGCCCTGCAGGGCTTCGGATCCGAGCCGTGGGGGGTGGTGCCCGTCGTGCACCTGGTCGACCCGTACCTCGACGAGGACGGCATCGTCACCACCGAGACCTCGGTCGACCCCCCAGGGAACCAGGCGTGGGTGGTGGTGACACCGCAGACGCCCGTCGAGCCGCCGCATCGCGTGCTCGCCCTGCTGTTCGGCGGGGTGTTCCCCGCGGCCGAGCAGCTGCACCTGTTGGTCGAGGGGTACGGGCTGCACCTCGGCGACGCCCCCGACACCGACGAGCAGTTACGTGGCCGCGACCTGCCAGCCCTCGACGTGGCGACGGGCGACGACCGTACGGCGATGTCGGTGTCGTTCGTGCGCTTCCTGCTCGCGAAGGAGGGCACCGCCGGGCTCGGCCGTGTCTTCGGCTCACCGCCGGGTCAGCTCGACGAGACGGTGCGCGACGTGTACGGCATGTCGCTCGGCCAGCTGGAACGGCTCTGGTGGTCGAAGCTCGAGTCGGACGGCGCCCGCGTGCGCACGGTCGACTTCCTCCGGCTCTCCTGGCACTACCTGCGCCCGTACCGGTGGCGTCAGGCCGAGATCTTCCTGTACATGCTGCTCAGCCTCGCGTTCACGGCGTCGTTCCCGTTCGTCACGCAGCGGCTGTTCGACACCGCCCTCCCGAGCGGCGAGTTCGGCCAGGTCCTGAGCCTGCTGATCGGCCTCGGCGTGGCGTTCGTGGTGTCGCTCGTGGCGAGCGTGCGGCAGGCGTACCAGACCGCGTGGGTGAGCACGGCGATCACACGCGACATGCGGCAGTCGATCTTCGACCGGCTCCAGGTGCTGCCGTCGAGGTGGTTCGCCGATCACCCGCAGGGCGACGTGCTGTCGCGGCTGTTCAGCGACGTGGGGGCCGTGCAGAACGGTCTCAGCGAGGCGATCGGCCAAGGCGTGTTCCAGATGGTCTCGCTGGTGGTCGCCGCCGTGATCATGCTCAGCATCGATCTGGTGCTCGGCGCGGTCGTGCTCGTCGTGGCGCCGCTCGTCGGTCTCGTCTACAAGTCGATGGCGGCGGGCGCGCTCGAACGATCGCTGGCCGTGCAGCAGACCCAGAGCGTGCTGCTCGGCGTCGCCGCGGAGAACCACCGGGCGATGCCCGTGGTGCGGGTGTTCGGACTCGCCGGCCGCGAGCGGCGTCGCTTCGCCGCACAGAGCGACCGAGTGTTCCGGTCGATGCGTCGCCTCACCGTGTGGGGTGGCATGTTCGGACTGTCGGTGAACCTGCTCGTCACGCTGCTGCGGCTCGCCGTGCTCGGCCTCGGTGCGTGGATGATCATCGAGGGGCACTTCACCACCGGCGGCCTCGTCGCGTTCTTGTCGATCATGGGGGAGGTGCTCTCGCCGGTGACGGTGCTGGTGAGCCTCGGTCAGGACGTGCAGGCGTCGATGGGATCGCTGATGCGCATCGACGAGGTGCTCCACGCCGCGCCCGAACCCGACGACGACCTCCCCGACACCGCGCCGCTCGCGCACGAGGTGCGGCTCGTGTCGGTGGGCATGTCGTACACCCCCGATCGTCGGGCGCTCGACGGGGTCGACGTCCCGATCCGCGTCGGCACCCGCGTGGCGTTCGTCGGCTCGTCGGGTTCGGGCAAGAGCAGCGTCATGCGACTGCTGATGCGTCTGCACGAGCCGGACGACGGTGCGATCCTCGTCGACGGCGTCGACCTGCGCGCCACCTCGCTCGCCTCGTGGCGATCGCAGCTGGGCGTGGTGTTCCAGGACTCCTTCCTCTTCGATGCGACCCTGCGCGAGAACATCGCGCTGGGGCGGCCGGGCGCGACCGAGGACGAGGTGCGAGCAGCGGCTCGCGCCGCGGGCGTGGAGGCGTTCGTCGAGTCGCTCGACCGTGGATGGGACACGCTCGTCGGCGAGAACGGCTCGAACCTGTCGGGCGGCCAGCGCCAGCGCGTGGCGATCGCCCGGGCGCTGCTGCGTTCGCCGCGCCTGTTGCTGCTCGACGAGGCGACGTCCGCGCTCGACCCGGCGACCGAGCGGCAGATCAACGAGACGATCGAGTCGATCAGCCGGGGCCGCACCGTCGTCTCGGTCACCCACCGACTCGCGTCGGTGCAGGAGTACGACCAGATCGTGGTCATGGCCGACGGTCGCGTCGCCGAGGTGGGTCGGCACGCGGAGCTGCTCGCCCGACGCGGCGAGTACGCCCGCCTGTGGGCCGAGCAGACCGGTGCACCGCTGCCGCCGGCTCCGCCGTTCGACCCGCTGCCGTCGTTGCGGCGGCTGCCGTTCCTGCACGGACTCGACGACGCCAGGCTCGCCGGCGTCGCCGCCTCGATGGTGCAACTCGTGCTCGAGCCGGGCCGAGCCGTGGCCGAGGGCGACGGTGTGCTGGTCGTGGCATCGGGCCGCGGGCACGCGTCGTCGCCGGGTTCCCCGCCGGTCGTGTTGCGGCCCGGCGATGCGTTCGGCGTGCCGGCGGTGCTCGGCGCGCCCGCGACGGCAACCCTCGTCGCGTCGGAGACGATGGATCTGCTGCATCTGTCCGGTCGGGCGCTGCGCGAGCTCGCGCAGCGCGTCCACGCCGTGGGTGCCGCGCTGTCGCGGGGCACGGTGGTCACCCGTCCGCGGGGTGCGACCCGACTCGGCAGGCTCACCGCGATGCACGCTGCCGGGGGCGACACACCGAGCAGACTGGCGGCCGCGTTCCCGCCACCGCCACTCCCGCCGACACCGCTGGCCGTGCCGGCAGCGCCGGTCACACTGCCCGCACCCACCGGAGCCGCCGTCGTGGCGGCCCCGCCCCGAGGAGGCTCCCGCTGATGTCGACCCCGACCCTCTCGGCCGTGCTGAGTTCGGCCGTCGAAGCCACCGGAGCCGATCGCGGATGGCTCCTCGCCCTGGTCGACGACCAGTTCGAAGTGCTCGCCGCGAGTGCCGCACCCGGGGCCCGCGGGCCGGCGCCCGCCACGCTGGTCGGCAGCCGACGGGCGCGTCGCGGCGTCGCCGGCCTCGCCGCCGGGACCGGGCAGCCGGCCGCGGTGCGACCGCGACAGGACGACGGCGACAACGACGGTGCGGGCGGCACGTCCGGGGTGCCGATGGCGGTGCTCGCCGCGCCGTGCCTCGACGGCGACGTGGTCGGGGTGCTCGAGCTCGTGCGCGAGTCGAGCGGCTTCGGCTTCGACGACGTCGAGACGGCGTCGATGCTCGCCGACATCGCCGGCGCCGCGATGTCCGACACGGTGACGCCGCCGGCGCCGCCGAGCCCGGAGCAACTCGCCGCGGCCCTGGCGGCGCTGGCCGGTCGCGACCCGCGTCGGTATGCCGACGTGGCCCGTGTGGTGGCGGGCCTGGTGTGACCGGGTCGCTCCCGCCGCCACGCCTGCCGGACGACGACCGGACGCTCCCCGCGTGGAGCCGCGATTCGATGATGGTGTCGATGTCGTCACCCGTCTCGCTCGGCGACCTGAGCCACGGGTGGGTGTTCGGCGGATCGACCGGTGCCGGTGTGCGGGTGGCCGTCATCGACAGCGGGATCGACGGCGACCACCCCGATCTGCACGACGCCGTCGACGTCGAGGGCGGTGTCGAGTTCGTGAGCGGCAGCGACGGCGGGGTCGAGGCCCGACCGGGTCCCCACGGCGACAGCTTCGGGCACGGCACGGCGTGCGCCGGGATCATCCACTCGATCGCACCCGAGGCGAGGATCACGAGCGTGAAGGTGCTCGGTGCCGGTCTCACGGGCACCGCAGCTGCGTTCCTGGCCGGATTGGAGTGGGCGGTCGAGCAGCGCTTCGACGTGATCAACCTGTCGCTCGGCAGCCGCAAACGCGACACGGCGCTCGCATTCCACGAAATGTGCGACCGCGCCTACTTCGCGGGGTCGCTCGTCGTCACGGCGGCGAACAACGCGCTCGCCACCAGCTATCCGTCGCTGTTCGCCTCGGTCGTCAGCGTGGCCTGCAACCTGTCGCGCGACCCGTTCCGGTACCACGTCAACCCGAACCCGCCGACCGAGTTCCTGGCCCGCGGCGTCGACGTCGAGGTGTTGTGGACGGGCCACGGCACCTCGGTGTCGACGGGCAACAGCTACGCCGCGCCGCACGTCGCGGGGCTGGCCGCACTGGTGCGGGCGAAGCACCCCGAGCTGCGCCCGTTCCAGGTGAAGACGGCGCTCTGGGCCCGCGCCGCGAACGTGGTCGAGGCCGGCGAGCCCGAGATCGCAGGCCGCCTCAGCCGGGTGATGAGCGCCACCACGTTGCGGCGCGCGCTCAGCACCCGTTGACGGTCTCGATCACCTTGTCGCTGGCCTTGAGCGCGGCGGGCACCGATGCGTCGCGGATCTCGAAGGTCACGATGAGGGCGTGGCCGGCGTCGGGCACCACGTACGACACCAGGTCGCCGCCGTCGAGCCCCTGACCGTCGAGCACGCCGACGGCGATGACCCGGTCGACGACGGTGCGTCGGTCGGTGACGCCGATGTCGACGCCGAGCTGGACGAGTCGGTCGACGACCTCGTCCGGGGTGTCGCCGAGCGCGAACTCACCCGGCACGTCGATCACTCGCACGCTCGGGACGAACCCGTCGAGCACGGGGCCGTCCGCGTACAGCACGCCACCGGCTTCGACGAGGCGCTCGAGCCGCTCCTGCATCGCGGCCGTCGCCGTGGGCCGCAGCTCGGCGGCCGCCTGTGCGACGGGTGTGGCCACCAGGTCGACGGCGTGCCACGCGTCGGGCAGGATCAGCGAGCCACCGATCGAGCAGCCACCCAGGTACTGACCCGTGATCCGCTCGACCTGCTGGGTGGCGATCGCCGGGTCCCACTCGCGGATGATCGGTGCACAGTTCCCCGTGCCCGGGATCGCTCGTGACCCGGCGTCGGCCACGATCACGCACACCTGGCGGGCACCGGACGCCTCGATGTCGGCGAGCGAGAAGCCCGTGCGGCCGTTCTGGCCGTTGCTGGTGCTGAACGGGAAGGGCCCGTCCCACGGCTTCCACGTGCTGCCGGGGATCTCGGTGCCGGCCTTGCGCTCGTCGCCGTCGACGTCGGTGTCGAGGTAGAAGTGCAGGTGGTAGTCGGCCGGTTCGAGCTCGGGCACGAAGCCGGACGTGAAGTAGTAGACGCTCAGGTCGCCGTCCTCCGGGTCGTTCGCGACGGGCGCCAACCAGATGCAGGCGTGGCGGGGCTGATCGTCGGGGCACGGGGTCGGCGCGAAGGCGGAGTCGGCCCGGGTGAAGTCGAGGTCGGGCGGGCGCTCGAACACGAACAGCGGGTCGATCGTCGTGGTCGGCGCCGTGGTGCCCGCTGCCGTCGTGTCGACCGCGCCCGAATCGGTCCGGCCGGTCGGGTCGGGCGCATCGGTCGTGGCCGCTGTCTCGGTGGTCGCGGCGCCGTCGGTCGTCGCCGCGCCGGCCGAACCGTCGTCGCCCGCATCCGTGTCGCCGCCACCGCCGGTGAGCAGCACGATCGCGACGACGAGCGCGAGCACGGCGGCCAGCGCGCCGCCGATCAGCAGGCCACGACGACGGTTCGGCCCACCAGGCGATCCGATGCCGGGCGCTGCCGGGCCGGGCGCTGCCGGGGTGGGCGCGACGGATGGCGGACCGAGCGGCGCTGCCGGCCGGTCGGGGGGTGGCAGCGGCCCCGGTGCGGGCGGCACCGGGCCGGGCGGGGGCGGTGGCACCAGCACGGTGCCGCCGGACCCGGTCGGTGCACCGGCATCCTGCGCGCCGTCGGCACGGTCGTCCTCCGACGGGTCCACCACCCGCTTCACGACGATCGTGCCGGTCCGCACCGTGTTGGGGGCCGGCCGCTCGGACACCGCCAGCACGTCCGGCCAGTGCAGGACGAACCGCCGCCGCCGCAGCCAACCCTCGCCGAACGAGGCCACGCACGCGGTCGTCAGCTCGAGCGCGAGGTCGAGGGCGCTCTGCGGCCGGTCGGCGACGTCCTTCGCGAGCGCCCGGTCGACCACGGTGGCGACCGCATGGGGGAGTTCGGGACGGGTCGCGAGCAACGGCGTCGGTGGCGTGACCAGATGGTGGGCCAGCAGCCCGGTCGACGTGGCCGCCCCGGGGAACGGGAGCGAACCGGTGAGCAGTTCGTAGGCGGTGACCCCCATGCTGTACACGTCCGAAGCCGGGGTGAGTTCCTCGCCCCGCACCTGTTCGGGGCTCATGTAGGCCGGGGTGCCCATCACCGTGCCGGTGGCGGTACGACGCGCGTTGCCCGTGCGGACCCGGGCGATGCCGAAGTCGGCGAGCTTCACCACGCCCTTGGCGTCGTACAACAGGTTCTCGGGCTTCACGTCGCGGTGCAGCAGGCCGTGCGCGTGCGCCTCGTCCAGGGCTGCGCACCCGGCGATCACGGCGGCGCACGCCTCGTCGGTCGCGAGCCCGCGCGACTCGAGGTCGTCGCTCACCGAGCGCATGCATCGCTCCATGATGATCAGGCACATGCCGTCGTCGCGGTCGATGAAGTCGTACACCGGCACGATGTGCGGGTGGTCGAGCGAGGCGACCGATCGGGCCTCGGCGACGAAGCGGGCGCGCACGTCCGGGTCGGCGGCGAACGCGCGGGGCAGCTGCTTGATGGCCACTTCGCGTCCGAGCTGGCGATGACGTGCGAGGTACACGACGCCGAACGCCCCTCGTCCGAGCTCGTCGAGCACGTCGTACTGCGGGAGCGCCTCCTGCACCGCTTGCTGTTCACGTGTCGACCGGGCCACGTGGTGCGTGACGGTGCGGGCGCCGCCCGGTTACACGGCTACACGGTGGGACGGCGGGGCGTCGTCGGCGTCACGGCGGGGTGCGCGTAGATGCTCTCGCCGCCCGCCACGAGCCGGGCGGTGAGGCACACCACCAGCGCCGGCACGAGCGCGTGCGCGCCGAACAGCTCGCCGGCCATCACCGTGCAGGCGAGCGGCACCTGCGCGGCGGCCCCGAACACGGCCACGAGGCCGAGCGCCGCGGCGGTGACCGGCGACAGCCCGAGCGGGCTCGACAGCGCCGAGCCGAGGGTGCCGCCGATCACGAACAACGGGGTGACCTCACCACCCACGTATCCCGATCCCAGCGCGATGGTGGTGAACGCGAGCTTGAGCGGGGCGTCGTACCAGTCGCGGGTGTGCCCGGCGAACGCGCTGTCGAGGAGGTGCAACGACAACCCGAGGTAGTCGGCGCCGAGCACGAGTGTGAGCACGAGGATCACCGCACCCCCGACGACCGGACGCAGCGGCGGCCAGGGGGCCACGCGAGCCGCGAGGCGCTTGGTGGCAGGCACCGCCAGCGCGAACCAGCGTGCCGTGAGCCCGAACGCGGCACCGATCACCACCAGCAGCACGAGGTTGCCGACCGAGAACGGCACCTGCACGTGGGGACGTGCGGCGTGCTCGTACCCGAGGGCTCGCACCACGACGTGACCGACGACGGCCGCGGGCACGCACGCCACGAACGCCCGGACCGTGCGACGTCGGGCGACCTCCATCGCGAACACCACACCGGCGAACGGGACCCCGAACACCGAGCCGAACCCGCCCGCCAGCGCGGCGCGCGCCAGCATCGCCCGGTGGTCGTGATCGAGCCGCAGACGTCGAGCGACGGCGTCGGTGATCGACGACGACATCTGCACCGCGGTGCCCTCGCGCCCGACCGACGCGCCGAACAGGTGACCGAGCAGGGTGCCGCCCAACACCATCGGCGCCATCCGTGCGGGGGCACCCTCGGTGTACGCGTGGGCCTCGCTGACGGCGAGCGCGGTGCCGCCCGCGGCGCGGCCGGCGAAGCGGTGGTACACGAGGCCGATGACGAGGCCGGCGAGCGGGAGGAACCACACCAACCCCTCGTGGCGGTAGCGGAACGAGGTGACGTGGTGCAGCAGTTCGAGGAATGCGTACGACGCCACGCCGGCCAGGGCTCCCGACATCGCGCCGAGCACCACGAATTGCAGGTTGCGGACGAGGTGGCGGGTCATGACGGCGTGGTCAGAGCTTCTTGAGCGGCGCCCACGCGAGCGAGAGGTGTTTGGTGCCCACGCCGCGGAAGCGGATGGTGGCCTCGGCGCGATCGCCCTCGCCGCGCACGTCGACGATGACGCCCTCGCCGAACGTGGGGTGCTCGACGTCGTCGCCCACCGTGAGACCGAGCGACTCGGCGCCCGACGGTTGCGGCGACGAACGTCCCGCTCGCATCGCCGCCTCGACCACGCGCTCGCGGTGTGCCTCGGCCGCGTCGTCGTCGGGGTCGAACGACGACAGCGCGGCGCGACGCCGGTAGGGCGCCGGATCGCCGTAGGTGCGATCGCGGGCGCCACGATCGCGGTCGCGGTAGCTCGACCGGCCGCGCACCGCGTTGCCCTTCACCTCGACCAGTTCGGCCGGGATCTCCTCGAGGAAGCGGCTCGGCGGGTTGTACTGGGTGCTGCCGAACAGGCTGCGGCTCCAGGCATGGGTGAGGTGCAGCCGGCGTTGCGCACGGGTGATGCCCACGTAGGCGAGGCGCCGCTCCTCCTCGAGCTCGGTGGGCTCGGTGAGCGCACGGGTGTGCGGGAACACGCCCTCCTCGAGCCCGAGCAGGAACACGTTGGGGAACTCGAGGCCCTTCGCCGAGTGCAGCGTCATCAGCACCACCCGGTTGTCCTCGTCGAGGTCGTCGGTGTCGGCCACGAGCGCGACCTGCTCGAGGAACTCGTCGACCCGGGTGTACTCGCGTGCGCTGCCGACGAGCTCGCCCAGGTTCTCGAGGCGCCCGTTGGCCTCGACCGACCCCTCGGCCTCGAGCTCGGCGAGGTAGCCGCTCAGTTCGAGCGCGTTCTGCAACACGTCGGCCGGACCCGCAGGCGGCACGCCGTCGGGGTCGCCCTCGGCCGGCTCGACCACCATCGTCCCGAGGTCGTCGAGCAACTGCACGAACCGGTCGACACCGCGGAGCGCCGGCCCGCTCACGCCCGCGTCGGCGGCGCGGCGCATCGCGTCGGTGAAGCTGATGCCGGCGGCCGCCGCGAGGGCATCGATCTTGGCGACGCTGGTGTCGCCGACGCCGCGCTTGGGCACGTTGAGCACGCGCTTCACGCTGACCTCGTCGGCGGGGTTGACGACGGCGCGCAGGTACGCCATCGCGTCCTTGATCTCGCGCCGGTCGTAGAAGCGCGTGCCGCCGACCACCTTGTACGGCACGCCGAGCCGGATGAGTGCCTCCTCGAGGACGCGGGCCTGCGCGTTGGTGCGGTAGAACACCGCGACCTCGCGCCACTGCTGCGCCTCGTGCTCGTGCAGGGTGTGGATCGTTCGGGCGACCCACTGGGCCTCGTCGTGCTCGTCGTCGGCCTGGTAGCGCACGATCGGGTCGCCCGCGCCGAGCTCGCTCCACAACCGCTTCTTGGTCTTCGACCGGTTGTTCGAGATGACCGCGTTGGCCGCGTCGAGGATCACCTGGGTGCTGCGGTAGTTCTGGTCGAGCACGATCGTGGTGAGGTCGGGGAACTGATCCTCGAGCTCGTTGATGTTCCGCACGTCCGCCCCACGGAACCCGTAGATCGAGTTGTGCACGAGGATCCCGTTCGCCACGTAGGTGTGCGTGCGCTCGACCTCGAGGTCGTACACCGGGCCGGAGTGGTCCTCGAATGCGGTCTCGATCACCTCGTCGGGTTCGAACCGACCGTCTCGTTCGACGTACACGCGCATGCCGCGGCGGACGTGGCTGATCGGCATGAGGTCGAGCAGTTGTCCGTCGATCGCGAGACGCCGCCGCAACGACAGGCCACCTGACGCCGCCGCCTCACGGGCCAACCCCACCGCCTCGCGGTAGCTGTCGGCGACGCGCACTCCCGTCGGTGCGGTGACGAGGTGGCGGCCGTGGTCGAACATCACCAGGGACACGTGGTGTTCCGGCCACTGGTCGGCGAACTCCGGATGCAGGAGGTGAGCCTCCATCAGCAGCTTCGCTGCGAGGATCTCGTCCCCCGACGCACCCCACTCGAGCGAGAGTCCACATTCCATCGTGAGTGCTCGTGCGCAAGCAGCGGCCTCGTGCGAGGAGTGCGCGACGTCGAGCACCCAGGCGAGTTCGGTCGGGCTGCGGTCGCCCGTGATGCCGATGCGGTAGCCGCGGTCGGCGCGGTGCATGAGGTAGACGAACCACTGGTCGGGGCGCGCCGCGATCTCGACCGGGAGGACGTGCCAGGGCGTGGCGGCGAGTGCGCGGCCCGACGCGGTGGTGATGCGCACCAGGGGGCCGTGGTACGAGCCGTCCTGCCGATGGCGGACGGACGCCGTGGTGGGCGTCGAACGCCCCCCGGTGCCCTGGACGACGGCGCCGGGCTCGATCCGCTCGATGGTGACGGCGCCGCCGGCGGTCGCCACGAGGGTGCCCCACGGCAGGCACTGGTCGCTGTCGCCCACCGCGGTGATCTCGCCGGTGTCCTTGGCCAGCAGCACGGCGAGCTCGTTCTGCGCCATGTTGGTGTCCTGGTACTCGTCGATCAGGATGTGGCGGAACCGCTGCTGGTAGCTCTCGAGCACGTCGGGGTGCTGGCGGAACAGCTCGACGGTCTTCATCAGCAGGTCGTCGAAGTCCATCGCCCCGGCCCGCTGCAGCCGCAGCTGGTACTCGCGGTACACGTCGGCGTGCTTGCGGTCGAAGATGTTGTTGGCCTTGAGCGCCGCGTCGTCGGGCGTGACGAGCTCGTTCTTCCACAGGCTGATGATCCCGTGCACGCCTCGCGGGGTGAACCGTTTGGCGTCGAGGCCGAGGTCGCGGATGACGTAGCCGGTGAGGCGCTGCGCGTCGGCCTGGTCGTAGATGCTGAACGTGCGCGGGTAGCCGAGGCGGTCGGCGTTGGCGCGCAGGATGCGCACGCACGCCGAGTGGAACGTGCTGACCCACATCTTCATCGCCACCGGCCCCACCAGCGCGGCGACGCGCTCGCGCATCTCGCCGGCCGCCTTGTTGGTGAAGGTGATCGCGAGGATCTGCATCGGGTGCACGCCCTCGTCGATCAGGTGTGCGATCCGGTGCGTCAGCACGCGCGTCTTGCCCGAGCCCGCACCGGCCACCACCAGCAGCGGCCCACCCCGGTGCACGACGGCGTCGAGCTGGTCGGGGTTGAGCCCCTCGAGCACGACCCGGCCTCGACGCACGGGCTCGTCCGGAGGCGGCGGGTCGTCGAACAGGCGGAGGTCGGACATGACGCGCCCATCCTAGGGACGGGGTGCGACAGCCGGGATGAGCCGGACGCGTCCGTCGGGACCTACGTCCCGAACGGGTGCGTCGCGGTCCGGCACGGGCCCGTGAAGGCGGAGCGGGCCGGCCTCACGTGATTGAATCTCCCCCCATGAAGGCAGCAATCCTGGTCGAGAGCCTCACCGGCAACACGTTCAAGGCGGGCGAGAAGATCGGCACCCTCCTGCAGCAGGAGGGCTGGACGATCACCGGCCTCGACCGGGTGCGCCGGCCCGACCACGCGGCCATCCAGGACGCCGACTTCGTGCTCGTCGGCACCTGGGTGCACGGCCTGTTCGTGGTCGGTCAGGCCCCGTGGGGTCTCGGGGCGATCGACCACCTGCCGATGATGCGTGGCAAGAAGGCGGCCACGTTCTGCACGTTCGCGCTCAACCCGGGCAAGACGCTCGACAAGCTCACCAACGCGGTGATGGGTCGCGGCGCCGACGTGCTCGGTGGCCTCGCGCTCAACCGGGCCAAGCTCGACGAGCACGCCGAGGTCTTCGTCGACCGCCTCCTCGCGAACGTCCCGCCCGCCCTGCGCTGACGCCGGCGGCCCGCGGTCAGCCGCGAGGGTCGGCCACGCGGCCGAGGAACAACACGGCACCCGTCGTGCGGTCGCGGAGCGCGAACACGAACGGGCGGTCGAAGCGGAGCTCGATCGGCTCCTCCTCCGGCGGCGCGGCGCCGGCGACACCGATCACGGCCGTGGCCGCGGCCGCCTCGGTGCCGTCCTCGCCGACGGTGATGTTCGCCTGGTGGATCACCGCACCGATCCGGAGCGGCTCGTCGGTGGTGATGCCCGTGAAGTCGGCCGCACCGGTGAACGCCGTGGGCATGCCGAGCGCCGACAGCTGGTCGGCCAGGTCGAACGATCCCGACGTGTCCCAGCGGGGGAGCGAGAGCAGCACCAATCGCGGCTCGAGGTACTGCGTCGCGTCGGTGACGAGGAAGATCTCCTCGAACGTGGGCAGGAAGTCCGGCTCGGGCAGGAACAACAGCATCGCCAGCTCGCCGCCGACGTAGGGCACCTCGACGGCCTGCCACCCGTCGCCGGCGGCGTAGGGCAGTTCGGTCTGCTTCACCATCGTGGGCACCTCGACGGTGTCGCCGGCGGCGGTGGTGAACGGCGCGTCGCGGGTGATCGACGGGTCGAACGGGTCGGCCCACATCGCCTTCAGGTACACCGCGTTCACGAGTACGAACCGGGTGAGCTCGTCGATCGTGCCGGGTGCGAGCAGGTCGGGGATGCGGCCCTCGGTGCGTTCGTCGACCCAGGCGTTCACATCGACCCGAGCCGCGTCGGGATCGGCCTCGAAGTCGACGACCTCGACGCCGGAGCCGTACGCCGTCGCGAGGGTGTCGAGGAACGTCGGCGCGACCGCCATGCCCCGTTGCAGCCATGTGGCGTTGGCGATCGACAGCCGGACGTCGTCGCCGTTGCGGGCGGTGAGTGCCGCCTCGAGCGAGTTGGCGGCCGCTTGCAGGTCGAGCTCGTCCGCGTGCAGCGTCGCGACCATCTCGTCGGCCGTGGTGCCGCGGGCGCCGGCGGTGGCCATGGCGAGCGCGAGCGCGATGCTCGCGGGGGAGACGACCAGGTTGTCGGTCGGTGCGTCGGCGGCGAGCCGTCGGTAGAGGCCGAGGCCGGTGTCGCCGAGCGCGGTGGCGAACGCAGCGGCGAGCGCCGGATCGGCTGCCGCCCGTGCGAGCCCCGACCGCAGCTCCTCGACGCCGGCGCCGTCGCCGCTCCCGGTGTCGTCGATGTCGTCGGTGTCGTCGGTGTCGTCGCCCAGGTCGTCGCTGCAGGCCTGCAGCACCGCGGCCAGCACCGGGGCCGCCGCCAGTGCGGCGAGGAAACGGCGTCGTTCGAACGGTGCGGCGGTCACGGTGTCGCCGTCGTGGTCGAGGTGCCGTCCTGCTCGTCGCTCTCCGCGGCCGCGCCGCGCAGGTCGATCACCACGACGTCGCTCACGAGCGGTCGCACGGTCTCGGGTCGGGCCAGGTCGTCGTAGGCGACCGTCCGACCGTCGCAGTCGGTGAAGGTGTCGGTGCCCTCGATCTGGCTCACCTCGCACCGATCGTCGCGGTCGGCCGGGAACGCCCACCGCACCGACCAGTTGCGGGTCGGGTCGTCGCCGGTGTGGTTCAGCACGACGCTGCGATCGGCCGCGTCGCCCACCAGACCCTGGAAGATCAGCGGACCGCCGTCTGCGATCCGGTCGGACACGAACTCGATCCCGCCCACCTCGAACGTGGTGGCAGCGAGACGCTCCTCGACCTGGTCGGCGTTGCGCGACAGCAGCGCGGCGATGCCCCACGTGGCGAGCCCCAGCAGGACGAAGAAGCCCAGGCCGGCCGCCACGGGGACGACGGCTCTCCGGAAGGTCGAACGTTCGCGCCAGCGGGGTTCCACGGCGCCAGTCTGCTCCACCAGGTGGTCGGACCCAACGCGAGCCCGATCGCCACCAGCGCACCGTCGGTCCACGACGTGGAACACCAGTTGGTCCGGACGGCCCGTGACGGCGTAGGGTCACGCACTCGTGAAGCGCACGTACCGAGTCGTCGTCGCGAAGCCGGGTCTCGACGGCCACGATCGCGGAGCCAAGACCATCACCCGAGCGTTGCGTGATCACGGCTTCGAGGTCATCTACACCGGCTTGCACCAGACGCCCGAGCAGATCGCGGAGACCGCGCTGCAGGAGGACGTCGACGCCGTCGGCCTGTCGCTGCTGAGCGGCGCCCACCTCACCTTGTTCCCACGGGTGATGGAGGAGCTGCGCAACCGCGACCTCGGCGACGTGATGGTGTTCGGCGGTGGCGTGATCCCCGACGCCGACGCCCGGATCCTGCGCGAGCAGGGCGTGGCCGAGATCTTCGGTCCCGGCGCCTCGCTCAAGGGCATCGCTCAGTGGTTGGAATCGGCGCTCGACGCCAGAGAGGACTGAACCAGTGGATCTGTTCGAGTACCAGGGCAAGCAGTACTTCGCCCGCTACGACATCCCGGTCTCGCCCGGCGACGTCGCCTACACCGTCGACGAGGCCGTCGCCGCCGCCGAGATGGCCGGCTACCCGGTCGTCGTCAAGGCGCAGGTGCAGGTGGGCGGCCGCGGCAAGGCCGGCGGCATCAAGCTCGCCGACTCGGCCGACGAGGTGCGCCTCCACGCCGGGAACATCCTCGGGATGGACATCAAGGGCCATCTCGTGAAGCGGGTGTGGGTCGAGCACGCGAGCGACATCTCGAAGGAGTACTACGCCAGCTACTCGCTCGATCGCGGCGCCAAGAAGCACCTGCTGATGCTCAGCGCCCAGGGCGGCGTCGAGATCGAGGCGGTCGCCGAGAGCAACCCGGATGCGATCGTGCTGCTGCACATCGACCCGGTCGACGGCATCACGCTCGAGGCCGCCCGCGACGCCGCGGTGCGCGCCGAGATCGACGCCGAGGCGGTCGACGGTGTGGCCGACATGCTCGTCAAGCTGTACCGCTGCTTCACCGAGGGCGACTGCGACCTGGCCGAGATCAACCCGCTCATCCTGCGCCCCGACGGTGGCGTGCACGCGCTCGACGCCAAGGTGAGCCTCGACAACAACGCCGGGTTCCGTCATCCCGAGTGGGACGAGTTCCGCGCCACCGAGGAGCTCGACGAGCGCGAGCAGCTCGCCCGCACCCACGACCTGCAGTACATCGGTCTCGACGGCACGGTCGGCATCATCGCCAACGGCGCCGGCCTGGCGATGAGCACGCTCGACGTCGTGAACCAGGTGGGTGGCAAGGCCGCCAACTTCCTCGACATCGGCGGTGGCGCCAACGCCGACGTGATGGCCGCCGCGCTCGGCGTCATCAACTTCGACGAGAACGTCAAGAGCATCTTCATCAACATCTTCGGCGGCATCACCCGCGGCGAAGAGGTGGCCAAGGGCATCGTCGAGGCGCTCAGCCGGGTCGAGCTGCGGGCGCCGATCGTCATCCGCCTCGACGGCACCAACGCCGAGGAGGGTCGCTCGATCCTCGCCAACGCCGGGATCCCCGAGAGCAAGCTCACCTCGAAGCCCACCATGCTGGAAGCCGCTCGTGCGGCCGTCGCGATCGCCAACGGGAGCAACTGATCATGGCCATCTTCGTCAACGCCGACACCAAGGTGATCGTCCAGGGCCTCACCGGTGGCCAGGGCAAGTACCACGGTCTGCGCAACAAGGCCTACGGCACCCAGGTCGTCGGCGGCGTCACGCCCGGCAAGGGCGGCACCGACGTCGAGGGCATCCCGGTGTTCAACACCGTGGCCGAGGCCGTCGCGGCCACCGGTGCCAACGCGTCGTTCATCGCCGTGCCGCCGAAGGCCGCCGGCGCCGCGATCCTCGAGGCCGCCGCGGCGGGCATCGCGTTCGTCGTCTGCATCACCGAGGGCATCCCGGCCCAGGACGAGGCCAAGGTCTACAACACCCTGGTCCGCGACTTCCCGAACACTCGCCTGCTCGGCCCCAACTGCCCGGGCATCATCAGCCCAGGCAAGTGCAACATCGGCATCACGGCCGGTGAGATCGCCGAGCTGCCCACCGCGTCGGGCCCCAACGTCGGCATCGTCAGCCGCTCGGGCACGCTCACCTATCAGGCGCTGTACGAGCTGAAGCAGCGCGGCATCGGCGTGAGCACCTGCGTCGGCATCGGCGGCGACCCCGTGCCGGGCACCAACTTCATCGACTGCCTCGCGCAGTTCCAGGCCGACCCCGAGACCCACGCGATCATCATGATCGGCGAGATCGGTGGCTCGGCCGAGGAAGAGGCCGCCGAGTTCATCAAGGCCAACGTCACCAAGCCGATGAGCGCCTACATCGCCGGTGTCACCGCGCCCGAGGGCAAGAAGATGGGCCACGCCGGCGCCATCACCTCGGGCGGCAAGGGCACGGCCAAGGGCAAGATGGAGGCGCTCGCCGCCGCTGGTGTGAAGGTGGGCCAGAACCCCACCGAGGCCGGTGACCTGATGGCCGAGATCGTGGCGGCGCTGAAGGGCTGAGCCCGCTGTCGCTGCGTGCGACACCCGCCTTCGACACACCGAGAACGCGAGGAGCCCCGCCGTGAGGCGGGGCTCCGTCGCGTCAGGTCTGATGTTCGGGTCGCTCAGCCGGCGGGCGGTGGCGGCGGGGGCGGCGTGCCCGGTGCCGGCGGGGGCGGCGGAGGCGGCGGCGGTGCAGGAGCCGGCGGGGGCGGCGGCGCGGCGCTGAAGCCCGGGGGCGGCGGCGGGGTCATGCCCGGAGCAGCGCCACCGCCGACGTTGAACTGGCTCTTGAGCTTGTTCACGTCCTTGAGGTCGTTCAGGTCGCCGCCCGACTCCTTGAAGCCGAGCACGGCGCCGACGAGCACGACGATCACCGCGATGAGCGCGAGGAACAGCCCGATGCCGCGGGTGATGCCGTCGTCGAACTCGCTGTCGACCCCGTTGCTGAAGAAGCGCACCAGGACGAGCAGGAACGACAGAGCCGATGCCGCCAGGATGATCAACGGCGTCGGCAACGAGGTCGGCAGCTTGACCACGCCACCCACCGTGAGCACCGTGAGCACGGCGATCGCGAGCAACAACAACCAGGGCACGGTGCCCGTGAAGAAGTAGTCGCTGCCGCTGGCCCCGACGCTCTCGCCGAGGAAGTCGACCTTCCACCACTTGAGGAAGAAGGCGATGAACATGAGACCGCCTCCACCCACCTTCAACCAGTCGCTGGTCTTGAACTTGCTGAAGTCCATCCGAAAATTCCTCCCATGAACGTCGTGGCGATGTCACCCCGTCCAACGGTCGACCGTACACCTTGTCAAAGCGCCTCTCGTGCGATCGCCACCGTCTCGTAACGTCCCCGCCATGCCCATGGCGCTCCTCTCCGTGTACGACAAGACCGGCATCGTCGAGCTCGCGACCGCCCTCCACGAACTGGGCTGGACGGTCGTCAGCAGCGGCGGCACGGCCAAGGTGGTGAGCGCCGCGGGCGTCCCCGCGATCGATGTGGCCGACCTCACCGGCGTCCCGGCGATCCTCGACCACCGCGTGGTGACGCTGCACCCGAAGGTGCACGGCGGATTGCTGGCCGACCCCACCAACAGCGAGCACCAGGCCGACATGGCCGAGTACGGCATCCAGCCGATCGACCTGGTCGTCGTGAACCTCTATCCGTTCTCGCGAGATCCGAGCATCGAGCTGATCGACATCGGCGGCCCGGCGATGGTGCGGGCAGCCGCCAAGAACCACCACCACGTCGCGGTCGTCGTGAACCCGGCGGACTACACGGCCGTGGTGGCCGAGGTGCGCGACCACGGTGCGATCACACCCGCCACCCGCCGCCGGCTCGCCCGCGACGCGTTCGCCACGATCGCGGCGTACGACGCCCAGATCGCCAACTGGTTCGACGCCAGCGGCGATCACCTCGGTGACGGTGCCGGCGACGCACTGCCCGCCGGCCTGCAGCTCTCGCTCACCCGGCAGCAGGTGCTGCGCTACGGCGAGAACCCGCACCAGCAGGGTGCGCGCTACCTGGCCGACGGTGCCCGCAGCTGGTGGGACGAGATGGTGCAGCACGGCGGCAAGGACCTGAGCTACCTCAACCTGTACGACACCGAGGCCGCGTGGAAGATGGTCCACCGCTTCGACCGGCCCGCCTGCGTGATCGTGAAGCACGCGAACCCGTGCGGCGTGGCCGTCGCCGACGACCCGACCGCCGCCTACGTCCAGGCCAACGCGTGCGACCCCGTCAGCGCGTTCGGCGGCATCGTCGCCGTCAACCGCGAGGTCACGGCCGATCTCGCCGAGGCGCTCGCACCCGTGTTCACCGAGGTCGTCGTCGCCCCGTCCTACACGGCGGACGCGCTCGAGGTGTTCGCCCGCAAGGGCAACCTGCGCGTCCTGTCGGGGCCGGCGCCCTACGGATCGGCGCTCGACCTGCGTTCGATCGACGGCGGCCTGCTGGTGCAGCAGGCCGACACGGTCGACCTCGACCGCAGCCACTGGCGGGTGGTCACGACGGCCCAGCCCAGTCGCGAGCAGTGGGAAGACCTCGCGTTCGCCTGGACCGTGTGCGCGTCGGTGAGCAGCAACGCGATCGTGTTCGCCAAGGACCTGCAGGCGTTCGGCATCGGCGCCGGTCAGCAGAACCGCGTCGACAGCGTGCGGATCGCGGCCACCCGATCGGCCGGTCGGGCCGAGGGCGGGGTGTGCGCGAGCGATGCGTTCTTCCCGTTCCGCGACAACATCGACGAGCTCGCCAAGGCCGGCATCCGTACGGTGATCCAACCGGGTGGCAGCGTGCGCGACGCCGAGGTGATCGAGGCTGCTGACGAGCTCGGCATCGCGATGGTGTTCACCGGCGAGCGCCACTTCCGTCACTGACCGCCCGATCGCGGCGCGTCACGCGGCTCGACCTGGAAGACTGACCACATGGCACGGATCGCCGACCTGCTGGCGGCAGGGACCACCTACAGCTTCGAGTTCTTCCCCCCGAAGAACGAGGCGGGCTGGCTGAGCCTCGGCCGCACGATCGCCGAGCTCGAGCACCTCGAACCCCACTACGTCAGCGTCACCTACGGCGCAGGCGGCAGCACCCGTACCCGCACCGCCGACCTGGTGTCGTGGGTCAAGCGCCAGACGCCCATCTCGCCCATGGCGCACCTCACGTGCGCGGGCCACACCCGGGCCGAGATCCGCGACATCCTCATCGACTACCGCGCCGAGGGCATCGAGAACCTGCTGGCCCTCGGCGGCGATCCGCCGGCGGACGGATCGCCGGTCGTCAGCGACTACCGGTTCTCGAGCGAGCTCGTCGACGACATCCGCGCCTTCGGTGGCTTCTCGATCGGCGTGGCGGCGCATCCGGAGGGCCATCCCCGGTCGCCCGACCTCGAGAGCGATCGTCGGCACCTGGCCGACAAGCTCGTCGACGCCGACTTCGCGATCACCCAGTTCTTCTTCGAGGTCGACCACTACGTGGCGATGATGGACGACCTGGCGTCGCACGACGTGTACAAGCCGGTGATCCCCGGGATCATGCCCGTCACCAACCTCGCGCAGGTGAGCCGCATGGCGCACATGTCGGGGGCCGAGGTGCCCGGCTGGCTCGTCGAGCGTGTGGGCAAGGCGGGCGACGACCCCGACGAGGCCACGCGTATCGGCGTCGAGATCGCCGCCGAGCTGTGCGATCGGCTGCTCGAGGTGGGGGCCCCGGGCCTGCACTTCTACACGCTCAACCGCAGCGGCCCCACCCGCCAGCTGTGGCGCCTGCTCGGCCTCGGCTGACGGCCTGACGCGGCTCGCTCGCGCACCCACCTCGGGCGTATGGTGCGCCCATGCGCGCGTACGAGAACGTCTACATCAACGGCAAGTGGGTTCCCTCCAGCGGTGAGGGTGCGCTCGAGGTCACCGACTCCGCCACGGAAGAAGTGATCGCCTCGGTCCCGAACGGCACGGCGGCCGACGTCGACGCCGCCGTCGCGGCGGCGAAGGCCGCCTTCCCGGCCTGGAGCCAGCTGCCCCGCGAGGAGCGGGCCGGCTACCTCATGAAGATCCACGCCGGTCTCGAGGCCCGCACCGACGAGCTCGCGGAGACGATCGCGCACGAGGTCGGCATGCCGCTGATGCTCTCGAAGATCATCCAGGCCGGTCTCCCCAAGGCGAACTTCCAGATCGCCGCCGGTCTCGCCGCCAACTACGAGTTCGAGAGCCAGGTCGGCAACTCGCTCGTGGTGCGCGAGCCGATCGGTGTGGTCGGCTGCATCACGCCGTGGAACTACCCACTGCACCAGATCGCGCTCAAGGTCGCTCCGGCGTTGGCCGCCGGCAACACGGTCGTGCTGAAGCCCAGCGAGGTCGCCCCGATCAACGCCTTCATCCTCGCGGAGGTCATCGACGAGGCCGGTCTGCCGGCGGGCGTGTTCAACCTCGTCACCGGTGTCGGCCCGGTGGTCGGCGAGGCCATCGCCGCCCACGCCGACGTCGACATGGTGAGCTTCACCGGGTCGACGCGGGCGGGCAAGCGCGTCGCCGAGGTCGCCAGCCAGACCGTCAAGAAGGTCGCGCTCGAGCTCGGTGGCAAGAGCCCCAACGTCATCCTCGACGACGCCGACTTCACCAAGGCGATCGCCGACGGTGTCGGCAAGTGCTTCCTCAACTCGGGGCAGACCTGCACGGCGCTCACCCGCATGATCGTCCCGCGCGAGCGCCTCGCCGAGGCCGAGCAGATCGCCGCGGCCACCGCGGCGGCATTCACGCCGGGCAACCCGTTCGAGCAGACCAGCCGGCTCGGGCCGCTCGTGTCGGCGGCGCAGCGCGACCGCGTCCGTGGCTTCATCCAGTCCGGCATCGACGAGGGTGCCACGCTCATCGCCGGCGGCCCCGACGCCCCCGAGGGCCTCGACCAGGGCTACTTCGTCCAGCCGACGGTGTTCTCCAACGTCACCCGCGACATGACGATCGCCCGCGAGGAGATCTTCGGTCCGGTGCTGTCGATCATCCCGTACGACACCGAGGAAGAGGCGATCGACATCGCCAACGACACCATCTACGGCCTCGCCGGCGGTGTGTGGAGCGGCGATCCGGAGCGTGCGAAGCAGGTCGCCCGCCGCATCCGCGCCGGCCAGGTCGAGGTGAACGGTGGCGCGTTCAACGTCATGGCGCCCTTCGGCGGCTACAAGCAGAGCGGCCTCGGTCGCGAGGCGGGCACCTTCGGGCTCGAGGAGTTCCTCGAGGTGAAGTCGCTCCAGCTCTGAGGCCTCCGGGCCCACCACTCGTCCGTTCCGCGCCCGGCTTCGCGCGTTCTGCCGCCGGAAGCCGGGCCGGAACTGGAAGAATGTCCCCCCGATGACCGACTGGTCTCCACCGCGCTCGCCCCGAGTTCAGATCAGCCGAGTCCCGCACCTCCCGGGCCTCGACGGCATGCGCGCGCTCGCGGTCGTGGCCGTGATGATCTACCACGCCAACAAGAACTGGCTGCACGGCGGGTTCCTCGGCGTCGAGGTGTTCTTCGTCATCTCCGGCTACCTGATCACGCTGCTGCTCATCGCCGAGCACGAGCGTGGCGGTCACGTCGACCTGAAGCAGTTCTGGATCCGTCGCGCCCGACGCCTGCTGCCGGCGCTGTTCGTGATGCTGGCGTTGCTGATGGTGTACCTGGCGTTCTTCAAGTCGGTCGCCCGGGGCCGGGTGCGCGGCGACATCATCGGCGGACTCGGCTACGTGTCGAACTGGTACCAGATCTGGGTGGGCGCCGGTTACACCGCCTCGGAGGACTTCGCCCCGTTGCGGCACCTGTGGTCGCTCGCGGTGGAGGAGCAGTTCTACCTGATCTGGCCGCTGGTGATGGTGGCCATCCTGCGCCGCGGTCGGGCACGGCTGCCCCAGGTGGCGCTGTGGCTGTTCGGCGTGTCGGTGGCGATCACGGCGCTGATGGCGGTGCTGTTCGTGTCGGGCGACATCAACTCGACCTGCAGCCCGGACGCGCACCGCGGCTACTGGATCGTCGCCGGCCGATGCATCAGCATCAACGACACCCTGTACCTCAGCACGATCACACGTGCCGGTGGGCTGATGCTCGGCGCCGCGTTCGCGATGGTGTGGCGCCCGCTCGCGATCATGCGGGGTCCGATGCGCGGGCGCGGTCGTCAGCTCGACCTGCTCGCCGTCGTGGGCGTGGCCGGCATCGCCGGCCTGATGTGGGTGGTGCACCTCGCCGATCCGGCGCTCGAGATCCTCACGGGCAGCCGGTTCGATCCGTGGCTGTTCCGCGGCGGCATCTTCCTCACGGGCATCTTCACCCTGTTCGTCATCGCCGCGGTCACCCACCAGCGGGCGGCCGCCGGCATGCTGCTCGGCAACCCGGTGCTCACCTGGATCGGCACCCGCAGCTACGGGCTGTACCTGTACCACTGGCCGATCTACCAGATCATCCGTCAGGAGGCCGGCAAGACGCTGAACCTGTGGCAGTTCCTGTTCGCGATGGGTGTCACGAGCCTCATCACCGAGGCGAGCTATCGCTTCGTCGAGATGCCGGTGCGCAAGGGTGCGATCGGCGAGTGGTTGCACGGCGAGCGCCGCCGACCGTCCCATCAGGCCCTCGCGCGACGCCGGCAGCTCACCGGACTCGGGCTCGTCGCGGTGATCCTCGTCGGCTGGGCGGGCGTCAGCATCGCGATGGCCCCCAACCAGTGCGTCGGCCAGCTCGAGTGCGACCTCCTCGCCGGCCAGGAGAGCATCGACGAGGCGAGTTCCACGACCCTGCCGGGCAGCACCGGCGATCCGTCGCAGACCACGCTCGACCCTGGCGCATCCGTCGTGCCGGGCAGCACCGACCCGAACGCCACGCCGGCGTCGACGCTGCCGGGTGAGACGGTGCCGCCGAGCACCGCCGCGCCCACCACCGTGCCCGAGACCACGGTGCCGCCCGAACAGCGGCCCATGCTCGCGATCGGTGAGAGCGTGATGCTCGGCGCCGCACCACAGCTGCAGGCCGGCGGCTTCAGCGTGAACGCGAGCGAGAGCCGCCAGGGCAAGGAGACCGCGACCGTGATCGGTCAGCTGCGCGCTGCGGGCCAGATCGGTCAGGTGATCGTGATCCAGGTGGGCACCAACGGACCGGTGTCGCAGGAGACCTACGACGAGATCATGTCGTTCCTGCCCGCGGCCGAGGTGCCGACGGTGCGTTTCCTCACCGTGCACGCTCCCGGCAAGGCCTGGATCGAGGGCAACAACGCGCTCATCTGGGGGCTCAAGGGGCGCTACCCGAACGTCGACGTGCTCGACTGGGACGGGCTCGTGACGAGCGGACAGGTGCCGGGGATGTCGGGTGACGGCATCCACCTGCGCACCGGCACCGGCAAGCAGTTCTACGCCAACTACGTGTTCGGGATCATCGGTCGCAACGACCTGATCCAGCCGCTGCCCGAGGAGTGACCGGCCGCCACGAGGCCGCCCCTCGCCGTGGCTTGGTGGGCGGCCACGCACGAGGCGTACGCTCGTGGCCATGACTTCTCCTGTGCGCGTCGCCGTCACCGGTGCTGCTGGCCAGATCGGCTACAGCCTCCTCTTCCGCATCGCCTCGGGCTCGATGCTCGGTCCGGACACGAAGGTGATCCTCCAGCTGCTCGAGATCACCCCGGCGCTGAAGGCGCTCGAGGGCGTGCGGATGGAGCTCGACGACTGTGCCTTCCCGCTGCTCGCCGACGTCGTCTGCACCGACGACGCGAACGTCGCGTTCGGCGAC
>WBZM01001215.1_pt1 | contig 27133 bp, 26 predicted proteins | sample 5204271 | NCBI WGS metagenome assembly WBZM01 (sample SAMN12344346, study PRJNA552823) | activated sludge metagenome | biome: Activated sludge suspended growth; feature: Nitrification reactor; material: Wastewater; isolation source: activated sludge from nitrification reactor of wastewater... | reverse complement strand
TTCTGCGTCGCTGGCAGCAATCCATGCATGATCGCGGAGGATTTCGGCAGGCGTGATAAGCATGGCCGGGAAGCCGGCGGGGTCGACGTCTGAGTCGAATGGCGGCGCCGGCAGATCGACGCGAGCCTGTTCGCCAGAGGTCGTGGCCGGCGTTGCCGCTGGCGTCGGTTTCGCCCCGTCGTCCTTGACCTTCTGGTCGTCTGAGCGTATAGTTTGCATATCCAAGTTGTGTTCTCCAAGTTGAGCCCCGGTCGTTTCCAGACGGCCGGGGTTTTGCGTTGATATTCGATGTATTTCCATTTTTAGAGACGCAGACAAAGGCGAGTCGCAGGCAAATCGACCTGCCCGCTATACCCGCCAATGCGAGCGGGAGCCCAAGGAAGACAAGGCTCTTTTGCAAATTTCGCTCGCATAGGCGTCTTGGAAGGGTGACGCCATTAAATTGCGACGTATGGGTTCGAAAATCCGAAGAAATTCAGAAAATGTTGGAATGGTCGCTGGTATAGGCGTCCTTCCCCAATACCCGGCCTATGTTGAATAAAAGTCTGACCGTTTGCATTCAGCTTTGCATTTGAGCAAATGCAAACGAAATCAGATAGTTGACATGCAAGTGATGACTTCGCATCCTCTGCCGGTAACCATCCAGCAGGAGTCTAAACACCATGCACCCATCAATCAGCGCCATCTTTGAGCGCGCGCTTGCCGATATCTACCGCGCTGCGGCCCTACTGACGGGGCCGGATCGTGATGCGGCGGACGCGTTTATCGAGGACGCGTTGAGGACATGGGACGATCTCAACGACTCGGGCCTGCTGTTGGTCGCCGACGACTGACAACACCTATCGCAAGGGGCTGGCGCAGGGGGCGCGCTGGTCATGGCCTGCAATGCCGGACGCAGGAGCCCCCGGCTCAATCCGATCCTTGCAAAATTGCCCACTGATCTCAGCTTGCCTGCAAATTAGCACGCTACCCGGGATATTGTCAAATTAACCCCCGTCAAATGATCTTGACCTTCCCCATACGGCGCGTTACATTTGAATCAACCGATGTTGATTGAAACGTAAGAGCACAGCAATGGCATCCGGCAAGTTCGTTTCCTACCTTCGCGTGTCGACCGCCCGGCAAGGTGTCTCTGGGCTTGGTATCGAGGCGCAGCGCGCCGCCGTGTCGTCGTACCTGAATGGTGGGGACTGGCAGTTAATTGCCGAGTTCGTTGAAGTCGAATCCGGCAAGGTATCTGACCGGCCGAAATTGGCTGCGGCGCTTAGGGCCGCGCGGGTTCACGGCGCTACCCTTGTTATTGCGAAACTCGACCGGTTGTCCCGCGATGCGCATTTCCTGCTCGGACTCGACAAAGCTGGCGTTGATTTCGTCTGCGCCGACATGCCGAACGCGAACCGTCTCACGGTCGGGATAATGGCGATGGTCGCGGAGGAGGAACGCCGGATGATTTCGGCAAGGACCAAGGCAGCGTTGGCAGCAGCAAAGGCGCGCGGCGTCATACTCGGGGGCCGTAGGATAAGTTCTGGCGCCAAGACCGTCCCGGCTGGCGAAACGCCAACCCTCAATGACGGCGCGCGCGCCAAGGGGCTGGCCGTCCGCCGCGCCGCCGCCGCCGCAAAAGCGGCCGACCTTCGTGAGTTGATAGCCGACATTCAAGCTGCGGGCGTGACCAGCGCCTCCGGCATAGCCAAGGCGTTGAGCGAGCGCGCCGTCCCAACGCCCCGGGGTGGCGGATCGTGGCAGGCGATACAGGTGCAACGTCTGCTGGCGGCGGGCCCGTAAGTCAGCGTGGCGCGGCCTCCTTGTCTGTCCAGTAGCACTCCATTTCGCCGGGTCTGCGCAGGCACAGCGACGCCCAACCGCCTTCATCCCGGATAACCTTCTCTCCATCCTTCCAGCGCACGCAGGCTCCGGATACCAAACTGCTCATCAGCAGCCGCTTGAATGCTGTCTCGTCAGACAACGCGAAACCTCCGATTCGGTCGTATAATTCGTAAGGTCGGCAACCAAAATGACTGTCGCCCGCTATCCGGCGCGAGAGTAGGTCGCCATGATCGTTGTTTGCCCTTGCTGTAGACTGGTTTTGGTCCTGGCTCTTTTCTGCCGGCGTTGGCGAAGGCGGCGCAGACGCTGGCGAAGGTATTCCAGCACGCATGGCCGGTTTAGCAGACGCTGATACGTCGGGCGTCTCACCAGTGGCTATGGGCATATCCGAACGCGCGAGGATTTTGTTGTCGTTCTTGCCCGGCAAGGAAACGTAAACCAGCGCCATGACGACTACGACGAACCACCAGCCCTGCCTTGTCATTCGCGCGTCTCAGCCTTGATCTACTTCATCATCGCAGAGAGCGTCCAACGATTCTTCGACTTGCTCAAGCGTCAATTCATATTCGCGTCCGCCACATCCGGCCACGACTACGCCTGAAACTCTACCATTACGACTCCAACCTCGCACGATTTGGTATCCGGCGCCGTAATACCGAGTCCAATGTCGTGGCGGAGTTTTTTCCAAAATCAAGCTGGCCTTAGCAAGTCGGCGACTCGCGCGTTGCTCCCGCGCATGATCCGTTTGTGAAAGCTGGCGCATCAACCCCTCTCATTCGTTTGCGCGACGATAGAGTCATTCAAGGAAGTTTCATTCGTTCATTCAAGACAACCGTCGTGACGTCGGTTTTGGACGCGCATTGAAAGCGAAGATCGGTGGGACATTGCCATGCTAAACAGTGCGCAATCATGCGTAAAACGAGTGTCCCACCAACGCTTATCTATCGGATTTAACTCCGCTTTCGACCTTCCCTAGGGAGCGCCATGCCGCTATAGTCCCCATCCATGTCAGCGGCCTCGCCATCTTCCTCCTCCGTCATGCGTGTCATGGCGCTTCGCGCGCCGAAGACGCCGCTCGTGTGCGAGGAGCGCCCGCTGCCGGCGCCGGGCGCGGGGGAGATACGGCTGAAGACGCTGGCCTGCGGCGTCTGTCGCACCGACCTGCATGTCGTCGACGGCGAATTGCCGAAGCCCGCGCTGCCGATCGTGCCGGGGCACGAGATCGTCGGCGTCGTCGATGCGCTGGGCGCCGGCGTCTCCGGCTTAGCGCCCGGCCAGCGCATCGGCGTCCCGTGGCTCGGCCATACCTGCGGCCATTGCCCGTATTGCGCGAGCGGCCGCGAGAACCTGTGCGACGATCCGCTGTTTACCGGCTACACGCGCGACGGCGGCTATGCGAGCCACGTCATTGCCGACGCTTCCTATTGCTTCGCGCTGCCGCCGCACGGCGACCCGGCCGAACAGGCGCCCCTGCTTTGCGCCGGCCTGATCGGCTGGCGCTCGCTGAAGATGGCGGGCGAGGCGCGCGCGATCGGCATCTACGGCTTCGGCGCCGCCGCGCATATCATCGCGCAGGTGGCGCGCGCGCAGGGCAAGCGCATCTTCGCCTTCGTACGGCCCGGCGACGAGGCGGCGAAGCAATTCGCGCTGTCGCTGGGCGCCGTCTGGGCCGGCGACTCGGACGAGGCGCCGCCGCAACCGCTCGACGCGGCCATCGTCTTCGCGCCGGTCGGCGCGCTCGTGCCGCTCGCGCTCGGCCATGTGCGCAAGGGCGGGACCGTGGTGTGCGGCGGCATCCACATGAGCGACATTCCCGCCTTTCCCTATGCGAAGCTGTGGGAGGAACGGCGCATCGTCTCCGTCGCCAATCTCACCCGCGACGACGCGCGCGAGTTCCTGGCGCTCGCGGGCGAAGCGAAGATCGACATCCATGTTCAGCGCTACGCGCTGGAGGACGCCAACCGCGCATTGAGCGATCTTCGCGACGGGCGCCTGCAGGGCGCGGCCGTCCTCATTCCCTGACCTAGCGGCCACATCAGGCCGGCGCCGCGCCCGCCGCGCGTCGCACATGGCGGACCCGCCCTGCGCGCAATTCCCAAGCCTCTGCCGATGCTCCTACCATGGGCGCGCAGGGAGACAGGCGCGAAACGCGCCAAGGGAGGATCGGATGATACTCAGAACGGGCGTTCTCGCGCTCGCGGCGCTTGCCGCGGCCGGCGCGACACTCGCACATGCCCAGGGTCAGGGCGTGACGGCGACGGAAATCAAGATCGGCCAGACGACGGCCTATTCGGGCGCGGCCTCCGCCTATTCGACGATCGCCAAGGCCGAGGCCGCCTATTTCGAGATGATCAACAAGAAGGGCGGGGTCAACGGCCGCAAGATCAACTTCATCTCGGTCGACGACGCCTACAGCCCGCCCAAGACCTTCGAGCAGACGCGCAAGCTGGTCGAGCAGGACGGCGTCGCCGCCATCCTCAATCCGCTCGGCACGCCCACCGGCCTCGTCGTGCGCAAATATCTCAACGAGAAGAAGACGCCGCAGCTCTTCGTCGGCGCCGGCGCGACCATGTTCGGCGACCCCAAGAACTTCCCCTACACGATCGGCTTCCAGCCGAACTATCACATCGAGGCGTCGATCTACGCGCGCCACGTGATGGCGACGCAGCCGAACGCCAAGATCGCGATCTTCTACCAGAACGACGACGCCGGCCGCGACTACGCCAACGGCTTCAAGGCCGGCCTCGGCCCGGACAACGTCAAGAAGCACGTGATCTTCGAGACGACCTACGAATCGACCGACCCGACCATCGATTCCAAGATCGTCGCGCTGAAGAATTCCGGCGCCGACGTGCTGTTCATGCACGCCATTCCGAAGCAGGCGGCGCAGGCGATCCGCAAGGTCGCGGAGATCGGCTGGAAGCCGACCTTCTATCTCGCCAATGTCTCGGCTTCCGTCGGCGCGGTGCTGAAGCCTGCGGGCGTGGACAACGCAAAGGGCCTCATCACCGCCTCCTACATCAAGGACCCGGCCGACAAGCAGTGGAAGGACGACGCCGGCTACAAGAACTGGCTTGCCTTCATGAAGGAGTACTATCCGAGCGGCGACCTGATCGACGGCCTCAACGTCTACGGCTACACGGTCGCGCAGGCGATGGTGAAGGTGATCGAGCAGTGCGGCGACAAGGTCTCCTCCGAATGCATCATGAAGGAGGCCGCCAATCTCAATTTCGCGCCGGAAATGCTGCTGCCGGGCGTCGACGTGAAGACGTCGGCGACGGACTTCTATCCGATCAAGAAGATGTATCTGCAGAAGTTCGACGGCGAGGTCTGGCAGCTTTTCGGCAACGTGCAGAGCGCGAACTGATTTGCTGAAAGGGGGCTTGTCGTTTCGCCCCCTCCCCGCCCTCCCCCGCTTCGCGGGAGAGGGAGGAAATCGCCGGCTTCACCTCGGAATTGCCGATCTCCGGCGCCGGCCGTCCCCTCTCCCGCGAAGCGGGGGAGGGAAAGGGGGTGGGCCTAGCCTCACTTCTTCCACGGCGTTTCCGCGACGGGATCGAGCGGCCCATGGCCGCTGGCGAACGAGCGCACGTTTTCGATGAGCCGCGCGGCGACGGCCATCATCACGTGATCGGTCGCGCCGCCGACATGCGGCAGCAACACGACATTCTCCATCGCGATCAGATCGGCGGGCACGGACGGCTCGTGCGCGAACACGTCGAGCCCCGCGCCGGCAATGCGGCCTTCCTTCAGCGCCGCGACCAGCGCCGGCTCGTCGACGCTCGTGCCGCGCCCGATATTGATGAAATAGCCCTTGGGTCCCAACGCGTCGAACACCGCCGCGCCCACCTGCGCGCGCGTGGAATCGCCGCCGGGCAGGACGTTGAGGAAGATGTCGCAATGGCGCGCCAGCTCCTCGGCGCTCGCGAAATACGGATAGGCGACGCCATCCTGCCTGCGGCGGCCCGAGTAGCTCACCTTCAACCCGAAGGCTTCCGCGCGCCGCGCCACCGCCTTGCCGATACGACCGTAGCCCAGGATGCCGAGCGTCTTGTTGCGCAGCGACACGGAGGCGCCGAACGGCTTTCCGGGCTGCCATTTTCCCGCGCGCAAGAAACGTTCGGCGGCGGGAAAGCGACGGACGGCGTCTACGATCAAGGCGAAGGCGCAATCAGCCGTGTCTTCCGTCACGGCGTCCGGCGTGTTCGTCACGCAGACGCCATGCGCGGCGGCGTAGGCGACGTCGATATGCTCGTAGCCCGCGCCCATGGTGGCGACGAGTTCGAGCTTCGGGAAGCGCGCCATGAAGGCGCCCGTCAGCGGCCCGCCGAACGGCGTCCAGACGACGCCGCGCACCGCGCCTGCGATGGAGGGGAGGCCGACGTCGTCCGCTCCGTCGAAACGATGCAGCGGCGCAATGCCAGCCAGCGCCGTGGCGAGCGGCTGCGGCAGGCCCGCCGGCGCCAGTAGCGCGAAGTCGCTCATTTCGAGGCCTTCTCCGCGGCCGCGCCGAGCGCTGGTTTCGCGCCCGCCAGCGCCAGCGCGTTCTCCACCGCCTCGACGTCGCGCACCGCGCCGCGCGAGGCCGACGTTGCGGTCAGCGCGTAATGGCGCAACGCGACCGACATCAGTCTTTCGCGCGGCTTGGGCTTCCATGCGGCGCGTCCGCGCTTGTCCATCTCGGCCCGCCGCCGCGCCAGTTCGTCGCCGCTGACGGCCAGATGCAGCGAGCGCGTGGCGATGTCGATCTCGATTTTATCGCCGTCCTGCACGAGGCCGATGGCGCCGCCCGACGCCGCCTCCGGCGAGACGTGGCCGATGGACAGGCCCGAGGTCGCGCCGGAAAACCGCCCGTCGGTGACGAGCGCGCATTTCTTGTCGAGGCCGCGCCCTTTCAGCGCCGTGGTCAGCGCCAGCATTTCCTGCATTCCCGGGCCGCCGCGCGGCCCCTCGTAGCGCACGACCAGAACCGTGCCGGGCGTGACCTTGCCGGAGCGAATGGCCTGCGCGCCCTCGTCCTCGCTATCGACGACGAGCGCCGCGCCGGAGAAGCTGTGCAGAGACGCGTCGACGCCCGCCGTTTTCACGATGGCGCCGTCGGTCGCCAGATTGCCGTAGAGCGTGGCGAGGCCGCCGTCGGCGGAATAGGCGTGCGAAGCGTCGCGGATGCAGCCCTTCTCGCGGTCGCGGTCGAGCGCCGAATAGCGCATGGACTGCGACATGCCTTCGACGGTGATGCGGCCGCCGGGCGCGGCGCGATAGAAGGTCTCCACGTCCTGGTCCTGCGTGCGCAGAATGTCCCAGCGGTCGAGGGCCTCGCCAAGCGACGCGCTGTGCACGGTGTGCACGTTGCGATGCACGGCGCCGATGCGGTCGAGTTCGCCGATGAGGCGCATGATGCCGCCCGCGCGATGCACGTCCTCCATGAAATAATCGGGCGTCGACGGCGAGACCTTGCAGAGATGCGGCGTATTGCGCGACACGCGGTCGATGTCGCTCATGGTGAAATCGACGCCGGCCTCGTGCGCGGCGGCGAGCAGGTGCAGCACCGTATTGGTCGAGCCGCCCATCGCCATGTCGAGGCGGATGGCGTTCTCGAAAGCCTCGAAGGTCGCGATGGAGCGCGGCAGCACGCTTGCGTCGTTCTGCTGGTAGTAGCGATGCGCAAGCTCCACGACCAGCGTGGCGGCGCGCGTGAAGAGATCCTTGCGGTCGACGTGCGTCGCCAGCATCGAGCCGTTGCCCGGCAGCGCCAGGCCCAGCGCCTCCACGAGGCAATTCATGGAATTGGCGGTGAACATGCCCGAGCACGAACCGCAGGTCGGACAGGCGTGATGTTCGTAAGCCGAAATCTTGGCGTCGGAGATGTCCGGGTTCATCGTTGCGACATAGGCTTCCACGCCCGAGAAGCGCTCGTCCTTGCCGTCCCAGTTCATGCGGCCGGCTTCCATCGGCCCGCCCGACACGAACACGGTCGGAATATTGAGCCGCAGCGCCGCCATCAACATGCCGGGCGTGATCTTGTCGCAATTGGAAATGCAGATCAGCGCGTCGGCGCGATGCGCATTGACCATGTATTCGATGGAATCGGCGATGAGATCGCGCGAGGGCAGCGAATAGAGCATCCCGTCGTGGCCCATGGCGATGCCGTCGTCGACGGCGATCGTGTCGAACTCGCGGCCGACGCCGCCGGCCTTGGCGATTTCGGCGGCGACCATCTGGCCGAGGTCCTTGAGATGCACATGGCCGGGCACGAATTGCGTGAACGAATTGGCGATGGCGACGATCGGTTTGCCGAAATCGCCGTCCTTCATGCCGGTCGCGCGCCACAGCGAGCGCGAGATCGCGGCGGCGCGGCCCATCGTCACTTTCTTCGATCGCAATTCGGGCATCGTGTCCTCCCATGTCGCGCTTCTTCGCTGCACGTGCGCGTCTTTGCGGAGGAGTATGGCCCGTGCCGCGCTCCTAGCCAATCTGCGCATGGCGCATGGCGCATTTGACACCATCGCGGCCTGGGCGATGATCGCGGCCGACAACGCAACTGGACGAGACGGGGAAGCGCGCGTGAACGAACTGGATTTCAGCGGGAAGATTGTCTGCGTGGTCGGCGGCTCCAGCGGCATCGGCAACGGCATTGCGCAGGGTTTTCGCGCGAAGGGCGCAACCGTGCATGTGACGGGCACGCGCGACGCGGCGAGCGACTACAGGAAGGAAGACGGCTCCGATCTTTCCGACCTTGCCTACCAGAAGCTCGACGTTTCGGAGGCCGGCGCGGTCGAGGCCTTCAGGCCCGCCTTCGACCGGCTCGACGCGCTCGTGCTCTCGCAAGGCACCGTCCTCTACCGGCGCGGCGAATTCGAGATGGCGGGCTTCCGCAAGGTGATGGAGGTCAATCTGATGAGCCTCATGGCCTGCGCCGCGAAATTTCACGACATGCTCGCTGCGGCGCAAGGCTCGCTCATCATCGTGTCCTCGACGGCGGGCTTTCACGCCACCAAGGGCAACCCATCCTACAATGCGTCGAAGACCGGCGCCGTCGGCCTCACGCGCACGCTGGGACAGGCCTGGGCGGAGGACGGCGTCCGCGTCAACGGCATCGCGCCGGGCCTCGTCGATTCCAAGCTCACCAAGGTGACGACGGATCACCCCAAGCGGCTCGAAGGCGCCTTGCAGCGCATTCCCCTGCACCGCCTCGGCACGCCGCAGGACATGGCGGGCGCGGCGCTGTTCCTCGCCTCGCCGCTGGCGTCCTACATCGTCGGACAGACGATCATCGTGGATGGCGGGTTGATCCTGTAGAACGCGATTGAATTTGCTGGAATCAAGCGATCGTCATCGCGAGCCAACTGGTTGCGTGGAGCGCGCGCCCGATGACAGGTTCCGCGAAGCAATCCAGCCACGGGGCCCCTACAACAGCCCTCATCCTGAGGAGCCGCGCAGCGGCGTCTCGAAGGATGAGGATGCTTGAATTTTCGGCCAGACTTTCAGCATGAAGATTCGCGTGTGCGGCGGATATTACTCTGCCGCCGTCTTCATCGCCTGCGGCGACCTGAACGCCTGAAGCAGCCGCTGCCGTTCGACCGCGGCTTTCTTCGCATTCGCTTCCTTGATGTGCCCGAAGCCGCGGATCGTCAGCGGCAGGCGCGCGAGCGCGACCGCCGTCGCGTGGTTTTCAGGCGACAGCGCGTCGAGCAGGCCGAGCATCGTCTGCTCGTATTCCTCGATCAGCGCGCGCTCCATGCGTCGCTCCTCCGTGCGTCCGAAAATGTCGAACGCGCCGCCGCGCAAGCCCTTGAACTTCGCCAGCACGCGCATCGCCTTCAGCATCCACGGCCCGAACGTCGCCTTCTGCAACTTGCCCGTCGTCGGATCGCGGCGCGCAGCGATCGGCGGCGCCATGTGGAAGGTCAGCGTGTAATCGCCGTCGAACTGGCGCGCCAGCTTCTGCTGGAACTCGCCGTTGGTGTAGAGACGCGCGACCTCGTACTCGTCCTTGTAGCTCATCAGCTTGAAGAAGCCTTCCCGCACGGCGCCCGCAAGCGCATTCGTTCCGCGCAGCTTCGCCTGCTCGGCTTTCGCCACGGCCTCGACCAGCCGCGTGTAGCGCTGCGCCCAGGCGGCGTCCTGATAATCGCCGAGGAAGGCGATGCGGCGCGCCTGCTTCTGCTCCGGCGTCTCTTCTTCCGCTTCGGGAATTTCGAGCGAACGGATGGCTTCATGCACGCGCCTCGGATCGTGCGCGGCCAGGCGGCCCCATTTGAACGCTTCCTTGTTCGCCTCGATCGCGACGCCGTTGAGTTCGATCGCGCGATCGAGCGCGGCGAGCGACAGCGGCAGCAGGCCCTTCTGCCAGGCAAAGCCCATCATGAAGGGATTGGTGAAGATGGCGTCGCCCATCAGCGCGGTGGCGAGGCCGGTCGCGTCGATGATGTCGAGGCGGTCCGCGCCGAGCGCATCGACAAGGCCCTTCTTCATCTGCGCCGTGGCGAAGTCGAGATCGGGATTGACGACGAAGGCGGCGGTGGGCTGGAGGTCGCCGTTGATGACCGCGCGCGTGACGCCGCGCTCGAGCCGCGACAAGGCGTTCGATTGCGCCGACACGATCATGTCGCAGCCGATCAGCAGGTCGGCGCCGCCCGGCGCGATGCGCACGGCCGCGAGATCCTCCGGCTGCGGCGCGAGCCGCACGTGGCTCATGACGGCGCCGTTCTTCTGGCTGAGCCCCGTGAAATCGAGCGTGGTGCAGCCCTTGCCCTCGACATGCGCGGCCATGCCGATCAGCGCGCCGATGGTGATGACGCCCGTGCCGCCGATGCCGGTGACGAGAATGCCGTAGGGCTCGGCCAGCGTCTTGGTCTGCGGATCGGGAAGGCCGCCGAACATGCCCGAGGAATCCGCCTTCGCCTTCTCCACCTTGCGCAGCTTGCCGCCGTTGACGGTGACGAAGCTCGGGCAGAAGCCGGTGACGCAGGAGAAATCCTTGTTGCAATTCGACTGGTCGATCTGCCGCTTGCGGCCGAAGACAGTTTCGAGCGGCTTCACGGAGACGCAGTTCGACTGCTCCGTGCAATCGCCGCAGCTCTCGCACACGAGGTCGTTGATGAAGGCGCGCTTGGCCGGATCGGGAAACAGGCCACGCTTCCGGCGGCGCCGTTTCTCGGCCGCGCAGGTCTGGTCGTAGATGAGAACCGTCAGCCCCTTCGTCGCGCGCAGCTCTTTCTGCACGGCGTCGAGCTCGCTGCGGTGATGCACTGTCGCGCCCGCGGGGAAATAGCCGTGCGGCGGATATTTCTCAGGCTCGTCGGTGACGACGGCAAGCTTCTTCGCGCCTTCCGCCATCACCTGATGGGCGATCTGCGAGACGGTGAAGCCGGCTTCGGCCGGCTGGCCGCCGGTCATCGCCACGGCGTCGTTGTAGAGAATCTTGTAGGTGATGTTCACGCCGGCGGCTGCCGAAGCGCGCAGCGCCAGCAGGCCGGAATGCGTGTAGGTGCCGTCGCCGAGATTCTGGAATACGTGCGGCTCCTCGGTGAAAGGCGCCTGCCCGATCCAGTTCGCGCCCTCGCCACCCATGTGGGTGATGGTCGCCGTGCGGCGCAGCGGATTGTAGAGCGCCATGCCGTGGCAGCCGATGCCCGCCATGGCGCGGCTGCCTTCGGGCACCTTGGTCGAGGTGTTGTGCGGGCAGCCCGAACAGAAATACGGCGTGCGCGGCGTCTGCGTCGCCGACGGCGCGCGCTCCAGCGCCTCGAAGCTCTCGAGACGCGCCAGCCGCTGGTCGAGCGCAGCATCCACATGGCCGAGACGCTTCAGGCGCTGCACGATGGCGCGCGCCACCATGGTCGGCGAAAGCTCGTTGGTCGACGGCAGCAGGATCGCGCCCGATTCGTCGCGCTTGCCGACGATGCTCGGACGCCGGTCGGCCGGCATGTTGTAGAGAATGCGCACGAGCTGGTCTTCGATGAAGCCGCGCTTCTCCTCGACGACCAGCACGTCCTGCAACCCGTCGGCGAACCGGCGCGCGCCCTGCTCCTCCAGCGGCCAGGTGAGCGCCACCTTGTAGACGCGCAGGCCGAGCTCCGCCGCGCGCGCGTTGGAAAGACCGAGATCGGCCAGCGCCTGCATGACGTCGAGATAGGCCTTGCCGGTGGTGACGACGCCAAGCCGCGCCGGCCTGCCGTCGATCACGATGCGGTCGAGCGCATTGGCGCGCGCGAAGGCGGCGACCGCCTGCATCTTCGGCCCGTGCAGACGCGCCTCCTGCACCAGCGGCGCGTCCGGCCAGCGGATGTTGAGCCCGTCCGGCGGCATTTCGAAATCGGTGGGGATGACGATGTCGATGCGCGAGGGATCGGTGTGAATCGAGGCGCCGCTCTCCACCGTTTCGGCGATCGTCTTGAAGCCGACCCAGCAGCCCGAATAGCGCGACAGCGCGAAGCCCATCAGGCCGAGGTCGAGATAATCCTGCACGTTCGCCGGATTGATGATCGGCATCAGCGCGGCGGCGTAGATCTGCTCGCTCTGGTGCGCCAGCGTCGAGGACTGGCAGCCGTGATCGTCGCCGGCGAACGCCAGCACGCCGCCGTGCTTCGACGTGCCTGCGCTATTGGCGTGCTTCAGCACGTCGACTGAACGGTCGACGCCCGGCCCCTTGCCGTACCAGATGCCGAACACGCCATCGACCTTGGCGCCGGGGAACATGCCGACCTGCTGGCTGCCCCAGACGGACGTCGCCGCGAGATCCTCGTTCAGGCCCGGCTGGAAATGGATGTTATGCGCCTTCAGGTGCGACTTCGCGCGCCACAGCGCATGGTCGTACATGCCGAGCGGCGAGCCGCGATAGCCGGAGATGAAGCCGCCGGTGCGGATGCCGGCCGCCTTGTCGCGCTCGTATTGCAGGATCGGCAAACGAACCAGCGCCTGGATGCCGGAAAGATAGATGCGGCCCGACGGCAAGGTGTACTTGTCGTCGATCGAGACGTCGGCCAGACGTGGCGCCTCAGGGGCGGCTGCCTCGGACATTGCGTTTCCTTCCCGGTCGCGGCGATTGCGCCGTCGCTGTTGCGGTCGAGACTAGCCTCTCGCCTGCGGCCGCGCACCCCATTTCGCAATGCGTTCGCAGCGCCCCGCCCATGCTGTGCGGCCATGCCGCTGCGCTTTCGCAGCCTTTGCCGCGGCGCGCTTGTCGGCGCACTTGTCGGCGCACTTGCCAAGCAGGCCAAAATTGTTTCCCTAAGGCTTGGATTCGCCCGGAGCTTCGCCATGGACGCCATCGATCGCAAAATCCTGCGCGAGCTGCAGGCGGACGCCTCGATCTCCATCGCCGAACTTTCCGATCGTGTCGGCCTCTCGCAGACGCCCTGCTGGAAGCGTGTCCAGAAGCTCGAGGCGGCCGGCGTCATCCTCGGCCGGGTGGCGCTGCTCGCGCCCGAAAAGCTTGGCCTCGGATTGACGGTCTTCGTGTCGATCGAAGCGCCCGACCATTCGGACAGTTGGCTCTCGAAATTCGCCGCCGCCGTTTCCGCCATGCCCGAGGTCATGGAATTCTACCGCATGGCCGGCGACGTCGATTACATGCTGCGCGTGGTCGTGGCCGACATGGCCGCCTACGACGCCTTCTACAAGCGGCTGATCGGCACGATCCCGCTCAAGAACGTGACGTCGCGGTTCGCCATGGAGCGCATCAAGTCGACGACGGCCTATCAGATCGCCATGCCGGCGAAAGCCTGACGGAATCGAGGCGGCAGCCGACATGCGGGCGCCCAACGAGATCGATTTCTGGCGCGGCTTCGCCCTGCTGACGATCTTCGTCAACCATGTGCCGGGCATCGCGTTCGAGCGGTTCACGTCGCGCAATTTCATGCTCGCCGACAGCGCGGAAATGTTCGTGTTTCTGGCGGGTTGTTCGCTGCGCTTCGTCGTGGGGTCCGACGATCGTCGCGCCTCGATGCACGATATCACCTTCCGCCTGCTCGGCCGCGCCCTGCAGATCTACGCCGCGCAAATCCTCATCACCATGTTCGCGCTCGCGATCCTCGGCGCTGCCGGCTATTTCCTCGCGCAGCCCGCGCTCCTGGACTGGCACAACGCCGGCCCCGTCTTTCACGAGCCGGTGGAGACGCACATCGGCCTTGTCCTGCTCACCCACCAGCTCGGTTATTTCAACATACTGCCGCTCTACGTCGTGCTGATGATGGCGGCGCCGATCTTCGCCTTTCTCGATCGCATCTCGCCGTGGCTCCTTCTCGCCGTCTCCGTCGCGGTCTGGATGAGCGTGCTCGTCACCGGCTACAACCTGCCGACCTGGCCGATCGAAGGCGCGTGGTTCTTCAATCCGCTCGGCTGGCAATTCATCTTCGTGTGCGGCTTCGTTCTGGCGCGCAAGGACGGCCCAGGCGAGCTCGCGCGTCGTCACCTGCCGTGGATCCGGATCGCTGTCATGCCCCTTGTCATTCTGGGCGTGTTTTCCGCGTGGAACGGCTATTCGCCCTCGCCCGGCGACGTGCCCGATCCCAAGCTCGTCTTCCTGTTCGACAAGACCTACGACTCGCCGGCGCGACCCCTTCAGTTCCTGTGCGTCGCGGCCGCGCTCTACGGGCTGTGGGCGCGGCTGCCGCGCTGGTTCGATCCGGTCAGCGAATATTTCTCGAGGCTCGGCCGGAATTCGCTCGAAGTGTTCTGCGTCTGCTCCGTGTTAAGCCTTTGCGGACAGATTGCGGCGTACATGTACGGCGGCGGTATCGCCAAGGATACCCTCGTGTTATCAGTCGGCATACTTGTCATGGGGTTTAGCGCGTGGCTGACCGAATGGCGCGCAAGATCGCGGGCCTCTTCCTCGCAGGTTTGAGCTTGGCGAGCTTGGGCGCGCCTGTCGCTCGGGCGCAGGAAAGCGCCGCGCCCAAGCCTGACGAGCCGCCTGCCCTGAGCGCCCAGTGCCAGGCGCCGGCGAGCGACATCGCCGCGCCTGCGCCCCTGCCCAATTTCGCGGCGGTCCTCGCCGCGAAGAAGAAGGCGCGCATTCTCGCCATCGGCTCGTCGTCGACCTACGGCGTCGGCGCCACGTCGCGGTCCCGCAACTATCCCTCGCAGCTGCACGAAATCCTCGCCAAGGCGCTCAACGGCGTCGATGTGGAGATCGTCAATCGCGGCGTGTCGGGCGAGGTCGCCGCCACCACCGCCGAACGCCTGAAGACGGAGGTCGCCGTATCGCGCCCCGATCTCGTGCTCTGGCAGCTCGGCACCAATGACGCCCTGTCGCGCGTTCCGGCCGACCAGTTCGAGGCCACCGTCCGCTCGACCATCCAGTGGCTGAAGGCCGACAAGATCGACGTCGTGCTCGTCGGCCTGCAGTACACGCCCAAGCTCGCCCGCGACAAGAATTACGAGGAAATCCGCGACGCCCTGTTCAAGATCGCCTCGGAGGAAGGCGTGCTCTACATCCGCCGCTACGACGCGATGCGGTTCATTGCGCAGGCGCGCGCCGCGCCCGTGCTCTCGCAGGACGAATTTCACCTCAACGATCTCGGCTATCGCTGCATGGCCGAGCACGTCGCGCAGGCGGTCATCGCCAATCTCTTCGTCCGCCGCTTCCGCCCGACATCGGGCTTTGCGCCGTAAGCGTCTTCATGCCTACGCATCCTGAGGAGCGGGCGAAGCCCGCGTCTCGAAGGATGGCAGGACCTGCATTCGTAAACGCGCCACCCTTCGAGACGCCCGCTTTGCGGGCTCCTCAGGGTGAGGACACTCGAATTTCAAGACAGGCGATCAACGGCAAGAGTCTGCGATCGAACCCTCACGCCGCCTCCACATAGGCGTGACGCTCGTAGAGGAATTTCAACACCGCCTCGCGCGCCGCGACATAGGTCGGATCGCTGACGAGTTCGAGACGCTTGCGCGGCCGCGCCAGCTTGACGTCGAGAACCTCGCCGATCGTCGCCGCCGGGCCGTTGGTCATCATCACGATGCGGTCGGACAGCAGCACGGCCTCGTCAACGTCGTGCGTGATCATGATGACCGTGTTGCCGAGCGCACGATGGATCTCCATCAGCGAATCCTGCAGATGCGCGCGCGTCAGCGCGTCGAGCGCGCCGAAGGGCTCGTCGAGCAGCAGCACTTTCGGCTCCATGGCGAGCGCGCGCGCGATGCCGACGCGCTGCTTCATGCCGCCGGAGATTTCCGACGGGCGCTTGTCGACCGCGTGCGTCATCTGCACGAGATCGAGATTGTGCAGCGTCCAGGCGTGCCGCTCCGCGCGGGACTTCGATCCCGAGAACACCTTGTCCACGGCCAGCCGCACATTGTCGTAGACCGACAGCCACGGCAGCAGCGAATGGTTCTGGAACACCACGGCGCGTTCGGGCCCCGGCGCGTTCACCTCCCTGTCTTCCAGCAGCACGCAGCCGGTGGTCGCCTGCGTCAGGCCGGCGACCAGATTGAGCATGGTCGACTTGCCGCAGCCGGAATGGCCGATGATCGACACGAACTCGCCCTTGTCGATGGCGACGTCGATGTCGCGCAACACTTCGCTGCGCACGCCGCGCCGCTCGAAACTCTTGCCGATGCGATCCAGCTTCAGATAGGGACGTCGGATCGGAGCCATGCATTCCTCCTTTATGCGCCGCGCGCGACGAGCGCGCCGATGGCGCCGACGAGACGGTCGAGCGCGAAGCCGACCAGGCCGATGTAAGCGAGCGCCACGATGATGTCGGGCAGGCGCGACGAGTTCCAGGCGTCCCAGATGAAGAAGCCGATGCCGACGCCGCCGGTCAGCATTTCCGCCGCGACGATGGCGAGCCAGGCGAGACCGATGCCGATGCGCAGGCCGGTGAAAATGTAGGGCGCGGCCGAAGGCAGCATGATCTTGACGAAGAACTCGAGCGGGTTGAGCCGCAGCACCGCCGCCACGTTGCGATAGTCCTGCGGAATGTTGCGGATGCCGACCGCGGTGTTGATGATGATCGGCCAGATCGAGGTGATGAAGATCACGAAGATCGCCGAGGGGCGGCTGTCGCGAAAGGCGGCAAGCGCGATCGGCAGCCAGGCGAGCGGCGGCACGGTGCGCAGCACCTGGAAGATCGGATCGAGTCCGCGCATCGCCCATTCCGACTGGCCGATGAGCGCGCCGACGAGAATGCCGGCGAGCGCGGCGAAGCCGAAGCCGACGGCAACGCGCTGCAGCGACACGAGCACGCGCCAGCCGAGCCCGATGTCCTGGCTGCCGAAGTCGAAGAAGGGTTGCGCGATGAGGTCGCGCGCGTCGCGCCAGATGACGGAGGGCGGCGGCAGCGTCGCGCCGGGCTTGGCGCACAGAAGCTGCCATAGAAGCAGCAACAGCGCGACGGTGACGAGCGGCGGCAGAACCTTGCCGCCGAACCAGGCCGCGAAGGCTCTGGCGCTGCGCGCCCCCGCCGTCAGCCGCGCGGCCATCGCCGGCGCGACGGAGGTCTTGTCGGTCCCCTCGCTCTTCATGACGTAAGCCATCGAAATCTCCTCTGTCGCGTCACGCGACGCGCTTGATCGCGAGGCTCGCGAGATAGGCGGTGGGATTGGCGGGATCGAAGACCTTGCCGTCGAAGAAGGTCTCCTTGCCGCGCGAGGTCGAAGTCGGAATGTCGGACGCAGCCACGCCCAGCGCCTTGGCGGCGTCCCGCCAGATGTCCTCGCGGTTGACCTTCTTCACCAGCGCGGCGACGTCGGTCGCCGGTTCGAACTTGCCCCAGCGGATGTCTTCGGTGAGGAACCACGCGTCGTGGCTCTGGAACGGATAGGACGCGTGGTCCTGCCAGAACTTCATGTAGAGATCCGTGCCCTTGGCCATGCGGCCGTTGCCGTAGTTGATGTCGCCCTTCAAGCGGCCGGCGACGTCGGCGGGCGGGACGTTGAACCACTGGCGGCGGCCGAGAATGGCGGCCATCTCCTCCTTGTTCTCCATCTTGTCGCACCATTGCTGCGCTTCCAGCACGGCCATCAGCAGCGCCTGCGTCGCCTTCGGATATTTGTCGACGAAGGCCGCGCGCAGGCCGAGCGACTTTTCGGGATGCTTTTTCCAGAGCTCGCCCGTCGTGCAGGCGGTGAAGCCGATCCCCTGGTTGACGAGTTGCTCGTTCCACGGCTCGCCGACGCAGAAGGCGTCCATATTGCCGACCTTCATGTTCGCCACCATCTGCGGCGGCGGCACGACGATGGTCGAGACGTCCTTGTCCGGGTCGATGCCCGCGGCCGCCAGCCAATAGCGCAGCCACACGTCGTGCGTGCCGCCGGGAAAGGTCATGGCGACCTTCACTTCCTTGCCCTCGGCCTTCTTCTTGGCGAAGGCGTCCTTCAGAGGGGAGGCGTCGAGCCCGACCTTCAGGTCCTTGTATTCGTTGGCGACCGAAATGCCCTGGCTGTCGAGATTGAGGCGCGCCAGAATGTACATAGGCGTGCCGACATTGTTCTGCGTCACCTTGCCGGCGGTGATGAGGTACGGCATCGGCGTCAGAATGTGCGCGCCGTCGATGCCGTTGGCCTCGGAGCCCAGCACCAGATTGTCGCGCGTCGCGCCCCAGGAGGCCTGCTTGGCGACCTCGACGTCCTTCATGCCGTGCTTCTCGAACAGCCCCTTTTCCTTGGCGATGATGAGCGGCGCGGCGTCGGTGAGCGCGATATAGCCGAGCACGGCCTTGCTGACCTCGGGACCGGCGCCCTGCGCGTGCACGCCGCGCGGAACGAAGCCGGCGAAAGCCGCGGAGGCGGCGCCGGCGAGCAGGCTGCGGCGGTCGGGAGTGGCGAGGGCGGCGGCTGGCTTGATCATGGGCGGCTCCTTCGGACGCCCTTGCTGGTCGCAACGGCGAATTCGCCCCGGTCTTGCAGACGCCGTGCCAACTCGTTGAATTTAATGAAAGACAATTTCTTGTTTGATAAATGTTATCTGCGCGCGGGATGCTTCCTTGGTTTGGAACGCGGGCGCTCGCAGAACCGGCGCTTCAGGCGCATGCCCGCTTCTTGTGCAGCGCACAAAAAAGGCAGTGGCGCGCATCATGATGCAGGGCGCCCAGCCAAGCGGCGCGCCGATCTCGCAGCCAGACGCCTCGGGCGCAATCGTCATGGCGAGCCAATGGTCGCGCAGCGCGCCCGATGGCAGGCTCCGCGAAGCAATCCAGGAGCGCAGCCCGGCCCTGGATCGCCACGTCGCTTCGGCAGAAATCGCCTGCGCTCCTCGCGCTGACGATTCCGGTTAAGTGCAGACCGCTCTAGTTCGTCCTCGGCGCGCCCGCCGCGATGACCGGTCCGATCGGCTCCCATGTCTTGCCGTCGAAGCGCGACATCTGGAGCTTGTCGTAGAGCGAATAATTGTCGGGCGAGGAGGACAGGGTGACGCCGGGCAGGCCGAGCGGCAATTGCACGTCCTTGAAACTCGAGACCACCTTCATCAGCTTCTCGCGTGTGCAGTCCTTGCCGCACTCCGTCAGCGCCTTCTCGGTCAACCAGGCCGAATTGTAACCGGTCGTGTTGGAGCCGTCGTTGGGATCGGCGTTGTTGTTCCACTCCTTCATGAACGCCAGATAGTCCTGCGTCTCCTTGTCGTTGGCCCAGCGCGGATCGGCCGGAATCTTGGTCGCGATCGCCGTGACCAGGCCCTTGGAATTCTCCAGCCCCGCCGGTTCGAGCACCGTCTTGATCGAGCTGCCGACCGCGACGATGTAGTGCAGCGGCTTCCAGCCGAGCTCGGCCGCCTTGCGGATCGACTGCGCCGAAAACTTCGGCGTCGTCATGTTGAACAAAGTGTCCGCGCCGGATGCGCGCAGCGCCACGATCTGCGAATCGATCGTGGGATCGGAGACTTCGTAGGTCACCTCTTTCACGATCAGCGAGATCTTGTCGCCGAGGCCCTCCTTGAAGCCGCGCACATAGTCGCGGCCGGCGTCGTCGTTCTGCGAGAGCACGGCGATCTTGGCGTTCGGCTTTTCCTTGAGGATGTACTTGGCTGCGACGCGGCCTTCCATCGTGTAGGCGGGATAGAGCGCCATCGTATAGGGGAAGTTCTTCGGGTCGTTCCATTTGTCGGCGCCGGTCGACAGGAAGAGGTGCGGCACCTTCTTGCCGTTCATGTATTTGTGGATCGCCGTGTTGGTCGCCGTCCCCAGCGAGCCGAAATTGGCGAATATCTCGTCCTGCTCGACCAGCTTGCGCGTCTGCTCGACGGTCTTGGGAGGGCTGTAGGCGTCGTCGTAGGTCAGAAAATTGACCTTGCGCCCGTGGATGCCGCCGCGCGCATTGAGCCGGTTGTAGTAGGCGGTCTCGGTGCGGCCCGCCGCGCCATAGGCGGACGCCGGCCCGCTATAGGGCATGGTCTGGCCGATCTTGATCTCCTTGTCGGTGATGCCCGTTTCCGCAAACGCAGGCGCGGCCGCGATCAATCCGACCGCGGCAAAGAATGCCGATTTTCTCATGCGAACCCTCCCGCGCGCTTATGGCTGCGCGCTCGCCCGATTTGACGGCTTGGCGGGCCCAAGCGTCAAGGCGCGGCGCACAACGGGCCAGGAGGGCCGTGAAATGGCGGGAAAGACCCCGGAACTTGCCAGCCGCGGGCGCTTGGGCTAGCTCAGGGGCGGAAAAGAGCCATGGCCCAGCAGAAACCGATCAATCTCCAGAACCTTTCGACGATCGTCGCCGTGCTGATTCTTGTCGGCACCGAGCTCGTCGGCGCCTCCTGGGCGGCCGGCTGGGCTCTTGGCGGCCTGTTCCAGCTCGACGCCACGGTGAGCCGCGTCATCGAGGTCGCCTTCGCGCTGATCGGCTTCGTCGGCCTCTATTTCTTCATGCGCACCGCGATCCGCCACGAGCCGATCCGCGGCTGATCAGCCCGAGAGCTTCTCCCGCACCTCTGCCGGCAGCCGCGCCGGCTTGCCGTCGGCGACCGCCGCGACGCGAACATCCGCAGTGACCAGCGCCTCCGCGCCGCGCAACACGCGTTGCGCGAGGATCGCCGACGCCCCCTTCACCTCGCGCGCAAAAGTCTCGATGGTCAGCATGTCGTCCATCTTTGCCGCCTTCAGGAACTCGATGTTCATCGCGCGCACGACGAAGGCGAAGGGCGCATGATCGCTCTCGCCCGCATGGATCGCCTGCTGGTGAATGCCGAGATCGCGCAACAGCTCCGTGCGCCCGCGCTCCATGAAGCGCAGGTAGGAGGCGTGATAGACGACGCCGGAAAAATCCGTGTCCTCGTAATAGACGCGGATCGAGAGGCGATGCGGCGCGGTCATTCGTCCTCGCCAAACAGGCCGAACTGCGCCCCCGTGCGCGCCGGCTCCGCCAGTCCCAGATGCCGGAACGCCTGCGCCGTCAGCAGGCGGCCGCGCGGCGTGCGTTGCAGGAACCCCTGCTGCAGGAGATAGGGCTCGATGATGTCCTCGATCGCGTCGCGCGGCTCCGACAGGGCGGCGGCTATCGTCTCGATGCCGACCGGCCCGCCGCCGAAATTCAGGGCGATCATGTCGAGATAGCGCCGGTCCATCTGGTCGAGGCCGATCGCATCGACATCCAGCAGCCGCAGCGCCTTGTCCGCCACCGCGCGATTGACGACCGGATCGCCATCGACAATGGCGAAGTCGCGCACGCGGCGCAGCAGCCGTCCCGCGATGCGCGGCGTGCCGCGCGCGCGCCGCGCGATCTCGTTGGCGCCGTCCGCCGACATGTTCACGCCCAGAACACGGGCGCCGCGCGAAACGATGCTCTGCAATTCCTCGACCGTGTAGAAATTGAGCCGCACGGGAATGCCGAAACGGTCGCGCAGCGGCGTCGTCAGCAGGCCGGCGCGCGTGGTGGCGCCGACCAGCGTGAATTTCGCCAGATCGATCTTCACCGAGCGCGCCGCCGGCCCCTCGCCGATAATGAGATCGAGCTGGAAATCCTCCATCGCCGGATAGAGGATTTCCTCCACCGCAGGATTGAGGCGATGGATCTCGTCGATGAACAGCACGTCGCGCTCTTCGAGATTGGTGAGTTGCGCCGCAAGGTCGCCGGCCTTGGCGATCACCGGCCCCGAGGTCGAGCGGAAATTCACCCCCATCTCGCGCGCGAGAATCTGCGCCAGCGTCGTCTTGCCGAGGCCGGGGGGACCTACGAACAGCACATGATCCAGCGCATCCCCGCGCGCGCGCGCCGCCTCGATGAACACCCGCAGGTTCTTGCGCGCCGCCTCCTGCCCCGTGAAATCGGCGAGCGTCAGCGGCCGCAGCGAGGCGTCGGAATCGTCGTCGCGCTTTTCGGAGGAGACGAGGCGGGGCTTGGCGTCGGTCATGGCCCCTTCTTCGGAATGTAGACGACGTTCGGCAAGCCCTCGAAATGCGCGTCGCAGGTCACGACTTCGCAATCCGCGGCGCGCGCCGTCGCATAAATGATCGAATCGGCCGTCGGCAAACCATACGCGCGGCCGAGTTCGGCGGCGCGAAGCGCGATGTCTGTATCGAGAGGAACGACGAGACAGTCCCGTGTCACGGCGAGAACATCGTCCATGCGCTCAGGCGCCTCGCGTTGCATCCATTTGGCGAGTTCGAGCTGGACGATGGTGGGCACGACGAAATCTTCGCGCGCCGGAATTTCGGCGCGCAAACTCGGCCCCGTCGGCGTGTCGACGAGCCACTCGATCCAGGCGGACGTGTCGACGACCCGCATCAGTAGCGGTCATTGCGGTCGCGATAGCCCTCGGGGTTCGCCCCTTTGGCGATCCCGCGCAGGGAGTCGAAATCGCGCGCAGGCGCCAGGACGAGCGTGTTCCCGCGCGGCACGAACACCACTTTCTGGCCGGCCTTCCAACCCATCTGCTCCCGCACTTCCTTCGGGATCGAAATCTGGAATTTCGACGAGATTTTCGCGCTCACGCCCATCCTCGCCTCCTTATCGATCAGCTTTCGGTAAGAATATCAGGAACGAAACGAAAACACCAGCTACTGCGCGAGTTCCTTCAGCCCGCGCCTTATGAGCGCGCTCGTCTCGGCCGTCTCCCCCAGCGCCCTGACGCTCGCCGCCACGGCCGCCGCCGCCTGCGGGCGTCCGTAGCCGAGATTGACCAGCGCCGAAATCGCGTCCTGCACCGGCTTGGGCGCGGCTTTCGCGTCGTCCGCGCCGGCAAGCCGCGCCACGACCGGGTCGACGGCGGCGAGCGCCGGCGCCTTGTCCTTCATTTCCGCCACGATGCGCGCGGCGAGCTTCGGGCCGACGCCGGGCGCGCGCGCGACCGCCGCCTTGTCCTGCACGCCGATGGCGGTGGCGAGTTCCGCCGGGCCGAGCACGCCGAGAATGGCGAGCGCGACCTTCGCGCCCACGCCCTGCACGTTCTGCAACAGCCGGAACCAGTCGCGCTCCGCGTCGCTCGTGAAGCCGAACAGCCGGATTGCGTCCTCGCGCACCTGCGTCTCGATGGCGAGCGCGGCGGCCTCGCCGGCCTTCGGCAATTTCTGCAGCGTGCGCGCCGAACATTGCACGACATAGCCGACGCCGTTGACGTCGAGGATGACGAAATCCTCGCCGTAGGAATCGATGAGGCCCTTGAGCTTGCCGATCATCCCGCGCCCCCTGCCGCCACTCTCGCGGCCAGCGCCCGCGCGCCGCGATGCTGCGCATGGCAGATCGCCACCGCCAGCGCGTCGGCGGCGTCGGCGCTCTTGGCGTCGCATTTCGGCAGCAGCGCGCGCACCATCATCGCCACCTGCGCCTTCTCCGCGTGGCCCGCGCCGACCACGGTCTTCTTCACGAGATTGGCGGCGTATTCGGCGACGCCGACGCCGGCGAGGGTCGGCGCGAGCAGCGCGACGCCCCGCGCCTGCCCGAGCTTCAGCGCCGATTGCGGATCGCGGTTGACGAAGGTCTCCTCGACCGCCGCCTCGTGCGGGGCGTGCGCAGCGATGACCGACGCCAGTCCTTCGTGCAATTGCCGCAACCGTTGGGCAAGCGACAGCGCGGCGTCCGAATGCAGCGTCCCGCAGGCGACGAAGGACAGCCGCGATCCCTCGGCCTCGATCACGCCCCAGCCGGTATTGCGGAGGCCCGGATCGATCCCGATGATGCGAATCGGTTTTGGCGACATGCGCCAATTTACGCTGGCGTCGGCCGATCCGGTAGGCTTGTACGCGACGTCTCGCCGCACCTTGCCGCCATCGCGCGCCGCGCCAGTTTGAGAGGGACGCCCGCGAAGGAAGCCACGGATGCACGATCTCAGCGCGATCGATCTTGCCCGCTTCCAGTTCGCCTTCACCGTCGGCTTTCACATCGTCTACCCCGTCTTCTCGATCGGCCTGGCGAGCTATCTGGCGACGCTCAATTTCCTGTCGCTGTGGACCGGCGAGCGCGTCTATCTCCAGCTCTTCGACTATTGGAAGCGCATCTTCGCCATCGCCTTCGGCATGGGCGTCGTCAGCGGCGTGGTCATGAGCTACCAGTTCGGCACGAACTGGAGCGTCTTCGCCGACAGGACGGGCCCGATCCTCGGCCCCCTGATGGGCTACGAGGTCCTCTCGGCCTTCTTCCTCGAGGCGGGCTTCCTCGGGGTCATGCTGTTCGGCCGCAAGCGCGTCGGGCCGGGCCTGCATTTGTTCGCCACGCTGATGGTCGCGCTCGGCACCTTCATCTCCGCCTTCTGGATTCTCTCCGCCAATAGCTGGATGCAGACGCCGGCCGGATACGCCATCAACGCGCAGGGCCAGTTCACGCCAGCCGACTGGTTCGCGGCGATCTTCAATCCGTCCTTCCCCTATCGCCTCGTCCACATGGTGCTGGCCGCCTATCTCACGACCTCGCTTGCGGTGGGCGCCGTCGGCGCGCTGCATCTCTTGCGCGGCGATCGCTCGGCTTCGGTGCGCACGATGTTCTCCATGGCCATGTGGATGGCCGCGCTCGTGGCGCCCGTGCAGATTTTCGCGGGCGACCAGCACGGGTTGAACACGCTGGCGCATCAGCCCGCCAAGATCGCCGCGATCGAAGGCCATTTCGACGGCGAAAAGAGCGCGCCGCTCATCCTGTTCGGCATGCCCGACATGCAGAACGCACGCACGAACTACAAGATCGAAATTCCTTACGCCGGCTCGCTCATCCTCACGCATTCGTTCGACGGCTATGTGCCGGGGCTGAAAGATTTCCCGCGTGAAAACTGGCCGCCTGCGCCGATCGTCTTCTGGAGTTTCCGGGTCATGGTCGGTCTCGGTTTCGCGATGGCGGCGCTGGGCTTCTGGGGGCTGCACGCGCGCTGGCGCGGCGCGTTCTACGACGATCGATGGCTGCATCGCGCCGCGCTCGTCATGGGGCCGGCGGGCTTCGTCGCCGTGCTTGCGGGCTGGACGACGACCGAGGTCGGCCGCCAGCCTTTCGTCGTCTACGGCCTGCTGCGCACCGCCGACGCCGCATCGCCGATCGCGGCCCCCGCCGTGGCCGCATCGCTGCTTGGCTTTATTGTCGTCTATGCGACCGTCATGGCCTTCGGTTTCGTCTATATCGCCATGCTGATGAACCGGCCGCCCGACGCGCCGACCGAGATGGCGGAAGACGCGCCGCTGCGCGCGGCGGGCGTGGCCGCCCGCATTGTCGCGCCGGACGAGGGAGACGTTCGATGATCGAGGCGCTGGACCTTCCCCTCGTCTGGGCCGGAATCATCGCTTTCGCGGTCCTCCTCTACACGCTGCTCGACGGTTTCGATCTCGGCGTCGGCATTCTCTTTCCCTTCATGCGCGACGGCGATCAGCGCGGCCGCATGCTCTCGACCATCGCGCCGGTGTGGGACGGCAACGAGACATGGCTGGTGCTCGGCGGCGGCGGCCTGCTCGCCGTCTTTCCGCTCGCCTATTCGATCATCTTCTCCGCGCTCTACGCGCCGATCGTCCTGATGCTGCTGTCGCTCGTCTTCCGCGGCGTGGCGTTCGAATTCCGGTGGCAAACCCCTCGCGCGCAAAAAATATGGGACCGGGCTTTCGCGCTGGGCTCGATCGGCGCGGCGGTCGCGCAGGGATTGGCGCTCGGCGCGCTGGCGCAGGGCATCCCGGTCGACGGGCGCGCCTATGGCGGCGGCTGGTGGGACTGGCTGACGCCATTCAGCCTGCTGACGGCCTTGGGCCTCACGCTAGGATACGCGCTGCAGGGCGCCTGCTGGCTCATCATGAAGACAGACGGGCGGCTGCAAAGGCAGGCCTACGACATTGCGCGCTGGCTCGCGCCGGCGTTCCTCGGCGCGATCGCCGCCGTCAGCCTGTGGTCTGTCTTTCTCGACGCCAGATACGCCGCCAACTGGTTTTCGTGGCCGCGCATCCTGCTTGTCGCGCCGGTGCCGCTGCTGGTCGCGGCCGCGGGCTTCGTCCTGATCTCCGGAATTGCCCAGGAGAAGGAGCGCTCGCCCTATATTGCGACGCAGGCGCTGTTCGTTCTGGGCTTTGCGGGCCTTGGCGTCAGCTTCTACCCCTATATCGTGCCGAACAGCGTCACGATCTGGCAGGCGGCCGCGCCCGACAAGAGTCTCGCCTTCCTCATCGTCGGCGCCGCGCCGCTCCTGCTCGTCATCCTCGCCTACACGAGCTACGCCTATTGGGTGTTTCGCGGCAAGACGCCCGCCGACCATCACGGCTATTGATGCGCAACGACGACCCGCAAGCGAAACAGGCGCCGCTCGCGCGACGCCTGCTGTGGTTTGCCCTGCTCTATCTCGGCGGCGTGGCCGCCCTCGGCGCGCTGGCTTACGGCCTGCGCTACGTCACGCGCTGATCTGCGGCCGGCAGGAAACCGGCGGTCCCGGCGCGACAGTCAGAGCCGGGACCGCCGGCCTCCGGCCGGCATCTCACAAGCGCCGCCGAGCGGACGAAAACCGCCATTCCGGCGGCGTCGCGCACAATCCGGCCTTGACCGGATTATTTTCGATGTAGGAGATCGCTTGCCCAAGCTGCGTCTCGTCGCGCATGAAGCGATCGAAATAATCGCGCGCCCAGAAGGCGCCGCGCGTGTCATTCAGCGCATTGACGCGCGCCGCCGTGAAGGTCTTCCAGCTTCGCACGACGTCGGGAAGCGCAAAGCCTTCCACCTGCTCGATCAGCGCGTGCACATGGTTCGGCATCACGCACCATGCAAGAGCGCGATATCTTGCGCCGTCGAAATGCAGAAGCGCGTTTTCGACAATCATGGCTGCGCGCGGCTCTGCCAGAAGGCACGCGCCCAGACCACGATCGAGGGCTTCGTCCGCTATCCAGGCGCGTCGTCTGGAATCCTCGCCGCGCGCCGCCTCGACGTAAGCCGGCAGGCTATCGGCAGTCCGGAAAACAATATGCTGGACGGTTTCAGGCGAATCGAA
>WBZM01001214.1_pt1 | contig 27157 bp, 24 predicted proteins | sample 5204271 | NCBI WGS metagenome assembly WBZM01 (sample SAMN12344346, study PRJNA552823) | activated sludge metagenome | biome: Activated sludge suspended growth; feature: Nitrification reactor; material: Wastewater; isolation source: activated sludge from nitrification reactor of wastewater... | reverse complement strand
CGCCTCCACCGCCCGCTTGTCGAGGAGCCAGCGCTCGGTGCGCGGCGTCGGGTAGAGCTCCTCGCGGTAGGCGCGCCAGGAGGGGTCGTCCTCGCCGGCCGCCTCCAGCACGTAGTCGGCGATGGCCGCCTGGGCCGCCGCCAGCGCCTCGGCCACCGGGGCCGCGTCGGGCACGTAGAAGAGGTGGTCGCGCAGGCCGGCCAGCGTGACGCGGCCGGCGTAGGCGCCGCCCAGGCCGGCCACCGCGGCGGCCAGCACGTCCTCCACCCGGGCCAGCGCCTCGGCCTCGGCGATCTCCGGGAGGCCGTCGGGCCGCGCGGCGCGGAGCGGGGTGCGAACGCGGAGCAGGCGCGGCAGCGCGGCCACCGGCGCGCCGGCGGCGAGGGAGAGGTCCACCGCGATGGCCACCGGCCCCTCGGCGCTCTGGCGCTGGTGCGACTCCCAGCCCGGCACCGCCGCGGGCACGGCGGCCTCCGGCGCGGCCGGGACGCCGGCCTCGGGGGCCGGGGCCGGGGAGGGGGCGTCGCCGCGGGAGAAGAGGTTCTTGAGCCAGCGCATGCGGGTCACCTGGAGGCGTCGGGGGTCGGGGAGAGGGCGGCCAGGAGGCCGAGGCCGAGGTAGGTGCAGCCGGTCACGGCGCGGGAGGCGCTGGCCAGGCCGCGGCGGCGCGAGAGGAGCGGCGCCAGGGCCCCGGAGAGGAGCGCGTAGCCGGCGTCGGTGACGAAGGCCATGGCGACGAAGGTGACGCCGAGGAAGAGGAGCTGGGGCGCCAGCGGCCCGGCGTGCGGATCGGCGAACTGGGGCAGGAAGGCCAGGAAGAAGAGGGCGGTCTTGGGGTTGAGCACCGCCACCACGAAGCCCTGGCGGAAGGTGACCCAGTGGCGCGGGGCGGCCGGCGCCGGCTGGCCCTCGGTCGCGACCGGCCGGGTGAGGAGGGTGCGCAGCCCGAGCCAGACCAGGTAGGCCGCCCCCAGGTACTTCACGATCCCGAAGGCCAGCGAGGAGGCCACCAGCAGCGAGGAGAGGCCGAGGGCGGCGGCGGCGGCGTGCACCAGGTTGCCCGCCTCGACGCCGGCCACCGAGGCCAGGCCGGCGGCCCGCCCCTGGCTCGCCGAGCGGGCCACGATGTAGAGCACCGCCGGCCCGGGCGTGAGGAGGAAGACCAGCGTGGCGCCGAGGAAGAGGGTGAGCTGGGTCCCGTGGGGCATCGGAGTGTCCTACCGCGCCGGCCCGCCCCCGTCGACCGGGCGCGCCGCCCGGGCTCCGCTCAGACCTTGAAGAGGGCGGTGGAGAGGTACTTCTCGCCCCGGTCCGGGAAGATGGTGACGATGGTCCCCTCGTCGAGCTCGGCCGCCACCGCGCGGGCCGCCACCATGGCCGCCCCGGAGGACATGCCCACGAAGAGCCCCTCCTCCAGCGCGATGCGCCGCGCCAGCTCGAAGGCCTCCTCGCTCTCCACCATGACGTGCCGGTCGATCTGCCGGGCGTCGTAGATGGCCGGGACGATGGCCTCCTCCAGGTTCTTGAGCCCCTGGATGTAGTGCCGCGCACCGGGTGGGCGCTGACGATCTTCACGCCCGGCACCCGCTCGCGCAGCGCCAGGCCGACGCCCATGAGCGTGCCGCTGGTCCCCAGCGAGGAGACGAAGTGGTCGAGGCGGCCGCCGACCTGCTCCAGGATCTCCCGGGCCGTGCCGTCGTAGTGGGCCAGCTGGTTGTACCGGTTGGAGAACTGGTCCGGCATGAAGTAGCGGTCGGGGAAGTCCCGCACCAGCTGGCGCGCCTTGACGATGGCGCCGTCGGTGCCGAGCTTCGGGTCGGTGAGCGTGACCGTGGCCCCGAAGGCCTGGATCATCTTGCGCCGCTCCACCGAGACCGCCTCGCTCATCACGATCTCGACCCGGTAGCCCTTCACCGCGCCGATCATGGCGATGCCGATGCCGGTGTTGCCGCTGGTCGGCTCGATGATGGTGACGCCCTTGCGCAGCGCCCCCTCCCGCTCCGCCTGCTCGATCATCTTGAGGGCGATGCGGTCCTTGATGCTGCCGGTGGGGTTGAACCCCTCCAGCTTGGCCCAGATGGTGACGCGGGGATTCGGGCTGAGCCGGTTGAGCCGCACCATGGGGGTGTGGCCGATGAGATCGAGCACGGAGGCCGCGGGAGGCGGCGTCACGGGGGCGGTGGTCATGGGAGGCCCGAGCCTACCAGAGCAGGCGCCAGAGCATGCCCAGCGTCGTGGTGTAGCCCGAGACCGAGCGCTTCACGCGCCCCTCGGCGTCGAGGAAGTAGACGGTCGGGTAGACCTCTACCCTGAAGGCGTGCGCCGCCGTGTCGCCCCCGAGCCAGACGGGGTAGTCGATCCCCTTGTCGGCCACGTGGCGCCGCACCTCGGCCTCGTCGCCGTAGGCGGTCGCCACCGAGACCACGCCGGCCCTCGCGCCGACCCAGCGCTGCACCCGGCCCAGGTTGTCCGACTGGGCCGAGCAGACGCCGCACCAGGGGGCCCAGAAGGCCACCAGCGCCGGCTTGCCACGGAGATCGGCCAGCGAGACCGGCCGGCCGCCCAGGTCCTGCGCCGCGAGCGCCGGCTGGATCCCCGCGCCGAGGAGGCCGCGCGACTGCCAGGCGCTGGCGGCCAGGAAGACGCCGACCACCAGCGCGGCGTCCAGGGCCAGGCGGCGCAGGCGCTTCGGCCGGGGGGCGGCGGGGACCGGGGCGGGGGCGGCGTCCATCCCCGTGGGAGCCAGCCGGGCGCCGCTGGGTTCCGGCCGCGTTGCCGCCGCTCCGGGACCCGCGCTACAAGCGGGACACCCCATGGAGACCGCCCCGCTGCCCGCCGACCCGGCGCCGGGTCCCGCCACGGCCGCCTCGCCGGCCTCCCCGTCGTGGCGGGCGCGCCTGCTGGGGGCGGCGCTGGTGGCGGGCGCCACCGTCCTCGCCTACGCCAACACCTTCGCGGTCCCCTTCCACTTCGACGACTGGGGCGTGATCGTCGAGCCCGACCGGCTGCACCGGCTCGCCAACCTCTGGCCGCCGTCGGGCCGGCGCTGGGTGGGCGACCTCACCTTCGCCCTCAACTTCGCCGCGGGCGGCCAGTCGGTGACCGGCTACCACCTGGTCAACCTGGCCATCCACGTGGTGGCGGCGCTGCTGGTGGGGGCGCTGGTCCGGGCCGCGCTGGCGACGCCGGTGGCGCGCGCCGCGCCGGTGGGGCCGCTCACGCACCGCCTCCTCCCGCTCACGGCGGCGCTCCTCTTCGCCCTCCACCCCATCCAGACGCAGGCCGTCACCTACGTCGTGCAGCGCTACGCCTCGCTGGCGGCGCTGCTCTACCTCGCGGCGGTGGTGCTCTCCTTGCGCGCGCGCCTGGCCTGGGAGGCGGCCGGGCGGGCCACGCCGCGCGCGGTGGCCCTGGCGGCCGGCGCCCTGCTCGCGGCGGCGGCGGCGGTGGTCACCAAGGAGCACGCCGTCACCGTGCCGCTGGCCATCGCCGGCGCCCACCTGCTGCTCTTCCGCGGCGGCCGGCGGCTGGTGGCGCTGGCCCTCCTGCCGCTCCTGGCGGCGGCGGCCGTGCCGCTCCTCGACCCGGCCCTGGCGGGCCACCTGGCGTCGCAGGCCTCGCTGCCGCGCGGCCCCTACGCCCTCACGCAGGCGCGGGTGGTGGCCGCCTACCTGCGCCTCCTGGCCTGGCCGGCGGGCCAGAACCTCGACCACGACGTGCCGCTCTCCACCTCCCTCCTGGAGCCGGCGGTGCTCGGGTCGCTGGCGCTGCTCCTCGGCCTGGCGCTCCTCGGCGCCTGGCTGGCGCGGCGCGGGCGGCGCGGCGGCCGGGCCGAGGCGCTCCTGGCCGGCGGCGGCGTCGCCTGGTTCTTCCTCGCGCTCTCGGTGGAGTCGTCCTTCCTGCCGCTGGTGGACGTGATGAACGAGCACCGGGTCTACCTGCCCTGGGCCGGCCTCTCCATCTCGGCCGCCGCCGGCCTGCTGGCGGTGGCCGAGCGGCTGCCCTGGCCGCCCGCGCCCGCCTGGCGCGCCGGGGCGCTGCTGGCGCTGGTGGCCGTGCCGCTCGGCGCCGCCACCGCCCTGCGCAACGAGGTCTGGCGCGACGACCTGACGCTCTGGGCCGACGCGGCGGCCAAGAGCCCCAACAAGGCCCGGCCGCACCAGTTCCTGGGGGTGGCCCTCGACGAGCGGGGCGAGACCGACGCGGCCATCGCCGAGCTGCGGCGGGCCCTCGACCTCCAGCCGGCCTACAAGGAGGCCCTCTTCAACCTGGGGAACGTCTACGTGCACCGGGGGATGCTGCCGCAGGCCATGGTGGCCTTCACGCTGGCGGTGCAGCTCGACCCCGGCTACGCCATGGGCCACAACAACCTGGGCGCGGTGCTCCACAAGATGGGGAACTTCGAGGGCGCCGCCGCCGCCTACGAGGCGGCGCTGCGCCTCGACCCGGGCCTGGCGATGGCTCGGCGCAACCTGGAGCTGGTGCGCCGCGCCGCCGCGGAGCGGGCCGGGCCCTAGTGGACGGTGGCGGCGGCCTCGGCGGGCCGCTCGCCCTTCCTGAACTGCACCGTGCCGTCCGCGGCCTCGTCGACCACCACGTGGTCGCCGGCCTTGAACTCGCCGCGGAGCAGGCGGGTGGCCAGCGGGTCCTGCACCATCCGCTGCAGCGCCCGCTTGAGCGGCCGGGCGCCGTAGGTCGGGTCGTAGCCGGCGTCGGCGATGGCCTCGCGGGCCCCCTCGCTGAGCTCGATGGTGACCTGCCGCTCGGCCAGGAGCCTGCGGAGCCGGGCCAGCTGGATCTCCACGATGCGGCCCACGTCCTCGCGGGAGAGCGGCCGGAAGACCACCGTCTCGTCCACCCGGTTGAGGAACTCGGGGCGGAACTCGGCGCGCAGGTGCTCCAGCGCCGCCTCGCGGATCTGGTTGAGGTCGGCGTCCTTGCGCGAGGCGAGGCGCTGGATCTCCCCCGAGCCGAGGTTGCTGGTCATGATGACCACGCTGTTGCGGAAGTCCACGGTGCGCCCCTGGCCGTCGGTGAGCCGGCCGTCGTCGAGGATCTGGAGCAGCACGTTGAAGACGTCGCGGTGGGCCTTCTCGATCTCGTCGAAGAGGATCACCGCGTAGGGGCGCCGCCGCACCGCCTCGGTGAGCTGGCCGCCCTCGTCGTAGCCGACGTACCCGGGGGGCGCGCCGATGAGCCGCGACACGGCGTGCTTCTCCATGTACTCGCTCATGTCGAGGCGGACCAGCGCCTGCTCGTCGTCGAAGAGGAACTCGGCGAGGGCCCGGGCAGTCTCGGTCTTCCCCACGCCGGTGGGGCCGAGGAAGATGAAGGAGCCGATGGGCCGGTTGGGGTCCTGGAGCCCGGAGCGGGCGCGCCGCACCGCCGCCGAGACCGCCTTGAGCGCCTCGTCCTGGCCGACCACCCGCTTCTCCAGCCGCTCCTCCATGGAGAGCAGCTTCTCCACCTCGCCCTCCAGGAGCTTCGAAACCGGGATGCGCGTCCAGGTGGAGACCACCTTGGCGATCTCCTCCGGCGTGACCTCCTCCTTGAGCATGGCGCCGCCCGACTGCAGCTCGGCGAGGCGCGCCTCGGCGGCCTGCACCTGCTTCTGCGCCTCGGGGATGCGGCCGAACTTCACCTCGGCCGCCTTCTGGAAGTCGGCGGCCCGCTCGGCCTTCTCCTGCTCCAGCTTGAGGGCGTCGATGCCGGCGCGGGCCTCGGAGAGCTCCCTGATGACCGCCTTCTCGGCGTCCCAGCGGCTCTTGAGGCGGGCGAACTCCTCGTTGCGGCCGGCCAGCTCCTTCTCGGCGGCGACCAGGCGCGCCCGGGAGCCCTCGTCCTGCTCCTTCATCAGCCCCTGCCGCTCGATCTCCAGCTGGGCGATGCGGCGCCGCACCTCGTCCACCTCGGTGGGCATGGAGTCGATCTCGATGCGCAGCCGGCTGGCCGCCTCGTCGATGAGGTCGATGGCCTTGTCGGGGAGGAAGCGGTCGGCGATGTAGCGGTGGCTGAGGCGCGCCGCGTCCACCAGCGCCGCGTCCTGGATGCGCACCTTGTGGTGCAGCTCGTAGCGGTCCTTGAGGCCGCGCAGGATGGAGACGGTGTCGGCCACCGAGGGCTCGCCGATGAAGACCGGCTGGAAGCGGCGCTCCAGCGCCGGGTCCTTCTCCACGTGCTTGCGGTACTCGTCCACGGTGGTGGCGCCGATGGCGTGCAGCTCGCCGCGGGCCAGCGCCGGCTTGAGCATGTTGCCGGCGTCCATGGCCCCCTCGGCCGCGCCGGCGCCCACGATGGTGTGCAGCTCGTCGATGAAGAGGACGATCTCGCCCTCGGCCGCGATGACCTCCTTGAGCACGCCCTTGAGCCGCTCCTCGAACTCGCCGCGGTACTTGGCGCCGGCCACCAGGGCGCCGAGGTCGAGGGCCAGCAGCTTCTTGCCCTTCAGCCCCTCGGGCACGTCGCCGTCCACGATGCGGCGGGCCAGCCCCTCGGCGATGGCGGTCTTGCCCACGCCCGGGTCGCCCACCAGCACCGGGTTGTTCTTGGTGCGGCGCGAGAGGATCTGCACCACCCGGCGGATCTCGTCGTCGCGGCCGATGACCGGGTCGAGCTTCCCCTGGCGCGCCAGCTCGGTGAGGTCCTTGGCGTACTTCTCCAGGGCGCGGTACTGGCTCTCGGCCTCCTGCGAGGTGACGCGGGCGCCGCCGCGCAGCTCCTTCAGCGCGCCCAGGATCCGCTCGGGCGTGGCGCCGCTGGCGCGCAGCGCCTCGCCGGCCGCCCCCTTCTCGGCGGCGGCGGCCACCAGGAGGTGCTCGGTGGAGACGTACTCGTCCTTGAGCCGCCTGGCCTCGTCGTCGGCCTTGTCGAGGACCTTGGCGAGGCGCTGGGCCAGGTGCTGCTCGCCGCCGTGGACGTGCGGCAGCGGCCGCAGCTCGTCCTCCAGGCGGGCGGCGAGGCGGCGCGGGTCGGCGCCGATCTTGTCGAGGAGCGGCCTGGCGATGCCGTCCTGCTGGTCGAGGAGCGCCAGGACGAGGTGCTCCACGTCCACGGCCTGGTGGTCGCGGCGGCGGGCTTCGGTCTGGGCGCCCTGGAGCGCCTCCTGGGCCTTCACGGTGAACCGGTCGGGTCGCATGCGGCCAACCTAAGGCCCGGATCGGGCCTGGCAAGCGTGGACTTTTCCCTGCGCCCGCGCGCGGGTCGGTCGAACCGGGCCCCCGGCGGGGCTGCGCGGCGGCGGCCGCCGGCGGGGGAGCCCCGTCTTTGGTTGCGTCGGCCCCGGGTCGGCAGCATCCCTGAGAGGACACCTGGAGCCACCCTGGCCGCGACGCCACATCCGAGAGTCCTCTCCGTCGGTCGTGCCCTCCCTCCGCACTACGCGGATCAGGAGACCCTCACCGCGGCCCTCACCGCTGCCTGGTCGCAGCAGCACTTCAACGCCGGGCGGCTGGCCCAGATCCACCGGGCCGCGCTGGTCTCGGGGCGCCACCTGGCCCTGCCGCTGGCGGAGTACCCGGGGCTCGACACCTTCGGGAAGAAGAACGACGCCTTCATCCGGGTGGGCCTGGACGTCGGCGAGGCGGCCATCCGCGACGGCCTGGCCCGCGCCGGGCTCGAGCCGGGTGACGTCTCGCACCTCTTCTTCGTCACCGTCACCGGCCTGGCCACGCCCTCCCTCGACGCGCGCCTGGTCAACCGGCTCGGCCTCAAGCCCTCGGTGAAGCGCACGCCCATCTTCGGCCTGGGCTGCCTGGCCGGGGCCGCCGGCCTGGCCCGCGCCTCCGACGCCCTGCGCGCCTTCCCGGAGGAGGTGGCGGTGCTCCTCTCGGTGGAGCTCTGCTCGCTCACGCTGCAGAAGGAGGACCTCTCCATCCCCAACGTGGTCGCCACCGGCCTCTTCGGCGATGGCGCGGCGGCGGTGGTGCTGGGGGGCGGCGCCCGCCCCGCCTCGGCGGCGTCGGCCGGCCGCTCGCCGCGCATCCTCGACACCCGCTCGGTCTTCTACCCGGGCACCGAGTGGGTCATGGGCTGGGACGTGGTCGACACCGGCTTCAAGGTGGTGCTCTCGGCCAAGGTGCCGGAGGTGATCGAGGCCCACATCGCCGGCGACGTGGACGACTTCCTGGCGGCCCACGGCCTGGCGCGGCGCCACATCAAGCACTGGGTGGCCCACACCGGCGGCCCCAAGGTGATCGAGGCCTTCCGCGCCGCCCTGGCGCTGCCCGAGGCGGCGCTGGAGCGCTCCTACCGCTCGCTCCGCGAGGTGGGCAACCTCTCCTCCGCCTCGGTGCTCTTCGTGCTGGCCGATCACCTGGAGGCCGGCGAGGCGCGCGAGGGGGACCTCGGCCTGCTCGCCGCCATGGGGCCGGGCTTCGCGGCCGAGCTGGTGCTGCTCCGCTGGTGACCCGTGCTCCCCCTGGTCCTGCTCCACGCGTACCTCTTCGTGCTCGCCGCCGAGCGAGTGGTGGAGCAGGTGGTCTCCCGCCGCAACGCCCGGCGCCTCCTCGCGGCCGGCGGCGTGGAGGCGGGGCGGGGCCACTACCCGGCCATGGTGGTCTTCCACGCCGGCTTCCTGGCGGCCGCCTTCGTCGAGCCGCTCCTCCGCGGCGAGGCCTGGGTCCGCGCCTGGCCGGCCGGGCTCGCGGTGGCGGCGCTCGCCGTCGCGCTCCTGGCCCAGGGGCTGCGCTGGTGGGCGGTGGCCGCCCTGCGCGGCCGCTGGACCACCCGCGTCATCGCGCTCCCCGGCGCGGCGCCCGAGGTGGGCGGGCCCTACCGCTGGCTGCGCCATCCCAACTACCTGGCGGTGGTGGTGGAGCTGCTCTGCGTGCCGCTCATCGGCGGCGCGGTGGTCACGGCGCTGGTGGCCACCCTCGGCAACGCGCTGCTCCTCGCCGTCCGCATCCCGGCGGAGGAGCGGGCCCTCGGCGCGGCCTGGGCGCGGGCCTTCGAGGGGAAGGGGCGGCTGCTCCCGGCCGCGCCCCGGCGCGGCGCCGCGGAGGGCAGGCCATGACCGCCGCGCCCCTCACGCCCCTCGAGGCGGCGGTGGCCGCGGAGCTGGTGCGCCTGGCCCGCGAGGCCCTGGCCTACGAGGGGGAGCCGCCCGGGCTCGACGAGCCGCTGGCCGGCCGCCTCGACTCGCTCCAGCTCCTCTCGCTGGTGGTGGCCATCGAGGACCGCTTCCACGTCATCCTGGCCGACGACGACGCGGCCGGCGTGCGCACGCTCACGGCGGTGGCGCGGCTGGTGGCGGCGCGCGCCGACCCGGCGCGGCTGCCGGCGCTGGCCGATCCCGCCGGCTCCGCCGGAGGCTGACGTGCTCACCGGCCCGCCCGCCCCGCCCCCGCGCTTCCCCACCCTGGCCCACGCCCTCCGCGCGGCGGCCGACCACCCGAGCGGCGTCACCTTCACCGGCCTCCGCGAGGAGGAGGTGCGCCTCCCCTGGGCCGAGGTGCTGGCCCGCGCCGAGGCGGCGGCGGCCCGCTACCGGGCCTGGGGCGTCCGCCCCGGTGACCGGGTGGCCATCGTGCTCCGCACCGAGCCGGCCTTCCTCGACGCCTTCTTCGGCGCCTGGCTGGCCGGGGCGGTGCCGGTGCCGCTCTACCCGCCGGTGCGCCTCGGGCGCATGGAGGAGTGGGTGGCCTCGACGGCGCGGATGCTGGCCGTCTCCGGCGCCGCGCTGGTGGTCTCGGGCGGCGCCACGCGGCGGCTCCTCGGCGAGGCGGTGGCGCGGGCCGCCCCGCGCCTCGGCGCCCGCGGGGCCGACGAGCTCGGCCGGCCTCCGGCTGGCCCCGACGGCGCGGCGTCCGCGCCGCTCCCCGGCCTCCCCGCCTCCGAGGACCTCGGCCTGGTGCAGTTCTCGTCGGGCTCGACCGTCGATCCCAAGCCGGTGGCGCTCACCCACGCGGCGCTCCAGGCCCAGTGCGAGGCCCTGGTGGCCTGCTGCGCCCCCACCTCGGCGGACGCGCTGGTGTCGTGGCTGCCGCTCTATCACGACATGGGGCTGATCGGCGCCCTGCTCACCGCCATGAGCTACCCGGGCCCGCTGGTGCTCATCGCGCCGGAGCACTTCCTGGCCCGGCCCGCCCTCTGGCCCCGCGCCCTCTCGCGCCACCGCGGCACCATCTCGGTGGCGCCCAGCTTCGCCTGGGCCTACTGCGCCGACCGCGTGGAGGAGGCGGACCTCGCCGGCCTGGACCTCTCGCCCTGGCGGCTGGCCCTCAACGGCGCCGAGCCGGTCTCGCCGGAGGCCATGCGCCGCTTCGCCGCCCGCTTCGGCCCGCGCGGCTTCCGGGCCGGCGCGCTCACGCCGGTCTACGGCCTCTCCGAGGCGGCGCTGGCGGTGACCTTCTCGCGCCCGAGGCCGGGCGGCGGGCCGCCGGCGTCGCTGCGGCTCGACCCGGTGGCGCTGGCGCGCGACGGCCGGGTGGTGCCCGGCGCGCGCGAGGTGCCGAGCGTGGGGACGCCCATCCCCGGCGTGGCGGTGGCGGTGGTGGACGGGGCCGGCGCGCCCCTCGGCGAGGACCGGCTCGGCCGCATCCGCGTGCGCGGGCCGTCGCTGCTCCGCGAGTACCTCGGCGACGCCACCGGGACCTCGCGGGTCCTCCACCGCGGCTGGCTCGACACCGGCGACCTGGGCTTCCTCCACGGCGGCGAGCTCTACGTCCACGGCCGGGCCAAGGACGTGGTGATGGTGCGCGGCGCCAACCACGCCCCCGAGGAGTTCGAGGCGGCGCTGGCCGGCCTCCCGGGGCTGCGGCCGGGCTGCGCCGTGGCGCTGGGCTGGGCGCCCGAGGGGGCCGACGGCGAGGCGCTGCTGATCCTGGCCGAGCGGGCGCGCGAGGGGCGCGAGGCGGCCGACGGGGCACTGGCGGCGCGGGCGGCCCAGGCGGTGCTCGCGGCCACCGGCCTCGCGCCGCGCGAGGTGCGGCTCCTCGCCCCCGGCACGCTGCCGCGGACCTCGTCGGGCAAGCTGCGGCGGCAGGAGGCGCTGCGCCGGTTCCTGGCCGGGGCGCTGGCGCCGCCGGCCAGGGTCGGGCCGCTCTCCCTCGCGGCGGCGGTGGTCCGGTCCGAGTGGGCCGGGCTCAAGGCGGCGCTCCGGCGCGCCCGGGCACCGGGTGGCGACGGCCGTGACGGCGGTGACGGCGGCGAGGCGGGTGGGCCGGGCGCCGCGGGCGGTCCGCGGCGGCGCGAGGGCGCGTGAGCGGGCGGCGGCGCGACGCGGTGGTGATCGGGGGCGGGCCGGCGGGGCTGGCCTTCGCGGCGGCGGCGTCGGCGCGCGGCCTCGACGTGGCGGTGCTGGAGGCGCGCCCCTTCCCGGTGGACAAGGCCTGCGGCGAGGGCATCCTGCCGGCCGGCGTGCGGGCGCTCGAGGCGCTGGGCGTGCGCGCCCGGCTCGGGCCGGCCGACGCCACGCCCCTCGGCGCCATCCGCTGGGTGGAGTCGGGCGCCGGGGCGGATGCGGAGCCGGCGGTGGCCGAGGCGCGGCTCCCGGCGCCGGGCGGCCTGGGCGTGCGGCGCCTGGCCCTCTCGGCGGCGCTGCTGGCGCGGGCGCGGGAGGCCGGGGCCGAGGTGCTCGGCGCCGAGGCCCTCGACCACCGGCGCGGCGCCGACGAGGTGGTGGTCCGGACCGCGGGCGGCGAGCTCCGGGCGCGCCTGCTGGTGGCGGCCGACGGCCTGGCCTCGCCGGTGCGGCGCCGCGAGGGGCTGGACCTCCCGGTGCGCGGGGCGCCGCGCTTCGGCCTGCGAAGGCACCTCGCGGTGGCGCCCTGGTCGGACGCCGTGGAGGTCCACCTCGCCGACGGCGCCGAGGCCTACCTCACGCCCTCCGGCGACGGCCGGCTCGGCGTGGCCTTCCTCTTCTCCCGCGAGGCCCCGGGCGGCTGGGCGGCATTGCTGGCCCGCTTCCCGTCGCTGGCCGGCCGCCTCGCCGGCGCGCCGCCCGCCTCGGAGGACCGCGGCGCCGGCCCGCTGGCCCGCGCCGCCCGGGCCCGCGCCCTCGACCGGCTGGCGCTGCTGGGCGACGCCGCCGGCTACGTGGACGCCGTCACCGGCGAGGGGCTCTCGCTCTCCCTCGGCTGCGCCCTCGACCTGGCCGCGCTGGCCCCCGACGCCATCGCCCGCGGCGCCACGCGGCGGGCGCTCGCGGGCTACGAGCGGGCCTGGCGGCGCCGCTTCCGCCCCTACCAGCTCTGGACCCACCTGCTCCTCGCGGTGGCCCGCCGACCCACCCTGCGTCGGGGTGCCGTCCGCCTCGCGGCAGGCCGCCGCGCCGCCCTGGAGCGGCTGGTGGCGGCGGCGGTGGGCTAGGCACCTGGGCTGCCCCTCGGTTCAACGACTGACAGTTGGGCCGTCCGGGGGGCAGGATGCGGCCCTCCCCAGCGTCGCATTCACGGACCGTGATGAACTACGCCGTCCTGGCACCGGTGGCCGCCGCCGCGGTCGCCCTCTTCGCCGCCTACCAGGCGCGCCGCCTCTCGGTGGCGCCCGGCTGGGGCGATCAGGGCTGGTTCGCCGTGGCGGCGGTGGCCTCGGCCGGCTTCGCCTTCACGGCCATGCTCTCCAACACCGGCGTCCCGGCGGAGGTGCAGCGGGCGGCCGCCCGGCTCCAGATGGCCTTCATGGTGCTGGAGGTCTGGGCCTGGCTCCGCTACGTGCGGGCCTGGCTGCGCCTCGAGGCGCGGTGGCCCGAGCGGCTCCTCTGGTCCCTGCTCCCGGCCCTGGCGCTGCTGGCGCTGGTGCCCGGGGTGGTGCTGGGCGACCGGCTGCGGGAGTACGCCCTGGCCCCCTGGTTCTTCCAGCGGGCGGTCGAGCCGACCCTCTTCGGCGACGCGCTCATCGCCGGGTGCCTCGGCCTGGCGCTCCTCGGCCTGGTCCGCATGGCGCGGGCCTGGCGGGCCGGCGTGCCCCGGGCCGGGGCGCACGTGCTGGCGGTGGGCCTGCTCCTGCTCCTCGGCGTGAACGACTTCCTGGTGCTGCAGGGGTCCCTCGCCACGCCCTTCCTCTCCGACGTGGGCTTCGTGCTCCCGGTGGTGGTGGTGGCGGCCACGCTCACCTCGCGCTTCGCCGCCGACGCGCGGGAGCTGGCCGGCCTGCGCGGCCGGCTGGAGGCGCTGGTGCAGGAGCGCACCCAGGCCCTGGCGCGCACCCAGGACGCCCTCTACCGGGCGGAGCGGCTGGCCGCCCTGGGCCAGTTCGCCTCCGGCGTGGCCCACGAGGTGAACAACCCGGCCTCGGTGGTCTCGGCCAACCTGCGCTGGCTGCGCGGGGCCATCTCCGAGGCCGACGGCGCCGAGGTGCGCGAGGCGGCCGACGAGGCGGTGGAGGCCATGGCGCGCATCACCGGCCTGGTGCGCCGGCTGGTGGACGCCGGCCGGCTCGCCACCACGCCGCGCACCGGCGGCGCCACCGAGGTGGGGGCCGGGCTGGCCGGCGCGGTGGCGGGGGAGCAGGCGCGCTTCGGCGAGCGGGTCCGCTTCGAGGCGCGGGGCGGCCACGGCCTGCGCGCCGGCGTGCCGGCCGAGGCCTTCCAGGACATGCTGGCGGCGCTCCTCGCCAACGCCGGTGAGGCCATCCCCGGCGAGCGCGCCGGGCGGGTGGAGGCGTTGGCCGAGACGGCGCCGGGGGGCATGCTGCGGATCCTGGTCCGCGACGACGGCCGCGGCCTCGACCCGCAGGTGGCGGCGCGGGCCTTCGAGCCCTTCTTCACCACCAAGCCGCCCGGCACCGGCAGCGGCCTGGGGCTCTCGGTGGCCCGGGCGCTGGCCGAGACCCACGGCGGCTCGCTGACGCTGGCGGCGGCCCAGGGCGGCGGCGCCGAGGCGCGGCTGGAGCTGCCGCGGGTGGACGAGGCCGGGGCGCTGAGCCTCACGCCCCCGCCGCTCGGGCCGCTCTCCTGAGGGTGGCGCCGGCGGTGGCGCTACCAGGCCCCCGCCACGTCAGGGGAAAGGGCCCGCGGCTCCAGCGCCAGCGCCCCGCGGGCGCAGTGGGCGCGGCAGGTGCCGCAGCCCCAGCAGCCCTGGCGGTCGAGGCGGACGTCCTTCTTGCCGTGCCTCGTGAGCGCGCCGAAGGGGCAGGCCGGCACGCACTGGGCGCAGCCGCTGCAGCGCTCGGCGTCGAGGCGCACCACGTCCTCGCCCTTCCACATCACCTTCACGCCGCCCCGGAGCGTGACGTTCATGGCCAGGCAGCCGCTCGGCAGGTCGCAGTTGCAGAGCGCGGCCACGAAGGGCGTGTGGAAGGTCCAGGCGGTGTGGGCCAGCCCCTGCTCCTCGCAGCGGCGCAGCAGCGCCAGGGCCTGGGCCTTGTCGAGCTTCTCGAAGCCCTCGGCGTCGGGGCCGCCCTGGTAGCCCTGGAAGACCTCCTGCACCACGCCGTCGTGCGGCGTGGCGGTGACCACCAGGCAGCAGGACTCGGCGCTCGAGCCGGGCTGCATGGCGCCGCGGCAGACGCAGGGGAGGCGGGTGACGTGGGTGGCGAGGTCGAGGATCTGCTCGCAGTCCTCGATCGAGACCGGTTGGCCGAAGTGCTCGCGCTGCTGGGTGAGCGAGGCCCGCTCGGCCAGCGGGGCCCGGAGCGGCTGCGGCAGGAGCTTCAGCGCCCCCAGGCCCACCTTGATGGAGCGGCGGCTCCGCTCGAAGCCCTGGACGAAGCCGACCATGAAGCCGCGGCGCTTCAGGTCCGACTCCAGGTCGGCGGCGTAGTTGGCGGCGTTGAGGTACCAGCGCTTCCCCTCGCCGTGCTTGACGCAGAAGGTGCACATGCGCCCCGGAGGAGAGCACGGCGCGGGCGCGGCGTCGACCCCGCGGGGCCTGGACGGGCCGGGCCCCGGGGCCCGGACCCAGGGCCCGGGCGGGCGCGCGACGCGACGGGCCTTGACCCGGCCCCGGAGCCCGGCCATGGTCCGCCGGACCATGACCACCAAGCGCAAGTGGGCCCTCATCCTCGGCGCGTCCTCCGGCTTCGGCGAGGCCGTGGCCGTCGCCCTGGCCAAGGCCGGCCGCAACGTCTTCGGCGTGCACCTCGACCGGAAGGCGACGCTCCCCAACGTCGACCGCATCCAGGCCGAGATCAAGGCCGCCGGGGCCCAGTCCTTCTTCTTCAACGTCAACGCCGCCGACCCGGAGAAGCGGTCCGAGGTGGTGCGCGAGCTGAAGCGCCGGCTCGACGAGGAGGGGAACGCCGGCGGCGTGGACTTCCTGCTCCACTCGCTGGCCTTCGGCGCGCTCAAGCCCTTCACGGTGGGGGAGACCGGCGACCTCATCTCCCGCGCCCAGATGGACATGACCCACGACGTGATGGCCCACTCGCTCGTCTACTGGGTGCAGGAGGCGCTGGCGGCCGGCCTGATGGGCCCGGGCGGCCACGTCATGGCCATGACCAGCGCCGGCAGCCACCGCATCTGGGCCAGCTACGGCGCCGTCTCCTCGGCCAAGGCCTCGCTGGAGAGCCACTGCCGGCAGCTCGCCGTGGAGCTGGCGCCGCGGGGCATCGCCGTCAACGCGGTGCGGGCCGGGGTCACCGACACGCCGGCGCTGCGCAAGATCCCGGGCAACGACCAGATGATCGAGAACGCCCTGCGCATCCACCCGGCCAAGCGGCTCACCACGCCGGCCGACGTGGCCGCCATCGTGGTGGCGCTGGCGCGGCCGGAGACCACCTGGCTCACCGGCAACGTGCTGGGCGTGGACGGCGCCGAGGACATCGTCGGGTAGGGTCGTCCAGGGGGCGGATCCCCAGGTTTCATGAAGGTCTGGCTGCGGAACTTCCGCGTGGTCGGCGGCGGGCGCAGCGTTAGGTCCGGGGCACCGGCGCGCCGCGCCGGCCACCTCGGAGACCACACCATGATCCGCCTCGCCCTCGCCCTCCTGCTCCTCTCCCCCGCCGCCGCCCGGGCCACCGCCGGCCCCTCGGCGTGGATCGACGTCGAGACCGGCGGCACCTGGAGCGGCTACAACGACGTCCGCATCCCCGGCGACACCGGGACGAAGTTCTCCCTCCACGACGACCTCACCACCGCGGCGGCCCCGTACACCCGGGTGCGCGCCGGCGTGGACCTGGGGCGCCACCAGGTCTGGGCGCTCTACGCGCCGCTGCGCCTCGACGCCGCCGGCGTGGCGCCCGTGGACATCGACTTCTTCGGCACCACCTTCGCCGCCGGCACCCCGCTCCGCGGGAAGTACCGCTTCGACTCCTACCGGCTCGGCTACCGCTACCAGCTGGTGCAGGGGGAGCGGCTCACCGTGGCGCTGGGCGGCACCGCCAAGATCCGCGACGCCGCCATCAGCGTCTGCGCCGACACGTGCACGGTGCGCTCCAACACCGGCTTCGTGCCGCTGGCGAGCTTCATGGTCCACTGGAAGTTCGCCGGCCCCTTCGGCCTGCTCCTCGACGGCGACGCGCTGGCCGGCGGGCCGGGGCGCGCGGAGGACGTGACGCTGGCGCTGACCTGGGACGCCGCGGAGAACCTGACGGCGCGGGTGGGCTACCGGATCGTCGAGGGCGGGGCCGACACGTCCTCGGTCTACAACTTCGCCCTGGTCAACTACGTGGGCGCGGGGCTGACGGCGCGGTTCTAGCCAGGGACGGCCCGCTCGCCGGCCGAGCGGGCCCGCGCCCAGCGCCACAGTGCGCGCGGGGTCGGGCGGAGCCGGAAGGCCACCCAGCGGACCCGCGCCAGGCGCCGCCCGCGCGTCACCGCCTCCAGCCGGGCCAGCAGGTCGAGGGCCTCGCCGCGGCCGCCGCCGCCGGCGAGGAGCGGCGCCAGGGCCAGGACGGCCTCCGGGTGGAGCGGCTCCAGCGCCAGGGCCCGGCGCAGGAGCGCCACCGCCGCCTCCCGGCGCCGCCCACGGGCCAGGGCGGCGGCCCCGTCCACCAGCCCCGCCAGCGCGTCCGGGCGCCGGCCGCGGCGCAGGTTGAGCTGGGCGCACTCCAGCCGGAAGGACGGGTCGAGCGGGAGGGCCGCCGTCGCCGAGGCCAGCACCCCGGCCGCCCGATCCAGGAACCCCGCCGAGAGGTGGGCCTCGGCGGCGAGGCGGAAGGCGCGGGCCCCGCCGGCGGCGTCGCCCAGCCGGGCCAGCAGCGGCGCGAGGCGGGCGTTGACCACCGGATCGCCCGGCTCAGTTCGGAGCGCCTCCTGGTAGAGGTCGGCCGCCTTCTGAACGCGGCCGCGGCCACGCGCCTGGTCGGCGGCGGCCACGACCTCGGCGCGGGTGCGCGGCCGAGCGGCGAAGAGGGGCACGGAGGGATGGTGGCAGGACCCGCGCCGCGGGTGAAGGGACGTTCCGACGCGGTGCCGCCGTCGCACCTCGTCCCACCTGCCGCCGACGGGGCGGCGGGGCGGGAGCAGGGGCCGCACGTCCCTGCGGGCGTGGCGCGCCGGGTCGTCGGGTGCGCCTCGTCGAGGGGCGCGCGGGCCCGGGTGGGAAGGCGGCGGCCTGGGCGCGGCTGCGGTAGAACCCGCCCATGCCCGACCCCTTCCACGACCAGGTCGTCCTCATCACCGGCGCCTCCACCGGCATCGGTGCGGCGCTGGCCCGCGAGCTGGACCGCCGCGGCGCCCGCCTCGTGCTGGTGGCCCGCCGGCTCGCCCCCCTCACCGCCCTCGCCGCCACCCTCCGCGACGCCCTGCCGGTGGCCGCCGACGTGACCCGCCGCGCCGACGTGGAGGCCGCCCGCGACGCCGCGCTGGCCCGCTTCGGCCGCATCGACGCCTGGGTCAACAACGCCGGCCGCGGCATCACCCGGCCGCTGGCCGCCCTCACCGACGCCGACGTGGACGACATGGTGGCGGTGAACGTGAAGTCGGTCCTCTACGGCATGCAGGCGGTGCTGCCGCACCTCGCCGCCCGCGGCACGGGCGCCATCGTCAACGTCTCCTCGATGCTCTCCCGCGTCCCGGTGGCCACCATCCGCTCGGCCTACAGCGCGGCCAAGGCGGCGGTGAACTCGCTGACCGAGACGCTGCGGCTCGAGCTGGCCACGTCGCACCCGGGCATCAAGGTGCAGCTGGTCCTGCCGGGCGTGGTGGCCACCGACTTCGGCAACAACGCCCTCGGCGGCGGCCCCGACTCCCGCACCTTCCCGGGAGCCCAGGACGTGGACGAGGTGGCCCGCGTCATCGCCGACGGCATGGCGGCGGGGAAGGCCGACATCTACACGCGGCCGCAGGGGCTCGACATGGTGCTGGGGCACCTCACGGGGCTGGCGGGCGCCTGAGGCTCAGCCCTTTGCGGCGCTGCGAACGCCGGCCTTCCGCGGCGACGCCGCCGCCTTCTTCCGCGCCGAGGGCGCCCCGGCCTTCTTCGCCTTTGGCCTGATCAGGTCCAGCCCCTTGAACGGCGGCGCGTGCACCCCCCGCGCCGCCGTCTCGATGAGCGCGGCGAGCCTCCGCTCGCGCGTCGCCTCCTGCTTCGCGCTGGTGACCCAGTGGACCGTGGCCCGCCGCTCGCCGGGCGGCCGTGCGCTGAACCAGGCCCAGGCCTTCCGGTCGGCGCGGAGCCGCTTCTCCATGGCTGGCGGCAGCCGGTCGGCCACCCGCGACTCGAAGGAGTACCCGGCGTGCTCGCCCGCGGGCCGCGCCTCCCAGGCCTTCATCCCCGCCGGCCGCATCCGCCCAGCCGCCAGCAGCGCCTCGACCTTGCGCCGGTTGACCGCGCTCCAGCCGCTCCCGGCCCGGCGCGGCGTGAAGCGGATGCAGTAGGCCTCCTCGGAGAGCGACCGGCGGATCCCGTCGATCCAGCCGAAGCAGAGCGCTTCGTCCACCGACTCCGGCCAGGTGAGCGAGGGCCGGCCCGTCTCCACCTTCCAGAAGCCGACCAGCAGCTCCGGCGCCGAGGCGTGGTGGCGCTCGAGCCAGGCGCCGAAGGCGGCGGAGGACTCGAAGAAGACGGGCTTCATGGCCATCCTCGCAGCGTACGCGCGCCCGGGTCGGCGCGCGAGGCCGCCCAGCCCCTACCCCAGGTACGCCGCCAGCAGCCGCTCGTCCTTGAGGAGCTCCGACGGCGTCCCCTCCACGGCGATGCGACCGCGCTCCATCACGTAGGCGCGGTCGGCCACCTCCAGCGCCGCGCGGGCGAACTGCTCGACCAGGAGCATGGTGACGCCCTCGGCCTTGAGCCGGGCGATGGTCTTGAAGACCTCCTGCACGATCACCGGCGCGAGCCCCATGGACGGCTCGTCGAGGAGCAGCACCTTGGGGCGGGCCATCAGCGCCCGGCCGATGGCCAGCATCTGCTGCTCGCCGCCGGAGAGCGTGCCGGCCAGCTGGGTGCGCCGCTCGGCGAGGCGCGGGAAGAGGTCGTAGACCCGCTCCAGGTCGGGCTGGGCCTTCTTCTTGAAGCCGAAGAAGCGCGGCATCCAGGGGAAGGCGCCCAGGATGAGGTTGTCCTCGGCGCTGAGGGGCGCGAAGACCTTCCGCCCCTCGGGTGAGTGGGCCACGCCGAGGCGGGCCACCTTGTTGGCGCCCAGCCCCTGCACCGCCTTCCCGTCGAGGAGCACCTCGCCGCTGGTCGGCGTGATCAGGCCGCTGATGGCGCGCATGGTGGTGGTCTTGCCGGCCCCGTTGGCGCCGATGAGCGCCACCACCGTGCCCTTGGCCACCGAGAGCGAGGCGCCCTGGAGCACCTCGGCCAGCCCGTAGCCCGCGCGGAGATCCTTCACCTCGAGCATCGCGTCTCTCCCGTCACCCGGCCGCCGGGGCCGGCTCGGCCCCGCCCGCCGCGGCGTCGCCCGCCGCCGGCGCCGCGCCGCCCAGGTACGCCGCCACCACCCTGGGATCCCGCTTCACCGCCTCGGGCCGCCCCTCGGCGATGACGTGACCGCCGTCGAGGACGGTGACCACATCGCATAGCTCCGTCACCACGTCCATGTGGTGCTCGATGAGCACGATGGTGACGCCGCGGGCGCGCACCCGCTTCACCATCTCCACCTGCCGCACCACGTCGGGGTGGGCCAGGCCGGCGGCCGGCTCGTCGAGCACCAGCAGCTCCGGCTTCCGCGCCAGGGCCCGCGCCAGCTCCAGGAAGCGCTGGTCGCCGTAGGTGAGGTCCTTCACCGGCGTGCGCGCCTGGGCGCCCAGGCCGACCAGCTCCAGCAGCGCCAGCGCCTCGGCCTGGGCCCGCCGCTCCTCGGCGCGGCCGAGACCGACCAGCACCAGCGGCAGCGGCACGCGGTAGCGGCCGCGCAGCGCCACCATGACGTTCTCCAGCGCCGACATGCCGGTGAAGAGCTGCAGGTTCTGGAAGGTGCGGGCGCCGCCGGACTGGGCCGCCCGGTAGAGGCTGCCGCGCGGCAGCGGCCTCCCGCGCAGCGTCATCTCGCCGGCGCTGGGCGTGTAGAGGCCGGAGATGACGTTGACGAGGGTGCTCTTGCCGGAGCCGTTGGGGCCGATGAGGCCGTGGACCGTGCCGGCCTTGACGGTGAGGTCCACGCCGTCCACCGCCTTCACGCCGCCGAAGTGGCGCTTCAGGCCGGTCAGCACCAGCAGCGGCGCGCCGTCGGGGGTGCGCTGCGGCAGCACCTCGTCGATGGGCGCGGCGGGCGGGAGCGGCGGCGGCGCCACGCGGAAGAGGCGGGTGAGGGCCGCGGAGGCGAAGCCCATCAGCCCCTCGGGCAGCCCCACCACCACCGAGAAGAGCATCAGGGCGAAGATGGCCTTGCGCCAGTCCTCGGTGTTCTGGACCAGGAAGGCCCCGAGCACGAGGGCGCCGGTGGCCACCACCGGGGCGATGGCCTGGAAGGGCCGGGTGGACCGGCGCACCAGCCCCCGCGCGCCGGCCAGCAGCGCCATGGCGAAGCCGGCCACGGCGAAGGCGCGGAAGAGGGCCACGTTGGAGAGCAGGTTGGGGAGCAGCGCCACCAGCGCCGCGCCCACCACCGCGCCCCACAGGCTCTTGCGCCCGCCCAGCACCACCCCGAGGAGCAGGATGACGGTCAGCTCGTACTGGTAGCTGTGGGGCTGCAGGTACTGGAAGTTGAAGGCGTAGAGCGCGCCGGCCACGCCGCCCAGCGCCGAGCCGAAGGCGAAGGCCGCCACCTTGTGGAAGTAGGTGCCGACGCCCATGGCGTCGGTGGCGATGGGGCTGTCGCGCAGCGCCTCGAAGGCCCGCCCCCACTGCGAGGAGAGCAGGTTGCGCATCATCACCCAGGTGAGGGCGAGGAGTGCCAGGCAGAGCCAGAAGAAGTCCCGCGGCGAGAGGGCGTGGCCCAGGAGCGGCGGGCGGGTGAGGGAGAGCCCCTGGGCGCCGTTGGTGAGCCACTCCAGCTCGTTGAGCGTGGTGGAGCAGAGGGCGGTGAAGGAGAGGGTGGCCAGCGCGAACTGCGGCCCCTCCAGGCGCAGCGCCGGGAGGGCCAGCAGCGCGCCCACCACCGTGGTGATGGCGCCCGCCACCAGGATGGACGCCGGGATGCCCAGGCCGAAGCGGGTGGCGCCGATGGCGGCGGCGTAGGCCCCGAGCCCGAGGAAGGCGGCCTGGGCGAGGTTCACCTGGCCCAGGTAGCCGACCGTCACGTCGAGGCCGATGAGGAGGATGCCGTAGATGGCGAGGAGGGTGAGGAGGCCGAGGGCGTAGGGGCTCTGCACCGCCAGCGGCAGGGCCGCCAGGGAGGCGAAGAGGGCGATCTCGGCGCCGCGGACCAGGAGGAGTCGCTTGAGCACGGGCTCACACCTTCCGGATGACGGCCTTGCCGAAGAGGCCGGTGGGGCGCACCGCCAGCGCCAGGATGAGCAGCACCAGGCCTGGCGCCTCGCGCCAGCCCGAGCCGATGTAGAGGCTGGCCAGCCCCTCCAGCGCGCCGAGGAAGAGGCCCACCACCACCACGCCGAAGCCCGACTCCAGGCCGGCCACCACCGCCACCGAGAAGGCCTTGAGGACCATGGCCGAGGCCATGGTCGGGCCGACGGTGGTGATGGGGGAGACCAGGATGCCGGCCAGCGCCGCCACGGCGCCGGAGAGGGCGTAGGAGAGCATCACCGTGCGGGTGGCCGAGATGCCCATCAGCTCGCCGGCGTCGCGGTCGGCCGAGACCGCCTCGAAGGCCTTGCCGAGGAGGGTGCGCCGCTTGAAGAGCTCCACCAGCCCCATGACGGCGACCACGCCGACCGCCACCGAGAGCTCCAGGCCGGTGACGTCCACGCCGAGGACGTGGATGGGGTCGGCCGGGATGGGCGTCGGGAAGGGCCGGTCGTCGCGCCCCCAGACGTTCTCCGCCGCCGAGAAGAGGAACAGGCCGGTGATGATGGTGAGGAGGATCCAGCCCTCGCTCTTCTGCTCCAGGGCCAGGCGCACCGCGGCCCGCTCCACCGCCAGGCCGAGGAGCGCGCCGAAGGCCAGGCCGCCCACCACCACCAGCGGGTAGGGGAGGCCGGTGCCCATCAGCGAGAGGGTGGCGAAGGCCGAGACCATCACCAGCTCGCCCTGGCCGAAGTTGAGGCTCTTGGAGGTGGCGTAGGTGAGCTGGAAGCCGTAGGCGACCAGGGCGTAGACCAGCCCCATGAGCGCACCGGAGACGGCGATCTGCAGGACGACCTGGAGGGGCACGCGGGTCCCTTCGGGCAGCGCGGGAAGGAGCCGGGGAGGCGGGGGCGCCGCCTCCCCGGGTGAGCCGGGACGCTACTTGGTGCCGCGCTTCTGCAGGCGGGCGCGGTCGGCCTCGTTGGCGAAGACCACCCGGCCGTCCTTCACCATGCCCATCACCACCTGCTCGCGCCTGAAGGCCTCGTGGCTGGTGACGTCGGTGGGGTCCCACTTGCGGTAGGGCTTCTCCCAGCGGGCGATGACGCCCTCCACCGGCTCCTTGAGGTTCTCCAGGGCCTCCTTGATCTTGCGGGAGTCGGTCGAGCCGGCCTGCTTCACGGCGGCGGCGAAGATCAGCATGGCGTCGTAGCCCTGCGCGGCGGCCACGGCCGAGGGGATGCGGGTGACGCCGTAGGTCTTGTGGTAGGCGTCGATGAAGGCCTTGGCGCGCGGGTTGATGGGCTCCTCGATGAAGGTCTGCGGCATCAGGGTGCCGTTGCCGTTGGCGCCGGCGTTGTCGATGTAATTGGACATCGAGAGCGTCCAGCCGCCGATGAGCGGCAGCTTCATGCCGAGCTTGGCCATGCCGTTGGAGACCGCGGCCTCCTCGGGCCCGATGGCCCAGATCAGGATGGCCTGGGCGCCCAGGGCCTTGGCCTTGAGGAGCTGGGCGGTCATGTCCTTGTCGCCGATCTTGAACTTCTCCTGCGTCAGGACGGTGATCTTGTCCCCCTGCAGCTTGATCTGCTTCAGCATGTCGTCGCGGCCGGACACGCCGTAGTTGGTGTCGTCGTGGAAGATGGCCACCTTGAGGAGGCCGCGGGAGATGGCCTCGGCCACCACCAGCTCCGCCTGCACGCCGTCGTGGCCGGCGAAGCGGAAGATGGAGAGCTCCTTGGGGCCCGGGGCGTCGGGCTTGTCGAGCCACTGCGTCATCGAGGCCGAGCCGGCGGCCGGGCAGATGATCTTGGTGATGCCCTTCTCCTGCAGGTGCTTGTCGCCGGCCATGACCACGCCGGTGTTGACCGAGCCGATCACGCCGGAGAGGTCCGGCATGGCCGCCAGCTCCTGGGCGATGAGGGCGCCGCGCTCGTTCTTGGCCTCGTCGTCGCGCTCGATGATCTCGATGAGCATCTTCTTGGCGCCGACCTGGATGCCGCCGGCGGCGTTGATCTCGGCGACGGCCAGCTTGGAGCCGTCGCGGGTCGAGACGCCCATGGGGGCCGAGCCGCCGGAGTAGGGGCCGGTGAGGGCGATCTTGATGGTGTCGGCCGCCAGCGCGGGCGCGGCGGCGAAGCAGAGGAGGAGGGCGAGCAGGCGAGTCATGAAGGGTCACCTCGGGGGCGGGGTGGACTATGCGTGAAACGGGGCCTGGAGCGGCGAGACTGTAATCAGCCGCTGGCAGCGGCTGCATCGCCTTTCCCGGTCATCGGCGCGCGGGGAGGGGCGACCGGTGCTCCCCATCCGGGGCGCGCGGCGGGGGTCCGGACCCTTGGAGGTGCGATGGTGGCGCGGCGCGTCAGCGACGCGGAGCGCGGGCCCGCCTCAGTGCTCGCCCTTGATGACGAAGAACGACCCGCGGATGGTGCCGGCCAGCTTCGACTTCTGGCGCGCGAACTTGAAGCGCGGCGCCAGCTCCGCCGGGACCTCCATGCCGTCGGAGAGCTTGAAGCCCACGGCCCGCTTGCCCTCGTCGGCCAGCGTGTAGAGCACGTTGATGGAGAGGCCGCTCTCGTAGAAGACGTAGGCCCACTTGATGCCGTCCACCTCGAAGACCGTGGCCTCCAGCGGCGGCGAGGCGATGGCGAGGTCGCGCTCCTTCTTCAGGATCCCGTGGACCCAGGCGATGACCTTCTTCGCCGCGGGCTTGCTCGCCGGCTCGGTGGTGAAGTCGTGGTCGTACTTGTTCTTGAAGTAGCGGGCCTCGTTGGCGCGGAGGCCGGCCAGGGCTGGGGCGACCGGGGAGGACTCGAGGCCGGCGGTGGAGACGTGCTCGAAGTCGATGGGGCGGGGCATGGGGGGCTCCTGGCCCGGAGGGCCGGGGCAATGTCTTATGCGGCGAGCTGGGAGGTGCCAGGACCTTCACCGGTCGTCGCTCGCCTCCGCCCCTGTGGTCCCCACCGTTCCCCCCGCCAGACCGACCGATCACCCCCACCCCGTCGCCCCCGCCCCCCGATCCCGCTAGAGTCCCCTGACCCGCCCCCGGGAGGCCCGCCGCGACATGCTCCTCTTCTCGCTCGTCCAGGCGATGGCCCTCTTCCTCCTGGCGGCCTACCTGTACGTCAAGTCGCCGCTCTTCCAGCCGCTGCAGCTCGGCGCGCCGGAGACGCGGCAGAAGCTGGCGCTCTACTTCTTCTTCTCGGCCGTCTCGATCGCCGGCACCTACCTCGGCACGCCGGTGCAGGGGGCCATCGCCAACACCCGGGCGCTCGGGCCGGTGCTGGCGGGCCTCCTGGGCGGGCCGTCCCTCGGCCTGCCGGTGGGGCTCACCGCCGGGCTGCACCGCTGGTCGCTGGGCGGCTTCACCGGCCTCGCCTGCGGCCTCTCCACCACGGTGGAGGGGCTCCTCGGCGGCCTGGTGCACCTCTGGGTGCTGCGCCGCCGCGACGCCAGCGCCACCCGCAGCCCGTGGCTGGCCTTCGCCACCATGGCGGTGGCCGAGGCGGTGCAGATGGCCATCATCGTGGCGGTGGCCCGGCCGCTCCCCGACGCGGTGGCGCTGGTGCAGGTGATCGCGGCGCCCATGATCCTGGCCAACTCGGCCGGCGCGGCGCTCTTCGTGTCGATCGTCCGCGACCGCCGCCAGCTGGCCGACCAGCTGGGCGCCGACTCCACCGCCCGCGCCCTGCGCATCGCCGAGCGGACCCTCTCGGTGCTGGCCAAGGGCTTCGGCCGCGAGGTGGCGCCGGAGCTGGCCCGCATCATCCACGAGGAGACCGGCGTGGCGGCGGTGGCCATCACCGACGCCGAGAAGGTGCTGGGCTTCGTGGGGGCCGGCGAGGCGCACCACCTCCCGGGCACGCCCATCGCCTCCGAGGTGACCCGGCGCGCCATCGCCGACGGTGCCGTCACCTTCGCCGACCAGGCCCACGAGCCCTACCGCTGCCCGCTCCGCGACGACTGCCCGCTCGCCTCGGTGCTGGTGGTGCCGCTCATGGTGGACGGCGAGGCGGTGGGGACCATCAAGCTCTACGAGCGGGCCCACCAGCCCTTCCTCTCGGTCAACCGGACGCTGGGCGAGGGGCTCACGGCGCTGCTGGCGGGCCAGCTCCTGCGCGCCCGCTACCAGGAGCAGAAGCGGCTGGTGGTGCTCTCCGAGCTCAAGCTGGCCCGGGCCCAGATCAGCCCCCACTTCCTCTTCAACTCCCTCAACACCATCATGGCCATCCTGCGCACCAACCCGGCGCGCGGGCGGGAGCTGGTGGGCCACCTGGCCACCTTCCTGCGCATGAACCTGAAGCGGGCCGGCGAGCTGGCCACGCTGGAGGAGGAGCTGGCCCATGTCGGCGCGTACCTGGAGATCGAGAAGGCCCGCTACGAGGACCAGCTCAAGGTCGAGGTGGAGGTGGACCCCGCGCTGCTGCACCTCAAGGTGCCCACCTTCACGCTCCAGCCGCTCCTCGAGAACGCCATCAAGCACGGCGTCTCCGAGATGATGACCCCGGGCACGGCCCGCATCCGCGCCTACCGCCTCGACGGCGCGGCGGTCATCGACGTGGAGGACGACGCCGGCGCCTGGGCCGAGGGGGCCCGCTCCGCCGACGGCCTGGGGCTCGGCATCGTGGAGCGCCGGCTGCGCAACCTCCTCGGCGGCGGCGCCGGGCTCTCGGTCACCTGCGTGCCCCAGTCCCTCACCCGCGTCTCCATCCGGCTGCCGCTGCCGGCCCCGGTGGCCTGACCGATGCGCGCCCTGGTGGTGGACAACGAGAAGCACGCCCGCGAGGAGGTGGCCTTCCTCCTCGGCCGCCTCCCCGAGGTGGAGGTGGTGGGCACCTGCGCCAACGCCCTGGAGGCGCTCCAGGCGGTGCGGGCCCAGCGGCCCGACGTGCTCTTCCTCGACATCCAGATGCCGCAGGTCAACGGCTTCCAGCTCCTCGGCATGCTCGACGAGGAGGTGACGCCGAGCGTGGTCTTCGTCACCGCCTACGACGAGTTCGCGCTCAAGGCCTTCGAGGAGAACGCCCTCGACTACCTCCTGAAGCCGGTGCAGCCGGAGCGGCTGCAGCGGGCGGTGGAGAAGGTGCGCCGCTTCGTCGGCGAGGGGCGGCGCCCCAGCTACAACCTGGCCACGCTGGAGCGCATCCCCTGCGAGGGGGCGCAGCGCACCGTGCTGGTGGACGTGGCCGACGTCGAGTTCGTCCGCTCCAGCGCCGCCGGGGTCTACGTGGTGACGGCGAAGGGCGAGCTCTTCACCGAGCTGACGCTGCGCACGCTGGAGACGCGGGCCGGGACGCTGGTGCGCTGCCACAAGCAGTGCCTGGTCAACCCGGCCCAGGTGGCCGAGGTGCTCCGCGGCGACGACGCCGGGGCCACGCTGCGCACCCGCTCCGGGCGCGAGGTGCCGGTGAGCCGGCGGCTCCTGCCGGCGCTCAAGGAGGCGCTGGGGCTGCGGGGGCGGGCCGGGAAGGCCTAGGGGAAGTCGAACC
>WBZM01001212.1_pt1 | contig 27173 bp, 24 predicted proteins | sample 5204271 | NCBI WGS metagenome assembly WBZM01 (sample SAMN12344346, study PRJNA552823) | activated sludge metagenome | biome: Activated sludge suspended growth; feature: Nitrification reactor; material: Wastewater; isolation source: activated sludge from nitrification reactor of wastewater... | reverse complement strand
CGGGCATTTCAATTTCACCCCAAGCGCGGGCTTTTCCGGCTTCACCAGCTTCAGCTACAACATTTCCGACGGCTTCGGCGGTGTTGCGACCGGCACCGTGGGGATCAGCGTTGCCAATGGCACACCCTGGGCCATGGACGACCACTACACCACGCGTCCCGGCCAGACGCTGGCCATCGCGGCGCCTGGTCTGCTGGCCAACGACAACGATCCGGACGGCGACGCGCTGTTGGTGACGTCGATCGACATCACCGGCCTGCAGGGGTCGGTCACTGCCTTCGCCGACGGGCATTTCAACTTCACCCCAAGCGCCGGCTTTTCCGGCCTTACCAGCTTCAGCTACAACATCTCCGACGGCTTCGGCGGTACTGGCACTGCCACCGCGATCATCGATGTCGCCCCGCTGCTTACCGTCACCCGAAGCATCGGTGACGCACCCGAACGCCAGTCTGGCGCAGGCGGCCAATGGGCGGCGGCGTGGACCAACAGCGCGATCGTCAATGCGATCACACACAAGGCGGACGTCACGAACATTGGCGAAAGCTGGAGCGCCGTTCGATTGTCCGGCCTCAGTCCACAGACCTTGGCCGGCGGTGATATTTTCAACGGCGATCTGGGGGTCAGCGCTCAATCGGTGGCGAGCAGCAGCGTTCGCCAGGAAATCGACGGAAGGGAAGGATTGCGCCTTGATCTGGCCGAAGCAGCGGCCGGTCTGACGGTTTATCTGTCGCGCCTGTTTGCCCAGGACGATGGCGGCAGCTTCTTCGAAAGCGGACGCGTTCGCCTGCTGGACGCTGCTGGCCTGGTCGTCAAGGAGGGCGTTTTCCACGCCGCGAACCTGACCGGACGCCAAACGCTGACCTTGGATTCGGACATTGCTTTCAGCACCGTCGAAATCACTGCCGGGGTGTACAACGCAGCGGGCAGCTTCGTTCATGGTGGATACGCGCTGGCGGACGGCAGCTTCGCCAGCGAGGTCAGCATCGACGCGCTCGGCGGCAAACACGGGAGTGATTTCCTGATCGACAAGATCGACTTTCAGGTACCGGTGGCCGGCGTGCCGCTGGAAGTTTTTCTCGCCTGAACGCGGTGCACGGTTTGCTATCCGCACGTCGATCTGCCCGAGGCGATCGGGCCAGAGCCAGCGAGACGCACCGTGCCGATTGGCGCTGCTTGAGCGAGCCGGCGAATCCCCAGTTCGCTTGCGCGAGAATTGCCTTGACTGACTGAAGAGATTTGATCAAACAATGGCCTGCGCGACTCCACCGCCGGGCTAAGTCGCGACCCTCCACCCATAGGAACGATGCCATGAAATCCCCACCCATTCTCCGCAAGCTTGAAAGCGGACTGTTGTTGTGCTGCGCGCTGCTCAGCGCCAATGTTTCGGCGGCGGTGATCGTCGAACGTCTGCCGACGGCAACGGCTACCGGCATTCAGGCCGACAACAGTAGCGGTGCGCCGTACTCCGAGGCGGTGAGTCTGGCGGCAACGACGATCAATCATTTCGCCTGGTGGGGTTACTACCTTGGTGGTGGGCCAGCGGACGACCAGTTCGTCGCGCAGTTCGACGGTGCCAGCCTGTCAGGCAGCGTGAGCAGTTTCGCCGCCGGCCAGGTCGACGGAATCGATCTCTACCGCTATGAGCTGGCCTTGACGACGCCTTACGTCTTCGCCGGTGGCACCGATCTGCAGATCGACCTGATCAACGACAGTCTGAACGTGGAATGGTACTGGCAGGGCGCCGACGCTTCCGTTGGCGGCCATGCGCCTCGCGCGCTGCGCCTGGCGCAGAACGATGTGCCTGAGCCTGGATTGCTGGCCCTGCTGGCGGCCTGCGGGATGTCGCTGCTCCTGCTTGGCCGCCAGAGTTCCGCTACCGGGAAGCGGTAGCGGGTTCGTCTGGCGATCGCTTGAGGCGCGTCGCGCGCTCGACCAGGCGGCCGAAAGCCTCGTTCAGGGGTTCTAACTTTCATGCCGTATCGCGGCACCCCTGATGATGAAAGATACTGAGAGGATGCGTAGTCGGGCAGGGGCCGAGGTGGCGAAACGATTTGATGGCAACGACCGCGAAACCTGACTCGACCCGCCAACATTCACTCGCACCCCGGATTGCCTGGCACCCACTTGAGAGAGTTGGTGGACAGCGCAGGCTAAAAGGAGCCGTCGACGTCTGACAGGCCGTTGAATGATGGCGCCCTTGGGCGACGCACACTCGGAATCATAGTGCGTTTCGTGCAAGGAGGTTTCATGGAAATAGCGCCGATTTACAAACGGGTCATTGGACTCGATGTTCATCAAGCCAAGATCAGTGCCTGTGCGTTGATCGAGTTGGCCGACGGCACGGTTACGGTAGACTACTGGCGGATGCAGGCATCCGACTCAACGTGCTGGTCTCGGATATTCATGGCCAGGCGGGACGGGCGAGGGTCAAAACCCTGATTGATGGCAATGCTCTCAATCTACCACCCTATTGTCATACCAACCGCTTTGTTGCATGTGCTGGTCGATCTTCGCTGCCCGTCGGCGGAGTTCGTTCATGCTCATCAGCAGCCCGCCTCTTTCTGATGCCGGAATGCCAGAACATATACCGCATCGGCAGCCGGTTCGTGGCGGTACAGGGCGACATAGCCGGAATCCCCGAAGGCAATCACCAGTTCGCGCAGCTCCGGTGTTTCATGGAACGGACGGCCAATGTCGGGTGCCGTTTCCAGCAGCAGGAATTGCCGCTCGATGGCCTGACCTGCTCGCCTGGCGGCATCCGGGGCTTTGACGGCAAGGAAGCTCCGGCATCGCTCCAAGCCTTCCGCCGCGCCTTCGGTGACGATTAACTGTGGCACTCAGGAACCGCCTTTTCATCTTCGGTGCCCCAAGTGCTCAACCAGGTGCGAACTTCCTGGCCAGTCAGGTGCCGACCGGTTTCCTGATAAGCTACCCAGGATGCCAAGGCTTCCTGCTTGAAGCTCTCGCGAGCTTCCTCACGCTCGACGTACTGCCGGATGGCTTCGAGCATGATCCAGTGGGGCGAGCGACGGCGCTGGGTGGCGAGGTGGTGGACGCGACCTTTCAGCGTGTCGTCAATTTTGAGCGATGTTGCCATTGCTGCTCTCCTATTACTTGGTGATACCAAGTGAAAATCTAACCCTTCCTGCCCTGTCCGTCAAACGATCGTCAGTCGGTCAAGTCGGACGCTGCCCGGTAAATACTTGTAAGCTAATTATGGATTCCGGGTTGGTGCCCGCGCACCCAGCGCGACACGTGGACGATGTTACGTTCCGCCCTATTTTCCCCTCAAACAGCGACGGTCATTACACCCCCGAGACGGGCATCAGCCGCGCTCGCCGGCGAGCGACGTTTTCTGTGCTCGCCCTCAGCCCGGCGGGTCGTCGGCGTCGCTGCTCGCAGCGGCTTCCGGCCCGGCGCGCACCAGCGCGTAGTCGCTGCTGCGCACGCCGCGCAGCAGCAGATCGGTCTGCTCGCCCGGGATGCCGAGGATTTCGAGGCTCTCGGCGCCGAGGCGCAGGCTGGCTTCTAGGGTTTCCGGATAGGCCTGGTTGACGCCGGCGCGATAGAGCGCGTCGCAGGTGGCGAGGTCGCGCGCGCGGGCGACGATCGCAATGTCCGGCGAGTGCGTGCGGATCATCGCCGTCGCGCGCAGCGCGGCGTGCCGGTCGTCGATCGTCAGGACGACCAGGTCGGCTTCGTGCAGCGCCGAGCTGGCGAAGAGTTCGGGGTCGTCGATGTTGCCGTAGAAGACCGGGTGTCCGGCGCTGCGCCATTCGGCGACGAGCGTGGCGTTCTTGTCGAAAGCGACGTAGGGGATGCCGTTGTGCGCGAGCAGCGTGCCCACCGTGTGGCCGACGCGGCCGTAGCCGGCGATGACGACGCGCGCGACGTGTTCGCCGCCGGCCGGCGGGCGGAAGCGCTCGTGCACGCCGCCGGCGGGTTCGTGCAGCCGGTTGGCCAGGCGGTCGCCGAGCTTGACGAGCAGCGGCGTGAGCAGCATGGTGAGCGAGATGACGGCGACGCCGGTGACGAAGACGAGGTCGTCGATGACGCCCAGCGCTTTGGCCGCGCCGAAGACGACGAAGCCGAATTCGCCGCCCTGCGCGAGCAGGAAGGCGACGCGCAGCGCGGTGCCGCGGCCGGTGGCGAAGAGCAGGCAGAGCAGATAGAGGACGACGACCTTGATGACGATGATCGCCAGCACGTGCAGCGCGAACTGCAAGGGCTGGGCGGCGAGCGCGCCGACGTCGACCGACATGCCGACGGCGACGAAGAAGAGGCTCATCAGCAGGCCCTTGTGCGGCTCCATCGTGGCTTCGATCTGCAGGCTGTAACGCGAGGTCGACAGCATCATTCCCATCAGGAAGGCGCCGAGCGCCATCGACATTCCGGCGTGGTCCATCGCCCAGGCGGCGACGAAGACGGCGGCCATTGCGGCGAGGAAGAAGGCTTCGCGGTTGTTGCGCCGGGCGAGCGTGTCGAGCACGCGCGGCACCAGGTAGCGGCCGCTGACCAGGACGAGCGCGACCATCGCCAGCGCGCTGCCGATCTGTTCCCAGAGCGGCATGCCTTTCGGCAGCGGGCCGGCATCGGCGAGCACCGGCACCATGGCGAGCAGCGGGACGACGGCGATGTCCTGCATGAGCAGCACGGCGAAGGCGGTCTGCCCGTGCCGGCTGGCGATCTCGCCCTGTTCCCTGAGCATCTGGATGACGAAGGCGGTCGACGAGAGCGCGAAGCTGGCACCGAGCAGGATGGCGGTCGGCCAGGCCGGGATGAACAGGCGGAAGTAGGCGGCGATGGCGAGCGCCGAGACGATGATCTGCAGCGATCCCAGCCCGAAGAGTGTTCGCCGCAGTTCCCACAGGCGGCGCGGCTTCATCTCCAGACCGATCAGGAAGAGCAGCAGGACGACGCCGAGTTCGGTGAAGTGGCGCACGTCGTCGACCCGGTTGGTGACGAAAGGTCCGGGTGTGTGCGGGCCGACGATGATTCCGGCAACGAGCAGACCGAGGATCGAACCCAGTCCGAAGTGGCGGAAGACGGCGACGGCGATCGCCGCGACGACGAGCATGAGGACGGCGGAATGAACGAAGGATTGCGGGTCCATGCGGGGCAGTCGGTGGGTGGTGGAAAGGGGTGGGCGCTCGCCGGCGCGCGGCCGGCCGGGCGGCGCTCAGTCGAAGTAGCTGCGCGCGCTTTCGAAGCGCTGCGCGTAATAGGGGGCGGCGAGCTGGTCGATGCGCACGCGGCCGTTGGTCGACGGTGCGTGCACGAAGCGGTCGTCGCCGATGTAGATGCCGACGTGCGAGAACGGGGCGTTGCGCGTGTTGAAGAAGACGAGGTCGCCCGGGCGCAGGTGCGTGCGCGCGATCGGCCGGCCGCGCCGGGCGATGTCGGCGGCGCTGCCGGCGACGTTCAGGCCGGCGGCGCGCCGGTAGATGTACGACACCATGCCGCTGCAGTCGAGGCCGGCCGACGGGTGCTTGCCGCCGAAGCGGTAGTCGGTGTCGATCAGGCTGAGCGCGTAAAGGACGACGTTGTGCCCCTTGTCGCTCGCTGCGGCGCCGGCAGCCGGGCGGGGCGCAGTTGCCGCCGGGTCTGGCGGCAGGCTGCTGCAGGCGGCGACGAGCAGCCCGAGGGCACCGACGATGATCGTTTGGAGACGCATGGTGCACAGTATAAACTGCCGTTTTTGCTTTTTCGGAGACGGCCATGCAACTCGCCGACGCGCGCCTGCTGCTTTCCGCAGCTTATCTTGACGGTCGTTGGCAGGCGGCCGACGATGGGCAAAGCCTGCCGGTCTGCGACCCGGCGAGCGGCCAGGAGATCGCGTGCGTGCCGCTGATGGGGGCGGCCGAGACGGCGCGCGCGATCGACGCCGCCGCCCGCGCGCTGCCCGCGTGGCAGGCGCGCACGGCGAAAGAGCGCGCGGCGATTCTGCGCCGCTGGTTCGAGCTGATCGTCGGCAACGGCGAAGACCTGGCGCGGCTGATTACCGCCGAGTGCGGCAAGCCGCTTGCCGAGGCGCGCGGCGAGGTCGCTTACGGCGCGTCCTTCGTCGAGTGGTTCGCCGAGGAAGGCAAGCGCGCTTACGGCGAGACGATTCCGAGCCCGGCCGGCGACCGCCGGCTGTTGACGATACGCCAGCCGATCGGCGTCTGCGCGGCGATCACGCCGTGGAATTTTCCGCTCGCGATGATCACGCGCAAAGTCGCTCCGGCGCTTGCCGCCGGGTGTACGGTCGTCGTCAAACCGGCCGAGCAGACGCCGCTGACTGCGCTGGCGCTCGCCTGGCTGGGCGAGGCGGCCGGTTTGCCGGCCGGCGTGTTCAACGTGCTGACCGGCGATCCGCGGGCGATCGGCGGCGCGCTGTGCGCCAGCCCGCTCGTCCGTAAGCTATCGTTCACCGGGTCGAGCGAGGTCGGCCGGCAATTGATGGCGCAGTGCGCGCCGACCGTCAAGCGGCTGTCGCTCGAACTCGGCGGCAACGCGCCGTTCATCGTTTTCGACGACGCCGACCTGGCGGCGGCGGTGGAAGGCGCGCTCGTCGCCAAGTATCGCAATACCGGCCAGACCTGCGTCTGCGCCAACCGTCTGCTCGTCCAGGAGGGCATTCACGATCGTTTCGTCGAGCAACTGGCGGCGCGCGTGGCGACGCTGCGCGTCGGCGCGGGCAGCGAGGAGGGCGTCGCGCAGGGGCCGCTGATCGACGCGGCGGCGCTGGCCAAGGTCGAGGCGCTGCTCGCCGATGCGCTCGCCCAGGGCGCGCGCGTGCTCACCGGCGGCAAGCGGCACGCGCGCGGCGGGCGCTTTTTCGAACCGACGGTGCTCACCGGGGCGACGCCGGCGATGCGCCTGGCGCGCGAGGAAGCCTTCGGACCGCTGGCGCCGGTCTTCCGCTTCACCGACGAGGAAGAGGCGATTCGTCTGGCCAACGACACCGAGTATGGCCTGGCGGCGTACGTCTATACGCGCGACGTGGCACGCTGCCTGCGTCTCGGCGAGGCGCTCGAGTACGGCATGGTGGGTATCAACACCGGGCTGATCTCGAACGAGGTGGCGCCTTTCGGCGGCATCAAGCAGTCGGGAATCGGGCGCGAGGGTTCGCGCCACGGGCTGGCCGAGTATCTCGCCGTGAAGTATCTCTGCTTCGCCGTCTGAGCGCGCGCGGTCGCCATGCTCAAGCTGTTGTTCGTCGGGTTGCTCGTCGGCGGCTTGATCTGGGCCGTGCTCGCCTGGCGGCGTGCGCTGCGCGGGCAGCGCGAGCGCTACATCGATTCGTACCCGTACGCAAAATTCATCGACCAGCGGCTGGCGGCGCGCCGGCCGGAACTCGACGCGGCGCAGCGGGCGCTCGTGATTGACGGGCTGCGCGAGTATTTCCAGCTTTGCCGCGAGTCCGGCCGGCAGATGGTCGCCATGCCGTCGCAGGTGGTCGACGACGCCTGGCACGAGTTCATCCTGTTCACCCGGCAGTACGCGCGCTTCTGCGAGCACGGGCTGGGGCGTTTCCTGCACCACACGCCGGCTTCGGCGATGCGCTCGCCAACCGACGCGCCGGATGCGATCAAGCGCGCCTGGCGGCTGGCCTGCCGGCGCAGCGGGATCGATCCGGCGCAGCCGCAGTCGCTGCCGCTGCTTTTCGCGCTCGACGCGCTGCTCGGCATCGCCGGCGGTTTCGTGTACCAGCTCGATTGTCTGGCCGCTGCCTCAGCCGGCAACGCAACGGCTTTTTGCGCCGGGCATATCGGCTGCGGCGGCGGTTGCGCCGGGAGCAGCGGCGACGGCGACGCGGCCGGTGACGGCGGCGGTTGTGGTGGTGGCTGCGGCGGCGATTGAGGACGCCGCGCCGTTCACACGCCCTGCGCTTTCAACCAGGCTTGCAGCCGGCGCCAGCCGTCGTCGGCTTCGGCCTTGCGGTACGACGGCCGATAGTCGGCGTGGAAAGCGTGCGGCGCGCCGTCGTAGACGTGGATGTTCGACGCCTTGCTGGCGGCTGCGCTGCCCGGCTGGGCGAGCGCCTGGCGCATCTGCTCGACGCTGTCGAGCGGGATGCCGCTGTCGGCGCCGCCGTACAGGCCGAGCACCGGCGCCAGCAGACGGCCGGCGACATCGAGCGGCTGCTTCGGCGTCATCTCATTGGCCGGTCCGACCAGACGCCCGTACCAGGCGACGCCGGCTTTCAGTTGCGGGTTGTGCGCCGCGTACAGCCAGGTGATTCGCCCACCCCAGCAGAAGCCGGTGATCGCCAGGCGGTCGCTGTCGCCGCCGTTGGCTTTCGCCCAGGCGACGCAGGCGTCGAGATCGCTCATCACCTGCGCGTCGGGCACTTTGGCGACCAGCTTGCTGATCAGTTCCTGCACGTTCGCGTACTCCCGCGGATCGCCCTGGCGGGCGTAGAGTTCGGGCGCGATCGCCTGGTAGCCGAGCTTGGCCAGTCGCCGGCAGACGTCCTTGATGTGTTCGTGCACGCCGAAAATCTCCTGCACGACGAGGACGACCGGCCACTTGCCGGCGCCCGCCGGCTGCGCGCGGTAGGCGGGCATTTCGCCATCGGCCGTCGGCACCTTGATCTCTCCGGCGCGCAGGCCGTCGGTATCGGTCGTGATGACGCTTTGCGCGGCGACTGGCTGCACCGCCAGCGCGAAACCGGCGCCGAGCGCGCTGACGATGAACTGGCGTCGATTGAAGGCGACGGCGGGGACGAGGCTGTCGAAGTCGGAAGTGTCGCGCACGGGTCTCTCCTCTGATCAGGGTGGGTTTTGTGTATCATGCCACGGTCGGCCATCCTCTGACCATCGGGCAGCCGATCAATTCAACCCGCCGCGGTGCGCGCGCAGTCGGCGCTGCGCTTCGCCTCGGCCTTGCCGGAAAGGAGTGAATGATGGAGCAGCCGATCAGCCGTTTTCCCGTGCCGGCGCTTGCCGATCTGCCCGAGGACGTGCGTGCGCGCATTCTCGCAGTGCAGGAGAAGTCGGGTTTCGTCCCGAATGTCTTTCTGACGCTGGCGCATCGGCCGGACGAGTTTCGTGCCTTCTTTGCCTATCACGATGCACTGATGGAGAAGGAGAGCGGCCTGAGCAAGGCCGAGCGCGAGATGATCATCGTCGCGACGAGTGGCGCCAATCAGTGCCAGTACTGCGTCGTCGCGCACGGCGCGATCCTGCGCGTGCGTGCGCGCAATCCGCTGATTGCTGATCAGGTTGCGGTGAACTACCGCAAGGCCGATTTGACGCCGCGCCAGCGGACGATGCTCGATTTCGCCCTGAAGGTCGCCCTGCGCTCGGCGGAAGTCGGCGAGGCCGACTTTGCTGCCTTGCGCGAGCGCGGCTTTTCCGAGGAGGACATCTGGGACATCGGCGCCGTCGCCGCCTTTTTCGCCATGTCGAACCGTTTGGCCAACATGACCTCGATGCGGCCGAACGACGAGTTCTTCCTGCTCGGCCGGCAGCCGCGCAGTTGAACGGGCGACTAAAGTTTGCTGCGGTGCGGCCGATACTGGTCTGACCGGGTTCGCCTTGCGGGTCAGCTTCGCGCGCCGGTCCCGCGTCCCGCACCTGGGCTCTCGCCGGGAGATTTCGTCATGTTGAGCACTCTGCGTTGCTTGCCGCCGATCGGGGTGGCTTTGCTCGCCTTGCTGTTTGCCTGCTTGGCGCGCGCCGAGAATCTGGTGATTCCGGGCAGCGGCAACCCGGAACACGTTCTCGGGCAGCTCGCCAAGGCGTTCAACGAGCGGCAGAGCCAGCACCGGGTGATCATTCCGCCTTCGACCGGAACCGCTGGTGCGGTGCGCGACATCGGCGAGGGAATTTCCTCGCTCGGTCGCGTCGGGCGTTCGCTGAAGGACGATGAGGCGCGCCAGGGTTTCGTGCATGTGCTGCTGGGGCGCGATCCAGTGGTCATCGTCGGCGGTGCGCAGGTCGGCGTGCGCAAGCTGACTTCGGCGCAGTTGCTCGACATCTACGGCGGGAAGATCCGCAACTGGAGCGAACTCGGCGGCCGCACGGCGCCGATTCGCGCGCTCGGCCGGGAGAATTCGGACGCCAGCCGGCAGGCGCTGGGGCGCTCGATCAAGCCGTTCAAGGACCTGGTGTTCGATCCGGTGGTGAAGGTCGTTCATCTCGATCCACAACTGATCGAGTTGCTCGATCGTTATCCGACCAGCCTGGGTTTCCTCAACCGCTCGGCGCTTGGCGCGGCGCAGAGCAAGCTCGTCCATCTGGCGCTCGACGGCGTCGACCCGACACCGGAGAACGTCGAGCAGGGCCGTTATCCGGCCTGGGTCGAACTGGGTCTGATCCACAAGCCGAATGGCCTGACGCCGGCCGGTCGTGCCTTCCTGGATTTTCTGCGCTCGCCTGACGGCCTTGGCTTGCTGCGCCAGCACGGCATTCTGCCGGCTTCCGGCGCGCGCTGAACGCCAACGGCCAGGCCCAGCGGTGCGCCTGCGTTTCTCGATCACCGTTTCGCTGATTGCGCTTTTCGCCGTTCTCGCGGCGCTCGCGCAGTGGACCGCGCTGCTCGTTTCGCACCAGGCGCTGCAGGCGACGGTGCGCGCGCGCGAGATCGACAAGATGCTGACCGTCGGGCGTGTCGTCGAGGAACTCGTGGTCGAGCAGGCGCGGCGGGCGCGCCTGACCGCGCGCCTGACCGCACGGCGCAATAGCCTGGGGCGCAGCCTGGCGCAATCCGGCGAAGCGGCGGTCGAAACCGTGCGCGAGGTGCTCGACGAAGCGCTCGCGGCAAGCGCGGTCGCGCAGATGGAGATTGCCGACAGCCGGCAGCTGGTCGTCTATCGCGCGCACGAACGCGCGCGGAATGGCGATCTGTCCGAAGTCTGGGGTGTCTTCGAGGCGCTTGCCGGGCAGGGCCAGATGGCCAGCGCGATCGACAACGGCGTGGTCACCGTGCAGGCGATCGAGCCGGTCGACTGGAAGGGCAAGGTCGTCGGCGCGCTGGTCGCCGGCGTCCGCATCGATTCGTCGCTGCTGGCGAAGATCGGCGAAGACCTGGGTGCCGACCTCTTCCTGATTGCGCGCACCGGGGCCTTGCTCGCCAGTTCGCAAAGCGTCCCCTACACGCTCGACCAGGCGGCGATCCAGGAGGCTTTCACCCAGAAGATTCCGGTCTACCGGCACGAAATGCAGGCGCATCGGACGCTCGCCTACCTGCCGCTGACCATCGTCGACAACGCCTTCGTCATCGTCGCCGTGCTCGACAGTGCGCAGGCCTACGAAATGCTGGCGCGTGCCAACGAGCGCTCGCTGCTGATCACGCTGGGCATTCTGCTGGTCAGCGTGCTGCTCGGGATTGCCCTCGTGCGCTGGGTGCTGCGCCCCTTGCGCGCACTGCGCGAACGCGCCGAAGCGTCGGCCGTCGCGCTCACCGGTAGCGCGATCGAGAGCGGTTCGTCGAACGAAATCGCGGCCATCGTCAAGGTGCTGGAAACGCTGACCGATCGCCTGGTGCGGCGCAACCGGGAACTGGCCGAGGCGACGCAGGCCGCCGAACACGCGAGCAAGGCGAAGTCGCAGTTCCTCTCCAACATGAGCCACGAGATTCGCACGCCGCTCAACGGCATCCTCGGCATGGCCGAAGTGCTTGCGCGTACACCGCTCGCCGCCGAGCAGGCGCGCTACCTGCGGGCGATCACCAGCGCCGGCCAGTCGCTGCACGCGCTGCTCGGCGACATCCTCGATCTGGCCAAGATCGAGGCCGGCCGCATCGTCGTCGAGCAGATCGACTTCGATCTGATGACCGTGCTGGTGCCGATGGCCGACGCCTTTCGCGAGATTGCCTCGGTACATGGCAACGTGCTGAGCAGCGATCTGCGCATTCCGGCCAGCCTCGAGGTCAACGGCGATCCCACCCGGCTGCGCCAAGTGCTTTCCAATCTGCTCAGCAACGCGATCAAGTTCACCGAACACGGGCGCGTGCTGCTCGCCGCCGAGCGGCTGGCGGATCGTGACGGCGATACCCGTCTCTGGCTGCGCTTCGTCGTGCGCGACAGCGGCATCGGGATTGCGCCGGAAGCGCTGGCCCGGCTGTTTCAGCCCTTCGTGCAAGCCGACCAATCGACCACGCGGCGTTACGGTGGCAGCGGCCTCGGGCTGGTCATCTGCCGCCACCTGGTCGAGCTGATGGGCGGCTCGATCAGCGTCGAGAGCACACCGGGTGCGGGTAGCACGTTTACCGTCGACCTGCCGTTTGCCGCGGCCTTGGCACCGGTGGCGAGCAGCGGCTCCGGGGCGGGCAGCCGCCAGACGTTGAATGGAAGGGTTCTGGTCGCCGAGGACAACCCGGTCAATCAGTCGGTGATCGAGGCGATGCTCGGCGAGCTCGGGGTGACGGTGACGATCGTCGCCAACGGCGCAGCGGCCGTCGAGGCGCTGCCTGGCGGCGCCTTCGATCTGGTCCTGATGGACTGTCAGATGCCGGTGATGGACGGCTATGCGGCGACCGCGGCGATCCGCGCCGGCGCCGGCGCGCTGGCGCGCGTGCCGATCATCGCGTTGACCGCCAACGCGCTGCCGGAAGATCGCCAGCGCTGCCTCGCTGCCGGGATGGACGACTATCTGAGCAAGCCGATCCGGCTCGAGGCGCTGGCCACGTGCTTGCGTCGCTGGTTGCCCGACGACGATAGCCGGGCGGCCGCGCTACCAGCGAGTGCGCTGCTGCCGGCTGCCCCGGTGCTGCCAGAGGTCGCGCCGGTGCCGGTCGGCGCGCCGTTGCGGGAAGGCGTGGCGCCGCTTGAGGCGGCTGCGCCCGGACCGCCAGCGACGCGCTCCAGCGCCCTGCTCGACCGCTCGGCGCTGATCGAAAACCCGGATTTCGCCGCCTCGCTGAACGGCGATCTGATTGCCCGCGTGATCGGGATCTACCTGCAGGAAACGCCGGAGTTGCTGGCGACGATCAGCAGCCGTCTGGCGGCCGACGCCTGGCCGGAAGTGACGCGCGCGGCGCATAGCCTGAAGTCATCGAGTGCGGCGATCGGTCTGCCTAGCGTGGCGGCATTGGCGGCGCGTCTGGAAGGCCTTGCCCGGCGCGCCGAGCGTGCCGCCGTCGAGGCCGAGTTGCCCCGGCTGCAGGCCGAGTTCGCACGCGCGCTGCCCGAACTCGACGCCGAGCTGGCTCGCCTGTCGCACCCGGCGGCCGCTGCCGACCCGGCGCCGGGCGATCCGTCGGCGGAGTAAGCGGCGCCGTGGGCAGCGCCGCGCGGCGCGCCGGCGCAGGCGTCGCCTCAGGCGTCGCGCAGGCTGGCCATGTCGATCACGAAGCGGTATTTGACGTCGCTGTTCAGCATCCGGTCGTAGGCTACATTGATGTAATCGATCGGAATCACTTCGATGTCGGAGACGATCCGGTGCTCGGCGCAGAAGTCGAGCATTTCCTGCGTTTCGCGGATGCCGCCGATCAGCGATCCGGCGATCCGGCGCCGCTTGAGGATCAGATTGAAGACATTGCCCGCCGGGTGCGGCGCGGCCGGTGCGCCGACCAGGGCGAGCGTGCCGTCGCGCTTGAGCAGGCTCAGGTAGGCGTCGAGATCGTGCGGGACGGCCACCGTGTCGAGAATGAAGTCGACACGGTTGGCGTAAGCCGCCATCTGCGCGTCGTCGGTGGATACGCAGACTTCGTCGGCGCCCAGCCGTCTGCCGTCGGCGATCTTGCCCGGCGAAGTGGTGAACAGGACGACCGTCGCGCCCAGCGCGTGCGCGATCTTGACGCCCATATGGCCAAGTCCACCCAGCCCGACGATGCCGACCGTCGTCCGTGGTCCGACGCGCCAGTGGCGCAGCGGGGAGTAGGTGGTGATGCCGGCGCAGAGCAGCGGCGCGACGCGCGCCAGGTCGTCGGCGGCGTGTCTGATCTGGAGGACGAAGGATTCTTTGACGACGATCGTCTGCGAGTAGCCGCCGTAGGTGTTTTCGCCGCCGAACACCGGGCCGTTGTAGGTTCCGGTGAAACCGTTCTCGCAGTACTGCTCTTCGCCTTCGGCGCACGAATGACAATGCCCGCAACTGTCGATCATGCAGCCGACGCCGGCCAGATCGCCGACCTTGAAGCGGCGCACCTGGCTGCCGACGGCGCACACGCGGCCGACGATTTCATGCCCGGGAACCGACGGGTAGAGGGTGTTCGGCCATTCGCCGCGCGCCGTGTGCAGGTCGGAATGGCAAACGCCGCAATAGAGAATCTCGATCTGTACGTCGTCGGCTGCCGGTTCGCGCCGGTAGAGCTCGAACGGGGCGAGGCCGCTCGTCTTGTTCTGCGCTGCGTACGCTTTGCTCCTGATCATCGGGGAATCCTTTCTCTTCCTGTAGGTGGCGCGCAGCGAAGGCGCCGGAAGTCGCCTGCCGGGGCGGGCGAGCGCCGTTCTGCGCGGGGGAATCTTAGCTTGCCGCGCTCGGCGAGGGGAAGCTTTGGCACAGCGCTGATTGGCGACGCGCGTCAGCGGCAGCGCCGATCAGCGCGGTTTTGTGCGGCGATATGCCGATGTGCACTAAAGAGATCGCCATTTGCGCCGTCAACGATAAGGCTGGAGCGGGGCCGCTGGTAACGCCTGCGCGTTGCGCCGGGCATGCCTTCGCGTGGGCAGGCTTCGCTGCAAGCAGCGAAAGTGCGATCTTTTTTCTGCTGTGCCGCGCTCGAGCGGGTTCTACTTGCGCCGGGCCGCCACCGGCGAGGCGACGGCCTGCAGCAGGATTTGGCAATTTGCCAAGGGGGAAATGGTGATGGAGTGTTCTGCTCGTTTCATTTTCGGCAGGCGGCAAACCACCGTGCTGTGTCTGCTCGTCGTCGGCCTGCTGCCGCTCGCCGGCCAGGCGGCGGATGACCCACTGTTCGATCTCGATCTGACCGAAGTGCTCAATCTGGAGATCACTTCGGTATCGAAGAAGCCGCAGACGGTTTCGCAGGCCGCCGCCGCGGTGTTCGTAATTACTGCCGATGACATCCGGCGTTCGGGTGCGACGACCATCCCCGATCTGTTGCGCATGGTGCCCGGCGTGCAGGTCGGGCAGATCAGTTCGAATACCTGGGCGGTCAGTTCGCGCGGAGTGGATGGGCGCTTCACGAACAAGCTGCTCGTTCTGATGGACGGACGCAGCGTCTACTCGCCGACCTTCTCCGGCGTCTACTGGGATGTGCAGGATGCCGTCATCGAGGATATCGAGCGCATCGAGGTCATCCGCGGGCCGGGCGCCACGCTTTGGGGAGCGAACGCGGTCAATGGCGTAATCAACATCATCACCCGATCGGCGGCCAGCACGCAGGGCGGCCTGCTCGTCGGTCGCGCTGGCGACGACGAGCGTGGTGGTGCCGTGCGTTACGGGGGCAGTTTCGGCGAACTTGGTCACTGGCGCGCCTACGCCAAAGGTTTCTCGCGCGATCCGGCCGTCGTCGAGGCGACCGGAAAGAGCGCCGGAGACTCGTGGCGCCAGGCACGCGCCGGTTTCCGCGCCGATCTGACGCCGACCACGCGCGACGCGGTGACGCTGCAAGGCGATTACTACCGCGGTCGTTCGGGTGAGTTGTCGAATCTGAACTTCGTCATTCCGCCGTACAACGCGATTGCTGAAACCGATCAGAAGCTCGCCGGCGGTAACCTTACGCTGCGCTGGCAGCGCGAGGTCTCGGCGAGCGACTCGTTTACGCTGCAGGCCTACGTCGATTACACGCGGCGCGACTGGCCGCTGCACTTCGACGAGCGACGGACGACGTATGACCTCGACTTTCAGTACCGCAGTCGACACTTTTCCGGGCACGATCTGGTCGCCGGTCTGGCGTATCGCTACAGCCGGGACGCGCTGCACCCGTCGTACCGGGGAGTTCCGGCGGCCAGCCTGGTTTATCCCGACGTGCAGCCAGCCTCGGCCGAGCGCCGGCTGCTCAGCGCGTTTCTCCAGGACGATATCGCGCTGGTTCCGGAAAAGCTGATCCTGACGCTTGGCGGCAAGTTCGAGAAGAACGACTATACCGGCGTCGAGTTCCAGCCGAACGCCCGCCTGCTGTGGACACCGAGTGAAGGCACGTCGTTGTGGACCTCGGTGGCCAAGGCGGTGCGCACGCCCAGCCGCATCGACCGCGGTGGCTACGTCAACGTCCAGTTGCTGCCCCCGTCGATGACGTTGCCCCTGCCGGTGCTCGTCCAGGGCGCCGGGATCGTCGATTCGGAGTCGCTGATCGCCTACGAAGTGGGCGTCAAACAGCGTTTCAGCAAGACGCTGAGCGCCGATCTTTCGATCTATTACAACGAATACGACAAGTTGCGTTCCGGCCGCTTGATCGGCCTGCTGTGCATGCCGGCGCGTGCGCCGGTGCCTGGCTGCCTGCTGCAGCCCGGGCAGAGCTACCTCCTTCAGTCGTCACTCGTCGCCAACGAGGCGCGTGCGCGCAGCCATGGCGTCGAGCTGGCGCTCGACTGGCGACCCTTGAGCACGCTGCGCTTTCAGGCGGCGCTCAGCCAGCAGTCGATGAGCGTCCAGGAAAAGGGCTCGGCGTTCTCGACCGATCGCGAGGAAAGTGCGCCGGAAGTGCAGGCTTCGCTGCGGGCGATGTGGAATCCGCGCAGTTCGGTCGACGTCGATTTCTGGCTCAGGCGAGTTGGCCGGCTGGCCGATGTCGGTGCTGGTGTGGCGATTCCTGCCTATACGGAACTTGACGCACGTCTCGCCTGGCGCCCGCGCAAGGATGTCGAACTGGCCTTGATTGGGCGCAACCTGCTGCACCGCAGTCATCCCGAGTTCAGATCCGAACTGCAGGACATCCCCTCGCTGGAGGTCGTCAGGTCGGTGGCGGGGCAGGTTACCTGGAAGTTCTGACGCCTTGGGGATCAAGCATGCAGCGGCCGCTAGCGACGCTGGGGAGCAACGGATGTCAGCCCTGATCGCCGCGCGCTTGCGCCGTTGGGCCTGCCTCGCCGCGCTCGCCGCGTTCGCCGGATCGCTGCTGGCCGATCCTCTCGTCTCACGCGAAGAGCGGATCAAGGCGGTTCTCGTCTTCAAGATCCTGAAGTTCATCACCTGGCCACCAGCGACGCTCGCCGCCAAGGACCCGCTGGTCCTCTGCGTCGCCGGCGAAGCGCCGATCACCGAAGCGCTGACCAGCGCCGAAGGTCGCCTGATCGGCGAAAATCCGGTTGTTCTACGCCGCGTGCACGGGTTGTCGCTCACCGAAGTGAAGGCGTGCCATGCGCTTTATCTGTCGGCCAGTATCCGCGACGCAGGCAGCGTTCTTGCCGCGCTGCGCGGCAAGCCACTGCTGACCCTCGGCGATGCGCCCGACTTTGCCCGTCGCGGCGGCTGCGTCGGACTCCTGCGCGGCGAGAACCGGCTGGTCTTCGAAGTCAGCCTGAAAGCCGTGCGCGAGAACGGACTCGAAATGGCCGCTCCGCTGCTCGAACTTGCCACCCTGGTCGACTGAAAGGCAAGGACCGATGAGGCACTCATCCAGGGGCCGAAATTCTTCGATACGCAGCCGGCTGCGCTACAGCATCTGGGCCACCGTCGGTGGCACGCTCGCTTTCGTCGCGCTGCTCGTGCTTGGTTTTCAGGCGTTCTCCTATTCGCGTTCGCTGCTCGAACGGCTCGACGTGGTGGCCGGCATCGTCGCCCGCAACGCGACCGCAGCGATCGAGTTTGCGGACGCCCGGCAAGCGGCGAAGCTTCTTTCGTCGCTGCAGGCGGATCCGGACATCGAGTCTGGCGCGCTGTTTACCAGCGACGGCGAGCTCTTTGTCAGTCATCAGTCGGAAGGCGCCCGGCGTGCGTCGCCCGCCCCGACGCCGCCGTGGGTGAGCGAGAAGCTGCCGCTGCTGGTCAGCGTGGGGCAAGCGGTCCATCGTCTGCAGATCGACGGCGTCGACTACCTGAGCCCGGTCGTCCTGCACAACGAGACGATCGGCTGCCTGTACATTCGTGCCAGCCTGACGCGTCTGCACCAGCAACTGCTGCTCAACACGCTACTCATCGTCACCGTCCTGTTGCTCGCCGGTGGCGTCGCCTCGCTGTTCTCCGAGCGTCTGCAGCACCGCGTCGTCGCGCCCATCCTGCGTCTTGCCGAGTCGATGCGCCGGGTCAGCGAGCAGCAGGATTTCAGCATTCGCGCGTCTTCCGGCGACGGCGAGTCGCCGGAAGAGGTCGCCCGCCTGACCGAAGGCTTCAACAGCATGCTCGCCCAGATCGAGGAACGCGATCACCGACTGGCCGAGCGTGGCGACGAGCTGGCGCGCAGCAACCGCGAACTGGCGACCGTCGCGCAGCGCGCCAACGAGGCGCAGGCAATGGCCGAGCAGGCGAGCCGGGCGAAGTCGATCTTCCTGGCCAACATGAGTCACGAAATCAGGACACCGATGAACGGCATCATCGGTATGACCGAGGTGCTGCTCGACACGCCGCTGAACGAGCGGCAACGCGACTTCGCGCAAACCGTCATGCATTCCGGTCAGGCCTTGCTCTCGGTGATCAACGACATCCTCGACTTCTCGAAGATCGAAGCCGGCAAGCTCGAACTCGACCCGGTCGACTTCTGTCTGCGCGAGAGCATGGAAGAAGCGGTTGGCCTGTTTGCCGAGCGCGCGCACGCCAAGGGGCTGAACCTTGCCTGCGCGATCGGCCCCGAACTGCCGCTGTGGGTCACCGGCGACGCCGGGCGCCTGCGCCAGATCGTCACCAACCTGTTGAGCAATGCCATCAAGTTTACGGCGCGCGGCGAGGTCTGGGTCGACGTCGGCCTGGTCGAGCAGGCAGGGCGAGACCGACATCGTCCTCAGAACGACGGTCAGCGACACCGGAACCGGCATCGAGCCGGCCAAACAGAAGAGCATCTTCGACGAATTCTCGCAGGCCGACAGCAGTACGGCAAGGCGCTACGGCGGCACGGGTCTCGGTCTCGCCATCGTGCGCCAGTTGTCGGCGCTGCTCGGCGGTGAGGTCGGCGTCGTCAGCGCGCCGGGCAAAGGGAGTTCCTTCTGGTTTACCGTCCGCTTGCAGTTGGCGCCTGGCCATCCGGCCGGCGAGCACGAAGGCGACGGCAACGGCCTGCGCGGGCAGCGCGTGCTGGTCGTCGCCGAGAGCAGCCGCGGGCGAGATGTGCTTTTCCGCTATCTGCACGGCTGGGGAATGCACTGCGAGATGGCGAGCGAGGCGGGCGAGGCGCTCGCCGTTCTGCGCCGCGCGGCCGACGCCGACCGCCCATTTTCCATCGCCCTGCTCGACGCCGAGCCAGCCGGCCTGGACGGCGTCGCACTGGCGCGCCGGGTACGCGCCGACGATCGTCTGTGCGGCCTGCGCCTGGTGATCCTCAGCGCGATGACGCGTGCCGCTCTCGCCGGAGCGACGACGGCGGCGGTGGCCGACGACTATCTGCACAAGCCGATTCGCAAGGCACAGTTGTTCGCCAGCCTGCGCCGGGTCGTCGGACTGCTCGCCGCCGACCAGCCAGGCGGCGCCGGTGAGAACGACGACGAGCCCGGCCCATTGCTCGGCGTCAAGGTCTTGCTGGTCGAAGACAATGCGGTCAATCAGGCGGTTGCCTGTGCGACGCTGGACTGGCTGGGCTGCCGCACGCGCGTCGCCGACGGTGGATTGGAGGCAATTGCTGCGCTGTGCGCGGAGACCTTCGACATCGTGCTGATGGACTGTCAGATGCCGGGAATCGACGGCTACGAAGCAACGCGGCGGATTCGTCGGCTGGAAAGCGAAGCCCAGCGCGATGGCCAGGCGCGCCAGCGCATCCCGATCATCGCCCTCACTGCCAATGCCATGCAGGGCGATCGCGACGAATGCCTGGCCGCCGGGATGGACGACTACATGAGCAAGCCTTTCCGGCGCGATGTGCTGCGCGCAATGCTCGAACGCTGGGTGCGGCCGGCCGCAGCCAAGCCGCCTGGCCAGGGTGGCGCGCCGGCGGCGGCGAACGAGCCGGTTGGCGCGCACGGCGTCGACGAGGAGATCCTGCAGACCTTGCGGTCGATCGGCAAAGCCGACTTTTTCGCCCGGGTGATCGGCATTTTTCTCGACAGCACGCCACGCAAGCTGGCCGAACTCGAGGCAGCGGTGCAGGCGAAGGACGCCGGTCAGGTGGCGGCGCTCGCCCACCAGCTCAAATCGAGCAGCGCGACGCTGGGTGTGATGCGCCTTTCGCACGCGGCGAAGGTGCTCGAGGCCGACGCGCGTAACGGCCGGTCGGACGATTTCGCGCGTCACGCGACGACCATGCTCACCGCTTTTGCTGCAGCCCAGCCCTACCTGCGCCAACTCACTGGCCCGGCGGCGGCGGAAAGCAACTCGCCTGCCTGAGCCACCCGCCACCGAGGTGGCGCGGGCGACGGCCACGGTTTGTGGCAAAATGCCTTGTCCGCCGAGTCGGTGCATGGCGAAAATGTCGTCGTTGACAGGGAGAGCTTGGATGAGCGCGATCACGTGGTCGAGACTGCCCGGTCGGGTAAACGCTTTACGGCTTGGGCCGCGCGCCGCGGCGCTGCTGACGCTTGGCGGGCTCTGCACGGCGGCGCTTGCGGCCGATGTCGGACTGGCCGGCGTCTTTCCTGGCAAGGCACTGCTCACCGTCGACGGTGGGCCGCCGCGGACGGTCGCCGTCGGCACGAAGACTGCGGAAGGCGTGCGCGTGCTGGCGGTCGACGGCGAAACGGCAACGCTGGAGGTCGATGGGAAGAAGCGTACGCTGCGCGTCGGACAGAATGTCGCCGCGCAGCCGGGCGGACAGGGGCCGAGCCAGGCGGTGCTGACTTCTGACCTGCGTGGCCACTTCATGACCACCGGAACGATCAACGGCGTCGCCGTGCGTTTCATGGTCGACACCGGTGCCTCGATCATCGCGCTCGGGCCCAGCGAAGCCAAGCGTATCGGCATTGATCCGAGCAAGGGAATGTCGGAGATGATCATGACGGCGAACGGTGTGGCGCCGATCTCGCGCGTCAAGCTCGATGCAGTGCGTGTCGGCGATATCGTCATGCACGGCGTCGAGGCCGGCGTGAGTACGCAGGACATGCCTGTCGTCCTGCTCGGAATGAGCTTCCTCAACCGTTGCGAGATGCTGCGCGACGGGCAGACGATGACCTTGAAGAAACGTTACTAGGAGAAACACCTGATGCGTCACCGGGCAGAAAGAACAGCCATGCTGGGCCGCGAGCTCGACATCCTGATGAACGAGCGCCAGACCCTGCTGCGCGTTGCCGGCGCCGGCGCGGCGCTGGTGGCGACGCTGGACAGCGCGCTCTTGCCGGCAAGCGCGGTCAAGTCGGCCGATCTGCTGGCGATTGCGCTCAATGCGCTGCCGGAAGAGACCTTGCAGGACGCGCTGGCGGCGGTGCGCGCGCAGACTGCCGGTCCGGACGAGCACCTTGCCGGGAATTGATACGCTACACCGCCCGTTGCCGCCCGGCGCCGGGCCGTTCGACCTCGGCCATTTGCGCCGCGCCTTGCTGCGTGCGCCCTCGCGTACGCACGCCGTGCTCGAAGACGGCGTCGGCGAAGAGGACCTGCTGCCAGCCGCGGTGCTCTTTCCGATTGTCAACCGGGGCAGCGCGCCGACCGTCCTGCTCACGCAGCGCACCGCGCATCTGAAGGATCATCCGGGACAGGTGAGCTTTCCCGGCGGTCGCTGCGAGGAAAGCGATCCGTCGCCGGCGCACACCGCGCTGCGCGAAGCCGGTGAGGAAATCGGCCTCGCCGCAGAATGCGTCGAGATCGCCGGCTATCTGCCCGAGTACCTGACCAGTACCGGGTTCCGCGTGACACCCGTGGTCGCTTGGCTGACGCCGCCCTTCGAACTGTCCCCGGACGCTTTCGAAGTCGCCGAAGTCTTCGAAGTCCCGCTCGCTTTCCTGCTCGACCCGACCAACCACCAGGAACACTCGCTGCACTACCGCGGCCGCCTGCGCCGCTATCACGCGATGCCCTACGGCAGGCACTTCATCTGGGGCGCGACGGCGGGCATGATCATGTCGCTCTATCGCGCACTGAAGGCCAGCGAAGGCTAGTCGAGCACGCCGCTTCTGCCCAATGCGGTCGACCCGGCAGCCCATTGAAACGGATTCGCCGGCCGACCGACAAGCCGTGCGCTGGGCGCGTCACACCGCGCGCGCTCAGGGCAGCGCACCGGCGAGCGCCGCGGGCAGCGCCGCGCAGCGCTCGGCGAGAAAAGCGCGCAGCTCGCGTACCGCCGGGTTGATCTGCCGTCGGTCGGCGCAGACCAGATTGAGCGGTGCCGGTTCGCCCTGCCAATCGGTGCACAGCGCGATCAGCCGGCCGGCGCGCAGGTCGTCGGCGACGTCGAGCGCCGACTTGTAGGCGATTCCGCGCCCGGCCAAGGCCCAGCGGCGGACCGCGTCGCCGTCGTCGGCGACCCGGTCGCCGCGCACGCGCACCGCTTCGTCACGGCCGCCGCGGGTAAACCGCCAGCGGTCATGTACGCTGTCGCCGAGCAGGAAGCACAGGCAGTTGTGCCCGATCAGCGCAGCCGGCGCCTTCGGCGTTCCGGCGCGCGCCAAGTAGGCAGGCGCGGCGCAGAGCACGCGTCGGTTAGCCGGCGCGACGGGCAGGACGACGAGATTCGAATCGGGCGGCAGGCCGTAGCGCAGCGCGATATCGATTGGCTGCCGGAAGACGCCGGCGATGCGGTCGGAGAGCTGCACGCGTATCTGCAGTTGCGGGTGGCGCGTCTGGAAGTCGTCGAGCCAGGGCAGAACGACGTTGCGCCCGAGGTCGGAAGGAAGCGAGATCTGCAGCGTGCCGCGTACCGTCGCGTCGCCGCCGGCGAGCAGGCTGCGCCCCTCGGCAAAGGCGTGCAGCCCCTGCCGGCAATGCTGCAGATAGACTTCGCCTTCCTGCGTCAGGCGCAGGCTGCGCGTCGAGCGGACGAAGAGGGCAACGTGCAGTTCGCGTTCCAGGCGCTTGAGCGAGGCGCTCGCCGCGGCCGGCGTCAGGTCGAGTTGGCGCGCTGCTTCCGACAGGCTGCCGGCTTCGGCGGTGGCGACGAAGATCTCGATATCGCGCAGGTAGATCATCTTCAATCCAGCGTTGAAACTGATTGCACGGTATCAGCCTTTTTCAATTCCTTCAATTGGCCCATCATGCCCGCCTGGCGAGTTGCCGCGCTTGGCGCAGCGGGCTGGCGGTTGCTGACCAATGGCCAGCTTGGGCGTCGGCAGCCGGCTGCCCACTCGCTTCCGATCACCTTCCCAGGAGCCCCGACGATGAGCCTGCAACGTCTCTTCCAGCCGTATCGACTCGGCGCCCTCGAACTGCCCAACCGCATCGTCATGGCGCCGATGACGCGTTGCCGGACGACGCAGCCGGGCGACGTGGCGAACGCGCTGATGGCGCAGTATTACGCGCAACGCGCCTCGGCCGGACTGATCATCAGCGAGGCGACGCAGATTTCCCGGCAAGGCCAGGGCTACAGCTTCACGCCGGGAATCTACTCGGCGGAGCAGCTTGCCGGCTGGCGGCGGGTCACTGGCGCGGTGCACGCTGCCGGCGGGCGAATCTTCCTGCAGCTTTGGCACGTCGGGCGGATGTCGCACGCCTGCTTGCACGACGGCGCGCCGCCGGTCGCCCCGTCGGCGCTGGCGCCCGAGGCGCAGGTGTGGGTCGCCGACGCCGACGGCGTCGGCCGCATGCTCGACTGCCCGACGCCGCGCGCGCTCGAAATCGGCGAGATCGCCGGCATCGTCGATGACTTCCGGCGCGGCGCGGCGAACGCGCTCGCCGCCGGTTTCGATGGCGTCGAGATTCATGGCGCCAACGGCTACCTGATCGACCAGTTTCTGCGCAGCACGGCGAACCAGCGGAGCGACGCTTACGGCGGCAGCCTGCACCGGCGCATCCGATTTCTCGACGAAGTCGCCACGGCGGTGGCCGGCGAAGTCGGTGCCGAGCGCACCGGCGTTCGCCTGGCGCCCTTCATCACCGCGCGTGGCATGAACTGTCCGGAAATCATCCCGGCCATCCTGGCCGCGGCCGAGCGTCTGAATGAACTGGGGCTGGCCTACATTCACCTGTCGGAAGCCGACTGGGACGACGCGCCGCAGGTGCCCGAGGATTTCCGCCACGCGCTGCGCCGTGTGTTCAAGGGCGGGCTGATCGTCGCCGGGCGTTACGACGCGGCGCGCGCCGAGGCGATCCTGCGCGCCGGTCTGGCTGACCTGTGCGCCTTCGGCCGGCCGTTCATTGCCAACCCCGATCTGCCGCGCCGTTACGCGCTGGGCCTGCCGCTTGCCGACTTCGCCGCTAGCCGGCTGTTCGGCGGCGACGCGCACGGCTACACCGACTACCCCGCTTACCCTGATGGAGAAAAGGAATGAAAGCCGTTGGCTACCAGAAAACCCTGCCGATCGAAGACCCGGCGTCGCTGCAGGAGGTCGAACTGCGCGAACCGGTCGCCAGCGGGCGCGACCTGCTGGTCGAGGTGAAAGCGATTTCGGTCAATCCGGTCGACGTGAAGATCCGCGCCGGTCGCACGCCGCCGGCTGGCGAGTGGGGCGTGCTCGGCTGGGACGCGGCCGGCATCGTCCGTGCCGTCGGCCCGCAAGTCAGCTTGTTTCGTCCGGGCGACCGCGTCTGGTACGCCGGCGACATCACGCGCGCCGGGAGCAACGCCGAGTGCAGGCGGTTGACGAGCGGATCGTCGGGCACCTGCCGTGCACGCTGGACTTCGCCCAGGCGGCCGCGCTGCCGCTCACCGCGATCACCGCCTGGGAGATGCTGTTCGATCGCCTGCGTATCGCGCCGGGCAAGCGGCCGACCGACGAGCGCCTGCTGATCGTCGGCGCCGGCGGCGGCGTCGGCTCCATCCTGGTGCAACTGGCGCGCCGTCTGACCGGGCTGACCGTCATCGGCACCGCCTCGCGCGCCGAGACGCAGTCCTGGGTGCGCGAGCTCGGTGCGCATCACGTGCTCGACCACAGCCGGCCGCTGGCCGACGAGCTGAAGCGCATCGGCTTCGCGGATGTCAGCCATGTGGTCAGCCTGACGCACAGCGAAGAGCACTTTGCGCAGATCGTCGAAGTGCTCGCGCCGCAGGGCTGCTTCGGCCTGATCGACGATCCGGCGACGCCGCTCGACGTGCGCAAGTTGAAGGCGAAAAGCGTCTCGCTGCACTGGGAACTGATGTTTACCCGCTCGCTGTTCCAGACCGCCGACATGATCGCCCAGCACCGGCTACTCTGCGAACTGGCTGCGCTGGTCGACGCCGGCCTGGTCAGGACGACGCTCGGCGAGCACTACGGGCGCATCGACGCGGCCAACCTGCGGCGTGCGCACGCGCTGATCGAAGCGGGCAAGGCGCGCGGCAAGATCGTTCTCGAAGCCTTCTGAGCGCTCGTCCACCGCTCGCCGGGCCGATGCGCGCCGGCCAACACTGTCAGGGCAAGGCCGCGCCGGGGTCTCCCGTCGGACCTGCCCTTCACCGTCGCCGCCCGTTCCGGGCGGCGCACTTTCTTGCAAGGAGACAAAACGTGGACATCGCCCACCTCGCCACCACCCGCCACACGTGCAAGGCTTTCGACCCGGCGCGGAAGATTCCGCCCGCAGACTTCGAGCAACTGCGCACGCTGCTGCGCTACGCGCCGTCGTCGGTCAATTCGCAGCCCTGGCATTACGTGATCGCCGCCAGCGATGCCGGCAAGGCGCGCATCGCCGAGACACTGCAGGGCGGCTACGCGTACAACGAAGGCAAGGTGCGCAATGCGTCGCAGGTCATCGTCTTCTGCGTGCGCCAGGACCTGAACGACGAACATCTGGCCCGCCTGCTCGAGCAGGAGGAGCTGGACGGGCGTTTTGCAAGCGCGCAGGCGCGCGCCGCGCAGAACACCGCGCGCACTTTCTACGCCGACCTGCACCGCAAGAATCTGGACGATGCGCGCCCGTGGATGGAACGTCAGGTCTACCTGGCGCTGGGCATGCTGCTCGCCGGCGCTGCCGCGCTGGGCATCGATGCGTGTCCGATGGAAGGCTGCGACCCGGCGGCGCTCGACCGCGCGCTCGGGCTGGCCGAGCGCGGCTATTCGGCGCTGGTGATGGTCGCGCTCGGTTACCGCAGCGAGGCCGATTTCAACGCCGCGCTGCCCAAGTCGCGCCTGGCGGAAGCCAGCGTCTTCACCGAGATCTGAGCGGCGCTGGCGGCGCGGCGCCGCTGGCAAACGCGCAGACGCCGCTCAGGCGCTCAGCGTTGCGTAGTCGAGGTAGCCTTTTTCGCCGCCGCTGTAGAAGGTCGCCAGGTCCGGCGGATTGAGCGGCGCGCCGCGCGCAAAGCGCTCGACCAGGTCGGGGTTGGCGATCCACGCACGGCCGTAGGCGACGGCGTCGCACAGTCCGGCGTGCAGGCGCGCTTCGCCCGTGTCGCGGTCAAAACCGCCGTTGGCGATCAGGGGCATTTTCGCCAGCGGGCGGAAATGCGCGCCGACATCGCTCAGCGCGTGCGGCGTATCGTCGAGCTGGCGCGGCATGAAGGCTTCGCTCAAATGCAGGTAGGCCAGCCCGTAGGCGTTGGCGCGGGCGACGACGTGTTCCCACATCGGCACCGTATCCGCGTCCACATTGACGCCGTGGAAGCGATTCATCATCGGGTTGAGCCGGCAGCCAAGGCGGTCGAAGGGCATCACCTGGCCGACTGCTTCCAGCACCTGGCAGAAGAAGCGCGCGCGGTTCTCGTGGCTGCCGCCGTACTCGTCGTCGCGCGTGTTGGCGTCGCGCGAGAAGAACTGGTGGAAGAGGTAGCCGTTCGACGAATGGATCTCGGCGCCGTCGAAGCCAGCCGCCAGCGCGTTCGCCGCGGCGCGTCGGAAGTCGGCGACGACGCCGGCGATCTCGTCGCGGGTCAGCGCGTGCGGCGTCACCGTTTCCGGCTGGCCGCTGGGCGAAAACATCTTCCAGTTCGGGTTGATCGCCGACGGCGCGACAGGCGGCTTGCCGCCATGAAACTCGGGCAGCGAGAGGCGGCCGCAGTGCCACAGTTGGCAGACGATCAGCCCGCCTTTCTCGTGCACGGCGTCGGTCACCCGCCGCCAGCCGGCGACCTGCTCGTCCGACCAGATGCCCGGCGTGAACGGATAGCCGCGCGCCTGCGGCGAGACGATCGTTCCTTCCGAAACGATCAGTCCGGCGGCCGCGCGCTGCGCGTAATAGCGCCGCATCATCTCGGTGGGC
>WBZM01001211.1_pt1 | contig 27177 bp, 26 predicted proteins | sample 5204271 | NCBI WGS metagenome assembly WBZM01 (sample SAMN12344346, study PRJNA552823) | activated sludge metagenome | biome: Activated sludge suspended growth; feature: Nitrification reactor; material: Wastewater; isolation source: activated sludge from nitrification reactor of wastewater... | reverse complement strand
GGGGTCGAGGTCGAGGGCACGGGCTCGGGCTCGGGCTCGGGCTCGGGCTCGGAAGGTGTAACCGGAGGACGTCATGGCCAAGGATCCCGAGAAGTCCCTCACCCTCGCCGAGCTCTCCGAGGCCCGCGCGCGCCTCGCCGCCTCGACCGGCAAGCGCCGGCTCGACATCCTCCTCGACGCGCCCAACCCCGGAGCGCTGATCCGCGCCCTCCCGCCCGACGAGCTCTACTTCACCGTCCGCGAGGTGGGGCTGGGCGACGCGGTGGAGCTGGTGCAGCTCGCCTCGGCCGAGCAGCTCAAGGTCATCCTCGACCTCGACGCCTGGCGGCAGGGGCGGCTGGAGGTGCGGCGCGCCCTCCCCTGGCTGCGCGCGGCGCGGGCCGGGGCGCTCTCGGACCCGAAGGCGGCGGCGCGCTGGGAGCGGAAGCGGCGGGCCCTCGATCCCGAGGTGCTCTTCCTCCTGCTCCGCGACGTCCTCACCATCCACGATCTGGAGAAGGACGAGGATCCCGAGCTCACCTCCGACCGGTACCTGCGCACGCCGGAGGGGAAGTACATCGTGGAGTTCAACGTGGAGGGGGCCGAGTACTCGGCCGTCCGCGGCCTCCTCGATGACCTCTACGCCGAGGATCCCTTCCAGGCGGCGCGCCTGCTGGCCTCGCTGCTCTGGGAGCTGCCGAGCGAGCTGGAGGAGACCGCCCTGCGCTGGCGCACCGGCCGGCTGGCCGACCTCGGCTATCCCTCGCTGGAGGAGGCGCTCTCCTGGTACGCCCGGCCCAAGGCCGGCCCCATCGAGCCGGCCGGCACGCCGTCCAGGCCCCCTGGCTTCTTCCTGGCCCCCCTCGCCGAGGGCTCGCTGCTGGCCCGCGCCGCCGCCCGCCTCGAGCCCGACGACCGGGCCGCCCTGGAGCTGCAGCTGGTGGGCGCGGGCAACGCCGTGCTGGTGGCCGACGGCATCGACCCGGTGGACCTGGACCAGGTGCGCGAGGCGGTGGCCGGCGCGCGGGCCATGGTGGAGCTGGGGCTCTCGCAGCAGGCCGGCGGCGACCCGGAGCGCGCCGCGGCCCTCCTCGCCGAGGTGCCGGTGAAGCGGCTCTTCCAGGAGGGCTTCGGCCGCGTCCTCACCCTCTCCTGGCGCGCCGAGCGGCTGCTCAAGGGCGGCCACGCGGGCACCAGGGCGGCGCCGCTCCTCGACGCGCCGCTGGGCGAGGCGCTCTCGGCCCTGGCCTCCCGCCGGCCGCGCTTCCAGCCTGGCCTGGCCGCGCCGCGGGACGAGTGGGGCTCGCCGGCGGTGCTGGGCGAGCCGCGCCGCTTCCACGCCGAGGCCGACCTGCGGCGGGCGGCGGAGGGGCTCGACCTCGCCGAGGGGCTGGCCGCGCTGGCCGCCGACCTGGGGCTCGGCGCCCGCGCCGAGGGGGCCGCGCCGCGCCTCTCGACCCTCTGGCTCACCGCCCTGGCCAACCAGCGGCTGGGGCGCCCCTTCGCGCCCGCCCCCATCCCGGCGGGCGAGCTGCGCCGGGCGGCCGAGGCGGTGGCCGATCCGGCCGACGCGCGGCTCCAGACCCGCGGCGCGGCGGGGGCGCTGCTGCTCGCGCTGGCCCGCGCCCGCGCCGAGGAGCTGCTGGTGGAGCTGGACGCCGGCGGCCTGAAGGCCGGCGCGGTGCAGGCGCTGCTGGTGCAGCCGGGCGCCTGACGCGCCAGGCGCGCCGCCCCGCCGCCTGGCGGAACGACGCGCCCGGTCCCCTTCCGGCCTGGAGCTACTTCTTCGGCGCCTCGGCCCCCGGGGCCGGGGCGGCCGGCGCGAGCTTGGCGGCCTCGGCGGCGGCCGGCTTGGCGGCCTCCTTGGCCTCCTTCGCCTTCTCGGCCACCTTGGCCTCGGCGTGGTGCTCGTGCTTCATGGCCTCGTGCTTGGCGTGCTCGGCCTTGGCCTCGGCGTGCTTCGCCTCGTGCTTCACGGCCTCCTTGGCCTTGGCCTCGTGGTGCTTGGCGTGCTCGCCAGCGGTGGCCTTGGCCTCCTTGGCCTTCTCGGCGACGGCGGGGGCGGCCGGGGCGACGGCGGTGGCGGCGGCCGCGGCGGCGGGCGCCGGCGCGGGGGGCGCCTTGTCCTCGGCGAGGGCCGGCGAGGCGGCGGCGACGAGGGCGGAGGCGGCGAACGACAGGGCGATGCGCTTCATGTGGGTCTTCTCCATGGGATCGGGATCGCGGAGGCGATCCGCGGGCGGGTCGGGATCGCGCTGGCGATCGACCGGGCTGCCCTCCAGACGCGCCACCCCGCCCTTCATTCACGCCGCGGCGGCGGCGCCCCGCCCGGGACCCGGCCGTGCCGTCAGGGCGCCGGCGCGATGAAGGTCGCCTGCCGCGACCAGCGCAGCACCTGGTCGAGCTGCTCGTCGGAGAGCAGCCCCGCCTCGCGCACCAGCCGCACCTCGTTGCGCATCGAGGTGTCGAGCAGGTAGGGGCCGTCGGTGTTGAGGGTGAAGCGGACGCCGCGCTCCCAGAAGCGGCGCAGGATGGTCCCCAGCTCCTCCAGCGAGGCCACGGCGCGCGTGGCCAGGTAGGAGCTGGGGCAGATCTCCAGCGTGACGCCCCGCTCCCGCAGCAGGTCCATCACCCGCTCGTCCTGCGCGGCGCGGATGCCGTGGCCGATCCGCTCCGGCTCCAGCTGCTCCACCACCGCCCGCACCCCGTCGGCGCCGGTGCCGGCGGTCTCGCCGGTGTGGACGGTGGTCTTGAGGCCGTGGGCCCGGGCGTGGCGGTAGAGCTCGCGGTAGGGGCCCACGGTGCGGGCGTCCAGCTCCACGGCGTGCTTCTCCGTGCCGGCCAGGTCGATGCCCACCACCCCGCGCCGCCGGTACTTGATGGCCTTCTCCACCAGGATCTCGTTGAGCCCGTGGTCGAACTCGCGGGCCAGGCAGAAGATCAGGCCGGCCTGCACGCCGTACTCCAGCACCGCCCGGTCCATCCCGCGCAGCGCCGCGTGGATGATGTGGTCGAGGTCGCGCTCGCCGCCCACGTTGCGCTTCATGGGGTTGAAGCGCAGCTCGATGAGGGAGACGCGGCTGGAGCGGTACTCCTTGCCGATGATCTCGTAGACGCTCCGCTCCATGGCCTGGGGCGAGGACTGGATCCGCTCGGTCCAGGTGTGGAGCACCGCCAGGTACTCGTCGAGGGAGCGCACCTTGCCGGGCCGGGCCGAGACCAGCTCCTTGAACTCCCAGTAGCTGGCCACCGGGAGCTTGAAGCCCTGCTCGTGGGCGATGGACCAGAGGACGTGGGGCGCCACCGCGCCGCCCACGTGGATGTGCAGGTCGGCGAGCTCGCGCGCCATCAGCCGCGCTCGCCGGCGCCGCGGTCCTGCCCCTCGCCCGGCTCCGGCTCCTCCACCCCGAGGGAGAGGCCGCACTCCGGGCAGTCGGCCTGGCCCGCCGTGGCGGTGAACTTCGTGCCGCAGGCCGGGCAGGCGATCTCGCCGCCGGCGGAGAGGTCCACCCCGGCCATGCCGCGCGCCGCGGCCTCCGCCGCCGCGGGGTCCTCCAGCAGCCCGGCCCAGTCGCGCTGCAGCCACTCCGCCGCCTTCTCCAGCTCCTCCACCGGCACGTAGAGGTTCCACCTGGGGTGGTGGCGCTCCTCCTTGGTGGTGGCCGGCACCTGCTCCATCTCCGCCCCGATCCCCTGCTCCTCGAGGAGCGTCATCAGCTCCCGCACCTGGGCGAAGGCGCCGCGCCGCACGTTCTTGAGCCCCTCCGCCTCGGCGGCGCAGGTGACGCAGGCCCCCTCGTCGTCCAACGGCGTCCGGCACTTCTCGCACGTCCCGGCCATGACCCGCCTCCTCGGGCGCCCTGGCGCCCAGGCGCATGATCATAGCCCGCCTCCCCCGCCGCGGGGCGCCCCGGAAGGTCCGGTTTTGGCTATACTGCGCGCCCCATGATCATCGACGGCAAGGCAGTGGCGGCCCGCGTGCGGGCCGAGGTGGCGGAGCAGGTGAAGGCCCTCCAGGCCCGGGGCATCCGGACCGGCCTGACGGTGGTGCGGGTCGGCGACGATCCCGCCTCGGCGGTCTACGTCCGCAACAAGATCAAGGCCTGCGCCGAGACCGGCATCGTCTCGGTGGAGCACCACCTGCCGGCCACCACCTCCCAGGCCGAGCTGCTGGCCCTCATCGCCCGGCTCAACGCCGATCCGGCGGTGCACGGCATCCTGGTGCAGCTGCCCCTCCCCAAGCAGATCGCCGAGCAGGCGGTGCTGGAGGCCATCTCGCCGGCCAAGGACGCCGACGGCTTCCACCCCTTCAACGTGGGCTGCCTCTGGACCGGCAAGCCGGCCCCGCGCGCCTGCACCCCCTACGGCGTGATGCGCCTCCTCGACGAGGCCCAGGTGGACCTGAAGGGCAAGCACGCCGTGGTGGTGGGCCGCTCCAACATCGTCGGCAAGCCCCAGGCCTGCATGCTGCTGGAGCGCCACGCCACCGTGACCATCGCCCACTCCCGCACCCCCGACCTGGCCGCCGAGGTGGCCCGCGCCGACGTGGTCATCGCCGCGGTGGGCAAGGCCGAGATCATCAAGGGCGCCTGGGTGAAGCCCGGCGCGGTGGTCATCGACGTGGGCATGAACCGCGGCGCCGACGGCAAGCTGGTGGGCGACGTGGAGTTCGCCGAGGCGGTCAAGCGCGCCGCCGCCATCACGCCGGTGCCGGGCGGCGTCGGCCCCATGACCATCGCCATGCTCCTCATGAACACGGTGGAGCTGGCGGCCCGGTCGGCGCCGTGAGCCGGCGGCGGCTGGCCGGCCTCGCCGCGGCTCTGGCGCTGGCCGGGCTGGCCCTGGCCGGCGCGGCCGCCTGCGCCGCCGATCCCACCTTCACCGTGCGGCGCGGGGCCGCCCTCACGCCCGGGCCGGCCCCGGCCGAGGTCCCGGGGGCGCTCCGCGTCCTGCACCTGGCCGACTTCGGCGAGGCCACGGCCCAGCAGGCCGCGGTGGCGGCCCGGGTCGGCGCCGCCCACGCCGCCGCCCCCTTCGCCCTGGCGCTCTTCCCCGGCGACCTCCTCTACCCCTGCGGCGCCGACCCGCTGCGCGCCGGGGCCGAGGCCTGCGCCTTCGCCCCCGACGGCGTCACCGTGGCCACGCCGCCGGCCGGCGGTCCCGACCCGGCCTTCGCGCGGCTCCACGAGGGTCCCCTGGCCGGCCTCGCGGCCGCCCCCGCCGCGCGGGTCTTCGTGGCCCTCGGCAACCACGACGTGGCCACCTGGGGCACCTGCAGCCCCATCGGCATGGACGCCGCGGTGGTGGCCCGCCGCAAGGCCTGCCTGGACGTGGCCCACGCCTCGGGCCTGTGGCGCATGCCGGGGCGCCACTTCGTCCTCGACGAGGGGCTCGCGCGCTTCATCGTCCTCGACTCCAACGTGATCTACGCCGACTACGGCGGCTTCACCCTCGACGACGAGGTGGCCTTCGTGGCCGCCGCGGCGGCCGGCTGCGAGGCCCGCGCCTGCTTCCTGGTGGGCCACCACCCGCCGGTCACCGGCGGCGAGCACCTGAAGGACTTCACCCCGGCCCGGGCGGCCCGCTTCGCCCGGCTGCTGGCGGCCGCCCCGGGGGCCCGCGCCTTCCTGGCCGGCCACGACCACGACCTGCAGCACCTGCGCACCGCCGCGGGCCTCGACGTGCTGGTCTCGGGGAACGGGGCCACGGCGCGCCCCCAGGAGCGCTTCGAGGCCGTCGCCAACGGCGGCACGCTCCTCTTCGCCTCGGTCCGGCCGGGGATCGGCACGCTCACCGTCCACGCCGGGGGCTGGGACTACCGCTTCGACGACGCCGCCGGCACCGCCCTCTACTGCTGCGCCGCCGCCGGGGCCGGCCGCTGCGAGCCGACCCGCTGCCGCACGCCGTGAGCCCGGCGCGCCGCCACCTCCCGGCCGCGCTGGCGGCCTCGCTGGCCGCGGGGTGGCTGTCGGCCTGCGCCATCGCCCCGCCCCGCCCCGCGCCCGGCGCCGACTGGCCGGCCTGGAAGGCGGAGGTCCGCGTCCTGGTCTTCGGCGACTTCGGCGACCCCACCGCGAAGCAGGCGCGGGTGGCGGCGGCCATGCTGCGGGCCCACCGCGCCGCCCCCTTCGACCTGGCCGTCCAGCTCGGCGACAACGTCTACGGCTGCGGCCCCGACCTCGCGCTCCCCGGCGCCGAGGCCTGCCGCTTCGCCCCCGACGGCAACACGGTGGCCCCGGGCTTCACGCCGCCGGCCGACCCGCGCTTCGAGAAGAACGAGGCGCCGCTGCGCGCCCTCACCACCCCGGACGGCGCCCCGCTCCCGACCTGGCTGGCCCTCGGCAACCACGACCTCGGCTCCCCCGCCTACTGCGAGGCGCCGGGGATGACGCGCGACCAGGCCGCCGTGCTCCGGGCCTGCCTCTCGCTGGCCCACCGCACGCCCACCTGGAACCAGCCGGCGCGGAACTACGTCCTGGACCGCGGGCCGCTGCGGCTCATCGTCATCGACACCGACCCCTTCGCGGCGCCCTACGGCCCCTTCGACGGGGCGCAGGAGCTCGCGTTCGTGCGGCGGGCCGCCGCCGGCTGCGCCGGGCGCACCTGCGTCCTGGCCGGCCACCACCCGCCGGCCGCCCTCGGCGCGCTGGCGGAGGCGGGCCCGCGCTTCGACGCCCTGTCGTCGGCCCTGGTCGAGGCGGCGGGCGGGCGGGTGGCCGGCTTCCTGGGCGGCCACTGGCACACGCTGCAGCACCTGCGGCGCGACGACCTCGACGTGCTGGTGGTCGGCTCGACGGCGCGGGGCCGCGGCGACGCCTTCCTGCGCGCCTGGCCGCCCTGGGCCGAGCCCCTCTTCGCCTCCACCGCCGGCGGGTTCGCGGAGCTGGAGGCCGCGGCGGAGGGCTGGCGGGTGCGCTTCACCGGCGACGACGGGCGGGCCCTCCACTGCTGTGCCGGTACACCAGGCGGGCGCTGCGAACCGGTCAACTGCCCGGCGGAATAGGCGCTTCCTCCTGCGCTCCGACTTCGCTTGATTCCGGGGTCCCCCCCGCTACAATCCGGCCCGTTCCCAGTCCCTCCCCCGCCCCCACCCCGAGCGTCCCCATGGCCCTCCGCACGCCCCTCTACGACGCTCACGTGAAGGCCGGTGCCCGCGTGGTCGAGTTCGCCGGCTGGGACATGCCGGTGCAGTACTCGGGCATCCTGGAGGAGCACGCCGCGGTCCGCACCGCGGTCGGGCTCTTCGACGTCTCGCACATGGGCGAGGTGATCTTCCGCGGCCCGAAGGCGCTGGCCGCGCTGCAGGCCGCCTTCACCAACGACCTCGCCACCGTGGCCGACGGCCAGGCCCAGTACGGCTGCCTCTGCCGCGAGGACGGCGGCATCGTGGACGACGTGGTGGTCTACCGCCGCGCCGCCGACGACCTCCTGGTCTGCGTCAACGCCGGCAACCGGCAGAAGGACGCCGACTGGCTGATGGCCCACGCCGGCGGCGCCGACGTCAAGAACGAGTCGGACGAGTGGGCCCAGCTGGCGCTGCAGGGGCCCAAGGCGGCGGCGCTGCTGCAGCGGCTCTGCGACCTGAACCTCTCCGCGGTGAAGACCTATCGCTTCGCCCCGGGGAAGGTCCTCGGCAAGGCCTGCCTGGTGGCCCGCACCGGCTACACCGGCGAGGACGGCTTCGAGCTCTTCTGCCGCCCGGGCGACGCCACCGCCCTGTGGGACGGCCTGCTCGAGGCCGGCCAGGGCGACGGCATCCTCCCCTGCGGCCTGGGCTGCCGCGACTCGCTCCGGCTGGAGATGGCCTACCGGCTCTACGGGTCGGACATGGACGACGCCACCACGCCGCTGGAGGCCGGGCTGGCCTGGGTGGTGAAGCTCGACAAGGGCGAGTTCACCGGGCGCGACGCCCTGCGCCGCCAGAAGGAGGCCGGCCTGTCGCGCAAGCTGGTGGGCTTCCAGCTCACCGCGGCCGGCATCGCCCGCCACGGCTACCCGGTGGTGCAGGACGGCCGGCCCATCGGCACCGTCACCAGCGGGACCAAGAGCCCCAGCCTGGGCACCTCCATCGGCCTCGCCTACGTCCCCCCGGCCCTGGCCGCCGAGGGCTCCACCTTCGCCGTCGAGATCCGCGGCCGCCCGGTGGCGGCCAAGGTCGTGAAGACCCCCTTCTACACGCGCAAGGCCAGCTGACCCTTCCCGGAGAGCACGCCATGAACTTCCCCGAGGACCTGAAGTACACGCGCGAGCACGAGTGGGCCCGCCTGAAGGGCGCCAAGGTCGTGATCGGCATCACCGACTTCGCGCAGGACCAGCTCGGCGACGTGGTCTTCGTGGAGCTGCCGGCGGTCGGCGACGAGGTGAAGAAGGGCGAGTCCTTCGGCGTGGTCGAGTCGACCAAGGCCGTCTCGGAGCTCTTCGCCCCCATCTCCGGCAAGGTGGTGGAGGTCAACGACCCGCTGGTCGAGGCCCCCGAGACCGTCAACGACGATCCCTACGAGGAGGGCTGGATGATCGCCATCGAGCCCGCCGATCCCAAGGAGCTGAACGACCTGCTCGACGTGAAGGCCTACACCGCCTTCGTCGACGAGCAGGAGTAGCCCCTCCCCGAGACACCCGCCGTCGCGGCGCGCGGCGCCGCGGCGCCGCGAAAGGCCCGCCGGTGCGCTACCACCCCCACACCCCGGAGGACGTCCGCGCCATGCTGGACGTCGTCGGGGTGAAGTCCGTCTCCGACCTGTTCCGCTCCATCCCCGAGGCGCTGCAGCTCCGGCGCCCGCTGGACGTCCCGCCGGCGCTCGACGAGATCGGCCTCTTCGCCGAGCTGTCGCGGCTGGCCGGGAAGAACCAGGTGGCCCACCCGCCCTTCGTGGGCGCCGGCTGCTACCCGCACCACGTGCCGCCGGCGGTGGACCAGCTGCTCCTCCGCGGCGAGTTCTTCACCGCCTACACGCCCTACCAGCCGGAGATCTCCCAGGGGACGCTGACCGCCCTCTTCGAGTGGCAGACCTTCGTCAGCCTGCTCACCGGCATGGACGTCTCCAACGCCTCGCTCTACGACGGCGCCACCGCCACGGCGGAGGCGGCGCTCATGGCGACGCGGGCCACCGGCCGGAAGAAGCTGGTGGTCTCGGCGGCCATCCACCCCGAGTACCGCAAGGTGCTGGCCACCTACCTGCGCTCCACCGCCGACGAGGTGGTGACGGTGCCCTTCGACTCCGACGGGCGCACCGACCTCGACGCGCTGGCCAGGGCCGTCGACGGCGCCGCCGCGGTGATCCTCGGCTGGCCCAACTTCCTCGGCGTGGTGGAGCCGCTCCCCGAGGCGGCCGCCCTGGCGAAGAAGGCCGGCGCGGTCACCATCGCCGTCACCGCCGAGGCGGTCTCCCTCGGCATGCTCCAGGCGCCCGGCGCCCTGGGCGCCGACGTGGCCTGCGGCTCCTTCCAGAGCTTCGGCAACCCCATGGCCTTCGGCGGCCCGGCCCCGGGCTTCTTCGCCATCAAGGAGCAGTTCCTGCGCCAGATGCCGGGCCGGGTCTGCGGCGCCACGCTGGACAAGCACGGCCGCCGCGGCTTCGTGCTCACCCTCTCCACCCGCGAGCAGCACATCCGGCGCGAGAAGGCCACCTCCAACGTCTGCACCAACGCCGGCCTGTGCGCCCTGGCGGCCACCATCCACCTCACGCTCCTCGGCAAGAAGGGGCTCTCCGACCTGGCCCGGCTCAACCACGCGCGGCTCAAGCAGCTCCGCGAGGCGCTCTCCCGGCGCGGCGTGAAGCCGGTCTTCTCGGGCCCGGTCTTCAACGAGCAGGCCTTCGACGTGGGCGACGCCGAGGAGGTGGTGGCGCGCCTCGCCAAGAAGGGCATCGCCGCCGGCGCGCCGCTGTCGCGCTGGTACCCCGAGCACCCGCGGGCCAAGGGGGCGCTGCTCTGCGTCGCCACCGAGCTGCACTCGCCCGAGCTGATCGACCTCTTCGCCAAGGCGGTGTCCCCGTGAGCAACCCCACCGGCTGGAAGCCGAGCATGGAGCAGGGCGCCGGCGGCGCCGGGCCCGACGCCCCGGGCGCGGGCGGCGCCGTGCGCGGCATCGCCTACGAGGAGCGGCTGGTCTTCGAGCACGGCTCGCGGGGGCGCTGCGGCGTCTCCCTGCCCGAGGCCGGCCCGGTGCCGCCCGGCGACGAGATCCCGGCGGCGCTGCGCCGCGAGGCGGTGGAGGGGCTGCCCGAGCTCTCCGAGCTGGAGGTGGTGCGCCACTTCACCCGCCTCTCCGCCTGGAACCACGGCATCGACACCGGCTTCTACCCCCTCGGCTCCTGCACCATGAAGTACAACCCGAAGTCGAGCGAGGCGCTGGCCCGCCTCCCCGGCTTCGCCAACCTGCACCCGCTGGCCGCCCCGGAGCTGTCGCAGGGCGTGCTGGAGCTGATGTACGGGCTGGAGCGGGCCCTCTCCGAGATCGCCGGCCTGGCCGCCACCACCCTCTCCCCGGCGGCCGGCGCCCACGGCGAGCTGTGCGGCCTGATGGTGATCCGGGCCTTCCACCAGGCCCACGGCAACCCGCGCAAGAAGGTGCTCATCCCCGACACCGCCCACGGCACCAACCCGGCCTCGGCGGCGCTCAACGGCTACACCTGCGTGACCCTGGCCTCCGGGCCGGACGGGCGGCTCCACCCCGAGACCGTGGCCGCGGCCATGGACGAGGACGTGGCCGCCATCATGATCACCAACCCCAACACGCTGGGGATCTTCGAGAGCCACATCGGCGAGATCGCGAAGATCGTCCACGCCAAGGGCGGCCTGGTCTACGGCGACGGCGCCAACATGAACGCCCTGCTGGGCACGGCGCGCCCCGGCGACATGGGGTTCGACGTCATCCAGTACAACCTGCACAAGACCTTCGCCACGCCCCACGGCGGCGGCGGCCCGGGCTCCGGCCCGGTGGCGGTGCGGGCCGACCTGGCCCCCTTCCTGCCCCTCCCGGTGGTGGTGAAGGAGGGCGAGGCCTACCGGCTGGTGACCGAGCCCTCGGAGCGGCCGCAGACCGTCGGCAAGCTCCGCGAGTTCTGGGGCAACGTGGGCATGTTCGTGCGCGCCTGGGCCCTCATCCGCGAGTGCGGGCCGGAGGGCCTGCGGGCCACCAGCGAGCTGGCCGTGCTCAACGCCAACTACGTCCGGGCCGCGCTCAAGGGGACCTTCAACCTGCCCTACGAGACCGACTCGCTCCACGAGGTGGTCTTCGACGACAAGGCGCAGAAGGCCGCCGGCGTCACCACCATGGACATCGCCAAGCGGCTCATCGACCACGGCTACCACCCGCCCACCATCTACTTCCCGCTGGTGGTCCACGGCGCGCTCATGATCGAGCCGACCGAGACCGAGTCGAGGGAGGAGCTGGACGGCTTCGTCGGCGCCATGAAGGCCATCGCCGAGGAGGCCGCCCGGGATCCCGAGGCGGTCAAGGCGGCGCCGGTGAAGCCGGTCCGGGCGCGGCTCGACGAGACCCGCGCGGCGCGCAAGCCGGTGCTGCGGTGGACGCCGGGGATGAGGATCGAGTAGCCGGGGTGACCTTCGGTCTCCACGGGGCCCTGGCCGCGCGCGGCCGGGGCCTCGCCATGTCAGGCGGCCGTCACCGGCACCGCCGCGCCGGTGATGGCCCGCCCCTCCTCGGCGCACAGGAAGAGCACGGCCCGCGCCACCGCGGCGGTGGTCACCCAGCCCCGCGGATCGGCCCCCGGCATGGCCCGCCGGTTGGCCGGCGTGTCCATGGTGCCCGGCAGCACGGCGTTGACGCGCACGCCGCGCGCGCGCCCCTCCTCGGCGGCCGAGAGGACCAGCGAGAGGGCGGCCGCCTTGGCGGCGCCGTAGGCCGCCTGGCCGGGCTGGGGCCCGAGGGCGGCCAGCGAGACCACCTCCACGACGGCGCCGCGCCCGGCCGCCAGCATGGGCGGCAGCGCGGCGCGGAGGAGGTGCCAGCCGGGGAGCAGGTTGAGGGCCAGCTGGGAGGCCAGGGCGTCCGGCGCCTCGGCGTGGAGCGGCGTGCCGCCCCGCCAGCCGCCCACCGCGTTGACCACCGCGTCGAGGCGGCCCCGCCCCGCCGCCGCGGCCACCGCCCGGGCGGCGCCGTCGGCCTCGCCGGCGTCGGCCTGCACGAAGCCGAGCCGGGAGGCGGCCGGGCCCGCCTGGGCGAGGAGCGAGGCGGCCTCCTCGGGGCGCCGCCCGGCGACCATCACGGCCGCGCCCTCGGCCAGGAAGGCCAGCGCCACGGCGCGGCCGAGCGCGCCGGTGCCGCCGGCGACCAGGATCGAGTGGCCTTCGAAGCGCATGGGGACCTCCGGCGAGGTGCGGGAGGGGCCTAACCGGGCGGCGATCGGCGCGCGCGCACCGGGCAGGGCGCTCAGGCCCGGGCCGGCCCGCCGAAGAGCACGCGCACCCACGCCTCGTCCGCCTCCAGCCGCCCGGCCGTGTCGGCCAGCAGCTCCGGGGTGACGCCGAGGGCCCGGGCGCTGTCCACCGCCTCGTGGGGCGCCCGGGGGTGCCGGCCCGGCTCGGACCGCAGCAGCGCCAGGGCCGAGACCATGCGCACCAGGTGGACCGTGGCGGCGTGCTCGCCCGGCGCCACCGACCGGTCGTGGTGGTGGGCGGCGGCGAGGGCGAACGGCACCGGCATGTGCCACTGGGCGTGGAGCTCGGCGCCGATGGCCACGTGGGCCAGCTCGATCACCCGGTCCACCCGGGCCTCGTCGAGGTCGGCGTGGTCGCCGCCGGCCTGGAGCGCGGCCAGGGAGCGGAGCGCCAGCGAGCGGCCCACGTCGTGGAGCAGGCCGGCCATGAAGACCTGCTCCGAGCCGGCCACCCGCTGCGCCCGGAAGCGGAAGAGCTCGGAGGCGCCGCGGGCCACGGTGGCGGCGTGGAGGAACTGGCGGTCCCAGCGGGCGGCGTGGCGCGCCTGCTCGGCCTTCTCCGCCGGGCCGTGGAGCGAGCGGGTGGAGATGGCCGAGGCGAGCTTGGCCACCTCGTTGAGGCCGAGGCGGGCCATGGCGTCGCGCACCGTGTCGATGCGCTTCACGCCCCGGTAGGCGGCCGAGTTGGCCAGGGCCAGCAGCCCCGAGGCCAGGGCCCCGTCGATGCGCACCTGGCGGGCCAGCTCGCCGAGGTCCATCTCGGGCCGGGCCACCAGGTCGAGGATGCGCAGCGCCACCGCCGGGAAGGAGGCGGGCGGCGGGTGGTGCCGGGCGAAGTGGGCCCGCACGTCGCGCGCCGCGGCCTCCACGGCGTCGGACGGGGGCGCCGCCTCGGCGGTCAGCGCCTCGGGCAGGAGCCCCAGGGCGGCCGCATAGGCCGCCGGCGAGGCGGCGGCCGCGGGGCCCGGGGGCGGCGGCAGGTGGGCCGCGGCGGCCGGCGAGCGGGCGAGGTGGTCGAGCACGATGGACCTCTACCACGCGATCCCGATCGGCCGCTGCGTCCGGGTCGCGGGACTGTCGCCGCGAACCCGGTGCGCCGCGCGCCCACACCGGACCACGGGGTCGCGAGGACTCACCGGCCGCCGCCCGCGTCGAGCACCGCGCCGGTGACGTAGGACGCGGCGGGTGACAGCAGCCAGAGCACCGCCTCGGCCACCTCGCCCGGCTGCCCGGGGCGCTTCAGCGGGATCCCCGGCGCCAGCCGCTGCGGCCGCCCGGGATCGCCCCCCGCGGCGTGGATCCCGGTCTCGATGATGCCGGGGGCGACGGCGTTGACCCGGATCCCCTCCTCGGCCACCTCCCGCGCCAGGCCGACGGTGAGGCTCTCCACCGCCCCCTTGCTGGCGGCGTAGTGGACGTACTCGCCGGGGCTGCCGAGGCGCGCCGCGATGGAGGAGACGGTGACGATGGCGCCGCCCGGGCCGCCGCGCCGGGTGGAGAGCCGGCGCACCGCCTCCCGGCAGGCCAGGAGCGTGCCCACCACGTTGACCTCGAGGACCCGCCGCAGCAGCGCCGGGTCGAGGGCCTCGACGCGGGCGAAGCCGCCCGTGATGCCGGCGGCCGTCACCAGGCCGCGCACCGGGCCGAGGGCCGCGGCGGCCTCGAAGAGGCGCGTCACCGCGCCCTCGTCGGCCGCCTCCCCCGCCACCGCCACGGCCCGCGCGCCGGCGGCGCGGACCTCGGCCGCCACCGCCTCGGCGGCGGCCCGGTCGGCCCGGTAGCCGAGGGCCACGTCCCAGCCGCGCCCGGCCGCCAGGCGGGCCACCGCCGCGCCGATGCCGCGCCCGCCCCCGGTCACCACCAGCGTGCCCTGCCCGACCGCCTCCGCCATGGCCGCGTCCTCCTTCTCCACCGCGCCTCGACCGCCGCGCCCCGGCTTCCTCAGCGCGCCAGCCGCCGCCACATGAGCGCGGTGCCGAGCGCCATCACCAGCGCCGCCGCCAGCGCCCATGGCGTGCCCGGCGTCTCGCGGACCCGCAGCAGCACGGCCGTCTCCGGCCCGGCCTCGACCAGCGCCAGCGGCCGCCCGCCCGGCAGCACCGCCAGGGCGCCGGCCGAGAGCCAGCGCTCCTGGACCGCGCCGTCCGGGCCGGGGGCGCGCACCAGCGCCGCGCCGCCGCCGCCGGGCGCCGGCATGAGGCGCAGCACCTCGACGGGCTGGCCCGCCAGCCGGCAGGCCTGCCCCTCCGCGAGGGCGCAGGCGTCCGGCCCGGAGGCCAGGTGCGCCACCGGCGCCTGGCCGAAGTCCTGGAGCAGCGCCAGCCGGGCGCCGGCCCCCGCCGAGAGTGGCTGGTTGTAGCCGACCTCCTCCCGGGCGGCCGGGGCGCCCGGGCCGGCGCGCACCTCCAGCACGGCGCGGGCCGAGCGCGGCATGCCGTTGGGCAGCGCGTCCACGTCGAGCGAGAGGAGGCGCGCCTCGCCGAAGGCCGGCAGCGTGCGCCAGCCCGAGGCCACCACCACCTGCCCGTGCTCGGTGGCCAGGAACCCGCCGGCGGCGTGGGCCACCATGGCCAGCAGGAACCCCACGTGCATCACCGCGGCGGCGTAGGCGCCCGGGGCGCGCACGCCGGCGCGCCAGCGCCGGGCCACGTTGTCCCAGGTGGCGAGGGCGGTGTTGAGGGCGTAGAGGCCGGCCAGCGGGAAGAGCAGGTAGAGCCACCAGTGGGCCAGGCGCGGCGGGGCGAAGAAGGCGGTCAGGTCGTCGAGCCCGATGCCCGCCGAGGCCCCCTCCCGCGTGGCCGCCATGATCACCGAGCCGACGGCCAGGAGCAGCACCGTGCCGAAGCCGCAGAGGAGCCCCAGCCCCTGCGACCGGAGCCAGTCCCAGCGCCCGCCGCTAGCCGAAGGCATGGCTGGATCGCCCGAAGAAGAAGGAGGTGCCGACGTAGGCCACGAAGACCAGCGCCAGGCCGAGGAGCGCCAGCGCCGGGCGCGCCCAGGGGCGCCCCTGCATCGACGGCGTGAGCCGCAGGTGGACGAAGGTGGCCGAGTGGAACCAGAGGATCACCGACCAGACCACCTTGGGATCCCAGAGGAACCAGGCGCCCCAGGCCACCACGCCCCAGACGCCGCCGCAGATCATGGAGAGCGACCAGAGGGCGAAGCCCCAGAGCGCCAGCCGGTCGATGAGCGCCAGCCAGGCGGCGTCGCGGTCGGCCAGCCAGGCCACCGCCGCCGCCGCCGCGGCCACCCAGGTGCCGTAGGCCAGGAAGGAGAGCGGCACGTGGGTCGGGTACCAGATGGTGCGCATCAGCGGCGGCGGCCAGTGGAGCCCCTGCGGGAAGGCCAGCGCCGTCCCCAGGGCCGCGCCCAGGAGCGCCAGCAGCGGCACCAGGTAGGCCCGCGACGGGCGGAAGGCCACCGCGCCCACCAGCGCCACCGCCAGCGCCGCGGCGGAGAAGGACTCGGTCTTGTTGGTGAGCGGGAGGAAGTCGATGAGCAGGCCGCGCCAGATCGACCAGCCGAGGTGGACCGCGGCCCCGGCGACGAGGGGCCAGCGCGCCCAGGCCGGGCGGACCACGGCGGTGAGGAGGGTCAAGCCGTAGAGCGCCGCCGCGCCCTGGAGGAGCCAGAGCAGCGCCGCCGGTGCGGGCGGGCCGTTCATGCCGGGAGGTCCCATGTGGCCGCGGAGGATAGCCGAGGGGCCGGCGGGGGCCTACCCCTTCGCGGCCCCCGGTGCGGGCGCCAACCGCGCCTGCACGAAGGCGTCGCGGCCGCCGGCGTGGTCCTCCAGCTGGCGCGCGTAGGGCTGGTGGAAGAGCGGCGCCGCCACCAGGAAGTCGGCGGTGGCGCGGTTGCAGGCGGTGGGGATGTTGTAGAGCACCGCCAGGCGCAGCAGCGCCTTCACGTCGGGGTCGTGGGGCTGCGGCTCCAGCGGGTCCCAGAAGAAGATCAGGATGTCGAGGTCGCCGTCGGCGATGCGGGCGCCGAGCTGCTGGTCGCCGCCGAGGGGGCCGGAGCGGTGGCGCAGCACCGGCAGGCCGGTCCGGGCGGCGATGAGGGCGCCGGTGGTGCCGGTGGCCGAGAGGTCGTGCTCCTGGAGGACCGCCTTGTTGTACTCGGCCCAGGCCAGCAGGTCGTCCTTGCGCCGGTCATGGGCCACCAGGCCGATGCGCTTGCGCACGGGCATGGGGATCTGGGTGGCGGTCATCGGGGTCTCCTCCTCCACGGGCGCCGCGGGGCCGGGGCGCGCTCAGCGGCGCCGGGAGCGCAGCGCGTCGACCAGGCCGGTCATGTCGACCACGAAGCCCTGCCGGAAGCGGATCTCGCCGTTCTCCACCAGGCCCACCGGCGGGTTGAGGAACGGGCTGCCGTCGCGCAGCGAGTCGACCGCCACCCGGTCGAGGAAGTCGAGGCCGCTCGGCCGCACCACCCGCGTCGACTTGAGGTAGCCGCGGTCGTCGAGGACCACGTCCACCAGCGTGATCCACTTGCGGGCCGGGAAGGAGGTGCCGTCGGGATCGCGGCGGAGGTAGGCCTCCTCGGCCTTCCAGTTGGCGTAGAGCGCGGGGCGGACGGTGCCGGTGAAGTAGGTGGTGTACTTCCACTGGCGGGAGTTGAGGAAGGTGCCCGTCCCCTCATCGATGTCGCCCAGGTACTCGATGGCCGGGCCGCCGGCGAGGCGCGCCAGCGTCTCGGGCGAGGTGGCCAGGCGCGGGTCGAGCCGGCCCACCAGCCGCTCGCCGCCCTCGCCGCCGCCGCCGGGGGCGGGCGCCGGGGGCGGGGCCTGCTCCGGCACCGGCTGCGCGCCGCCGGGCAGGTCGCCCTTCGCCTCCGGGCGCGGCGGCTGGGCCATGGCGACGCGGCGATCCGGCGCGGCCTCGCGCTGCTCGCCCGGCGCGCCCGGCTTCCCGGGCTTCGACTGCTGGGCCTGGCCCGCCTGCCCGCCCGGCTTCACCGCCAGGGTCGGCGTCGGCAGCGTCCGCTCGAAGTGGCCCATCAGCTTGGCCCGGGTCTCCTTCTCAACGCGGGTGTTCCGCTCGGAGAGGAACTTCGCGTCGGGGGGCGGCGCGGTCTTCTCGTCCTCCGGCGTGGCCTTGCCGAGGTCCACCACCTGGCCCTGCGGCGTGGTGGGTGGGGGCGGGGGCGGGACGGGGACGACCGGTGGCGGCGCAGCCGGCCGGGCCGGCGCCACGGCCCGGTTGGCCTCCCACTGCGCCGGCGACAGCGCCGTCAGGTCCACCGGCCGGAGGTCCTTCTTGTCGAGGATCTTGAGGAAGTCGGCGTCCACCTGCGTCAGCAGGAGGAAGTTGAGGAGCGTCGAGGCGGCCACGGCGATCGCCACGCGGGCGAGCGGATGCTCGCGGCGGCGGCGGCGTCGCAGGCTGGGTCCCAGGGGCTCCATCTCTCCCAGCAATAGTAACAAGATACGGGGCCGGCGCCTTCCCACGAACCATTGAATCGCGCGCCGCCAGGGGGTAGGAACGCGCCCCGAGATGGAGCCCGCCCAACAGACCCAGCAGGGCCGCCCGGACGCCCCGTCCCCGCGCGCCTGGCCGCGCCCCGCGCGGTGGGCGCTGGCGGCGCTGCTCGCCCTGGCGGGCGCCTGGATCGCCGCCCACGCCGTCGCCAACCGGGAGTCCACCCTGGACCGGCTCCGGGCCAGGGCCGAGGCCACCCTGGCCCGCCGCCTCCCCGGCGCGTCGCTCGGCCCCGAGGTCTCGGTGGACTGGCTCTTCCGCGCCACCGTCGGCCCGCTGACCGTGCCGGCGGCGGCGAAGGGGGCGCCGCCGGTGGTGCGCGTGGAGCGGATCAAGGTGCGCGCCGCCGTGCCGGCCCTGCTGGCGGGGCGGGTCGAGCCGGCCTCGGTGAAGCTCTACGACGCGGTGGTGAGCCCCGGTCCCGGCGGGCGGGAGCTGAAGGCGCTCGCGGAGCGGCTGCAGGCGCCGCGGACGGCCACGCCCGCCGCCGCCGAGGCGGTGGGCGGCGGCGGCGATCCGGTGCTGGTGGTGCGCCGGCTGAGCGTGGCGCTGCCGGGCGACCGGACGGTCGGCCCGATCGACCTCCGGCTGGCGCGGGAGCGGCGCGGCGAGCGCGAGGTGATCGAGGGGACGGTGGTGTTGCAGGGCGGGGGGACGGTGGAGGCGGTGCTGGAGCGGGCGGTGGCGAAGGCGACCTCGAGTTCGACCTCGACGCCGACCTCGACCCCGATCCCGATCCCGACCCCCGGCCCGCGCCCCAGCCCCAGCCCGAGCCCGTCCTCCTTCCCCTCACCCCGACCCTCTCCCACTGCGGGGGAGAGGGAGAACACGCCACCCGCCTGGACCCTCACCCTCTCCGCCCGCGCCACCCCCGCCGACCTCCCCGCCCTCCTCCGCGATCGCGCCGTCCGCGCCACCCACGGCGACCTCTCCTTCCAGGCCGAGGCCGCCGCCACGCCCGCCGGCGCCACCGCCTCCCTCCGCGGCGCCCTCTCGGCCCTCACGCTGGCCGGCGAGCCCCTCGGCCCCGAGGCCGTCGGCCCCCTCTCCGTCACCGGCGAGGTGGAGCTCGCCTGGTCCCGCCGCGACCAGTCCCTGACCGTCGGGAAGGCGGTGCTCCGCCCGGCCGGGCCGCTGGAGGTGCGGCTCACCGGCCGCGCCTCGGCGGCGGGCGAGCGCCCCTTCGAGCTGACCGTGGAGGTCCCGCCGGTCGGCTACCGCGCCCTGGTGGAGGCCCTCCCCGCCGCCCTGGTGCCCGGCCCCGAGGCGCCGCGGCCGGACGGGGCCCTCTCGGCCAGGCTCACCCTCGCCGGCCCCCTCGACCGCCCGGCCCTCTGGACCGTGACCGGCGACCTCGACCTCGCCGGCCTCCGCGAGGCGGCGAAGCGGGCCCCGCCCAGCCCGCTGCGCGCCCCCTTCACCGCCCGCCCCGGCGAGGACGCGCCGGAGATCCTGGTCGGCCCCGCCAACCCGGACTTCGTCCCCATCGCCGAGCTGCCCGAGCACGTCGTCCGCTGCGTCACCACCGCCGAGGACGCCGGCTTCTTCGCCCACCGCGGCTTCGACTTCGGGGAGCTCAAGAACGCGGCGGCGGCGGCGGTCTCGGCCGGCCAGCTGCGGCGCGGCGGCTCCACCATCTCGCAGCAGCTGGCCAAGAACCTCTACCTCTCCCGCGACCGCACGCTGGCCCGCAAGGCCAGGGAGGCGCTCCTCACCGTGGCGCTGGAGGGGACGGTGCCCAAGGCGCGGCTCCTGGAGATCTACCTCAACGTCATCGAGTGGGGCCCCGGCCTGTACGGCCTCGGCCCGGCGTCGCGCCACTACTTCGGCGTGGACGCCCGCGCCCTCTCGCCGCGCCAGGGCTGCTTCCTGGCCGCCATCATCCCCAGCCCGAGGAAGAGCGGCGCGGCGGTGGCGGCCGGCCGGCCGGCCTCGCTCTGGGCCGACCACGTGGACGACCTGCTGCTGAAGCTGCAGCTCACCGGCGTGCTCTCCGAGGAGCAGCTCACCGAGGCGCTGGCCGAGCCCCTCGCCTTCCACGGCGTGCCGGCCAGCCCCGACGCGGCCGCGGCGCCGCCACCCGGGGGCGCGGCCGGCGCGGACGCCGAGGGCGAGCCGGATCGCTAGGCCGGCTGCGCCGCGGGTGGCGCCTTGGCCCGCTCCAGCCGCACCCGCTCCCAGGCGAGCCAGCGCTCCCAGAGCCGGCAGGCCACCCAGGTGGCGGCCACCATGGCGGCCATGGTCCAGAGCAGCTGCGGGAACGGGACGGCCTTCTTGAGCGACCCGGCCAGCGCGCCGTAGGTCAGCTCCACCGAGACGATGTAGGCGGTGAGCGACTGGCGCCCCAGCGCCGAGAGCCAGCGGAGCGGCGCCTCCAGGAGGTCGGGGAGGAGCTGCAGCGCGCCGGTGAGGCCCACGTGGATGGCGAGCCGGGTGAGGAACCAGCTGGGGGCGTTGAGCCACCAGAAGATGGGGTCCTTGGAGGGCAGGACGATGAGGGGGTCGACGAGCCGCCCGAGGACGTAGAGGGCCAGCCCCACGCCCATGATCTGGAACGGCCGGCTCCTCCCCGTGGCGAGGGGCGCCACCGCCGCGCCGGCCAGCAGGAAGGCCACCCAGTTGAAGAGCTTGAACTGGCTGCGCGGCCAGAGGCCGTAGACGTAGGCGGCCGGCACGTCGAGGAGCTTCCGGACGGGGTCGGCGGCCAGCGCGTCGAGGTGGGCCGGCTGGTCGAGGCCGGCCAGCGCCACGGCGATCCAGGGGGTGGCCAGGGCCACCAGCAGGGCCACGCCGCCGGTGAGCGCCGCGCCGACCCAGCGCGGGCGCCCCACCGAGAGCCAGGCCGAGAGGATCATCCCGAGGGCCAGCACGTTGAGGACATCCACCTTCACCACGTCGTGCCAGCCCGGCCACTGCCAGGCGCCGCGGAGGAGGAAGGAGGCCAGCACCAGCCCGAGGCCGCCCCAGACGGCCAGGCCCGGGCGGCGCGGATGCCAGGCGCCCAGCTTCACGGCCAGCGTCATGCCGAAGCCGGCCACCGAGAGGACGTCGACGCCGAGGACGTAGGGGAAGCCCTGCCCCCAGGCGACGGCCCCGCCCACCACGAAGGAGAAGAGCCGGACCAGGTAGGCGACGCCGAGGAGCCAGAGGCCGCGCCCCATGGCGGCGCGGCGCCGGGCCACCGGATCGAGCCCCTTGCGCGCGTGGGCCTCGTCGGCCAGCGCCTGCGAGAGCCCGGCCATGTAGAGGAAGCCCGGGGCGGCCAGGCCGCCCAGGAACATCAGCACGTCGTAGGTGCGCTCGTTCCCCGCGCGGCCACCCTGGACGAGCCACGCGTCCAGGATGTGGACCTCGATCATGAAGAGCACGGCCAGGCCGCGCTGCCAGTCGAGCCAGAGCTTGCGGGGCGGCGACGCCAGGGCGGCCCCGAAGCTACTTGTCGCGGTAGGTGATCCGCCCGCGCGTCAGGTCGTAGGGCGAGAGCTCCAGCTTGACGCGGTCGCCCGGGATGATGCGGATGTGGAACTTCTTCATCTTGCCCGAGGCATAGGCCAGGACCACGGGGCCCTGGTCGACCTTGACCCGGTACATCCCGCCGGCGAGGGCCTCATCGACCGTGCCCTGGACCTCGATGCCTGCTTCCTTCTCGCTCACTCTTTCAGTCCCTTCACGGCCAACGGGGCCGGAAAATCCGGTCCCCGTATACACCAAGAGCGGCTCCGGGGGTGCCGAAGCCGCTCGAGGTCGTGCAGTTCCCTACATCCTAGCCGCGGCGGACGTTGGCCGCCTGCAGACCCTTCGGGCCCTGCGTGATGTCGAACTCGACCCGCTCTCCCTCCTTCAGGGTGCGAAACCCGTCCATGTTGATGGCGGTGTGGTGGACGAAGACGTCCTCGCCGCCATCCTGGGAGATGAAGCCGTAGCCCTTCGCATCATTGAACCACTTCACGGTGCCATTCGCCATCGGTTACGCATCCTTAGGCTGGAGCATGGAGGGGAGCGGGCCGACCACCGGCCCACGGGGCCGGGTCGGGGGACCCGGCGCCGTTGACGAGCACTATCCTTGATCCCTTCCGGGACCGTCAAGGCTCCATCTTGCTGTAATAACAGGACAAATAGACCTGCCAGGTCGGTGATACTTGCCCTGGATCATCCCTCCATGGCGGCAAGGAGCGCCGCCGCCCGCTCGGCCTCCGGGCCGTCGTCGCCGGCCAGGTCCTGGAGCAGCTCGACGGCCTCCGCGCGGGACTGGGGATCCGGGAGCAGGGCCTCCGCCCGGGCCAGGCGGACTTCGGGAGCGTCGGGCCGAAGCCGCCAGGCCACCTCCGCCGCGAACCGGGCGGCCGGCGGCTGGCGCAGGGCGCGGTGGAGGCGGGAGAGGAGCACCCATCCCTCCGCCTCGTGCGGGTTGGCGGTGACCAGCCCTTCGGCGAGGGTCCTGGCCACCTCCAGGCGCCCCGCCTCCGCCTCGGTCCGGGCCACCGCCAGCATGGCCCCGCCCAGCTCCTCGGTCAGGCCGAGCCGCTCGGCCTGGGTCGGCGTCACCGGCCGGTCCAAAGCGCTCACCGGATGTTCTGGATGGAGGCCATGCGGGCCTCGTGGTTGGCGCGGAGGATGTTGGACAGGAGCGTGAAGGTCTCCTTCTGCCGCTCCATGAGCCGCTGCAGCTCCAGCTGATCGGCCTTCTCGCTGCCGCCGGCCGCGGCGCCGGTCCCGCCGGTGGCCCCGCCGCCGGCCGTGGCCCCGGTCGCCGAGGCGGCCGTCGCGGTGACCCCGCCGCCCGCCACCCCCGCCGCGGAGAACGCCCCCGTGCCCGCCGCCTCGGCCAGCGTCCCGATGGCGCTGGCCACCTCCCCCAGCTCGCCCTTGGCCGAGTCGGTCACCAGCGCGCCCAGCGTGGCCCCGGCCTTGAGCGCCAGCGGCGCGAGCTGCGGCATCCCCAGGGCGGCGGCCGCCGCGGCCAGCGCCGGCCCGCCGAGCTGCTGCACCAGCTTCTTGGTGGCGGCCTCGCCCAGCACCGACGACGCCATGCCGACCGCCGGCATGATCAGCTTCACCGCGCCCCACAGGCCGCCCTTCCTCTTCTTCTTCGGGGCGCTGGCGCCGCCAGCCTGGGTCCCGCCGCTCGCCTTGGCCTTGGCCCCGGGCGCCATCTTCTCCATCTGCGCCAGCAGGTCCTGGTCGGCCCTGGTCATGAGGATCCCGATGAAGCGCGAGAGCTTCTCGTCGAGCGAGAGCCGGGGGTCGCGCAGGAAGGCGAACTCGGCCGGCAGGCTGGTGGAGGTGGCGTAGCCGGCCTTCTTCGCGGTGGCCTTCGAGGCCGGCTTCCTCGCGGCGGACCGCGCGGCGGTCGAGGCGCGGCTGGTGCGGGCCTTCGCGGCGGCGGTGGCGGTGCCGGCCCGGGGCGCCAGCACGGCGGTGCCCCCGGCGGCCGCCTTTCCGGCGCCGCCGGTCCGGGTGGCCTGGCCGGCCGGGGCGCCGGTGGCCGCGAGGGCCGTGGCGAGGAACGGGCCCGGGGCGGCGCGGCCGGCCAGGGCGGTGATGGTGGTCATGTCGGTGCTCCCTCGGTGGTGTGTGATGGTGGTCTGGTGGCGGCGCGGCCGCCGGCCCGAGGGAGAGCGCGCCCCGTGCCAGCGCCGAGCCGAGCCATCCCGCGGGCTTGCGTCGGGGCCGGGGTCCGCCGCGCGGCCGCCGGTCCGCGCCGCGGCCGATTGACGGCCCCCGGGGCCGCCCCTACAGTCGCCGGCCATGCGCTACCTCGGCGTCGATCTCGGCCGCGCCCGCATCGGGCTCGCCCTCGCCGACGAGGTGCTGCGGACCGCCCGGGCCCACGGGCTGGTGGCCCGCCGCAGCGACGCCGCCGACCTGGCGGCCATCGCGGAGGTGGCCCGCGAGTACGAGGTGACGCGGGCGGTGCTCGGGCTGCCGCTCAACATGGACGGCTCCGAGGGGCCGGCCGCCCGCTTCGCCCGCGGCTTCGCGGAGAAGCTCGGCGCGGCCCTGGGCGTGCCGGTGTCGCTGCAGGACGAGCGGCTCTCCACCTTCGAGGCGGCCGACCGGCTGCGCGGCCAGGGGCTCTCGGCGCGCGACCAGAAGGCCCACATCGACGCCGAGTCGGCGGCGGTCATCCTGCAGGCCTGGCTGGACGGGGGGGGCGCGTGAGGAAGGTCCTGATCACCCTGGGGGCGCTGATCCTGGCCGCGGCGCTGGCCGCCGCCGGCTGGCTCTTCCTCGCCTGGCGCGACGTCGAGGCCTTCCGCTCCGCCCGCTTCGGCACCGCCGAGGAGAAGGTGGTGGAGATCGCCCCGGGCTCCTCCCCCCGGGCGGTGGTGCGTGCCCTGGCGAGGGCCGGCGTGCTGGCGGGCGACGAGGTGGCCTGGCGCTACGTCCACTTCGTCAAGAAGGACCCGCGGCCCCTCAAGGCCGGCGAGTACGCCTTCTCCGGCGCCCTCACGCCCGACGAGGTGCTGGAGCGGCTCTACAAGGGCGAGGTGCGGCTCTACCGGTTCACCGTGCCGGAGGGGCTGCGGATCGAGGAGATCGCCGCCATCGTGGGCGAGTCGGGCCTGGCCAGGGCCGAGGACGTGACCAGGCTGGCCCGCGACCCGGCGGTGGCGAAGGCGCTCTCCGTCCCCTTCGACGGCCTGGAGGGCTGGCTCTTCCCGGACACCTACTCCTTCGCCCGCGGCGTGACGGCCCGTCAGATCGTGGACGCCATGGTCCACCGCGCGCGCGAGGAGCTGGCCAGGGCCGAGGCGCAGCGCGCGCCGTCGGTGAGGCTCACCGAGGCCGAGGCGCTGGTGCTGGCCTCCATCATCGAGAAGGAGACCGGCCAGGCGGCGGAGCGGCCGCGCATCAGCTGCGTCTTCCACAACCGGCTGGCGCGGCGCATCCCCCTCGCCACCGATCCCACGGTGATGTACGCCACCTTCCTCCGCACCGGGCGCTGGTCGAGGAACATCACCCGCGCCGACCTGAAGGCCCCCCACCCCTACAACACCTACCTGGTGGCGGGCCTCCCGCCGGGCCCCATCGCCAGCCCCGGCGCCGCCGCCATGCAGGCCGCGCTGGCGCCCATCGAGTGCGGCGACCTCTTCTTCGTGTCGCGCAACGACGGGACCCACGTCTTCTGCCCGGACCTGGCCTGCCACGAGGCGGCCGTCCGCGCCTGGCAGGTCGAGTACTTCCGCCGGAAGCCGTAAGCGCGGGTTCGGCCCCCGGCGGGGCGCGGCCCTCGGCCTGCGCCGCTGGGGTGAGGGCGCGCGCGCCGCCGCCGGGCGGACCCGGCTCACCGTGGCACTGGCCAACGCGACCGGTTAGGGCACACCTTCAGAGCGAGGTGCGGCCATGGGCGAGACCACGTCGTCGTTGGTGTCCAAGTTCGCGGCCCTGCAGGACCGCAAGGCCTACTCGGAGCAGCACTGGGAGGGGTCCTTCGAGGACTACCTGGCCCTGGTGCGCCAGAACCCCAAGGTCACCCGGACCGCCTACCAGCGCGTCTACGACATGATCCTGTCGCACGGGAAGACCGAGTACATCGACAACAAGAAGAAGCTCATCCGCTACGACTTCTTCACCGACCCGCAGTTCGGCGGCAAGGACGCCATCTACGGGCTCGACGTGCCGCTCATGAAGCTGGTCAACGTCTTCAAGAGCGCCGCCCAGGGCTACGGCACGGAGAAGCGCGTCCTGCTGCTGCACGGGCCGGTGGGCTCCTCCAAGTCCACCATCGCCCGGCTCCTCAAGAAGGGGCTGGAGGCCTACTCGCGCACGCCGGAGGGGGCGCTCTACAGCTTCTCCTGGAACGTGGAGCGGGTGGGGAGCGACGGCGTCAAGCGCCGCGAGGTGATGCCCTGCCCCATGCACGAGGAGCCGCTGCACCTGGTGCCGCTGGAGTGGCGCGACCAGGTGCTGGCGGAGCTCTGCCCGCCCGGCGGCGGCTACGCCATCCCCTTCGGCGGCGACCTCTGCCCGGCCTGCCGCTTCACCTACCAGGAGCTGCTGGCCGAGTACCGCGGCGACTGGGCCAGGGTGGTCTCCCACGTCACGGTGCGCCGGCTCACCCTCTCGGAGAAGGACCGGCGGGGCATCGGCACCTTCCAGCCCAAGGACGAGAAGAACCAGGACTCCACCGAGCTGACCGGCGACATCAACTACCGCAAGATCGCCGAGTACGGCTCCGACTCGGATCCCCGGGCGTTCAACTTCGACGGCGAGTTCAACATCGCCAACCGCGGCATCATCGAGTTCGTGGAGATCCTCAAGCTGGACGTGGCCTTCCTCTACGACCTGCTGGGCGCCACCCAGGAGCACAAGATCAAGCCCAAGAAGTTCCCGCAGACCGACATCGACGAGGTGATCGTCGGCCACACCAACGAGCCGGAGTACCGCAAGCTCCAGAACAACGAGTTCATGGAGGCGCTGCGGGACCGCACCGTCAAGATCGACATCCCCTACATCACCCGGCTGGCCGAGGAGGTGAAGATCTACGAGCGCGACTACAACGCCCACAAGATCCGCGGCAAGCACATCGCCCCGCACACCCTGGAGATGGCCGCCATGTGGGCGGTGCTGACGCGCCTGGAGGACCCCAAGAAGCACAACCTCACGCTGGTGCAGAAGCTCAAGCTCTACAACGGCAAGACCCTCCCCTCCTTCACCGAGGACAACATCAAGGAGCTGCGCAAGGAGGCGGTGCGCGAGGGGATGGAGGGCATCAGCCCGCGCTACGTGCAGGACAAGATCTCCAACGCCCTGGTGAGCGACAAGGGCGAGGGCTGCATCAACCCCTTCATGGTGCTCAACGAGCTGGAGGCCGGCCTGCGCCAGCACTCGCTCATCTCCTCGGAGGAGCAGCGCAAGCGCATGCGCGAGCTGCTGGCCGACGTGAAGCGCGAGTACGAGGACGTGGTGAAGAACGAGGTGCAGCGGGCCATCAGCGCCGACGAGGACGCCATCACCAAGCTCTGCGCCAACTACGTGGACAACATCAAGGCCTACACGCAGAAGGAGAAGGTGCGGAACAAGTACACCGGCCAGTACGAGGAGCCGGACGAGCGGCTGATGCGCTCCATCGAGGAGAAGATCGACATCCCCGAGAGCCGCAAGGACGTCTTCCGCGGCGAGATCATGAACTACATCGGGGCGCTGGCCATCGACGGCAAGACCTTCAACTACCGGACCAACGAGCGGCTCCACAAGGCGCTGGAGGCCAAGCTCTTCGAGGACCAGAAGGACTCCATCAAGCTCAAGAACCTGGTGGCCTCGGTGGTGGACCGCGAGACCCAGGAGAAGATCGACGAGATCAGCCGGTTGGC
>WBZM01001210.1_pt1 | contig 27223 bp, 23 predicted proteins | sample 5204271 | NCBI WGS metagenome assembly WBZM01 (sample SAMN12344346, study PRJNA552823) | activated sludge metagenome | biome: Activated sludge suspended growth; feature: Nitrification reactor; material: Wastewater; isolation source: activated sludge from nitrification reactor of wastewater... | reverse complement strand
ATGGAAGGGGCTAATTATATTGAGCAAACTCCGGATAGTGGTTATATGGTAAATGCAGTTTATGATATAGGCGTACCTTTTGCAAGAAGCTGGCTTCTAAGACTTGACGCAAATGGTGATACGCTTTGGACAAAAGTTTTAAGTGGTGGTACTGGAGCAACCATACCCTCAATGGTTAACAGCATGGCTTCGGTTAATAATGCTATATATGGACTAACGGGTTACTTTGAACAAGATACGATGCCAATTGTTCCCAGAGTCTTTTTTATTGCCGTACTGAGCAACGGATTGGTGGCGGCAAATAAAACATATAATTATTCTTCTACATTAAGCAGCGATGCTAGAGCCATAGATAAAACCTATGATAACGGATTTATTATGGCAGGTGCAGGTGCCACATCATCCCAGTATAGTGATATTTATGTAATCCGCACCAATGGCTATGGCGATACCTTATGGACAAGAACCTATGATAAATCAACAAGCGATGCTGCCATGGATGTGAAACAAACTACTGACAGTGGATTTATTGTGGTCTCTATTATTTATGATACTATAGTTTATAAGTATAATATTTATTTAATCAAGACGGATACTGCAGGTGATACAATATGGACAAAGCAATATTTCAGCCAATATGAACAAGTAATTTATTCAGTACAACAAACAATTGATAACGGATATATTATGACCGGATATTCAAATACAGCAGTTGGAAGAAGCTTGTATTTGATAAAGACAGACTATACAGGCAACACACTGTGGACAAGAAGGTATAACCCAAACATTAATAATTACGGCTATTTTGTTCGGCAAACCAAAGATGGAGGATTTATTATTTGTGGGGCAACATCCACAGGAAGTTACATCATCAAAACAGACAGCCTTGGCATGGTAGGCAACGGCACAGGTATTGCCGAAGTAAATAATCCTTTCGATTTCAGTGTTTATCCAAACCCTTCATCCGGTAATTTTACATTCGAGGTTAAAGGAATTCCGAGAAAAAATGCTAACCTAAAAATTTATAATGTCCTTAATCAAACTGTTTATACCGGCACATTGAGCAGTTATAAGAAAGAAAGCGTTGACCTGCATCATCTGCCCAACGGAATATACATAGCCACGCTTTATTATGGTGCAAGAACAATATCAGAAAAAGTAATAATTCACAAATAACATCTTATCTTTTAAAAAAGCCAACAAATGAAAAAGCTATCCAACCTCATTACCACATTGCTGATGCTAAGCATCACAGCACCCCTTCAGGCACAAATGAAAAACTGGTTTATGGCACCCAATAAAGTGGATGTGCAAACCAACACCGTAGTAGTTACACCTATTGCAGGTAGCCCGGCCACAGCCACACAGGTGGCCAACGGTGTGTATGATACAGGGAATAATCTTGTTTTTTATATTGCCGATGGAACGGTGTATGATTATAACAACACTGTCATTGGTACTATTCCTTCAGGCGGCACAGAAGTGATTATTGTTCCTTTTGGCACCAACGACAATACCAACACAGCGCATTGCAGCCGCAAATACAATATTTTTTCTACATCAGGCGGTGTTACCAGCAATGTGGGGCTTTACCGTTCGGTATTGGATATGAACAGTTATTCCATATCAACCACTGAAATTAACAGCATACCATTTGGAGCCGAGTTTGGAGCCATAGCTGTAGGGCTACCACAGCCTGTTACTAAGGAGCGTTACCTTTATTTTATGGCAGGCTCAGGGTATGGCAGCAATTCAGGGTTAATCAGGAAGCTTATTATTGATGATAATGGAACGGTAAGCGCTACTGCCGTTGATGTATATCCTACTGCTACCGTTACCAATCCGCTAGCTGGAATTGATGTGTTTTCGCGTGAGATTGATTTATCGGCAGACGGACTATGGCTGGGCTGGGCAAGCTATGCTCCGATAAATTTAAACGGGCTTACCACCTACCGCTATCATTACATAAAGCTGAATGCAACTGGCGATTTGGATGTAGGCACCTATGGTGCCAACGCTTACCAGGAGTTTAATCTTGGGCTTTCTTCAACCTGGCAGAATTATTATAATTATTCTGTGTCAGGTTTTCGCGGAGTAGAATTTTATCAAGATGGCAACACCACCAAACTTTTTGTAGGTGCAGGCACTGACGGTATTTTCTCTGTGGATGTAGCTATACCTTATAATACAAATCAAATACCAACACTAGTGACTGGTTCAAATCCAGATTATGGTTTTTCACAAATAGAACTTGCTTACAACGGCAATATGTATGCAAGTTCAGGTAACCTAAACATAATTGGTGCTTTTAATCCGGGAGGTGCTCCTCCACAAATTCTTGGCTTACCCACATCCTTTAATTTCACCAATCCGCCAAAAGCAATTTATACGCTTGGCGGAGCTAACCCTAACAGTACATTTTACACTTTACCCGACCAGCTTGATGCACAAAACTATAGCTTAATAACACCAGACCCAATAACACAGGTAGTAACCACGCATACATTGAATTATCCTGACAATGCAAGCACCAACCAAACCGCTACATGGAGTTATGGTACATCAAACAATCCATTGGGAGTAAGTGTGCCAATACATGTAACAGGAGAATTACGTATAAGGCAAAACTCCAACCTCACTATTTCCGGTATGACGTTTAAATTTAGTCCGGATGCTAAAGTTATTGTAGAGCCCGGCAGCACGCTAACACTTACAGATGGTACGTTGTTAACGTCAAACTATATGGGAGACCCATGTAATGTTGCCTATACCTGGCAGGGCGTAGAAGTATGGGGCAGCCAGAGCAATCAAAGTCAGAATATAATGCCGCTTGCAGTGGGTAAGCTCACCATTAAAAATAATTCAATAATAGAATATGCAATATGTGGTGTTCGTGCGCAAAAGTTTTATAACCCTGCCGTTAATTTACACAGAGGCGGAATTATTGTTGCCACTACCGGAGCTACATTTAAAAACTGCATTATGGATGTGGAGTTTTTGCCTTATGTAAATTTATATAATGGCAAGAATTATGGCAACAGGAGTTATTTTACGGAGTAAATTTTATGAACGATAATAACTATATTTTTTCAAATACACCGCAGCATGTATATATAGATGGTTGCACAGGCATAAGTTTTTTGGGTTGTCAATTCAACAATGATAATTCAGTGGTAATGTTTAACAAAAAAAGCATGGGAATCAAATCCATGAATAGTAATTTCATAGTTAACAATGGTACATCGTTTAATAACTTATATAGGGCCATTGATGCACGAAGTACCGGAGTACCCATTTCCTTTACTGTGGCAAACAGCACTTTTACCAATAATCAAACGGGGATATATACCAGCTACGTCAATAATTTCAATCTGTTGTTAAACACATTTAATGTAGGTGGAAATCAAATGACCGGAGCCACAGTACAGTTAGGCATACAAAACATGTATGGTACAGGCTTCACTATTGAGGAGAATCATTTCAACAAGTCATACAACCCAGCATACAATCCTTCAAAATTTGGTATAGCCAGCTACCAAACCGGCACATCGAGTAATCAGATATATAAAAACACTTTCAACGAAGTTAACTTTGGAAACTATGCATGGGGCATCAACCGCAGCAGTACAAATCCAAACTTTCAGGGACTTCAATACTTATGTAATGAGAATACTCAAAACGTAAATTATGATTTTTATATATATACCTCAGGCGAGACAACGTGGGATGGCATCAGGTTGAATCAGGGCAGCTTGCAAAGTCCTGCGCGAAACACTTTTTCTGTAGGCGGGGTAAATCAAGGGAATGATATTTACAATTTTTCACCAGCACAGCTAAGTTATTATTACCAAACCGGCAATACACAGCAGACTCCGGTAAGTACGTATAAGGTAACAACAATTCCAATAAGCGGAAGTGAAACATGCCCATCCAATCTGTGCGATCCACCTTGTGCATTGAGGCCCTTAGATGAGGTAGAGCTATCACAGTTGTATATGGAATATGATTCTGCCGAGACGGCCTATTTGAATTTACTCTATACATATAATACGCTTATGGATGGTGGCAGTACAAACAATCTGCTGACACAGATACAGCAAACATGGTCCACCGAGGCAACAACATTACGAGACGAGTTGTTGTTATTGTCACCTTATGTATCGCAAGAGGTTTTGCGTGATGTTGCAGGCACAGGCATACTGCCACCAGCCATGCTATTGGTAGTATGTATGGCCAATCCTGATGCAACAAGAAGCGAAGATTTTTTAGACTATTTGCAATATGATATACCATCACCCCTGCCATCATATATGATAGCCGCCATTGAGACAACGTGGGATGTAGGCACCTCGCGCACAGTAATGGAAAACACACTAGGCGACTACAATGAAAAAATGGCATTGGTGTCAAACAAGATATTATCAGATTTAAATTATAAGAACAACCAAACTATTGAAGAATCGAATCCGGGCGACACCACCAATATTTCACAACAAATAAATTATTGGTTAAATCGGATTCAAACTCTGGAGGCAAAATATGAGATGGCAGAACATTACTTTGAAGAGGGCAGCTATGCATTGGCAGAAGATGTTTTACTATCCATACCACTATGCTACCGATTGACAGAAGCAGAACAACAAACCTTAACGAGTTACAACTACATTTATCAATACAGAAAGAATCTTTTAGATTCTGGAAAAACCTTGTCCATGCTGGATAGCAGTCAGATCAATGAGTTGATTTTATTTGCAAATAACAACGCAAATATAGCCGGAAGCATAGCTGAAAACGCACTATGTTTTTATTATGATATATGTACACAGGATAATTATGATACCACAGGTACAGGAAACAACAGACAAATGCGAAATACAAATATTCCTGCAGCGCATTTTCAGGAGGTGCAAGATGTAGTGGCATGCAGGGTGATGGTTTTACCGAATCCAGCAACTGACAAGGCAACATTTCAATATAGCATCAACAGCTTAAAAGATAAACCAGAGTTTGAGATAAGAGATATGACAGGACGAGAAATAATGAAGGTGAGGATAACAGAAAAAGAAGGTGTAATAGAATGGCAGACAGTTGTTGTTAAAAGCGGTATGTATTATTTTAGTATAAAAGCAGGTAGTAAAACTTTGGCAAGAGGGAAGTTGACGGTGAGAAAATAAAAAGATAGCATCCTCATAGGAGAGTGAAACAGAAGTCATTCTCCTATGAGGATAAAACTGTAAAGAAATAAAAAAGTGTAGTTACAACAGCATAGCATTAATCAATCAACTAAAAATGAGTAAAAAACAACGAAGAAACATGCAAGTAGTCCTCATTCTATTTATTATTTTGTTGAACACCATAAAAGTACAAGCCCAAAACACTTTTGAAAAAATTATTGATACGTTGGGTAGTGCCGGGGCATATAGCATTCAGGAAACCTTTGATGGGGGATATGTTTTTACAGGCACTAATTCTGTTAATGGTGGTGAGGTATTAGTGACTAAATTAGATTCCATTGGAACCATTGAGTGGGTAAAAACTTTTGACGGGCCCGATGCTGAAGGCGGAACTTACATAGAGCAATTACCCGACAGTGGTTACATTGTAAATGCTTTATATGATGGTGGCTTATATTCTAAAAGCTGGCTTTTGCGGCTTGATGCAAATGGCGATTCACTCTGGACAAAAGTTTTTTCTGCCGGAGTTGGGGGTACTCAGGTTTACTTTGGAAATAGCCTGGCCACACTAAATAATTCGATTTATGGTTTAACAGGTTCTTTTCAACCTGTTCCCATAACAATCCTTAGTCCTTATTTTATTGGAACGCTTAGCAATGGAATTTTAGTCGCCAACAAAGTTTACAATTATTCAGTTTATAGCAGCGAGTCTCGCGCAATTAATAAAACCATTGACAATGGTTTTATAATGGCTGGTGGTATTCAAACTTCCTCATCAACTTATGATGCTTATTTACTTCGCATCAATGCCTATGGAGATACATTGTGGACAAGAACCTATGACAATTCTACTCAGGAGGCAGCAATGTCTGTACAGCAAACTACTGACAGTGGTTTTATAATTGCCGGTTACACGTATTATCCTGCAATATCTAAAGACAATGTTTATTTAATTAAAACGGATTCAGTGGGCGATACGTTGTGGACTAAAAACTATGGTGGCATTATAAGTTGTAGCGCATACAGTATTTTTCAAACTACAGATGGCGGCTACATTGCAACAGGCAGAATTGTAAATGGTAATCCACCAACCGGATATTTATTTCTTTTAAAGGCGGATACTAATGGCGATACTCTTTGGACAAAACAATTTGGTTCGCCCCCGGGTGCTTTAGGTACATTTGTCAGACAAACGAAAGATGGTGGTTACATAATTTCTGGTCAAACATTTGGAAGTACTGGCTCTAAAGCATACATAATAAAAACTGATAGCACAGGTAATGTAGTTACCGGGCTTAATCATCCTGAAATAAATAATCCTGTTTATTTTAATATTTATCCAAATCCGTCTTCCGGTAATTTTACATTCGAGGTTAAAGGAATTCCGAGAAAAAATGCTGAACTAAAAATTTATAATATCATGAACCAATGTGTTTATACCGGCACATTGAGCAGCTATAAAAAGGAAAGTGTTGACCTGCATCATCTGCCCAATGGAATATACATAGCCACGCTTTATTATGGTGCAAGAACAATATCAGAAAAGTTGATTATTCAGCAATAAAACTTATAATGCCGCTTTAGTTGATGAAAACTTTTAGACACGTAATAATTTGTTGCATGATTTGACGTTAAATACAACAATTACAACTATTCTTGTAATATAAAATGTTTGATAATGAGAAATGGTATAAAAGCCGGTGTAGCTGCATGTTTGCTTGTAGTCATAGTTGCCATTTCGGCCTGTAAAAAGAAGGACGACTCAAGCGAAGCTAATCTTATTTTTAAGTTTCGCTTTGACTCCACGCAGCAAAGACTCGATAATTTTGGCAACCCTGCTGTACTGGCAGCTAATCATGGTGCATTATCCCCTGTGTTCAATACCATGAGCTCTCATTATATAGAACTTGCGCCAACAGCATTTACGCAGTTGGGCAGCGGGGCTGTACTATACAGAAATAATGAAACCACACAAGGTGGCGACAATGCAATTGTATTTTCAGAGTCGGTACTTGCCGGTAATAATGAAGAATTTTTTCGAATTCCGTTTAAGAATATTACTCCGGGCACGTATCAGTATTTGCGTGTTTCTTTAGCTTATCAGAATTATGACATTACCTTTGGGGCTAATATTCTGGGAACAGCATATCCCAACCTGAAAGGTACAGTTGCTTCTTTTATTGGCTTTAATTCTTTTATCAATTCATTTAAAATCAAAGACAGTACAGTTACACTTAATGCAAATCGAAAACAAGGCTACTGGGCATTTGAAACATTAAATCAAAATTATCCTTTTCCGGGATTTCTTCCTCCTGTCATCAGCGGACAAGCTCCTGCAGGTGCTACCACCGTACCTAATCCATTAGCATCAACTTCGCCAATCCCTACAGGGTCATGTGTTGTCACCGGTGTGTTTGCTGCACCCTTTGTGGTGACAGGAAATGAAACATCAGATAAAATGATAACAGTTTCAATTTCTACAAACAAAAGCTTTGAGTGGGTAGAGCATAGCACTCCCGGAGTTTATGAGCCTGCCAATGGCGATACAGTTGTAGATATGGGTGTGAGAGGACTTATCCCAATAATAAATTAAAATATTAAAGTAACGTTCCCGAAAGGATTGTTGCAGCAATAGAAAAATAAATTACCAGTCCGGTAACGTCAACCAATGTTGCGATAAATGGTGCAGATGAGGTTGCCGGGTCAGCACCAAAGCGTTTTAAAACCATGGGCAACATAGAGCCCATTACAGTTCCCCACAAACAAACACCAATTAAAGTAATGCCTATGGTAATGCCAATGAGCAACCAATGTGGGCCGTATATATCTGTAAACATTGCCCATGCTGCAACCCGTAAAAATCCAATGCTGCCCAGTATGAGTCCTAACATTAGCCCCGAAAGAATTTCTCTACGCATTACATGCCACCAGTCTTTCATAGTTACTTCGCCAAGTGCCAATGCGCGAATAATAAGCGTGGCCGCCTGAGAACCTGCATTGCCTCCACTACTGACAATGAGTGGAATAAATAATGCAAGCACTACAGCTCTTTGTATTTCATGCTCAAAAAAACTCATAGCCGATGCGGTAAACATTTCACCAATAAAAAGAACTATCAGCCAGGGTGCGCGTTTTTGTAACAGACGATACATGGGCACTTCCATATATGGCTCTTCCAATGCTTCAACGGCACCAAGTTTTTGGATGTCTTCCGAATATTCCTGTTCTGCAAGTTGCAACACATCATCAACAGTGATAATCCCTAACAGCATTTGCGAAGTGTCAACAACCGGTAAGGCTACGCGGTTATGTTTTTTAAATTCACTGATGGCAACTTTCTCATCATCAGTAACAGAAAGCGCAGTATATTTTCCGTCAATCAGCTCTTCAATTTTAACATGCAGGTTGGCCAATAAAATTTCGGCCACTTTAATATCGTCAATCAGATGCCCTTTGTCGTCAACAATATAAATAATGTTTAGTGTTTCAGAGTTTTCACCATTTTCACGAATATAGTCAAGTGCATATTGCACACTCCATTCTTTTCTGATGGCAATGTAATCTGGCGTCATCAGACGACCTATGGAATTTTCAGGATAACCAAGTAATGAAAGTGCAATGGCACGTTCCTTTGGTGTGAGCAGTTTGAGCAGACGGTTCAGCAGGTCGTTATCAATATCTTCGAGCAATGCAGTACGTGCATCTGGACTCATGTCATTGAGAATAAGCTGCACCTGGCGTGGCGGTAAAATATCGAGTAAAGAAATCTGCAGATTCAGGTCTAACGATTCGTATGATTCAAAAGCCTGTTCACGATTTAAAGCCTTAAAAATTAAAACGCGATGTTCGTTAGGCGATTCATCAATAAGTTCGACCAACTCTGCGGGTAACCAATTCTCAAGATAAGCTTTGCAACCTGCAAGGTCAGCCTCCCGAAGCAGGCTTTTTATTTCTTCCTTTTGCTGTTGCTGAAGCATGTTTGAAAAGTGATTTTTGCGGGCGTAAATTTAAATATTTATAAGGGTAAAATTAGCGTATTGACTTGATGTTCTGATAATGAATAATTATTTTTTTAACTATTTTATTTTAACAGTCAGAAGATGCTGATCTTCAATAAATGCATCCAGAACATCGTTGGCCTGTACCTTGCCAACACCTTCAGGTGTACCTGTAAAGATTAAATCACCTTTTTTAAGTGTGATATAGGATGAAACAAATGCAATTATTTTATCAATATTAAAAAGCATATTACTGCTATTGCCCTGTTGCACTATACTGCCGTTTTTTTCGAGATGAAAATTAATGTTTTGTACGGATGTAAAAATTGATTTGTTCAGAAATTTACCTGTTGGTGCGCTGCCATCAAATGCTTTGGCTAACTCCCATGGCAGGTTTTTTTCTTTTAATTGCGTTTGTTTGTCGCGAGCCGTAAAATCTATTCCTATTCCTATTTCATCATAATAGGTGTTTGCAAAGTGCTCCTGAATATGTTTGCCTGTACGGTTGATTTTTACCACCAATTCCACTTCATGATGAATGTCGGTGCTGAAGTCGGGAATAAAGAACGGCATTCGCGGCAGCAGCTGTGCCGTTTCGGGTTTCATAAAAATTACAGGCTCTGCACTTATAGGGTTTTTTAATTCTGCTGCATGAGCAGCATAGTTTCGACCGACACAAATTATTTTCATTGATTAGCAATTAAAAATTATTTTGAAAAATAATCCTGATTTAACTCTGTAAACTTCTTTTTCCCTCTGAAAAAATGTTCTGAAACAATACTTTTTTCAAATATACATGAAACATTGGTGTTGACATTTTTAATTTCTCCACGTTTCTTCTTTAATGTATTGTAATTAAGCATCACGTAAAAATAGGCCCTGTAAACAGCCCATGCATCTTTAAAATTTCCAGAAAAGAAAAATTTAATAAATGCCAATTTATCGAGATATAATCGTTTCGTGAAAACAGAAAACCTGTTGCCTTCAGGTAAGTTTTTCAAAAGCATCATCAGATTATTTCTGAAATTGAGATAAGTTTTTTTTGGGTTGCTTTTATGTAATGTTCCACCACCAACATGATACACTTTTGATGCCGGAATGCAATACAATTTATGACCACTGTGTTTCATGCGCCAGCAAAGATCAATTTCTTCCATGTGTGCAAAAAAGTCAGTATCAAAACCACCTGTTGATTTAAAGACATGGCCTCTGATAAACATAGCTGCACCTGTTGCCCAAAATATCTCCTTATTATCGGAGTATTGGTTTTCATCTTTTTCTAAAGAATTAAAAATTCTTCCTCTGCAAAATGGATAACCCAAATAATCAATGTATCCGCCACAGGCACCGGCATGTTCAAAAAATTCTTTCTGATGATAGGCTAATATTTTTGGCTGACATGCTGCAACATCTGCATGTTTATCCATAAACTCAATTACAGGTTCTATCCATTGCGGAGTTACTTCAATATCAGAATTGAGTAAAATAAAGTATTCTGCATCTATTTGATGTAAAGCATTGTTATAGCCTCCGGCAAAGCCGGTGTTTTGTTGCATTTCAATGCAGCTTACATCCGGAAAATGCTGTTTCATTACAGATAAGGAATGGTCGGTAGAGGCATTGTCTGCAACTATAATAGAACACCATAACGGGGTGTTGGCAATTACAGAGGGCAGAAATTGTTGCAGTAATGCAGCACCATTATAATTTAATATGACAACAGCAGCTTTAATCACGCTGCAAAGAAATGAAATCTAAGGAGTAAATATCAGATGTTGTTCAGGTATTTCTTTTCAAAATAGAATGTTCCGAAAGGCAAAACCGATGCCAGCATAGCTAACGACATCATTCTCAAATTCCATTTATATTGTTGCCACACCTGAAGAAGCGCATAAATATAAAACACAAATAAAAGTCCATGCACCCAGCCTGTATATTTTACAGCTAATGGCATATCAGCACCATACTTCAGCGGCATGGCAATAAAAAGTAGAACTAAAAAGGAAATTCCTTCTGCAATTGCAACTAATCTGAATTGTTTTAATACGTTCATTATTGATTGATATTTAATATTTCCATCTGCGGTGACTCCAAAGCCAGTTGCCCGGCTGTGCATGTATGTCGTTTTCTAATAGTCTTAAATGTTTATGAGTAAGTTCGTGCTCTGCGGTATTTTTAGGGTCATCACTTATAGGAATTATGGTTATATCATAATAACCTCTGCGAATTTGATGCATAGAAAAATAAATCAGCGGGTAATTGGTTTGCTTACAAAGTTTTTCCGCACCTAGAAATACCGCTGTATCCTGATTTAAAAACGTGGTTCGATAATTTATCTCTGAACGGTGTGGTGTCTGATCGGCAGCAAGGGCAGTTATGGTAGGTTCATTTTTGCGTTTAATCAATTCGCGTAAGATTGATTTCATCGGAACCGGTATCATACCGAATCTTGAACGTATTGTTTTAAAATATTCATTCCACGAATTGTTGGACAGTGGTTTGTAAACTCCAAGCATCTGATGTTTGTCTATGACAGAAAGTGCCAAAGCTCCTAACTCCCAGTTATTGAAATGACCACATACTGCAATGATACTGCGTTTTTTTTCATAATAGTTATGAAGAATTTCGGGATTGGTAAAACGGCAACGTCTGAGCAATTCTTCTTTTGATATGCTTGACATTTTTATGGTCTCTACAATTAAGTCGGCAAAGTAATTGTAAAACTGCTTTGCAATTTCTTCAATCTCCTGTTCGTTTTTTTCGGGAAAAGAGTTGTAAAGATTTTGAAGAATTACTTTTTTGCGATAAGGGAAAATATATTTAAAGCAAAATGCAATAACATCTGCCAGGAGATAAAGTATTCTTAAGTCAAGAAAAGCAATACAGCGAATAAGAAACTTCAGAAAGAGAAAGGCCACCTAAAAATTACTTGGCATTAAAATTATCATTTGTTCTGTCGCCCGAATAAACACCTTTCAAATCCTTACCGGTATCATCAATATTTTTAGCTTTAATACTACGATCATGCAAAATCATATTCCATGCTGCTTCATAAGGCTCTCCGGGCATATCGCTATGCAAGAGTGTAAAATTACGTGCTAACAAATCTTTGCTGTAAAACACAAAAGTCTTGTTAGTGTGATTGTTTATTTTATCGTAGCGCCAGATTTCATACGGATAGGTATTAGGCTCGTATTCGCCTTTATTTATGGTGCTTGGTGCGCCATAAGCAAGATAAACTCTTCCCATATCAGTATTGTAACCTTTTAATGCACGAGAACCGAATTTTTGCTGAACGGCATCTACATGGGCTTTATAATCGTTCCATGCTTTTTGCGGATCGACAGGCTCTCTGCGTTGCCAAAAGTCATAAAAGAAATTTTTCATCATATCAATATTGGCAGCTTTCAACTGATTGCCTATCCACTCCGATTGTTGTGCATTGCTGATAGGCTGCAGACAGGCTATATTTTCTGCCAGTACATTTTTATCATTCATTGTGGCAACAAAGGTTGATGAAACATCATTATTCAAAACAAAATTATCTTTCACTACAGATTGACGCTGAAAAAATATTTTAGACAATGCCAACGATTGATTGTTTTTGTCTTTTACTTCAACTATCAGATTGTAGTTGCCGGAACCCAGATTAGCAATATTAATTTCACTCAACAAAGGAATTACTTCACTTGTTTTTTTACGCTGCACAGTTCCGTAATCCATTATAGTGCTGCCTGATTCTGCATTTTGCAGATAACTGTAAACGGCAACGGCATCATCAGTTAGTGAGTTTGTAAAATAGGCTTCTGCATAATAGATTAAACGTTCTTCGTTTGTCTGATAAAAATTGTCAACGCGAGGAATTATTTCAAATCCATTTTTAACTAAAGTATTATTGCCGGTTTCCTTTTTTGAATAATGCTGCACCAGTTCAATATCAGAAACAGAGGTTTTTCCCGGTTCAAAAGCCAATTCAAATCCCTGATTGATGGTAAAGGTCTTGGAATCTGCTACATTGTCTTTTACTGATAGCTCGATATTATACTTTCCATTGGGCAGCTGCAATCTTTTATTGTCAATAAAATCGGATACAAGGAGCGTGTCTTTTGTCAGCGGGCTGATGAGGTTATAGCTGTCCTGCGCAACAATTTTATCATTTTGTGTAATTTTATAAGCTACTGCCACTGCGGCTTCGTAGTTGCCGCTTTCGCTCATTTTGTAGTTTACGGAATTGCCTTTTACAGACAGATACCATTCCAGGTACGAACCCTGACCGGGAGCATAGAAGGATTTATAATCAAACAAAGCCTTAATTGTTTTAGCCTGAGTCAGCGCTGCTATAGACCCAAGTGCTAAGAATAATAATAAGCGTTTCATTGTATGAATTATTTAGAGTATAAAGATAGACAAGATTTTAAGTATAAGTGTTGTAAAAATGTCAAAATTAATTTGCGAATTAAAAATTGTATTACTTTCGCGCCCGGAGAGATGGCAGAGTGGTTGATTGCAGCGGTCTTGAAAACCGCCTTGGGTAAAACCAACGGGGGTTCGAATCCCTCTCTCTCCGCAAAAAGAGGCTTCCGATAGGGGGCTTTTTTAGTTTAAGAGGTAAGATATGTTTTTTGTTTACATATTGTATTCTGCAAAGGGGAAAGTGCAATGCTCCCCAGTATGCTCCCCAAATTCATTTGAAACAATTTGTGTGTTGTATTGGGCATCTATATTATTGATTCCAATGTATATCATATGACTTTTAAAAGTAGTTTAAATCGTTCTTGATGCGTTTGAAAAGTTATTTTTTTGTCTTTGAAAACAATAGGGTAATTTATTGATGGACTGCTGTTGGGTGTAATTATTTGTCAAGAAATTTTTCGACATCGGACTTTGACTTAACACGAAAAACAATAGACTTTCCTTTTTTTTCCTCAATGAGTAAATTTAATTTTACTAAGTGCGACAAATCCTTTCTAGCTGTTTGGCGGACTATGTCGTGTTTTATCGCATATTGCTGAAGAGAAACTGCCGCACTCTCCTTGGAATATAAATACCCTAATAAATCTGCTTGTCTCTTAGACATCCCTTTTTCAATTAGTCTGTAAGCAATAACAGATGCCTGTTCCTTGTCAGCTTTTTTCTTATCTCTATACCGTACAAGATTTTCAAATGCTACGCGTAGACTTTTGATTGAATATGTAATAAAATAATTCAAATCATTTTGATCATACTCTGTTTTTAAAAACGCCTTATCATATTGAATCCTTGACGATAGAATTGCTCTTGAAATCGAAATATTTTTTATTAGGGTGTATCCTTTTTTTAACAAGTACCAATAAAACAATGCTCTTGCCGTTCTTCCATTTCCATCTTTAAACGGGTGAATGTATCCGATGAAAAAATGAATCATTGAAGCTTTTATAATGGGATGCATAAATTCTTTATCTGAATTTGCAAAACTGCAGAGACTATCCATTAAGCTTCCTAGTTCGTTCCAATCTGGAGGAATATGAGCAATTTCACCATCAACATGATCTTGAACAAATATCTCTCCTTTACGGTAATCTCCCCCACAATCTTCAGCAGTTGTTTTTACGGTCATAATTTTATGTAACTCGATAATAAAAGCCTTGTCAATATTTTTATTTTGATTCTCTTCTATATATCTTATAGCTCGCAAATTATTAAATATCATTTGCTCGGACTCATTTCTTGGGTTCCTTCCTGACTTCAGCATATCCCAGGCAATTTTGGTTGTTGTTGCAGCACCTTCAATTTGCGATGATGCAATTGCTTCTTCCATCAAAGAGTTTTTTATATATTCTGCTTTTTCAAAATCTGTTATCGGATTCTGATATAATCCACCTATCATCTTTAAATCAAATTCATGTAAATCTTTTTGAATTTGATAAGTCAAATAATACTTAAAGACGTATGCTCCAATATTTACACTCTTAGAATTAAGTGCTCTACTCGTTTTTATTAACCTCCATGACTTGGCAGGGTCGAAAGGCAAATCCTTCCTGTTTTTAACTTCATCCCAGTACAAATACCTGGACTCTACAGTTTGGAGAAAATCTTTATACTGCTCATCTATAATCAGTTTAACTATTTTAATATCAAATGTTTCATCAACAGGTGGCTTCTCGAACTTCATGTATAACGTGTTAAATTGTGATGCAAATATAACACATATAACTTGTTCACAAATAATAATATTTAACATGACATGCCAGCTATCAGATAGACTTGGTCATTGCCTGTAAATCCCATAGGCTGTAATTGTCCACCTTGCAATGCTAAGGGTAAAGGTTTCTTCTTGACCTGAAATAAGTTTATACTAAAAAGAATAAAACATCATCCACACATTCCTTTTGCACCGGTTTTAACTTCAGAAATGTACATGTGGGGATATAGCAGCAAAACAACTGCAATACACAGCCACATGCGTACCAAGTTTCCTTGTAAATAAAATCACGTTGAAGATTTATGTAAGTTGATATTGAAGTATGGCATAAAATGAAAAATCCGTCCCGAATCATCAGGACGGATTATCTAAAAACCAAAATCTACAATTACTTCTTATCGTCTTTTACTTCTTCAAAGTCAACATCAGTTACTTCGCCTGCAGTGTTGTTTTGTGTTTCAGCATTTATATTTGCATCGGCACCACCTGCTGTTGTGTTAGCTGTGTTGTTGGTAGCATTATACATTTCTTGTGAAGCACCTTGCCATGCTGTGTTCAACTCATTCAGGGCAGTGTCAATATCAGCAAGGTTTTTCTCCTTATGTGCATCTTTGAGTTTGCTCAATGCACGCTGTATATTTTCTTTATTGCTCTGTGAAAGTTTATCGCCATATTCAGTCAGCTGTTTTTCTGTCTGGAATATCATGGTGTCGGCCATGTTAACTTTATCGGCTTCTTCTTTTGCTTTTTTATCAGCTTCTGCATTAGCTTCGGCTTCAGTTTTCATACGTTTGATTTCATCATCACTCAATCCGCTGCTTGCTTCAATCCGTATTTTTTGTTCTTTGCCGGTGCCTTTGTCTTTTGCTGTTACATGCAGAATGCCGTTTGCATCAATATCAAATATTACTTCAATCTGTGGAACACCACGTGGTGCAGGTGGAATACCATCTAAGTGAAAACGTCCGATGGTTCGGTTGTCTTTTGCCATGCTGCGCTCACCCTGCAGAACGTGAATTTCTACTGATGGCTGATTGTCGCTGGCAGTACTAAACACTTCACTTTTCTTAGTCGGTATGGTTGTGTTAGCTTCAATAAGTTTGGTAAACACACCACCAAATGTTTCAATACCGAGTGACAGAGGTGTAACGTCAAGTAATAACACATCTTTCACTTCTCCGGTTAAAACAGCACCTTGTATGGCTGCTCCAATAGCTACTACTTCATCCGGGTTAACACCTTTTGAAGGTGACTTACCGAAGAATTTCTCTACTGCTGACTGTACACCGGGAATACGTGTTGAACCACCAACTAAAATCACTTCGTCAATATCAGAAGGTTTTAATCCTGCATTTTCTAATGCTGTTTTACATGGTTCAATGGTACGCTTGATTAAATCATCAACCAATTGCTCAAATTTTGCACGTGTAATGGTTTTTACCAAGTGTTTTGGAACACCATCAACAGGCATAATGTATGGCAGATTAATTTCGGCTTGTGTTGAACTTGACAATTCAATTTTAGCTTTCTCAGCAGCTTCTTTCAAGCGCTGCAAAGCCATAGGGTCTTTACGAAGGTCAATACCTTCATCGCTCTTAAACTCATCGGCTAACCAGTCAATTATTCTCTGGTCAAAGTCGTCACCGCCAAGGTGTGTATCACCGTCAGTAGATTTGACTTCAAACACGCCATCACCTAGTTCAAGCACAGAAACGTCATGTGTACCACCACCGCAGTCGAACACTACAATTTTCTGGTCTTTATTTTTCTTGTCAAGACCATAAGCTAATGCTGCTGCAGTAGGCTCGTTGATAATACGCAACACTTTCAGACCTGCAATTTCACCGGCCTCTTTTGTTGCCTGACGCTGTGAGTCGTTGAAGTATGCAGGCACAGTGATAACTGCTTCTGTAACTTCATTGCCCAAATAATCTTCTGCCGTTTTTTTCATTTTCTGAAGTATAATGGCAGAAATTTCTTGTGGCGTATATTGGCGATCGTTAATTTTAATTCGTGGTGTGTTGTTATCCCCTTTCACCACTTCGTAAGGTACGCGGTCTTTTTCTTTGCTTGCATGATCATAGGTTTCGCCCATGAAACGCTTTATAGAATAAACCGTATTTTTTGGATTGGTGATAGCCTGACGTTTAGCAGGATCGCCAACTTTACGTTCGCCATCTTTAATAAATCCAACAATGGATGGGGTTGTTCTGCGACCTTCGCTGTTCGGAATAACCACAGGTTCGTTACCTTCCATTACGGCAACGCATGAGTTGGTTGTTCCAAGGTCAATTCCAATAACTTTTCTCATTTTCTTAAATACTTTTAGAGGTTTTTTATCCTATTGTCAAGCCTTGTGCCAATGGGCTATTTATGACATTTTACTGTCATTACAGTCAAATCACTAAGGTAACTAATTAAAAATATGACAAAAAGACACTGTTACTGAAAGCCTAAATCCTTGGTTATGGCACCATTGATAAGCGAGTCCATTGAGGTTTGAGACAAAGATTTATGAGAAACAATATCAGTATATTTACTACTGAAAATGCCAATGCCTCCTTCAATATTGGTGTATTGCGGAATAGATTGATTGATGCCTGTTGGCGGGCGGTTAACCTGATAATATGTGTACAACTCTTCTGCACCACCAACCAATACAAAATCAAGTGGTTCTGCTTCGCGTTTTACAAATGGATTAACCGGAATTAATCTCCTCAAAGCAGAATAAAATGTAGTATAAGATACGGGAATTTCAAGGCTGTTGTTACTTTGTTTTTCAACACCATCAACTCTGAAAAAAATTGATTTCATCTCAAAATTAGAAGGGTTTGCAATTTCAATCTCTTTATAATTAAATTTTATGTTTAAGTCATAGTATTTTGCCTTATCACTGGAGGAAAATTTGGTTACAAATGGGTTGGCAGGATCAGCAAAATTTACATATCCATAAAGGGAAGAAGGATTCGGGTTAATTATTGAACCGGCCTTACTCACTACAACAGTCTTTGAAGTAACAACATTTCCGGTTTGTGTATTGGTGACAACAAGTTTGTATTCACTGTCCTGATAAATAGAGTCGAGACCTGTTGTGCGATACAGATAATTTGGGGCAGAAGCAAAAATGCCGTCCTTTAGTGGAGGACCTTCAAAACGCTCTAAGTTGATGGCGCCTGCAAAGTTGTTGTTTTTATAGCGTTCTAATTTAACATCCAACACATCGGCATATTGAAATGAATCTGCTACCTGTGCAAACGTATAGGCATTGCCTTCGCCAAGAAAAGCTTTGTTGATTCTGATATATTGAACACTGTCAGTAGGGTCAAGAACACCGTAAATAACCATCACTTCCTTATAGGGAGCTAATAAATCCACATCAGTTTTGCACGATGACAGAGACAGACAGAGTAAACAAAAAGATATTAATAACTTATTCATGGGGTCAAATGTAGAAGATGACGGCTGATAAAAAAAATATGTAATTTTCACCACGCAAATTTTAACATATCGTTATCATAAAAATCACCATTGCCTGATGTATAAATTGCTTTTTCTTCTGATGTTTACTGCTGTAGCTTTGTCAAAATTAACACCGGTGCAGGCGCAAACAGTAAATGAAAAGTTCGACCGCCTCGATTTAAGTGAAAATTTCGATACCAGCAGTGGTATATGGACGTTTATGTCAAACTCAGAGAATCTTTTTTTAGTACAGGAAGGCGAATATATTCTTAACCGCAAAGCACCTGAAAAACCTTATGCCATTATTGCCAACTACGACTACAATCAGCCGGCATTTAAGATGATTACCTCACTGAAAATTGAAAAAGCAAACGATCAGAATGGCTCTGTGGGTGTTATGTTTATGGCTCAGAATGATGGCAATGGCGGATTTATTTTTGAGATAAATACCTTGAAACAATTCAGGCTGCGTCAGATAGTGGCAGGCAGTTATAGATACCTCACCGGTGATGCCAAAAGTGGTGGCTGGGTAAAGAGTAATTTTATCAATAATCTGAATGTTTACAATCTTCTGGAACTTAGGTTCTCACAACGCAACTACGACATTTATCTGAACAACAACCTGCTGATGTCGTTTACTGAAATTGCCTACAAGAGTGGACGCTTTGGTTATATTGTTGGACCGGGTTCGCGTGCCAAGATAGATTTTCTTTATTTGTTTTCTGCATCCGGTAAAAGTGAGTCAACAGCAGGTAGTAGTAACAACAACAATCAGCAAGAGGGAAGTCCTGATGTAATTCAACTTGCTGAGTCTATCATCAAACTAAAAACACAAATCAATAAGTTGCAGGCAGAGAATGAAGAGTTGACACGCAATTTAGAGTCAGTGAAGTCAGCCGACCAGGAAGATGAAAATGAAAGAAAGTTAAAAGATAAAATCATAACCGATTTGCAGAAGCAAATGACAATAAAAGAAGCATCATTCGATTCGCTTTTAAAAGTAAATCAGACTTTGCTGAAGTATAAAGAGATGGTTGCCGGAAACGAAAACGCTGATTTGATTATTACACTTAGTAAATCTGTAAAAGCAGAGAAAGAAAAAAACAAACAACTCTCTGATTCGTTACAGATATTAAAAACTGAGTTGATGAAACAGAAAGGTACAAAAGCAGCTCCGCCTGCAGAGAAAAAAGAACCTCAGAAGGTAAATACAGAGTTTACACTTCCAAAGGAAAATTAATTTTATAAGTATGTCGGTACATAGCGAAGTAAAAAAAATAACCACCCACGTTTTGCAGGAGATGAAACGCAGTGGCGAGAAAATATCTATGCTCACAGCTTATGATTTCAGCCTTGCAGGTATTATTGATGATGCAGGTATTGATGTCATTTTAGTTGGTGATTCTGCATCTAATGTCATGGCAGGACATGAAACCACATTGCCTATCACACTCGATCAGATGATATATCATGCATCAAGTGTTGTGCGTGCAGTTAAACGTGCCTTGGTGGTAGTTGATTTACCTTTTGGATCCTATCAGGGCAACAGCAAGGAAGCACTTCAGTCTGCTATTCGCATCATGAAAGAATCGGGTGCACATGCAGTAAAACTTGAAGGCGGACGAGAAGTAAAGGAGTCTATAGAAAGAATTCTGACTGCCGGTGTTCCTGTGATGGGGCATTTGGGTTTAACACCGCAATCTATTTATAAGTTCGGAACCTATGTAGTTCGTGCACGCGAAGAAGAAGAAGCAAAACGATTGATTGAAGACGCACATATTTTAGAAGCAGCCGGATGTTTTGCTATTGTGCTTGAAAAAATTCCTGCTGCACTGGCAGCAATAGTTTCACAAGAAGTAAAAATTCCTGTCATAGGTATTGGTGCAGGCAACGGTGTTGACGGACAAGTGTTGGTGTTGCATGATATGCTGGGCATCAACAATGAGTTTCATCCGCGCTTTTTAAGACGTTATCTCAACCTCTATGACGACATAAAAGCAGCTACGGCAAAATATATAACAGACGTTAAGAGTCGCGATTTTCCCAATAGCAAGGAGCAGTATTGATGGAACAAATCCGATTTAAACAACCGGATATTGGAAGTCAGGTATTGTTTGAAGACAACCATCTTATTGCCATCAACAAACTTCCCGGGCAGATAACACAAGGTGACAAAACCGGTGATGTACCATTAGGCGATTGGGTAAAGCAATATTTAAAAGAGAAGTACCAAAAACCAGGCAATGTATTTTGTGGAACCATACACAGACTCGACCGCCCTGTTAGCGGTGTTGTGTTATTTGCTAAAACAGGAAAAGCACTTGAGCGTATGAATGAGCAATTTCGTGAGAGAAAAGTACAAAAAACCTATTGGGCAGTGGTAAAAAACAAACCTGCAAAAGAGGAGGACACCTTGGTTCATTACCTGGTGAAAAACGAAGCAAAGAATAAAAGCTTCGCTTCATTACAGGAAAAGAATGGTACCACACGTTGCGAATTGTCGTACAAACTGCTGGCATCTTCCGATCATTATCATTTGTTAGAAGTAAATCCACTCACAGGCAGACACCATCAGATAAGAGTACAACTTTCTGCCATAGGCTGCCCCATCAAAGGCGATTTAAAATACGGTGCCGACAGAAGCAATGCCGATGGCTCCATACATTTACATGCTCGTAAACTGACCTTTGTTCACCCTGTAAAATCCGAGCCGGTTTGCATAGAAGCAAAGCCACCTGAAGAACCTTTGTGGAATTATTTTGTTCAACAATTAACCAACACTAAATAATGAACCCATCACCAATGCGGGCTGCGTTAAAATTAAAATGCCCAAAGTGCGCACAATCAAATTTGTTTACAGACCCCAATCCTTATCATTTTAAAAAGTTAGGCGACATGCCTGTTGTTTGTCCTAACTGTGCATTACCTTTTACACCGGAGCCGGGTTTTTACTACGGAGCCATGTATGTGAGTTATGCATTAACTGTTGCTATGTCTGTCTTTAATTTTATTTGGGTGTATCTGTTGTGGGGATTTGTTGTTGCACCTTATTTAATAATTAACAGTGTTTTATTGATTGCATTATTTCCACTGTTCTTTCGCTATTCACGAAGTCTTTTTTTAGCAATGGTTTTTAAGATAGAAGAGGCAGCACGAAAAAGACAGCGGCATTGAAGCATTGAAGTTTTTTTTACGAGTACGAAATCAACAATTCATCAGCCTAACTTTTTTAAAAATGGGCTGTGCAGCCCATTGGTTTTATGTAACGTCAACGGTTAATTTGCGTTTTAAGTAATGTAATTTAAACACATAAAAAAATGCAACTATTTAATTTTGTTATTTCTGCGGCTATTGTATCCGTAGTATTATTTACTTCATGTAAAAAGAAGGATGACGACAACGCCTCACCAAATCCACCTGCACAAAGTGCCGGTTTTTATTATGGTGAGAACGGAATTACTACACTCACTAAAGCCGACTCCTCGTGGGTGAATGGTGCTTATAATACTATTATTGCTCAAAGTAGTGGAAGCACTGTAGTAGAAATTAATTTGACGGGCATAACTTCACAGGGCTATAGTTTAGGAACAACAAATGTTCTTACTTATTTAAAGAGTGGTAGTTCTTGGGTTGCAACAACAGGTACTGTAACAGTAACAAAAAACCAGGACAGTAAACTTTCAGGAACCTTCAGTGCAACTGCAGGTGCAGGCGTTAGTGGAGTAACTAGTTTTTCGGGTAACTTTACAGATATTCCAATTAAGTAGTTTGAATGGTAGTCATGAAATTATTGTCAGTGACTACCGTTTTTACTTTCCGGCCCTACCTGAAAATCAGAAAATTTAATCGCAATAATTATTTCAAAAAGGGTAGTCATCATTTTTAGTCACAATACCGGTAATTGTTTTTGACTTTTTGTTATAGCAGGTCAGCTGTTTGGAAACACTACATCAGTGTACCACTACCGGCAAAGTGTTGTTTTATAAAAGGTGATTTAAAATAAGATGCAGGCAGAATTCATGTTTAGCATAAGCCAGCAAAAGTGTAAAATACTATTTCACAAACCTGCCTTGTAGTTTTTCTTTATCAGTTTGTAAAGATACCAAATACATGCCTTTACTTAGTGACTGGCAATTTACATCATGAGTATAATAAGGTGGTGTGATTTTATTTTGGTTGGAGTAAACCAACTTGCCGCTAACATCAAACACCTGCAACAAACAGCTTGAACCTTTAATATGATGCCCGTTCACAAATAGTTTTTGCCAACCCGCATCAAAATACAAATTCAATTCACCCTCCTTAGTGGGCAGGGATGGTGTGGGAACTATACCTGTTAGTGTATCGCAAGCACTACCCGCCAAAGCACCCAACCCATAGTTAGGATTATTTGGCAACCCATAGTAAGTACGGTTGCCACCTAAGTAAAAACTGTACGGTTGAAAGTCACAATCTGCGCCCATGCTATCAGGATAATTAACTACACTTAAATAAGTGTTATACATATTATATGTTGTGTCCGGGTAAGGAAAGAAAAAATTAAACCCATCAAAATAATATTTGGAAACATATATTTTACCATCAGGTGCCAATCGTACATCGCCTCCAATTTGTTTTGGAAATGTTTGTGTGAATAAAGTATCTGCTGATGCAGCAATATTTGCAGCGTTTAAATTAAACTGCAATAAATAATTAGTATCGGGGTTAGCAAGCGTTTGCATGTAAAACTTTGTTTCATCAGGCGAAAAAGCTCCACCTATAAAATTAGTAAAGTAGGTGTTTTCAGAAAATATAGTTTGTGTTAAACTCAAATCGCCAGTACATCTGTCAAAGGAATAATACTCAAACAAACCATTGGGATGAAAGTAAATCATTTTTTCACCGTTTTTAGAAAAGATAATTTTAGAAGCATTATAGTTTGTTGGCTGGCCTACCGTTTTAATATAAGGCCCGTTTATTCCTGTTGGCGATATTAAATAAACATAATAATCTGTAACAGGCACGCCAGTAACAAGCACATTGCTTTTTCTTGTTATCACCCACCAATCCCTTCCATTGCCATGCTTAACCGCAGCAACACAATCAGCCATAAAATCAGTAAGCAGCATGTTGTTTTTACTTACCACTTTGCCTAAGCCTCCATTGTAGCTCATATCAATGATGCTGTAATAAAAGCCTTGTGTTAATCCAGCGTTGGTAACTGCCAATGTAAATAAATAATAGCGATTGCTATTTTCTGGATCATTAACTGTTGTTATTTCCTGATACCAACCCTGCCCAATAAGTGTATCGCCATTATCCATAAGCTGATGGTTTTTGTTATAAACAGCAGTCAGCTTAAAATTGCCTCCTTGTATCCAAAGTGGATAATACAATGTTTGCCCGTAAAACAATAGGCTTCCAGTACTATCTGCTACACTAAGGCAAGAACCGCGACCTTTAATGCTACTTGTAAACGTAGTTGGAGACGAAGTGTTAAAATCAATACCGGCACTGTCGCCAAAACACCAGATGTTGTTTTGTTGTGCAAAGGAACCGGCAGCAGTAAATAACAGAAAGAGTAAAATTGATAGCTGTTTTTTCATTGCAAAAAAAGCAACAATAGCCAGTTTGCTATTGCTGCATAAAAATATATTATTTAACAATACTGATTTTTTTGGTTTTAACAGAATTACCCATTGTGGTTCTGATAACATACACACCGCAAGGTAGTGTTTTTTGTAAATCATCAAAATTAAATTTATAACCAACCTTAATTTTAGCCCCCAAATTATCATAGACTTCTGTTTTAACAAGTTTGTTATCAAATATTTTGGGAGGAGTTTGGGTGCTTGAATTAGACAATGATGGGTTCATTACACGCAAACTCATAGCTTGATCGTCAACCTCTAATCCTAAAATAGCGCGGGCATTTAACACACCATCACCACCAATGTAAAGAGGTGTGTAAGCAATGTTTGTGAGCTCATCGGTTTCTGCTTGTGAAAGTACGTAATCGGGGTTTATGTCCATGTTTAAGGCAACTTCAAGGGTGTAGGCTTTGTATTGCTCCATTAAATTATCAACCGATATACCATTTAGTTGCATCAAAGCATTTGTATAATCGCCAGCTTGTTGCAACAATTCAACATTGCTAAACTCTCCTATGTTTTCTTGTAACGTTTGGTTATAAAAAGCCAAAAGGCTTGAATCGTTGTTGCGATAGCTTTCATGCTCACGTAAATATTCAAAGGCTGCCTGCCTGTCCTTATATTCATCTTCGGTTTCATAAGTTCCTTCATAGTTTACATTTTCTGCAATCACATCATCAATATGGTCGAGCATGGCTTCTTCATCATCACCAGTGTAAAGATTGCTGCATGGGCCAACATTGCTATTCGGAAATGGAAAAACAAAAAAGCCAGTAGTTGGGAAAGGGCTAAAAATAGTATAATTAGCCGAGCCTGGCATGGAAGTGCCTTGGTGGTACCAACTAACTTGTGGAGGATTAGCTCCAATAGGACATGAGGTTCTGAAATTTGTTCCAAAGTTTACCCATTTATTATCCCATGCCTGTCCTGTGGCTGGGTTGCCTTGTGTGGTAACTATAGTAGTGGCATCATTTAAAAACACGCCCTGCAAACAGGAGTACATATTGTTGCATTGCATTTGTGTATTGCTGCAATTATCCTGCAAACGCCTGACTTGTCCGCCTTTACAATTGGCTTAAAAAATAGCATTGATAGTCAATAAGCTGGATTGAAGAACTGTTAGATTTGTCGTACTAACGGTCAAAAAAATGCTTAAAATTCGGGTTGTAAAAACAGCATCTAATTCCAGGTCGGTTCAGATTATTTACTACGCTAACAGAAAAACCAAAGTGTTCAAACATATTGGTTCGGGTAACTCTGATGATCAGGTTGCGGAATTGAGATTGATTGCAGAGGATTTAATCAATCAGGTTTCACCATTACTTCCACTTGAAAGGGAACCAAAATTTCATAATCTTTTATCAGTTGAAAAATGCGATTTTATTGGTACTTATTATAGCTTTTTCTACGAGGTTATTGCTGATCTAATGACTCAAATTGGCCTAGACAAAATCCGTAAAGATTTACTGTTTGATTTGGTTGTCATCAGAATATTAGAACCTGCATCAAAATTGCGTTCCATTACACTTTTAGAACAATACTTTGGTATCAAACATCGCAGACAGACCTTTTACGAATCTGCACCTAAATGGCTTAATTTAAAAGATAAAGTAGAGGGTATAGTGATGAGTTTTGCAAAGCAGAACTATGCTTTCAATTTTGATGTACTCTTTTATGATGTTACCACACTATACTTCGAAACTTTCAAAGAAGATGAACTGCGAAGGAATGGTTTCTCCAAAGACAATAAGTCCCAACAACCGCAAATTTTAGTTGCGCTGATGGTTACCAAGGAAGGTTTCCCAATTTCTTACGAAATATTTCCGGGGAATACCTTTGAAGGGCATACGATTATTCCGGTTGTAAAAAAGATCATCAATAAGTATGAGGTCAAAGAATTCACCATTGTTGCCGATGCTGCAATGATAAGTGCTGAGAACGTGAAGCAATTGGTTGCAAATAGAATCAACTACATTGTTGGTGCAAGGCTCGGCAATATATCAGATGAATTGCTCGAGAAAATCACTAAAGCCAATTTAAAGCAAGACGGTAAGAGCATCAGAATTAAAACCGAAAATGGTTATTTGATATGTAGCTATTCTTCGGTTCGCTATCGAAAGGATAAGTACGAAATGGAAAAGCAGATTGAAAGGGCAAAACAGATTGTTGAAAATCCTGCAAAAAATAAGAAACTAAAATTCACTAAAGCAGTTGGAGAAAAAATAGAGCTGAATAAAAGATTAATTGACAAACACACAAAGCTCTTAGGAATCAAAGGCTACTATACTAACTTAGAAGAAAAGGTAGCTGATAATTCTACCATTATAAATCGATACCACGAACTATATCGAATTGAACAGGCATTTAGAATATCGAAAAATGATTTGGAAACAAGGCCGGTTTTTCATTTTAAAGAAGAACCGATAAAACTCCATCTCTTAATATGTTTTATGGCATTAGTTCTTTCTAAGCATATTGAGCTAAAATCAAATCAGTCTATCAGATTCTTTATTGATGAACTTAAAAAAGTAACTGATGCAAGAATCTACAACCATCTCTCCCGAAAAGAGATTAGAATGAGAGCGAAAATATCCAAACCTGTTTCTGAAATTTTATCAAAATTAAATTTGTCGTACTAATTCGGACAAGTCAGGACAAATGTTCTTACTTATTTAAAGAGTGGTAGTTCTTGGGTTGCAACAACAGGTACTGTAACAGTAACAAAAAACCAGGACAGTAAACTTTCAGGAACCTTCAGTGCAACTGCAGGTGCAGGCGTTA